>Ga0172375_10002643_pt1 | contig 27793 bp, 20 predicted proteins | sample LakKiv1m_FD_114537 | JGI IMG/M metagenome (GOLD analysis project Ga0172375, IMG submission 114537) | Freshwater microbial communities from Kabuno Bay, South-Kivu, Congo - kab_092012_11.1m | ecosystem: Environmental > Aquatic > Freshwater > Lake | place: Democratic Republic of the Congo...
ATGGACGACATCTACGATGTCGTGCCGATCCGCGCGACCCTGGGCTTCGCGAGCTGGCTCTGGACCTTCTTCGACGCCAAGGTCATCGACGGCGCCGTCAACGGCACGGCGTGGCTCTGGGGCTGGGCGGGCGACCGTCTGCGTCCCATCCAGACCGGTCGCGTCCAGAGCTACGCCATGTACATGTTCGTCGGCATGATCGTCCTCGTGATCGTCTTCGCCTGGGTCTGGGTGAGCTGACGTGAGCTGGGGCGACCAGACCGGCTTCCCGATCCTCTCGGTCATCACCTTCCTGCCGCTGGCGGGCGTGCTGCTGATCCTGCTCGTCGGGCGCGGCCGCCCGGTCGTGTACAAGACGATCTCCCTGGTCGTCACCCTGGCGGCCTTCGCGCTCTCCGTCTGGATGCTCTTCGGCTTCAGGACGAAGCTCCCCGGCATGCAGTTCGCCGAGGACGTCACCTGGATCAAGGCGCTGAACATCCACTACAGCATGGGTGTCGACGGCATCGCCGCGCTCCTCGTGTTCCTCACGACGCTGCTCGGCTTCATCGTCATCATCTCGAGCTGGCACTACGTGAAGGACCGTGAGCTCGGCTTCTTCGTCTCACTGCTGCTGCTCGAGGTCGGTATGGTCGGCGTCTTCTGCGCCACCGACCTCTTCCTCTTCTACGTGTTCTGGGAGGCCATGCTGGTGCCGATGTACTTCATCATCGGCATTTGGGGCGGTCCGAGGCGCGTCTATGCGGCGATCAAGTTCTTCCTCTTCACGCTGGTCGGCAGCCTGCTCATGCTCGTCGCCATCGTCGTCGTCGTGTACTACGTCAAGGACTCGTCCGGGGCGCTCACCTTCGACATCCAGGAACTCGGCCGTCAGGTCTACTCGTATCACCTGCAGTTCTGGGCCTTCCTCGCTTTCTTCGTGGCCTTCGCCATCAAGGTGCCGATGTTCCCGGTGCACACGTGGCTTCCCGACGCGCATGTCGAGGCGCCCACCGCCGGGTCGGTCATCCTCGCCGGCGTGCTCCTGAAGATGGGTGGGTACGGCATGCTGCGCTTCTGCCTGCCCTTCTTCCCGGACGCCGCCGTCACGTTCATCCCCTGGGTGGTCATCCTCTCGGTGATCGCCATCGTCTACGGCGCCCTGGTCGCCCTTCAGCAGAAGGATCTCAAGAAGCTGGTCGCCTACTCCAGCGTCAGTCACATGGGCTTCGTCACCGCCGGCATCTTCGCCAGCATCGCCCTGGTCGGCAACGCCGCCGGCATGGAGGGCGCCATCCTCGTCATGCTGAGCCACGGCTTCCTCACCGGCGCCCTGTTCCTCATGGTCGGCTACGCCTACGAGCGCACCCACACGAGGCTGATCGCCGATATGGGCTCACTCGCCAAGCCGCTTCCGGTGCTGGCCGGGTTCTTCCTCTTCTTCGCCTTCGGCTCCGCGGGTCTGCCCGGCCTGAGCGGCTTCGTCGGCGAGTTCCTCAGCCTTCTCGGCGTGTTCGAGTACTCACGCTGGCTGGCGGCGCTCGGCGCGCTCGGCGTCATCCTGGCCGCCGCGTATCTGCTCTGGATGTTCCAGCGCACCATGTTCAACGATCGCGGTGACGACGACGTGAAGCCGACGTTCGAGCTCAAGGACCTGAACGCGCGTGAGATCGTCTCGCTGCTGCCGCTCGTGGTCTTCGTGATCTGGCTGGGCGTGTATCCGGAGACCTTCCTGAGCTTCCTGCACGTGCCGGTGCAGGTGATCCTCGACAAGGTCACGCCGTCGCTGCAGGACGCGAGCGTGCACGGGCTGGCGCAGCTCTACGACGTCGCCAGGGGGCTGTTCTAGATGGGCGCCAACAACACCATCAGCATCATCCTCCCGGGGGTGGTCATCGCTCTGGCTGCGGTCGTGATCCTCGTGGCCGACCTCTTCCTGAAGCGCAAGGGCGCGCTGGCGTGGCTCGCCGTGGCGGGTCTCGTCGCCGGCGCGGCCGTCGCCGTCGGCCAGTGGGGACAGTGGACCGGCGGCTGGGCCGTCTGGAAGGTCTTCACCGGGGACCTCGCCTTCGGTGGCCGCACCGTGGTGGTCGGGTTCGCCGGGATGATCGGGCACGACCGCTACGCGCTGTTCGGGGTCGTGCTGTTCGCCGCGATCGGTGTGCTGACGATCATGCTGTCCGACGCCTACCTCGCGAAGCGGCGCGCGGCCCGCGGCGAGTTCTACGGGCTGCTGCTGCTGATCATCAGCGGCATGACCGGCATGGTCATGAGCACCGACATCATCGCGTTCTTCGTCTCCTTCGAGCTCATGTCGCTGCCGACGTACATCTTGGCCGGCTACCTGTGGCGCGAGGAGCGCTCGACCGAGGCGGCGCTCAAGTACTTCGTCACCGGCGCCTTCTCGTCGGCCATCCTCGTCTTCGGTCTGGCGCTCCTCTACGGCGCCACCGGGCAGACGAGCTACTCCGGCATCGTCGCCGGCCTGACCGCCCTCGGCGGTCTCGAATCCGGCGGCTTCCTCGTCGTCGCCTTCGTGCTCGTGGTGGCCGGCTTCGGCTTCAAGATCTCGGCGGTGCCCTTCCATAGCTGGGCGCCCGATGTCTACGAAGGGGCGCCCACTCCGGTGACGGCGTTCATGTCGGTCGGCGTCAAAGCGGCCGCATTCGCCGGGTTCGCCAAGCTCTTCCTCATGGCCGCCGGCGTCGACTGGCAGGACTGGGGCCACGTCATGATCGTCCTGGCGGTGCTGACGATGGTGGTCGGGAACGTCCTCGCCCTGCCGCAGCGTAATCTCAAGCGGATGCTCGCCTACTCGAGCATCGCCCACGCCGGCTACCTGACGCTGGGTGTCATCGCCGCCGGCAGGAGCGGCGAATCGACCGGCCTGGCGGCGATCCTCTTCTACCTCGCCGCCTACGCCTTCATGAACCTCGGCGCCTTCGGTGTGCTCATCTGGATCCGCAGCCGCCGCAAGTACGGCTACACGCTGGGCGAGATGGCCGGCCTGGGGCGCAGCCTGCCGTGGCCGGCCATCCTCATGACGCTGTTCATGCTGTCGCTCACCGGCATCCCGCCGACGGCCGGCTTCTGGGGCAAGTTCTACCTCTTCACGGCCGTCGTCCAGGCCGACCTCACCTGGCTCGCTATCGTCGCCGTCATCATGAGCGCCGTGTCGGCCTTCTACTACTTGCGCGTCGTCTGGTACATGTACTTCCGCGAGGCGCCTGAGGGCGCGGAGGTCGAGGCGGAGCCGGAGTCGTCGCAACTCGGCGTCATCACGGCCGTCGGTCTTGCCGGTCTCGGGGTGGTGCTGGTCGGTCTGTTCCCGGAGTCGCTGCTGCAGGCCGCCCAGGGGGCCGTCCGGCTGCTGGCCGGCGGCTGACGGGCGTCCGGGCGTCGGGCCCCGCCCCGGCGTCTGCCGTCTCGGGTACACTGGTGGCATGAACATCCTCTTCGTCGGCGACGTGTTCGGCAAGCCGGGACGCGACGCGCTCATGCGCTGGCTTCCCGGCTTCTGCGAGGAGCGTGCCGTCGACTTCGTGATCGTCAACGGCGAGAACGCCGCCAACGGCGCCGGTATCACCTCGAAGATAGCCCTGCGCATGCTGGCGGGAGGGGTGGACGTGATCACTACCGGCAACCACGTCTGGCGGCAGAAGGAGGTCTACGCGTTCCTCACCGCCGACGATCGCATCGTGCGGCCGGCGAACTACCCGGAGGGTGCGCCCGGCCGGGGCCTCACGGTGAGGCCGACGGCCGGCGGGGAGGAGGTCGCCGTCATCAACCTCGCCGGCGAGCTCTTTCTGCAGACCGGCATGTCGCCGTTCCGCATCGTCGATCGCCTGGTCGAGTCCGCCCAGCAGCTCGCCGAGACGATCGTCGTCGACCTGCACGCCGAGGCGACCAGCGAGAAGGTCGCGATGGGGTACTACCTCGATGGACGGGTCACGGCCGTGGTCGGCACGCACACGCACGTTCAGACCAGTGATGCCCGGGTGCTCCCGGGCGGCACGGCCTACATGACCGACGTTGGTATGACCGGTCCGCGGGATTCGGTCATCGGGGTGCGGGCCGACATCATCCTGCGCCGCTTCACGACCGAGCTGCCGCAGCAGTTCGAGGTCGGCGAAGGGCCGGTGCGCCTCGACGCCGCCCTGATCATCGCGGAGGGCGGCCGCGCGACCGCTGTGGAGGCCTTCGAGGTCATCCTGTAGGCTTGTGGGCGCAAGGGGGAGAGGGAGCGAGGGAACGGCCTGAGAGCGCCGCGTACGGCTTCACGGCGCGGGGTCCTGCGCTGGTGTTCGGAGAGCCCGTCCGGGCGCGTCCTCTCTTGAGGGAACGTCGACTGTTGCCGATATAGAAAACGTGGCGAATGGGACTCCACATCCACACAGCGCGTACTACGCCGGGCGAGCCTCGCCGGCGAAGGGGGGCGTCGGGCTGAGAACGCGGAGCCCCTCCAAGCTGCGCGTGGCCGCGACTCTCACGGCCGACGCCATCGCGCTCGCGATCACCGCCGTCGTCGCTGCGTGGGCGGCCGGCATGCTGGTGGACACACCCTTCCTCGGCCGGCTCACCGGTCCGTTCGCGGTCGACCCCCGGGGCGGCGTGCTGCTCTTCGTCTGCCTCACGCCGTTCTGGCTCGCGGCGCTGTGGGCCTTCGGCCTGTACCGCGAGCCCGGACGCAGCATCGGCGGCTTCAACCTGGCGGAGGCGCTGAGCGGTCTCACCGCGCTCACGTCGGCGAGCTGGCTGCTGCTGATCATCCTCGTCCTGGCGCTCGAGGAGACGGCCCCGGTCGCGACGCTCATCCTCGTGTGGCTGGTCGGCATCGTCGTCGTGCCGTTCGCGCGCTGGGTCAGCCGTGAGACGGTGTGGTCGCGGGCGGCGTTCCAGGAGCGCGTGCTGATCATCGGCGCCGGGGAAGTGGGTCACACGCTGGCGGCCAAGATCAGCAAGCACCCGGAGTATCGCATCACGCTGGTCGGGTTCCTCGACGACGGCGAGCCGCGCAGCAACGGGCACGGAGGCCCACTCGTGCCGGTGATCGGCGTCCTCGACGACCTGGACCGGATCGTCGAGGAGGAGCAGGTGGACCGCGTCATCGTCGCGTTCTCCCGCGCCCGCCACAACGACTTCCTCCGGGTGGTGCGAGCCTGCGCAGACAACGGCGTCAAGGTGAACATCGTGCCTCGCCTCTTCGAGGTGGTCAGCTCGCGGGCGCTCGTGGACGACGTCGAGGGCATCCCGTTGCTCGATGTGGGGCACGTGGAGCTCAGCCGCTTCAACATGACCGCGAAGCGCGTCTTCGACCTGGTCGTCGGAGGGCTTCTCTGCATCCCGATCCTGCCGATCCTCGCGGTCGTCGGCGTCGTCATCAAGCTCGACTCCAAGGGCCCCGTCTTCTACCGGCAGGAACGGATGGGACGCGGCGGCAAGACGTTCATGATCTTCAAGTTTCGCTCCATGTACGTCGGCGCCGACGAGGAGCGTCTGGAGCTTGCCGACGAGCAGAACGACTACGACGGACCCATGTTCAAGCTCAAGGACGACCCGCGCATCACCCGTGTCGGCGGTACGCTGCGGCGCTGGAGCATCGACGAGCTGCCGCAGATCCTCAACGTCATGAAGGGCGACATGAGCCTCGTGGGGCCGCGGCCGCTGTGGGTCGAGGAGGCCAAGCAGTGCCGCGGCTGGACGCAGAAGCGGCTCGACATCACGCCCGGGATCACCGGCCTGTGGCAGGTGCTGGGGCGCACGAACATCCCGTTCGACGAGATGGTCAAGCTGGACTACATGTACGTCACGGGCTGGAGCCTGAGCTGGGACATCAAGCTGCTGCTCCAGACGGTCCCGGCGGTGCTCAACAAGCGCGGGGCGTACTGAGCGCGGTCATTCGCGCGGCTCGCGCACCTCGAATCCCTCCTTGCGCAGCACCTCGGTGCGGAGCGCCTGGTCGAGGTCCTCGTGGACCATCTCGCGGACCAGATCGAGGAAGCCGGTGCGTGTGCGCCAGCCGAGCACGCCGGCGGCCTTGGACGGGTCACCGAGCAGGCTGGCGACTTCCGTCGGCCGATAGTACCGGGGGTCGACGCGGACCACGTCCTGCCCTTCGGCGAAGCCGGCCACCCCGGACGCTCCGTCGCAGCCGCCACGCGCCGCGCATGCGGCGTCGAGCGCCGCGCGGTCGACGTGGGCGACCCTGCCGGCCTCATCGATGCCGCTGCCGCTGAACTCGATCGTGGCGCCGAGCTCCGCGAAGGCCTGCTGGACGAACTCGCGCACGCTGTGCTGCTCGCCGCTGGCGATCACGTAGTCGCCGGGCTTGTCCTGCTGGAGCATCAGGTACATCGCCTCGACGTAGTCGCGGGCGTGGCCCCAGTCGCGCAGGGAATCGAGGTTGCCGAGGTACAGCCGGCGCTCCAGGCCGAGCGCGATGCGCGTCACGGCGCGAGTGATCTTGCGCGTCACGAACGTCTCGCCGCGGACAGGGCTCTCGTGGTTGAAGAGGATGCCGTTCGAGGCGTGGAGCCCGTATGCCTCACGGTAGTTGACCGTGATCCAGTAGCCGTACACCTTGGCAGCGCCATACGGGCTGCGCGGGTAGAAGGGAGTCGTCTCCCGCTGGGGGACCTCCTGCACGAGGCCGAACATCTCCGATGTCGAGGCTTGATAGAAGCGGCATGTGTCCTCGAGGCCGAGGATGCGCATCGCCTCGAGCAACCGCAGCGTCCCCAGTGCGTCGGCGTTTGCGGTGTACTCGGGAGTCTCGAAGCTCACCAGCACGTGGCTCTGGGCGGCGAGGTTGTAGATCTCGTCCGGCCGGGTCTCCTGGATGATGCGGATGAGGTTGGTGGCGTCGGTCATGTCGCCGTAGTGCATGAAGAAACGGACGTCCTGCTCGTGGGGGTCGGCGTAGAGGTGGTCGACCCGGCCGGTGTTGAACGAGCTGGCACGCCGTTTGATGCCGTGGACGGTGTAGCCCCTGCCGAGCAGCAGGTCGGCGAGGTAGGCGCCGTCCTGGCCGGTGATGCCGGTTATCAGTGCCGTCCTGGTCATTGTCCCTCCGGCTTGCGCCTGCGTCTGGCTGAGAATGGTGTCCCTTCTCGCCAGAAGACATGCTCTCACAACGCTCTGTACGATGATAACCGGTCTGTCGGGCGTGCAATCGACGCCGTTGTCCCAATGCCGCGTGGTTGGGAAGGCCGGCGCGGACAGCCACCTCATGCTCTCGGAAGCACGACCGCCGGCCCAGCCCTCTGGCTTTGGGCAGCCGGGCGACGTCGAACGGGGCGTTCGGGATCGTCCTGTAAGCTAGACGGGATCTCGCGTCCGGACGGTCCGTCGGTCAGTCGTGCCGGGTTCGCTAGCGGCCGCGAGCCGGATGCTCTCTTGGCGGGGTGGCCGGATGCTCTGCAGGGCAGGCGACGCGGATGGAGGATCGGATGGCGGACACATGCACCGTGGATCCTGTGACCGATGCGGCCGAGTGGGGAGAACTCTTCTCTCGGGTCGAGCACCCTCACATAGTCCAGTCGTGGGGATACGGCCAAGCGAAGGAGGATGCCGGTGGGTGGCAGGCGCGACGCGTCGTCTTCGACCTTGGTGGCTGGCGCGCACGCCGACTCGTTTTTCGACGCGATGGAGAGCCGGTGGCGATCTGCCAGGCGCTGGACAAGTCGGCCGCGGGTGTTCGCTGTGCGACGCGCGTCAATCGCGGGCCGCTCTTCCTCGGTCCCGACGAGGACGAGGAGGTCGTCCGAGACGTCTATCGGGCCCTGAGGCGTCTCCAGCGCCGCTTTCGCGGCGTGCTCGTCCTCGCGCCGGCTCTGAGTGACACGGCCGACAATCATCGGCTTCTCCGTGAGTTGGGCTACCGTCAGCGTCAGAAGGAGGGTTGGCACTCGACCTGCCTCGACCTGAGCCACGACGAGGAGTCGCTGCGCAAGGGACTCGCGTCGCCCTGGCGGAATCGCCTGAAGGCCGGCGAGCGCAGCGGCGTGCTGTTGAGAGTGGGCGGCTCGTCCGCCGACCTCGAGTGGATGCTGGAGCGCCACGTGCAGAACATGGCCGAGAAGGGGTTCACGACGCCGGCTCCGGCTTTCGTTCGGGCCTTGTGTCGAGCCGCTCCGGGCGACTTCTTGGTCATCCAGGCTCGGCTCGACGACGAGGCGGTCGGTGGCATGCTCGTCTACGGCTTCGGGCGGGCCGCCGAGTACTTCGTCGGCTGGGTGGGCAGCGAGGGCCGCAGGCTGAGTGCCGGGAACCTCTTGTACTGGCGCATCGCTCTCGAACTGAAGCGTCGCGGGTATCGCTGGTTTGATCTTGGTGGCATGCGCGCAGGCGCCACTGACCGCTTCAAGAAGGGAATGGGCGGGCAGGAGTACCAGCTTCTCCACGAGTGGGTCGCGTTTTGAGATGCATGCACGCGCCCCTCTGCGCCTTCGGTCTCCATCCCCGTGGCCGGGTTGATCGCCATCTGGTGTCTCAGTGTCGTCGTCGCGCTCGTGTTGCGCTGGTTGAGTCGCGTGACGCTCCGGTCGCGAGTGGCCTTCCAGGAGCGCGACCTGATCATCGGCGCCGGCGAAGTCGGGCATGCAGTCGCGGCGAAGATCCGCAAGCACCAGGAGTACCGGATCTGACTCGTCGGCTTCCTCGTAGAATGGAGAGTCGCGCCGCAACGGCGACGGCGGCCCCCACGGTGCCGGTCATCGGTGCCCTTGACGACCTCCACGGTGTCGTCGAGGACGAGCAGGAAGACGGGGTGATCGTGGTCATCTCCCGCGCCCGCAGAACGGCCTCATGGGCATCGAGCGCGCTTACACGGACAGGAGCGTCAAGGTGAACATCGCACCGCGCCTCTTCGACGTCGTCAGCTCCCCCGCGTTGGTGGACGACGTCGGGGTAACCTCGCTGCTCGATGTCGCCCGCGTTGAACCGAGCCGCTTCAGCATGTCCGTCAAGCGAGTGTTTGACCTCGTCGTCGGAGGGCAGCGCTGCACCCCGATCCCTGCCGCATCTTGCGGTGATCGCGATGATCATCAGGCTGGACCCACCCGGGCCCGTCTTCTGTCGCCAAGAGCGTATGGGACGTGGCGGCAGGCCGTTCAGGATCCTCAAGTCCCGTTCCACACACGTGGGCGCCGACGCAGAGCGCCTGGAGTTGCCCGAGACGCGGAACGACGTCGACGGCCCGATGCTCAAGTTGGAGAAGAACCCGCGGATCGCCCGGGTCGGCGGGTCCCTACGGAGGTGGAGCATCGACGGACTGCCGCAACTCCTCAGCGTCATGGAGGGCGACATGAGCCTCGATGGGCCGTGGCTGCCCTGGGTCGAAGAGGCGAACCAGTGCCGCGCCTAGACGCAGAAGCGTTACGACATCACACCGGGCATCACTGGGCTGTGACAGGCTCTCGGGCGCAGCCGCATCCCGTTCGACGAGATGGCTAGGCTTGACTACATGTGCGTCACCGGCTGCGGCCTGAGCTGGGACATCGAGCTTTTGCTGCAGACAGTCCCGGCGGTGCTCGCGAAGCGGGGAGCATGTTGGCCCGTCCAGGAGTCCCGACGGTAGCCGGGCCTGCACGGCTCGGCCGTTGGTATACTCGTGGGGGGCGCGCCGTTCTCCGCGCAGCGCGACAGCAGGGTGGCACGTGCGCGAACCACATCACATCCTAGTCCTGGTGGAGAATCTCTCCGTGCCGTTCGACAGGCGCGTCTGGCACGAGTCTACGACGCTCGTGTCGGAGGGCTATCAGGTCTCCGTCATCTGCCCCGAAGGGAAGCGGCACGACACCGAGTCGTACGAGGAGCGCGGCGGGGTGCGCATCTACCGCTATCCCCCGCCACCCGCGGCGCGGTCGCTGGCAGGCTACGCTCGAGAGTACCCGTACATGCTCTGGTGGACGTATCGCCTGGCGCGGCGGGTCTGGGGCGAGCGCCCGTTCGACGTCATCCACGCCTGCAACCCACCCGACCTCTTCTTCCTGATCGGCCGGCTGTTCCGTCGTCGTGGCGTCTCCTTCGTCTACGACCAGCACGACGCCAACCCGGAGATCCTGCTGGCGAAACGGGATGGCGAGCGCAAGGACGGTCTTCCGGAGCGAGTGGTGGCATGCGCGGAGCGTCTGACCTACGACCTTGCCGACGTGGTGATCGCGCCGAACGACTCCTATAGGCGGCTGGCCGTCACTCGCGGCGGCAAGGATCCGGGCGATGTCTTCGTCGTGCGCAGCGCGCCGCGACGGGAGGAGTTCTCGTCCGTTCGCTGCGGGGTCTTCGACCGCCTCGATCACCGCTACCTCGTGGGCTATCTCGGCGTGATGGGCAAGCAGGACGGCGTCGATCTGCTGGTGCGCGCCGTCGGCCTCCTGGTCGGGCGAGGCTACGACATCCTCCTGTATCTCGCCGGCGACGGAGAGTCACGTGCCGAGATCGAGGCCCTCGTTCGGGAGCTGGGCATCGATGATCACGTCCTGATGCCGGGCTACCAGACGCATCAGGAGTTCACTCCGGCTCTTCTGAGCGCCGACGTGTGCGTGGCTCCCGACCCGCCGAGTCCGTTCAACGACATATCGACGATGAACAAGATAATCGAGTACATGGCGCTGGGCCGCGTCTGCGTCGCGTTTGGACTTGCGGAGAACCGGGCCACCGGGGCGGACGCCATCGCCTACGCCGACAACGATACCTGGCAGGGGCTGGCGAGCGCTATCGGCCGCCTGCTCGACGACCCCGGCGAGCGCCGGCGTCTCGGCGACCGGGCCCGCGAGCGCTTCGAGCGTGTGCTGGCCTGGGAGTTCCAGACACCCCACCTGGTCGTGGCCTATGAGCGTCTGCGGCAGAAGGTGGCGGGGTGACTGCCGGCTCGCGCGGGACGGTCGCGAGGCCGGGAAGGTCCCGCGACGGGATTCGCGGCCTGTTCGTATCCTGGGCGCCGTTCTCGCGCCGTACGGAGTCCCTGGCGCAGGAGTTCGCTCTTGATCTGAGGTTCGTGACCACGCCCTGGCCAAAACGCCCGCTCCTGACGCCGGTGAAGTACCCGTGGCAGACGGCGGCGACCGTGCGCCTGCTGGGTGGGGCCTGCCCCGAAGAGCTGTGGGTCATGGACCCGCCGTCGCCGCTCGTGGCGATAGTCGGCGCCGCAGCTCGGCGACGCGGAGCCCGTCTGGTCGTCGACATGCACACTGTGGCGTTCTACGCGCGGGAGTGGCGAGTGCTTCGGTCGCTGGAGCTGCCATTCCTGCGCCGGGCGACCGCGGTCCTTGTGACCAACGATTCCTTGGCGATGCAGGTGCTTGCGTGGGGCGCCCGGCCCTTCGTGCTTCCCGACCCCCTGCCAGCGCCGCCAGACGAACTCGAGGTACCGGTCGAGAACGATCTCGTCACCGTCGTTGCGACGTACTCTAAGGACGAGCCGCTCGAGCTCTTGCCGGAAGTCGCGCGACGGCTGCCGCACACGCGGTTCGTGGTAACGGGGAAGCCTCACGGTGACCTGAGCGGCTGGCCGCGGAACCTGCGGCCGACGGGGTTCCTCGATGAGGCAGCCTACTGGGGGCAGCTACGCCGTTCGGCTGCCGTCATGGTGCTCACGACACGACCGGACACGCTGCTGTCCGGGGGTTACGAGGCGCTCGTCGTGGGTCGTCCTCTGGTGACATCCGCGCACGACGTGCTCAAGGCGTACTTCGGAGACGCGGCCGTGTACGCCGGCGACAGTGGGGAGTCGCTCACCGCCGCCGTTGACACTGCGCTCTCCAGCGGCCCGGCGCTGACGGAGAGGCTCGAGGCATTGCGTGTCCGTCGCGCCTCGGAGTGGGCGCACGCTGCCGCCGGCCTGCGCGGAGCGCTGGGCCGGGAAGCCTGACGGTGTACGCGCAGCTGCGTCGCCTCTTCGGCCAGTCGGCGGCCTATACGGCGGCCACCATGGTCAACCGCGCGTTCGCCATCATCCTCGTCCCCGTCTACACCCGCTACCTCACTCAGGCGTCCTACGGTGACCTCGCATTGCTGACCGGCATGACAGCCATCCTCTGGGTAGCCTTCGACTTCGGCTTCTCCGCGGCGGTCACAAGGTTCTACTACGAGTACGACGACGACCACGGCCGCCGCCGCTTCATCGGTTCCATGTGGCTGGGGATGACCCTCATCGCCGGCGGCATCTCGCTGCTGCTCACGCTGGCTGGATCCGGCATGCTGTCATACCTGGTCGGCGACGTTGACTTCTGGCCCTACGTGGCACTCATCCTCTGGGCGACGTTCCTCAACACCGCCAACATCATCCCCCAGGTCCTCATGCGCGTGCGTCAGCAGGCTGCGCGTTTCGTCCTGCTCGTGTGCGCCCAGCCGGTGCTGCTGCTCGTGATGGTGCTCATCTTCGTCGTGTTCCTGCACCTCGGGCTGCTCGGCGCCGTCCTCGCACTCTTCGTACAGTGCGCCGTCATCTACGTGTTCTTCACGGTCTATACGCTCAGGAACAGCTCGTTCCCGCCGGACTGGCGCGCCCTCGGGCAGTCCGTGGCGTTTGGCGCTCCCATCATCGTCCTGGAGGCGGGCTGGTGGGTGCTGGATACGTCAGACCGCTTCATCCTGCGCCAGTACGAACCGGCTCGTGTGGTGGCGCTCTACAGCCTCGGGTACGCCTTGGGCCGCCTGCTGATCATGGTCTCGGCCTCGATCGACCAAGCGTGGACGCCGTTCTTCTTCTCGGCCGCCAAGAAGGATGACGCCGACGCGCGCCGGGTGGCCTCGTACGCGGCGACGTACTTCACCTTGGCGGTCGGTGCCTTCGGGCTTCTCGTCGTTGTGTTCGCCCGCGAGGCGGTCTTGGTCTTCGGCGGCCGGGCATATCTGGATGCCGCCGCCGTGACCCCGATCATCGTCCTCGCCTCCGTCATACAGGGTATGTTCTACGTTCCCAGCCGCGGGCTTCTCTTGACGAGGAAGACGAAGGTGCTGCCGTACATCGTGATCGCGGCAGGCGCCACGAATGTCGGGCTCAACCTCCTCTTGATCCCTCGATTCGGCATGATGGGAGCTGCGTTCGCTACGTTGCTGGGCTACGTCGTGGCGGTAGCAGTCACGTACGTGTTCTCGCAGCACTACTATCGGATCGAGTATCAGGTACGGCGGATCGTGACCGTCCTCATCATCCTCCTGGCCGGCACCGCCTGCACCCTGCTCGTCGTGCCCCAGCACTGGTACGCTGCGCTCGCCTGGAAGCTGAGCATCCTCACGGTCGCCGCGCTCGCTCTGTGGATGTCCGGGTTCTTCGAGCAGCGTGAGCTTCAGGCGGTGCGCCGCATGCTGGGTCGGCGATCGGTCGGGGAGACCGGATGAGCGGTCTCATCGCCGTCCTGTCCGGGGACCTCGGCGCGGCCGCATGGGGGCGTGCGGCCCTTGGCTATCTGCGGCATCGGCCTGCGTACTCCCAAGGGGAGTGCGCGGCACCGGGTCTCTGGCTAGGTGCGTGCGGCAGGCCGGGCAGCTGGTCAATCCGTGGCGCCGGTGCGATCGGCGGGCTGAACGCCGTCGCCGGTCCGGGGCTGCTCGTCGCGGTATGCGGGGACATCCTTGGGCGTGGAGCCTTGGCCCGGCGCCTCTCGCTCCCCGACGCGGTCTCCGACGCGGGGCTGGTGGCAGCCGCCTATGAGCGCTGGGACAGGAGGCTCCTCGAGCACCTCGAAGGCGCATTCGCCCTCATCGTGCACGACGCATCGTGCGGGCGGACGCTGGCCTCCTGCGATCCGGACGCCGTCATGCAGTTGTACTCGTTGCGCGTCGGCGACGATCTGCTTTTCGCCACCGAGGCCAAGGCGTTCCTCGGCTACGGGCGGTTCTCCGTCAGCGTCGACGAGCAGGCGCTCGCCGACCTCGTCAGCTTGGGGCACGGCTTTGGGGGTCGTACGCTCTTCGCCGGTGTCTCCGGTCTGCCTCACGGCTCGCACTACGAGGTCGACGCGGGTGTCTGCAGCGTCGTGCGCCACTGGGATGTGAGGTGCGCGCTGGGAGACGATCTGCGCGGTGACGCCTACCTCGATCGTATGGAGGTTGCCATCCGCGAGCTCTCCGCTGCGGCGATGGCGGGAGAGGACGTGCTTCTCCCACTGACCGGCGGTGTGGACTCGCGCATGATCGCCGCCGCCGCGCCGGGCGATGCCCATCCTCTCAGCTTCACCTTCGGTACGGGTGAGGACCCGGACTCGGTGCGTGGCCGGCAGATTGCTGCGGCGCGCGGTCTCGAACACCATGTCTACGGTCTCGCTCCGGACTACCTCGCCGAGACTGCGTCCGCAACGGTGTGGCTTACCGAGGGGCGGCTCAACCCGGACGAGAATATCTCCGGACATCTGATGGCGGGGATGGACCGGCACAAGTGCTTCGTCACCGGGATCGGCGGCGACCTCGGCCGACGTTACTACAAGAATCGTCTTCTTCTCCCGGACTGGACTCTCGTGCGCGCCGGCGACCGTGAGTTCGAGAGACGCTTTCTGCTCGGCGAACCCACCTACTACGGCATGCCGATCGAGGATGCCCGGCTTGTCTTCGGTCCTCGGGCAGACGACTACTCTGCGGCCGCGCTCGCCGACCTTCGGCGGCAGCTGCTGCCCACTCGCGGCCTGCCCGCGGTCGACCGTCTGGATCTGTACAGCGCTCTCGAGGCGACGCCTCGCGCCGAGAACCCGCAACTCATCGCCGGGACATGCTGGCTCGGTGTCCGCGCTCCGCTGTTGACGAGGCGGTGGATCGAGGCAGTGCTGGCGGGTGCGGCAGATCAGCGCGTCGACGACCTAGTGCGCCTCAGGCTCATCCGGAGGCTCGACCCAGCCGTGGCCCGCGTGCCGTGGGGGCTGACGCGGCTGCCCCTGCGTGCCAGCGAAACGATCCTTCGGACTCTGCGTCTCGTGGCCGGCCTTCACGTTCGTGCGCGACCACACGACGAGGGACCCGCCTTCCCCTTCCCGCGGCTGTCACGGTTCGTCGACAAGGTGCACTCGCAGATCTACTGGCACGCCGAGGAGCACGAGGAGTGGCTGCGAAGTCGCTCCGGTGGGTACGTGACCGAAGTGCTCTTGTCCGAGCGTACGGCCCTGCGCGGACTGATGCGCCGGGAAGGATTGAAGACGTTGCTGGAGCAGCACATGCGCGGCACAGACCATTCGCACTCGCTTGGGCAGGCTCTGAACATCGAGTTGTGGCACCGGCACTTTGTGGATGGAGAGCTGCCGTTGCTGCCGTCGGCGCCTCCGGCGCCGGACGGGTATCGAAGGCAGCGCGCGTGAACGGCCTGGCCGCTATCTTCTCTCGCGATCCGGAGACGCTCGAGCTCGGTCGCACGGCGCTGCGGGAAGTGTGCACTCCGGATGCTCCCGGTGTGGCGCGGCTGCTACCGGGGCGCGCCCGTCTCGTCGCCTGCGGACCCGAGGGGCAGCGAGACGTCGCCAGGCAGGATGCCGAGGCCACGGGTGGCCGCGGCGCGGTGTCTGCCGTCGTCAGCGGTGAGATCGTGAACGCGACGGCGCTCGCCCGGGAGCTGGCCCTGCGGCCGAGGGACGTCACCCCCGGCCTGCTTGCCATTGCCGCCTACCGCGGGTGGGGCGCAGGCCTGTTCACGCGCCTGGAGGGCATCTTCAGTCTCGTGGTGTATGACGAGGAGGCCGGGCTCGCTCTCGGCGGCGTCGATCCTCGCCACATCGGCTCGCTGTTCGCGTCCCGTCTCGGCGACGACGTCTGGCTCGCCTCGGAGGCTCGCGTCTTCCGCCACGACCCGCGTTTCGTCAGCGCGATGGACTCTGAGTCGTTCGGACAGCTGTTCACCCAGGGCTGGATGGTGCAAGGCCGCTCGCTGTTCGCGGGGGCTGCCGGGCTGCCGCTCGGAACGCATTTCGAAGTCCGGGATGGCACGATAGCGACAGTTCGCCACGACGACGATCGCAACCTCTGTGGCAGCAGGCTTCGCGGCTCCGCCTATCTTGATCTGCTGGAAGAGACCATGCTGGCGCTGGGTGCCGAGGCCTTCGCTGGAGGAGATGTGGCGCTGCCGCTGACGGGGGGGCTCGACTCTCGGCTGCTGGCCGCGGCGCTGCCCGTGGGCACTTCGCCACAGGCCTTCACCTTCGGCGGCGAGACCAACGACGACGTTCGTGGCGCCCGCTCGGTCGCCGCCGCACGGGGGCTTGACTTCCAGCGCTTCGACCTCGACCCGGACTACCTGCCCAACGGCGCCCTAGCCACCGTGCGTATCAGTGAAGGCCGCCTGAGCCCCGCCGCGAACATCACCGGCTGCCTCATGCATCACTTCTCCGGGAAGCGGAGCATGGTCAGCGGACAGGGGGGCGAACTCGGCCGACGTTTCATGAAGGCCGTGAATCTGTTGCCGGACCGCTCCCTGCTCAGAGCGGATCCAGACCAGTTCGTGGAGCTGGCGGTCCGGCGAGCTTACAGGCCGCTCCTCGACCGGCGGCACCTGCGCTCGCTGCTCGGCACCGAGGCCGACTCCGTTCTCGACGCCGGCATCCGACTCGAGAGGCGCTCCTTCGCCGCCACTGCCGGTCTCGACACAGTGGACCGGCTGGACCTCTTCGGGCCGGCACTCGAGTTCTGGGAGTCGCGTCCGCAGCTTCTGTTCAATCGCGTCTGGCTGCGGGTCCGCGCGCCGTTTCACACGCGGCGCTGGGTGTCTGCAGTCTTGGCGGGGGCGCCTTCGGAACGCGTGGACGACCTGGTCCGCTTGAGGCTCATCCGCAGGCTTGACTCAAGGGTGGCCGCGGTGCCGTGGACGTTGACGCATCTGCCTCTCCCGCTCTCGGAGCCTGCCGTCCTCGGGCTCCGCCAGGTCGCGCGCCTTGAGCCTCTCTTCGAGTGGCTGCCCCAGACGGTCCGCGACCACGCGGTCGCCGTCGGCAAGCACGCGAAACGGCGGCTTTACTCTCACGGGGAGAAGCGTGAGGAGTGGGTGCGCACGCGTTCAGTCGAGTACGTCCGTGGCGTGCTGCTCGATCCGCGCTGCCTCGAGCGGGGCATCTTCCGTGAGGCCGGGGTGCGGCGGCTTCTGGATGAACAGATGGGTGGAGGAATGAACGCCATGGCTCTCGGCCAGATGCTCAACGTCGAGCTCTGGCACCGTTTGTTCGTGGACGGAGAAGAGGCCGAGGAGTCGCCCGCGTGCGCCGGATGACCGGGACGATGCGGATCTTCAGCTGCGTGCGCATGCTTGCGCCGCCGACGATCTTGCGAGGTCCGTGATGACGGCCGAGGAGCCCGTGACGGTCTGGGCGATCGTGGCACACTACGGTCCCGCCGGGCCGACAGAGCGTACCCTCGACGCTCTCCGTGCCGGCGACGTGCCTCCCGACCAGTTGGTCGTAGTGGACAATCAGGGCGACTGGGACGGGGCGGACGACGATGTGATGGTCGTCCGGCCGACCGCCAACGTGGGGTTCGCGGGCGCCGCCGCCGAGGGTGCCCGCAAGGCGTTGGGCGCCGGCGCAACGTGGCTCTGGTACGTCAACAATGATGCGCTCGTCTCGGCCGCCTGCCTGCGAGAACTGCTCGCCACAGGTTCGGGCGTCCCCCGGGCCGGCATCCTGAGCCCCGTCATCTCCTACCCGGATGGGGATATCTGGTACGCGGGGGGCGTCGTCGATCTGCGCTCTCTCCGCGTCGCTCACCTCGCAGCATCTCCGCGGCCGGCCGCGTTCAGCACGGGATACGTTACCGGTTGCGCCATGCTGGTTCGCGCGGCGGCAATCGAGGACGCGGGGCCGCCCGACGCGAGCCTGTTCATGTACTTCGAGGACGTGGACCTGAGCCTTCGGATGCGCGAGCGAGGCTGGCGGCTCGTCGTCGTGCCTGCTGCGCGGGTCATGCATGACGTGGAGCGACGGCGTGGGCGCCGCATCTTCTCGCCCACCTCCGTCTACCTCATCACGCGCAACCGGCTGGTGCTGGCCGCTCGTCGGGGCCGAACACTTCCGGCGCTGCCACCGGCCTTCTCCTGGGGCCTGCGGCAGGTGGCGAAAGCGGTGGGACAGGGGTCGCTCGTTGCGGCCGCCGGGGCGTTCGCGCGCGGCCTTTGGGATGGCCTGAGCGGTGTCACCGGCCCGCCCCCATGGAGGTGGACTTGAGGATGTGGGCCATCCGGCGCGACGACCTCCTTTTCGCCGCCGTCCTTGTGGTTCTGGGTCTTGCCGTCCTCGGCGCGGGCCTGCGCTCGCCGGAGTTGGCAATCCTGCTCGCCGCCGCTTGCGGTGCGCTCGTCCTCCTCGTGACGCTCATGGGGACGAGCCGGGGCACGCTTGTCCTGGCCGTGATCCTGCTGTTTGCCGTGGTCGTGCTTCCTGAAGACCTCTCGCTTCAGTTCCGTGTGCCGGTGGGCGGTGGCGGCATCTTCATCGGCGACCTCCTGCTTGCGCCCCTCGTCGCCGCATGGGTCGCCTCGCTCGTGGCGCGGCGGAGCATCATCGCCACGCGGTCGCCCGTGGCGCTGCCGCTCGCTTTGTTCGTCGTTTGGGTTCTGGTGGCGGCGTTCATCGGGTACGCGGGTGGGAACGAGATCAAGCTGATCTTCCAGGACCTGCGCGGCCTCGCGTACTTCGTCCTCTTCTTCTGGGTGATCACCTCAGTCGCCGACCGGGCCTCGATAATGGTGCTGCTCAAGGCTCTCGCCGCTTGCGTCGTCGCCGGGTTCGGTGTGGGGCTGCTCTATTCTGCCTTGGGCAGAGCGCAGGCCACCGGCTTCGTCGAGGCCGGTGTGTCACGCTTCCCGGGGCCCAACGATGCGTTCCTGATGGCCTCGGTCATGCTTGTGGCATGGGTGGCCCTCTGGCCGAAGAGCAGGTCACGGCCGGCCGCGCTCTGGGCCCTTCTCGCAGTGGCTCTGGTGGGACTGATGCTGTCGTTTGTGCGTGGGTACTGGGTGGGCTTCCTGGTCGGGATCCTGTATCTCGCCGTGTTGCTGCGCGGGTCGCAACGCATTCGTCTCTTCGCCGGCGTCCTTGTCGTGGGCGCTCTCATCGCGGTGGCGACTGCGGTGGTGCAGCCGGCGGTGTTCACCTCAGTCATCTCACGTGCCGTCGCTGTGACGGCGATCGGCGACCGCAACGTGCAGTATCGCTTTCTCGAGAACCAGGCAGTGGAGCGACAGATACGGCAGAAGCCGCTCGTGGGCTACGGGCTTGGTAAGACCTTCGTCCCCGACTTCCAGCGCTACGGCGTGCCCCTCCAGCCCGAGGTGTACATCCACAACAACTACCTCTGGTTCTGGCAGCGCCTCGGCGCGGTCGGCCTCATCCTTTTCACCTGGACGCTGATGGCCTTTCTCTTCCCGAAGGGCGGGGTCAGATCCCTGCGCGCCGAGGACGACCCGTGGCTCGTGGGGCTGGTGGTCGGCACGCGCGCCTTGGTCGTCGCGCTCCTCTTCGTGTCCGTCACATCACCGCAGTTCAACAACATGACCGACGTCGCCGTCGTCTCGGTGCTCATGGGGTGTGCTGAGGTCGCCAGGCGGCTGCTGAAAGAGCGGGATACGACGCCGGACGAGTCCGCGTCGGCGGGAGACCGTGATCCGGCCGATTGAACCATCGTGGCGGCGTACCGGACTTTCTCCCGTGTCCCGCGGCATCTTCCGTGCGGCATGAGCAGCCTGCCTGCCCGGATTGCCCGAACCCAGCGCCTCAGGGCTGGGGCACGACTCTCAGCTTCGCGCCGGAGTAGTCCAGCGAAGTCCTCGGCGGCAGGCGATACAGCTTCAAGCTCCCCGCCCCCGGCCAAGCGATGGTCTCGACGCCGGGGAGGTCGCGGAACAGGTCGCTCCCTGCGGCGTCGAAGAGCACCAGCGTCGGTTGTCCGCCGGCATCCTGCGGGTTGAGGTCGGCCGGAGTGAGCGTGCCGGCTCCAGGCCACTGACGGGGTCTGCCGGCACCGTCGGGATCGGCGTCCGCCCCAAGGCGCAGGAGTCTGTAGGAGGGAAGATAGTACTCGACGTGCCTCCAGTTTCCGGCGACGATCGTGGTGCTCTCTGCTGGAAGATGCCCGGCGATATACGCGAAGCGTTTCGAGAAGTAGGCATCGTTCGCGACGATCGCCGCGCGCACCGGCAGATGCTGGGCACGCAGTCCGGGTGGCTGTTGGGGCATAGCGACGAAGACACCTGCGTTGAGGGCCCCCAGGACGGCGAGCCACAGCCACAGGCGGTGGTCGGTCCAGATGCGGGTCGCCGCCGTCCCCGCGAGCAAGGTGACGATGGGGAAGAAGGTCAGGATCATCCCCTGCTGCCCCATGTGGATGAAGGCATAGTAGAAGAGGACGGGCCCGCCCCACAGCGCCAGGAAGACGATCCGGTCAACTCGTTGCTCACGAGCGGCTCCCGTCGCTCCGGGCGTCGCGCCTGCGCCGAGAGCAGGCTCATCTGCGGCCGCGGCCGCCGGCGCTGACGGCAGGCGCCGGGCGAGGCGCAGCACCGCGTACAGCGCCAGCGGCAGAAACGCGGCTGCGCTCGCGAAGAGCGTGAAGGCCACGAGCTTGCCGACGTTGTGCTCGAGGCCGGGCAGCCCGGCGCCGCGAAGGAGAGACGTGCTCGTCTCGAAACGCGTCGCATAGGAACTGAGCTTGTCGAGGTACGTCTGCAGGCCGCCGACGCTGTGGATGAGCGGGTAGAACCAGGCGCAGCAGACTGCTGCGCCGAGAATCGCCGCGCCGGCGATGCGTCGCCAGTCGGCGCGCCAGACCGAGAAGACGGTGACCGGCAGGAGAAACACCAGCGTCTGGGGACGCACGCCGCCGGCAATCGCCAAGACGACGGCCGCCGCCCATATCGATTGCCGTTCACCGCGGCGCACGCGGAAGAGCAGCCAGAGGGCGAAGAGAACGAGCGCCGCGTCGAGCGTGTGCGGCAACGCGATCTCTCCGTAGAACCAGAACAGCGGGCTGGTCGCGAGCAGCACCGCGGCGACCAGCCCTGCGCGCTGGTCGAAGAGCCGGCGGCCCAGCAGGTAGAGAGCGACCACGGCCGCTGCCCCGGCCGCGATGCTGATGGCCATCATCGCGGTGTTGGCGCTGCCCGTCACCGCATCGACGAGCCGCGCCAGCCAGACGTACGCGATGTAGCCGGGGGGCTGTGGCTGCTCTGTGAGCACGTCGAAGCGCCGCATGCCGAATGCGTAGTTGACCGAATCCCAAGAGTAGAGAATGTCACTGCGGAACGGCAGCCGCGTCAGCACTACCGCCAAGAACAGCAGGCCAAAGAGCAGCAGATCCGCTTGCGGGATCGTCGCCCTGCGCTCGCCCGTGCCGCTCACTGCGCCTCCCCGAATGCTGCGACGGCGCCCCTGATCGGGCGCCTCGCAGTGGCCACTCTATCAGTGCCGCCGACTCGAGAGGAGGGCGCCTCCTCTCCGGCGGTCGCTAGCGCAGGGAATGAGTCAGGGTGATTGGCCCGAGCAGCTGTGGCTCGTAGTAGTGGGACCGGTCGCCGGAGTTGACGATGTCCAGGAAGCGCTGGTCGCCGAACTCGTTGAACGCGAGAGTGAATCGGGGCAGATTCGCGCCGGTGTTGACCACGTCCATCGGATTGGGGTTCGTCTCGGCGTTCGGGCCGAAGAATCGCGCGAAGTAGCTCCACGAGGCGTACAGCTTCGTGTGCGCGGAGGCGACCTTTGCCTTGGCCCAGCCAAGATTCTCGGCCATGTCTACGAGGACGCTGCAGGCGCGGGTGTTGTACGTCATGTAGTCGAGCATCCCCCCGCGACCGGCGGTGTATGTCGCGTAGATGTAGACGTGCGGCACCGGATTCGGATGCCCGACGACGCCATCGCCCATGTTCTCGGGCGTCAAGGCCGACTGCAGCATGCGCGTCAGATTGAGCACGTAGGAGCTCTCGTTGAGGATGCCGTCCACGGCACTCTGGTAACCGATGACCGCTGCCATCGCGAGGCGGGCGGCCTGACCGAGAAGGGCGGCGTCACCGCCGACGTAGGTATCGATGCGGTGGTAGTGCTTACTCGCGTCCCAAGGGTAGGTCGCGGTGGCCTGCGGGTTCAGGACGCACCAGTCGTTCGCAATCTTGTCGTTGCTCGTCTTGATGGCGTCGACGAACGCCGTGAAGTAGGCGGCAATGGCCGCGCGGTCGGCGGCGCTGTAGACCGTGGAGTTGTAGGTGAGGTCGTACGCATAGGCGAAGGAGAAGGCGCCGAAGGACTGGTGGTAGCCGATGTCGTTCATGTCCGCATCCTGCTGTGTCGTCGGCGTGTTGCCTCTTGCCCAAGCGACCAGGAACTCGCGGCACTTGGTCGCGTATCGAGCCTCACCCGAAAAGGCATACGCGAGCGCGAGGTTGCGTGCGGTGGCACCGTCCCTGTTCAGGGTGTCGAAGACTGTGTTCCAGTCCTCGACGCCCCGGTACGGCCCCGCGAAGACTTCGGGGGTGGCGCTCAGCGCCGGAGTCGCCCAGTGGGTGATGAACTCGCGATAGGCTGCTGCTTCGGGCGCATGGCTCGCGGCGATGCGGGCCCTGATCCCGTCGATCCTGGTCTGGTCCATCACCAGAAACGGGTGGCCCGAGACAGGGGTCGGCGTGACCGTCGGAGTCGGGTTCGCTGTCGGTGTTGCCGTCGGAGTCGGCGTGACCGTCGGAGTCGGGGTGGGCTTCGGCCGCTGACGAGGACGCAGGACGACGTAGCGGATGGTGCGCTTGACCACTGTGCAACGGCCTACTCCATCAACGGTCACCGCCTTCTTGGAATTGGCGATTCTCACGCGCTCGTTCACGAGGCGCACGTTCACGACCACTCCGCGGTGAAGACGCTTGACGACCGGGCAGCGTAACTTGCTGCCTTTCGTCGATGAAGAGGCCAGGGAAGCGGGGGCTGCACAGAGACCGACTGCGAGTATCGCCAGCGCGAGCAGGCTACCTGCGATGGGGATCTTCCTTGCCACGGTCGCTCCTTCAGTGTCGAGTCGTGAAGAAGCGAGGCGCGGTTCGTGCCCAGCAGAACTGGCCTTCAGTCAGTGTGTCGCACCTGCGCGACTCGCTTCGGGTGGTACTCGGACGTCCACCACTGACATCGACCGATACGGCCCGAAGATGAGCGTGCGGGAGGTGCATGCGTTGTCGCCGTCGACAACGATTGCGGCGTGAAGTGCGGGGAACCCGACAGAGTGTGCCCGGACGGTCTCCCGGGAGGCATCGGCGGACCGCGAGAGAGTCGGCCGGTTGGTGCGATGGCTAGGTCAAGCCGTCAGGCATCGCGGCCGGGCACCGCGAGGCTCCCGCAGTGTCAACCGGAGTAGTCGCCGTAGCGGTAGCGCCCGCTCCTGCCGCCGCGGGGGACTCCGGTGATCACGACCCCGAGGGCCTTGGCGGGCAGACGCGAGAAGAACTCCTCGACGCTTCTGAGCGTGTCGTAGGTCGTCTGCTGGAGACGCAGGATGACGATGATTCCGTCCACGGTGGCAGCCATCGCGGCGGCGTCGCCGACCGCGAACATGGGGGGCGCGTCGACGAGCACGTAGTCCGCGCCCTCCTTCATGCTACCGAGGATATCGGCCAACTGCCGGGACGCGACGATCTCGCCCGGGTTGGGCGGAATCGGACCCGACGGCAGCACCGCCAGAGTGAGGGCGCCCCCCGACGACGGTCTCGCGGGGTCGGCGGCTCCGGCGGATCCACCCGATGTGGTCACCATTGGTCCGTCCGCGTGAAACGTCAGCCGCTGCACGGCGTCGCTGAGCGGCGACGCACCCGACACAACGCTGCTCACGCCCCGCGTGTTGCCGATCTTGAAGAACCGATGGAGTGAGGGCCTGCGGAGGTCGCCCTCCACGACGGCGACCTTGCTTCCGCTCCGCACGAGAGCGACTGCGAGATTGGCGATCGTCGTCGACTTGCCCTGTCCCGGTAGCGGACTGGTGATCATGAGCACGTTGTGGTCGCGGTTGAAGTTCACGAAATCGAGATTGGTGCGCAGGAACCGGTAGGCCTCTGCGGTCGGCCCGGTGGGGTTTGCGAGGGCGACCAGCTTGTCGGCGTTGCTCTCACTCTTGCGGAACTCGGGTATCTCAGCGATGACCGGGATGTCGATGCGCTCGCCGATTTCCTCAGCGGAATGGAGATTGTTGTCGAGAGCCTCGCGAAGGAAGGCGAGACCCACTCCCAACAGCAAGCCGGCGGCGAGGGCCAGCGCCGTGTTACGCTTGGGGCGAGGACTCGACGGAGCCAGAGGGGGCAACGCCGCCTCTCCGACCTGCACGCCGCCGGTGGTGAGCGCCATGATCGCTTCGAGTTGATGCTGGCGTTCTTTCAGGAGTTGCTGGTTGTTCGATCCCGGCGTCGCGTCGGCCAGTTCCCTGTTCACCAGATCCAGCGCCTCGCGTACGGTGGCGAGCTGGGATTCGCGGCGCCAGGCGACGAACTCCTCGGCGTAGGCGTTGGCCAGGGCGCTCGCCTTGTCGGCAGTGGGCTGATCCGCAACGACCGAGATGATGTTGGCGGCGATGTCGGCCTCAGCCCTGACCTTGTCTGCGTAGTCCCGAGCCGCACCCTTCCAGCCGAGGCCGGTGAGCGCCCTCTGGCCGACCTCGGGCGTGGTCACGAAGCTTGCCAGAGTCTGGGTTTCGCGATCGTCGGGGACGGTGCTGTCGAGAGTGGCGCCCGTGGCGACGTTGATTGTGCTCGACGGACTCTCGACGAGAATCCGGGCGATTGCCGTGTAGGTGGATGCTTGGAGAAGCGACGCGGCGAGGACGATGAGCGTGACGATCGCGGTGGTCAGGACCACCGTCCACTTGCGCCGCCACAAGATGTCGGCGTAGTGCCGGAGGCTCAAGGATGATTGATCTGGGCGAGGCACGAGCGCTCGGATTCCCCCTCGGTCGTGTGCTGCGCCGATTATAGCCTCAGCGTGGGCTGCGCGTCGCAGAAACGGCTTCTCGGGGGCCTGCCGCGTCTCGCGTGGCCGGCGACCGCAGGTCCTCCGGCGCCCTCTCGGGCAGCCCCCACAACCGCCACAGTGTGAACAGGAACAGCGCGAGGAGCAACGTGTTGCGCGTCACCACGATCGCCAGTGTCTCCGGCATCATGTCGAGCAGCCGCCAGTAGAGGGCGGGGAACTCGACCTGGGTGAGGAGCAGCGTGAGGCCGCCGAGCAGCGCGACCCACTTGTCGCGCGCCGCGACGATCGCCCACGCCGGCAGGATCCAGATGAAGTACTGCGGCGAGAGGACCTTGCCGAAGGTCATGAGGGCGAGGATGAGGGCGAGGACGGCGAGCGCCTGATCGGCGGTCGAGGCGCGCACCCGGGACCGGCGCTGCCAGACCGCGTAGTAGACGGCGAGGACGGCGAGGAGCGTGAAGCCGCCGGAGAGATCCGCGAGCATGCCCACGCCGGGCGCGACCAGGGAGTGCGAGCCGTGGCTGTGGCCCCAGGTCGCCCAGTCGGCGCCGAGGAGCTGCCCGAGCAGCAGCGGCGTCCCCAGCACGCTCTCGATCTGCAGCGGTCTCTCCAGGTGATACTGGAACACGTACCAGATGCCCTCCCACGACTTGAACACGTAGGGCAGGAACGGGGCGACGGCCGCGGCGCCGAAGGCGACCAGCGGCCAGACCCAGCGTCGTGGCGGGCCGGCCAGAAGGAGGACGAGCGGAAGCAGGGCGAGCGGTGTGATCTTGAGCGCGAACCCCATGCCCAGGACGAAGGCGGCCGCCGTGTACCAGCGCCCGGTGAGACAGAGCAGGAAGACCGCGAGCAGCAGGGCGACGACCACGTCGTAGCGGTTCACGATGATGGCTCCGGTGAGCGCTACGCCGACCGGGAAGAGCACGGCGGCGACGTACGCCCGTCCGCCGCGCGGCCACAGCCGGGAGGCGACGAGCGCCGTGAGCGAGGCGGTGGCGATCGTGAAGGCTCCCATGAGGATGCTGAACCAGCGTGTGTACGCGACGTCGTCGCCGGAGTGGCCGGGCAGCCGGAAGATCGGCACGGCGAGCGGCGGGTACTCCACCTTGAAGGACGGGGTGAACGGGCTCTCACCGTCGTCGATGCGCTGCGAGTACTTCTGGTAGACGGGGATGTCGCTGATGTCGTGGAGCCGGTACCAGAGGTTGGGGAGGAGCGCGACGAGGACCAGCAGGGTGAGAGCCGCAGCCATGAAGACGGCGAGCGGCGCGCTCACCGTCTTGGCCGCCGGGATCGGGGCGAGAGATGCGGCGGGAGGCTGGGCGGGAGCGCTCACGAGTGGCGGAAGCTCCACAGCTTGTTGACGACGAAGTTGAAGGGAAGCACGCAGGCGATGGCGAGGAGCTGGCTGAGCATGACGTCGATACCGAACCCGCCTCGGAAGAGCCAGAAGGCGAGCTCGTTGAGGCCCAGGCCGGCGATGCTGACGGTGAGGAACTTCGCGAACTCACCGCCCATGCTCCCCTTGGAGCGGAAGGTCCACCAGCGATTGAGCAGGTAGTTGTTGAGGACCGCCACGCAGAAGGCGAGGCCGCTGGCGAAGACCTCCATCGCGAAGGGTGTGTCGGTCGCCAGTTGGGCCCAGATGAGCAAGGTCGCCTTGAGCACGACGAGATTGACGATGGTGCCGCTGGCGCCCACGACGGCGAACTTGACGAACTGCTTGCCACTCTTCTGGAGGCGTGCGTCCAAGGATCACCCTGATGTGGCGGGGAGGACGGCCGCGCGGCGCCGCAGCGCCGGCCGCGCGGCCGCGAGACCGCCGTCATGATACGCGATGCGGCTCGACGCCGGAAACCGGCCGGGAGAGGTCAGGCCGGCCTGGGCGGCCCGGCGCCGGCCGTGGGGACGGCTGGGCCGCCGGTCCGCGCTGCCGCGGCTCCGGCGGCCGCCGGAGCGGCCGGCAGTCGCCATACGGCCGCGACCGCGGCGATCGCCGCCGCGACTAGGACGAGGTTGCGGGCGGCCACGACGAGGACGGGTCCGGTCTCCAGGTCGACGACGCCCCAGTACAGGTTCGGGAACTCGATGTGGGTGAGGACGACCGCGGTTAGCGTGAGCAGCCCGGTCACCCGCTGGCCGAGTCCCTCGCCGACCAGGACGAGGGCGAGGAGCGGCAGGGTCCAGACGAGGAACTGCGGCGAGAGCACCTTGTTGCACACGGTGAAGACGAGCACGCAGGCGAGGGCGGCGAGCGGGACGAACCCGGGCGCCGCTCGCAGCAGCGTCCGGCGCCTCCAAAGGAGCACGTAGACCACCGCCACGAGCGCGACGCCGATCCACGGAGCGACGGTCGCCAGGGTTTCGGTGCCGGGTCCCGAGAGCGATTGCGACCCGAAGGAGTTCCCGGTTCCGACGTCGCCCCCCAGGGCGCCGGCGACGAGGTAGGGCGTGGCGGGCACGCTCTCGATCTGCAACGGCCGCTCGGCATGGTAGGTCACGATGTCGGCGAGGCCGGAGAAGCGGCCGAGGAACGGCACGAACGGCGCCGCCGCGAAGACCAGGAAGGCGGCGCCGGCGAAGACGACGCGCCGCCGCCCCTCTGCGACGATGAGCGCCAGCGGCAGGAGCATCCCCGGCGTGAGCTTGAGCGCCACGCCGATGCCGAGCGCGGCGCCTGCCGCCGTCGTGCGGCGCCGGGCGAGGAAGAAGAGGCACGTGGCGATCGACAGAGCCACCGCCACGTCGTAGCGGTTGGCGGTGATCGCTCCGGCCGCGAGGACGGCTGCGCCACAGGCCGCGGCCGCGGCCAGCGGCCGCACCAGGCCGCGCCACAGCGCCGCCGCCGTCGCTCCGGTCAGGGCGGCGGCCGCCGAGCAGAGGACGATCATCTGGAGGGCGAACCAGTTCTGGTAGGCAGC
>Ga0172375_10002644_pt1 | contig 27778 bp, 32 predicted proteins | sample LakKiv1m_FD_114537 | JGI IMG/M metagenome (GOLD analysis project Ga0172375, IMG submission 114537) | Freshwater microbial communities from Kabuno Bay, South-Kivu, Congo - kab_092012_11.1m | ecosystem: Environmental > Aquatic > Freshwater > Lake | place: Democratic Republic of the Congo...
CACCTAACGCTTCAGAAAACAAGTTTTATTTTGATTACTTAAGCGCTCTATATGAACTAATCCAAGGTAAGAACTGCCTCCGCTATCTCCTCCATCGTCCCCCTATAGCGCAGCCATCGGCCATCCGAAGGTACGTAGAAAAACCTTACTCTTAGCATTAAGCTCATTAATCATAGTTTAAATCGCTATTTTTCAGCGATAACTAACATCTCAAAATCATCTGTCAACAGTTTATCATTCCTTGAGAATGCCCCAAGTTTTGCTCCCAGGATATCTATTTTCTTATATCCAAGAGATTTCAAAAGCCAGGTTATCTCACTCGGCACATAATAACGCTCATTGCACTTAAGCTCCCTTTTGTTGCCGGAGTCGTCCTCAATAACAGCGGTGTTATAATCACGGAAGGTCATCAGGTCAAAGGAACACTCCTTGCACTGGGATTGGCCTTCTTTCTGTGCCGACTCATAGAATTCATTTACCGAATGAAACAACGGGAACAATCCGTTTAATGCGGTGAAAATGAACTTGCCTTTACTTTTAAGCGCTTTTGTGGCGTTTTTGAGGATCTCAAAGTTCATCTCATCTGTTTCCATAAGAGAAAACCCGCCTTCACATAGCATAATTGCCAGATCAAATTCCCCATCAAACGGAAGATTGCGGGCATCTTGTATTTGGAAGTCGATGGCCACCCCTGCCTCTTGCGCCTTTTCCCTTGCCCTTTTGATTTGGTTGTCGGAAAGGTCAATACCGGTCAGATCATATCCCCTCTTTGTCAGTTCAATCGCATGGCGGCCGGTACCACATCCGATATCAATGATCTTTAAGGATTTATCGCGGGCTATCTCCTTTTCGATAAAATCACATTCGCCCACTGTCCCCTGCACAAAACATTCTTTGTCGTATTTCCGTGCATAGTTCTCAAATAATGACTCATACCATTGCTTCATTTTTAACCCCCTCTTGCAACGCCCAAGCACCGCTTTAACCAAACGTGTCAAGGCATTACTATAAACTTATCACCGGACTACCGAAGTACGGATGTATATTTTTTTAATTTTTCTTCAATATCAATATACTTTTGAGCTAATTCCTGAGTTAACTGCTGGTAATACCTCTCTCTGCGGAACGGGCCACTAAAACTTCCCCTGCAAGAACGGTTACCATCACCCCGATTATGATCGGTAAAGCAAACCTAATAAAATCATGCCCTGGCTGTATAAATAATATCGATATAGCTATCAAAATAAATAATTCAGCCACAATCGCCAGAAGTATCGCAAACCAGTTTGGCCCCGGAACCCGGTATGGCCTTTTGATGCCCCTATCCTTAATTCTTAGGATAATAAAACCTGGAAAAAGCATTAAATATGAAAATAACCCTACAATAAGGCTAAAAGAAACCACATGCCAGAATAACTCGCTAGCATTTTTGGCTATAAACCCATAAATAATAATCACAACAGTCGAAATTAATCCCGATACGACCGAAGCCCCAACCGGCGCCATATTCTTAGTCATACTTCCTAATATTTTTGGTAATTCTCCGTTGTTAGCGGCTTCGGCGACTGTTCGGTTCATTCCTATATTCCATGCGACTATTTCCGCAAAAAGAGTAGCTGAGATAAAAAACCCCAGGACCACAGTAATAGCCTGCTGTAACCAGTGGCCGCTAAAGGTAGTTGTAAACACCTGGAGTATCCCGCTGGCAACATTTATTTCAGCAACAGGTATAACTACCCAAACTGCAAATGTTGTAATCAAATATAATGAAGCTATTGCAATGGCGGATAAGATAACTGCTTTCGGGATATCTCGCGAGGGATTTTTCATCTCGCCGGAAGCTGCGGATATAAGTTCACAACCTTCCAGATTGTATATAATTATCGGAATAAATACGATAGCCGAGTTTAAATCGGGAGTTATATTCCTAAAATTAATCTCATTAGCAAAACGTCCATTTCTTAGAAAATATATTGCTGCAGCAACAAGCATCCCGATTATCACCGTAAGCCTTGTAATCGTACCAAAGTTAGGCACCCATTTTGCAACCCTTAGGGGGCATAAATTAATTCCAACCGCTATCCAGATCATTATGATCCCTGTTAATATTTGTATCCAAAGGCTCATGCCCGGGAAAAACATATGCCCAATGATTTCGGCGATCGCAATATATATCGCAGGCACCCACAATGGCAAAGAAACCCAATAATACCAGGTACTTCGTGCCGCCCATTTATTCCCTAAACCCCTTTTAATCCAGATATAAATACCGCCTTGTTCGGGGTAAGTCGAACCTAATTCCGCGGCGATTAAACCAAAGGGTAAAAAATATCCGACAATGCATATCATCCACCAGGATATCGCCGAAGGCCCGATAGCGGCAGAAGTTGCTATGGCCTCTATGCCAAAAATCGCGCAAAACGAAAAAAGCACAAGATCCCAGAAACCTAATACCTTTTTTCTTTCCATTTCATTCTCCGCTTACTTCATAGATACTTGAATCCTTATAAAGTTAAAACCTGTTCCTTAATATCCTTCTGATGAATAAACGCAGCTTCTCAAATGGAATGACAACCTTATAAATACGCCTGATTGCCTGGGAAAGCCTATATGAAAGGCTGTCCTCAATACAGCGCAAGCCGGTTTCAGCGGCCTTAAATTTTTTATTTACGGCATTTAACTCCTCAATAATTTGAGAAATAAAAAACCGGCCATTTCCCTCTTCATTACGAATTTGATAATACTCCCCTACGGCTTTATGAAACTCCGGCTTATTAGATGGCCACTCCAGCAGGCCGTTTGAACCTACGCGGATATCTTCAACAGGAGAAAAATTAAAGAATTTCAGCAGCTTATGCCTGAAGAATTTTAGTTTATCCGCTTCATTGCCATGCCAGAGATGCAATATGCTGCCCTGAATATAATAAACACTGCCTTGTGTATCCCTGTAAACCCCTGAGGCGTAGCCATCCTGGTCAGTCCTCATTGAATCAGTAGAAAATAACCTAATAGGGACCTCTTGTATTTTATCGCTTATAAAAGAACGGGCCATAATAGAATCCCCTCCCCCGAACAGCATATGCTCATAAAGAGGGTGCCTATCAATAAAGGATCTCCTCGCCGCCCAAACAAACCCGGTTGAATCAAAACCTTTTAAGTTGTGTACAAGCTTATATACATATCCGGGGCACCTTTGAGCTTCTTCATTGCCTATATCAAACATCTCAAATTCATTTTCATTCAAATTGATTACCCCTTTGGGTAAACGCACAGCATGCTCATACGGCTGGACTACCATATACTGCTCTAAAATCCGGGAAGTTTCTTTAATCCAGAGGTCGTTCTTAAATAGAATATCACAATCAATCCAGCAAACCTTATCGCAGTCATCCGGCAAGCTGGCTATACCCAGGTTGAACAAACGCTCACCCTGCCACATAAGGTTCTTTTCCAGAGTCCCGCGCAACTGAATGAGGATTTCAGCGTCTATATCTTTCTTCAGGACAAAAGCATCATCATTAAAAGCAAGCTCTACGGCTACAAGATTTAAGCCCTGGCGTTTTGAATTATCCCTGAAGAAACGGTAATTATCATATTTGTTTTTGTAGCCGATGGGATTGAAAAAGTTAGTTACGCCCCAAAAAGAACCTGGGAGCTTAGAGGGAATCTGGGGAAATTTTAACATTATAAAATTAAACCCCGCGCCAAGTCGGCGCGGGGTTTAAGGTTGTACGAGATAACCTGCATTATTTCTTCTTCAATTTTTCCACTAATTCAGCAACAAACTTTCCGGCAATATCTTTGCAGCCGAGGCCAAAAGACAAAGCTAAGGCCAAACCAAGCGAACCTAAAATTATGCCCACGGTAAGCTCAGTAACACGCATGCCGATATTAAGCTGCTCTAATGCTATGAATATCGCAAAGATCATAACTACTGCTTCCACCAACTGGCCCAGCATTTTACCCTGGCTGAGGCCGGCATTATTAGCTGCGGTCTTTACAATGTTCTTTAAAGCAGTAGCAGCGAACATACCGATGATCAAGATAAACATGGCGGCAACCACATTAGGAATATAAAGAACAACTTTATTCAATAATTCTGCAGCTATAGTCAGGCCTATGGCATTAATTGCAACCATAAAAGTAATCAAAAGGCCAAACCAATAGCAGATTACTCCGACTAACTCGGACAGGGAATAAGCAATCCCGCCCTTCTCAAGTATTTTGTCCAATTCAATGCGGCTGGAGAGTGTATCAAGTTTTATAACCCCTAAAGCCTTGGTTACCACAGCCCTGAGCAACTTAGAAAGCAACCAACCAATTATCAGGATAACGATTACCAAAAGCACATTAACCATAAACTGGCTGATCTGGGTTAATACGCTCCTGGCTGGCTCAAGTAACACAACTTGCCAACTACTCATATCTCCCTCCTTTGTTTGTATTATTTAGTAACTTTAACATAACTAAGCAGTTATGTCAAGAATATTCCCAACTTACCCCCTCTTTGAATATAAGCTAGAAATTCAGCTGCATGCCGTCATAAGCAGCAATAACTTCAACACCTAAAGCCCTGGTTAACTTCTCCGCTTGAATTACCGGCTTAGCCTTAAGCATACTCATGCCAAAATGAGTAAGAACAGTTTTCCGGGGGCGTAACTTTTTTATAATCTCTCCCGCCTCATTTAAGCTCAGATGATCAATGCCATTACGCGGTTCAGAAAAAACCACTGAAATGATTAAAATGTCAACCTTATAAAAGCTGGCCAGCCCCGGGAAATACCTTGTGTCTGTGATAATGCCGACACTTGTATTCTTTATATTAAACTTCAATCCATAAGTCTCGCACGGATGTATATGGCGCATTGAAGTATTAAAAATAAAATCGCCCACCCGGTATTTACGCCTGCCCTGAATAACCTGGATCTTTTCCGGGAAATTTGCTGCATGTTTAAGTATAATTGAATTATTGCCAAGCGCGTCAGAAGGACAAAATACAATCCCCTTCTTCTTAAACCCTCCTTCGGTCATTGCTTCAATCATCACATTTATATCATTGGCATGGTCTAGGTGCCGGTGTGTCAGGATAATCGCATCAAGCTTTCCCGGATCGAGCTTCGGCCTGCTGGTGGCGCAACGCACTATACTGCCCGGGCCGGGATCAACCAAAATATTAGAAGCGCCGCAAGAAATCCACAGCCCGCCGGAAGCGCGCAACTGCTTGATCATCACAAAACGCGCCCCCGCCGTCCCCAGAAACTTGATATAATTTGCGCTTATCTGTTTTACTCCAGCCATTTTCTCTTAAGTTCAGCGTTAATTACCTGCATTTGAGAATATGAAATCTTGTTTTCGCCATCCTGGGCTTCCGGATCTGGCCCTCTTGAGTTTTTCTTGCCGCATATGAATTCTTCAACTGAACTGATATTGGCGTTTAAAAACCTGACAGCCGCCTGGATCCCCTTATCATCCGAAACTACAATAATATTCCTGGGCTGGCCGGATTCCTCTACTAATTTTTTTATTACCTCATCAGCCTCAATCATCCGCGAAAACAAGCAAACCAGCCCTCCATCATCAGGAAGCCTTTCCCCGCGGGGAGGATACCCGTCAAAAACCAGGGTAACTTTATTCTTTTTGCTTCCACAGAGCCTGTTTAATAAAATAAAGTCTGCAAGCGAACTTTGAATGTTAGATGTTTTTTTTAAGCGAGGCCTAAATTGCGGATGATTGATTATGTTGTACGCGTCGATGATGAACTGTAAGGACATAGATAATGCCTCCTATTGCCCCGGAGAAAACAATAAATGAAAAAGATAAAAGGGACATTGCCAAAGCCAACTGTTTTATTACGCCGGCCTTGGCAAAATAAACCACATACAAACTTTCTCTTAAGCCCAGCCCTCCCAGGGAAATCGGAAGCAAGGTGACCGCGCTGATTATGGGAATGAAAATAAAAAAGTAACAGATACTTATATTCACTCCTAAAGACAGTCCTGTAAAATAAACACCCAGCGGAAAAATCAACTGGATGATAAACGAAAGGGCTAAGTTGACAATGATCATTTCCTTGTGGTTGCGGAAAACATGGATTTCCCTGTGCATCTCTTTAATCAACTGTATAACCCTGCCTGAACCGAATACCGACAAAAGCCTGCTAATCTTTCCGTATAAGAAAGTATTAAAAAGAAGTACCAGGGCAATAACCAGTATCATGACAATTACGGCTACTGAAAAATAAACAATCCTGTCCTCTATCAGCGAGTTCCCTAATAAGACGGCGGGTAAAACCACAAGCACCAGCCCTATATAGCCGCTTAACCTGTCAAGAAAAACAGTGGCGATGACTTTCTTGGCTTTCTGAGTATTCGTTGCCAGGTCAGCTGTCCTGACCAGATCGCCTCCGATAGTCGAAGGAAGAAAAATACTGAAGAAAATCCCCCCGCAAAAAGAACTTACCAGCTTCTTTAAAGAGATGTTTACCTCTGCGGCTTTAAGCAACGTATGCCAACGCCAGCAACTAAGCAAGTGGACCACTGGAAGAGTAATAAATCCTAAAAGCAAAAACAGCCGGTCAGCGTTTTTAATATCATTTATTAAAACCTTAAAATCAATTTTATTTAACTTAAATAAAAGTAAGAGCAATATAACGCTGATCAGAATTCTCAGCGAAAAAGATAACAGGTTCTTGAGTTTAGGCATCTTTTACTTAAGTTCTTTCCCGGTTAGCTTGCGATAAGCATCAAGATATTTTTCTGTAGTCCTGGCAATTATCTCCATAGGCAGGGAAGGCGCAGGCGGAGTCTTATCCCAATCCAGTGTCTCCAGATAATCCCTCACAAACTGCTTATCAAAACTCGGCTGAGGCTGGCCTGGAGTATAATCCTCCAGTGGCCAAAAACGCGAAGAATCAGGAGTAAGCGCTTCATCAATTATAATAACCTGGTTATTATAAATCCCGAACTCAAATTTTGTATCCGCGATAATAATCCCTTTTTGCAAGGCATAGTCCCTTGCCTTTTTATAAACTTCAACGCTGGTCTTTTTTAGCTTCTCAGCCATATCCCTGCCAATCAGGCCTTCAACATACTCCTGGTTCACATTCTGATCATGGCCGACATCTGCCTTGGTAGAAGGAGTAAATATAGGCTCCTCCAGCTTGTCTGATTCCTTTAATCCTGCAGGCAATTTAATCGAGCAGACTGATTGTTTCTGTTTATACTCTTTCCAGCCTGAGCCGGAAAGATATCCCCTTACTACGCACTCAACCGGTAAAGGTTTTGTTTTTAAAACCAGCATTGAACGGCCCGCTAAATCATCCCGGTATTTTTTTAATTCAGCGGGATATTTCTCTACATCCGCAGTTATCAGGTGATGCGCAATCACATCTTTGATAAAATCAAACCAAAAAGCGGATATATTGGTCAGGACCTTCCCTTTCTGCGGGATACCGCAAGGCAAGATTACATCAAAGCATGATATACGGTCAGTAGAAACAATCAAAAGCTTATCCCCTAAATCATATACATCCCGGACTTTTCCTCTACGGAAAAGCTTAAGATCGCTAAACTCAGTTTTTAATAGGATATCACTTGCCATATTTCCTCAATCTTTCTATTAAAGCCTTATATTCATCCCAGAGCTCTTTGGGCAAGTCCTTTTTAAAATCGCCGAAAAATTTATTTATCCCTTTTAACTCTTCCAGCCATTCGCCCTTTTCAACATTAAGCAGTTTTTCCAATGCCCCCGGCGCAAGGTTTAACCCGGTCATATCTATATCAAATGGATAAGGCAAATAACCGATGGGAGTTTCCATGGCATTAACTTTATTATTGCAACGATCCAATATCCACTCCAGGACTCTTAGATTCTCACAAAAACCCGGCCAGATGAATCTGCCATGCTCATCAGTCTTAAACCAGTTAACATGAAAAATCTTTGGCGGCTTGGCCATAAGCTTTCCCATATTCAACCAATGCTTGAAATAATCCGCCATATTATAACCGCAAAAAGGCAGCATAGCCATAGGGTCCCTGCGTACCTGGCCTATCTTACCTACCTGGGCCGCAGTCAATTCCGAACCCATAGTTGCGCCCACAAAAACGCCGTGCTGCCAGTTAAATGATTGATAAACAAGCGGGGCTACATGCTCACGCCTGCCGCCAAAAATAATCGCGGAGATCGGCACTCCGTGATGCTGGTCTAGCCTGAATGAAGCCGAGGGGCAATTTACAATAGGCGCAGTAAACCGGGCATTTGCGTGTGCGCCTTTTATTAGGTTACCTTGAGCGTCTTTCATATTAGGCTTCCAGGGATTACCCTTCCAATCTATGCCCTGACCGGGAACCTCTCCATCAGCCCCTTCCCACCAAACCGTATTGTCGGGTTTTAAAAGTACATTAGTGTAAATAGTATTGCTTTTAATTGTTTCAACCATATTAGGATTGGCTTTAGAGTTTGTTCCCGGAGCAACCCCAAAGAAACCTGTTTCAGGATTTATCGCCCAAAGCGAACCATCAGAATCAACGCGCATCCAGGAAATATCATCGCCAACCGTCCATATACGGTAACCTTTCTGCTTAAGCCCCTCGGGAGGGACCATCATTGCCAGGTTCGTTTTACCGCAGGCGCTTGGAAAAGCCGCAGCAATATATTCAATATGCCCATTAGGCTCTTCTATACCCATAATCAACATATGCTCAGCCATCCATTTTTCTTTCCTTGCTACATAACTGGCTATACGCAAAGAAAGACATTTCTTGCCCAGAAGGACATTGCCTCCATAACCTGAACCAACGCTCCAGATAGTATTATCTTCCGGAAAATGCAGGATCAGCCTTTTGTTTATGTCCAACTGAGCTTTTGAATGCAGGCATTTAGTAAAACCGTCATTTTTTTCCAGTTGCCTTAAAACAGTATTGCCGCAGCGAGCCATAATTAACATATTTAAAACCACATACCTGGAATCGGTTATTTCAACCCCAATCTTGCTAAAAGGTGAGCCTACAGGCCCCATGGAAAACGGAATTACATACATAGTCCTTCCAGCCATAGCCCCCTTAAATATAGCCCTGGCCTTCTTATATGCTTTAGCCGGCGCCATCCAGTTATTGTTTGGCCCAGCATCTTGTTTTTTCTTGGTACAAATAAAGGTCAAATGTTCTGTACGCGAGACATCATCATGGGCAGTACGATGCAGAAAACAACCAGGCAGCTTATCCTTATTCAAACGCAGTAATTCTCCTGAGCCGGCACATTCCTTTTCAAGAGTCAGTCTCTGCTCATCAGAACCATCTACCCAGACTATATTCTTTGGCCCGCAAAGCTTGTTTACCTTGTTTACCCAATCAATTAGCTTCTTATTAGTCGTAGGAAAATTTTCCATTTAATTACTCCTGTCCGCGATAAATTTATATGCAGAATCAGCTGCTACTGCCCCATCACCACAAGCATTTATTACTTGATATAAGCTTTTCTTACGGCAATCTCCACAGGCGAATACACCCTCAACCGAAGTAACCATGGAATCGTCGGAAATAATAAATCCCGCTTCATCCATTAGGAGCTTACCTTTTAAAAATACAGTTTCCGGCTCATAGCCGATATAAATAAAAACACCGTCACAGCTAAAATCGCTTTCTTTGCTGCTCAGCAAATCTTTAATTTTAACAGTCTCAACTTTTCTGCTCCCCTTGATCTCGATAACCAGGCTGTTTAAGATAAAATTGATCTTCTTGTTCTGCTGCATCTTTTCCTGCAATATCGCAGACGCACGCAGGTCCTGGCGGCGGTGAATTACGCTGACTGAGCTGGCAAAACGGCTAAGATATATAGCTTCTTCGGCAACCGCATTTCCGCCGCCGACAAGTATTACTTTCTTGTCTTTATAAAAAGGCGCATCGCAAGTAGCGCAATAAGATACTCCTTTGCCGGTAAACTCTTTTTCCCCCGGTATATTTAATTTACGCGGATGCGCACCGCTGGCAATAATAACCGCCTTAGCTGTGTAAGAGCCGTTTGAGGTAAGAACTGTTTTCTTTTCACAATCTAAATCTAATACTTCATCACTTTCAATTTTTATCCCCAGCTCTTTAACCTGTTTTTCCATACGGTTAATCAGCTCAACGGTAGGCACCCCGCCAGGAAAACCCGGATAATTCTCAATAACCTCGCTCATCAGGATCCTGCCTCCGGGAGACATCTTCTCAATTATAACGGTATTTAACCTGCTGCGGCCTGCATACAGGGCAGCTGTAAGGCCTGCCGGACCAGCACCAATAATAATTAAATCATACATTGCAAAAACTCCATAAAGTTATAATTTGCGTACTTTGGCTTCTTTTCTTAACGCCCTTAACATTTTCTTAATTTTTAATTTCTGCAAAAAAGACGCATAATCAACTATAATCCTACCCTCCAGGTGGTCAATCTCATGCTGTAAAACACAGGCAAAAAGGTCTTTGGCTTCTAATTTTAGAGGGCGGCCGTTTTCATCAAGGGCCTCAACCCAAACCTGCCTTGAGCGCCTTACTTTAACACAGGCCCCCGGAACGCTTAAACAACCTTCTTGTATAGCTTGAGCCCCCTGGCGCTTAACAATTTTAGGATTAACCAGTTTATAAAGCCCTTCACCGATATCCACCACAATCAAACGCACGCTCAGGCCAACCTGAGGCGCGGCTAATCCGATTCCGGAGTTTTCATACATAGACGAAGCCATCGAACTCAAGGCTTTGCGGTGTTCAGCAGTGACCTCTTTAACAGGCTTTGCTTTCTTCCTTAATACAGAATCGCCGAATATATTAATTTTTAATTTGGTTTCTGGCATTTACTTTTATAACCTTTGGCTTAATTTTCTTTGTTAATTTATCCTCAAGCATAACATAAGAAACAATAATTACCTGGTCACCCGGACAGGCGCCGCGGGCAGCCGGTCCGTTTAAACAAATAACTCCGCTCCCGGGCTTGCCTTTAATTACATATGTTTCAATACGCTGCCCGCTGCTAAGGTTAAGCACCTCCACCTTCTCATATTCCAGCATATCCGCAGCCTTAATTAAATCCGCATCAATAGTAATGCTGCCTTCATAGTAAAGGTTGGCTTCGGTTACCGTTGCCCTGTGAATCTTGGATTTCAACATAGTCCTTAACATTTTATTTTTCTCCTTACCCAGAGAGGGTACACGACGCAGAGGCGTCGTACTTGTTCATCAAGTAAAACAAGGTACCGGCCGCTTCCCTATTAGCATTGGGCGCCTTAAGCGCCGGGTGCAATTAATTTATAAGTTTGGCGCGCGATCATTAGCTCTTCATTTGTAGGAATTACTAGAATCCTGGGTTTCCTGCCAAAATATTTAAATAATCCCCGGCAGATATTATTCCTGACGCTCACCTGATTTTCTCCTATGCCGGCAGTAAATATCAAAGCGTCCAAACCCCCTAAAACCGATAAATATGAACCGATATATTTTCTAATACGGTAAACAAATATATCTATTGCCAACCTGGCGCGCTCATTCCCAGCTTTAGCTCCTATCTCCAGGCAACGCATATCATTACTAATCCCGGATATGCCTTTTAAACCGCTATCCTTATTTAAAATTCGCTCCATTTCCCGGGCATCTAAATTTTTCTTGCACATAATATGGGTAACCAAAGCAGGATCAACATCGCCACAGCGGGTCCCCATCACTAATCCTTCCAGAGGAGTAAAACCCATACTTGTATCTACGGACTTACCTTTGTTGATCGCGGTAATACTACAGCCATTCCCTAAATGGCAGCTAATCAACTTTAATTTATTAAGCGGCTTTTTAAGTATCCGGCTGGCTTCTGCGGCAACATATTCATGGCTAGTGCCATGAAAACCATATTTCCTTACTTTTAGTTTTTGATAGTATTCATACGGCAAGCCGTATATATAGGCATGAACCGGAATGCTCTGATGAAACGCTGTATCAAAAACCGCAACCTGCTTTACTCCAGGTAAAAGTTTCTGGCAGGCAAGTATTCCGGAAAGATTAGCCGGGTTATGCAGAGGAGCAATATCGCAACATTCCTTAATCCCATTTATAACCTTGCGGTCCACCAAGGCAGGCTTTTTAAACTTTTCCGCGCCGTGTACTACACGATGGCCAACGGCCTTAACAGAATCAAATTTATCAAGTATAGTCTTTAAACCGGAGTAGTGATCAGCGAATTCAGACCCTTTTTCTCCTATATGCTCAATAGTTCCTTTTGAAATCAAAAGCTCTTTTGGCATATCAAAAAGCTTATATTTAATTGATGAGCTGCCGCTGTTAATTACCAGTATCTTCATTATTGAGCCCTTGTCGCTGAAACTGCTACACTATCTACGATATCCTGCGCAAAACATCCGCGGGATAAATCACTTGCCGGCTTGTTTAAGCCTAAGAATAAAGGCCCGATTGCCCGGCATCCGCTAAGCCTTTGAGAAAGTTTATAGCTGATATTGCCTGCCTCAAGGTTAGGAAAAATAAGTACATTGGCTCTTCCGCCAATAGGGCTATCCGGGCACTTTATTTTAGCTACTTCAGGGACAATTGCGGCATCAGCCTGCAATTCCCCGTCAGCTAATAATCCTGGCGCCTGCTCTTTAAGCAAAGCTAAAGCTTCGGCTATTTTTGCAGCAGCTTTTGTCTTAGCCGAACCTTTTGTAGAATAGCTTAAGAATGCTATACGCGGGGTAATATCTAATACCTTAGCCGCTAATTCCGCGGCAGTTATAGCAATACAGGATAATTGGCGGGCGTTAGGATCAGGGATAACTCCGCAATCCGCGTAAATAAATGTGCCGTTTTCACCGTATTCATTCCCCGGTAGATCCATAATAAAACAGCTTGAGGCAATAGTAAAGCGTTCATCAAGGCCAATACAGCGTATACAGGCGCGGGCCACATCGGCAGTAGTATGGGAGGCACCGGCAACCAAACCATCCGCCTTACCCTGGCGGGTCATCATCGCCGCATAATAAAGATTGTCTGAAAAAAGTTTTTTAACCAGCTCAAGATCTATATCTTTAGACTGGTATAAATTGTAATATTCGCCGATATAGTTATCCAGGATATTCTTATCAATCAAATCCGGAGTCAAAACCAAAGGCTTGGCTATTTTCTCCTGCTCAACAATGCGCGCGGCCTCTATCGTGCGTTTATCATCATATTCAGGGAGGACAATTGTCATAAGCTTTCTTTTAGCTAAATTCCTAATCCTATTAAGCGCATCCATTTTAAATTCCTTTCAAGATTTTCTTAAAATCAACATTGTCTTTAATTAATTTTATTACCGTATCAATTTTGTCTTTATCACACGGACGTATTTTTACCGTCAGGTCATGCACGCAGGTAGCTACATCGTAAGTATCGGATTGGGCCAACAAAACGGGGATCTCCGCTTTATTCAGAAGGTTCATAATCGGCGGCTCCGGGGTAATTCCTCCGGTTAAAATCATCCCGCAAATCTTTAACTTACTATTGCTGGAATCCCTGAAACAACTGAGCCCGCAGATTATCATGTCTTCCCTGTCCCCGGGTGTAATCATAAGGCTATCTTCGCTGATATAGCGCGCCGCATCGCGCGCCTCCATTGCCGCGACAATCACCTTGGCGACAGAACGCTCTAAATACTCTTTCCCGCAAAGCACCTGAAAATCCGTTTCTTCCAAAATCTGTTCAAAAGTAGGCCGCGCGAGCATAGGGTTAAAGGGTAAAACACCTAAAACATCAATCCCTTTTCTCTCCAGGCCCTTCCTTACCAGGCGGTTTATCTTATCAAATTTGTCAGGCAAAACTTTATTTACAATTACCCCTAAAACCTTGACCCCTTCTTTTTCAAAAAGGGCTTTATTTAAAATAATTTCGTCAATCGGCCTGCCTACTCCGCCAGAAGAGATAATAATTACCTTTGAGCCTAAAAGTTTCGCTACTGAGGCGTTTGAATGGTCAAAAACAGACCCTACTCCGGCATGGCCAGTACCTTCAATTACAACCAGTTCCTGATTCTTGGAGATCCTGCGAAAAGCATCTTTAATCTGCCCGGAGATATTTTTCTTATCCGGCCTGGCGATATACTTTTCGGTAAAACCCTTTTCAACCGCAATCGGGCTCATATCTTTAAGCCCGCTTTTTATTCCGCAGACTTCTTCAATAAGGATAGAATCTTCATCTATCTTCAAGCCCTCCTCTTCAAGATAACGCTGGCCAATAGGTTTAATAAAACCTACTTTACCAAATTTATCCTGAAGGTTTTTGATTATCCCCAAAGAAACCGTGGTTTTACCGTCATTTTGTTTAGTGGCGGCGATAAAAATTTTTCGCATTAAAGGTTTTCTTCTATATTGCGCTTTAAATCAAGTTTGCTTGCAGCACCGACAATCTGGTTTAAAACTTTTCCATTCTTAAAGAATATAATCGTGGGGATAGACATTACCCCATATTCGGTTGCGATTTTAGGATTAGAGTCAACATCAATCTTGCCGATTTTCATCTTCCCCGCGTATTCTTTGGCTAATTCATCAATAAACGGCGCAATCATTTTGCACGGCCCGCACCAGCTGGCCCAAAAATCAACCATTGCCGGCTGAGTAGACTCTAATACTTCTTTCTTAAAATTTGCATCCGTAAAATGCAGTGTGCTCATAGTTGAAATCCTTCATAATAAAAGGGTTAATAAATTGGCAGGTCGTAATAAATTATCACAAACGGTTGGAAATTGCAAGAATTTAATGAGCGGATAACTTACGGAGCGATAGCGACGTAAGTTATAGCGAGGCGTCCGCGAATTAATACCCGCAGTTGCGAACAAATTTCTAAGAAATTTGCGAGCGATTAACTGCGGGTATATTGCTATAAGGATGAAGAGTGACCTACTTATTTCTTAGACATAATCATCCGCGACTGTTCAGAATAATATCCTGCTGTAAGCGAATCCAAAGAAGCAGTCAATTCTTCAAGCTTCAACTCCTTATCAAACCTTTTGTTCCTATCTTCAATAGGCAAGTTATCTAATTCCGATTTTACTCTTAAGCGCTCAAAATACAGCTTATTTACCTCATCCAGGATATCATCCCGCAATTCCACCATAAGCTTTGAGCGCACATCAATACTTGTCTGGGCTTCATTCCAAATCAAATCACTTAAATCCCAACTCAAGGCAACATCCCAATCAATACTATCCTGCCCATGTCGCAAGGTATCATCGTCATTCTTGGTTGTTGAACCGGTTTCCCAATGCCATAGATCAGATGAATTACGATCTAAGCCGATGCTTACTTGCGGCAATAATGCTTTTTTAGCTGCCGATTTTCTCCATTGGGATATTTTTTCAGGGCCAACTTCAGCATATTTTATTGCTGCTTGCTGCACACATCTTATTTCCGGTTCATCTTTGAGGTACTCCTGAAGCAAAATCCGTCCTAAAACCCTGCTGGAACCGGTGGGAGCAGCTTTAAATACCCCCTTCTCTCCAGCAATATAGATATTCCCCTTATTATCTAAAATCAGATAGCTCAGTTTCCCGGCAGATAAATCAAAGGACAACTCTAGCCAACGTTCATTTTGGTATAGAAAAACCCCTGTTTGAGTAAGCCCTAAAATCATCTGATCAGCCAATAAACAAAACATCTTCACATCGCGGTTCAACAAACCATACTCGGCTAATTTATTCCAGGTCTTCCCTTGATCTGTACTTTTATAAACTCCCCTGGTTCCGGACAAATATACACAATCCGCATTCTTTATCCCTGCACGGACAAAATTTACCCTGGAAGGCCCGGCATCTTCATTCGCTTCCTCTGCGCCTATATCAACATTACTATCATCACTATGCGAATAACTGACGTATACCTTCTCCCAGGCATCTCCGCCATCCAGAGATTTAAATATTCCGCAAGCAGCAGATAAATAGATGAGCTTATCTTGTTTACAACTGGCATCAATATTAAATACCGTCAGATTATTAAATTCGCCTTTATCCTTATTCCAACTGTGCCCTCCATCCTTGCTTTTGAAAAGCCCTGACTTTGTCCCGACAAGAATGGCGCCGGGAATACATAATACAGCGGTGCATTGATTTTCCATGTTGTTCTTTCCCCGAAAGATCCTTTCCCAGCGTCCTCCTCCATCCTGGCTGCGGTATAAACCATTATCAGTAGCCGCGCAAATAACTTTAAGATCAGGCGGAGCGAACACTATCTCATTTATATTATTAGGCTTTCCCCTTATAACTAATACCCTGCGCCAGCTTTTTCCTGAGTCTTCACTCTTTAGCAACCCGCCGGTAACTCCTGCAAAAATAACCCGGTTATCTTCCGGATTAATCAATAACGCACGGGCATCATAATTCCCCCTGCTTATATCCTCCCAGTTAATATCCTGCGCCGAAAGAACACCAGCAATGGCAATAAACCAAACCATTGTGAAACTGATTATTTTCTTATCCATTTCACACCTCCTGGCATAACTGACGCAGGAGGAGAAAAAATCTAACAAAAATCTTACACCCGGCCTGATTTGATCGGCCGGTGCGTTGCCACCTGCAACGAAAAAAGGCGCCCTTTTAAAGGACGCCTTTTAATTTAATTATTCCCTTCTAGTTAACTGTTAATTACCAAAGCCAGGCTCTTATCTTCTCATCAGCAGCCTGCCAGGCATATTCCGGTTTCATCGCCGGTTTAGAATATGAAGCAACCGGGAAAGTAGCTGTGTCATAAAGCGCAGTTGCGCCGCGAACAGCACTGATAATTACTCCGTTTACTACCCCAACGGTTGCGCCAGCTGCGGGGTCCTGCTCTTTAGAAACTTTAGCTACTTCAGCAGGAAGCTCCATCCAAAACGTAGCCATATTAATTATCCCTCGTTCAAGTTTATTAACCGGCGTTTGAACGAAAGAAATATCATCCCGATCAATATCCACAGGTGGAGAACTAAAGGTAAACTCACAGCTATCATCATCACTATAACAATATCCGACCGTCAAGCTTCCAAAGATTAATACGAGTACGCCTAGAATCAGGATCAAATTTCTCATCAGTTTCCTCCTTTTTTAATCTCTAATCCGCTTAATTGACGCGTTAGCTTCTCTTTAAAAGTCTCAGCTGAATCTATTTTTTCCCCTGATATACCTGCTTCCATCGCAAAATCAATAAGCCCGCGCAGGATATCATTATAGGAAAGTTTATGACCGGTAGTAAATAAAGCGTCCTTACCCAACTTATCAAGATAGTCCATTTCCTGCCGGCCTAACATGGTGATTACTCTATGCGTAACAATCTGCCTCCCATTACTTTGCATATTTAACCACCTCCTTAATTATAAGTATAAAACGCAAAAAATCAAGTAAAATTTTACTATTTTAACGCCTAATTCCAAATAAAGGCATACCCTCAAAAATACGCAATGCTTTAAGGAAATTCATATGCTTTTTATGTTGCTTCTTAGCTCTTGCCAAGGCTTTATGTAAAATCCTCTTCATCTCAGGCCTCCCTTCCGGATATGGTTTATAAAAAAAACCCTAAAAGGCATCTTTTAGGGTTTTATCCCTACTTGGCAACCCCGCTATCCTTGTTCAGGATCGGAAGCTTTGCGCCCCAGCATTACTGCTAGTTAGCCCTTATCATTAGGTTATGTAAAAAACCAAATTGTCAAAATGTCAAATTACATATAAAATTTAACATATTTTCAGGCATTTGTCAAGGGCAGGAAGATTATTCTCTCTCAGGATAGTTTCTTAATCAAATCCTTAGCCACCTTTTCCCCGGCAAGAAGCATACCGCCAAATATCGGCCCCATGCGCGGCCCGCCAAAAACCGCATTGGCGCACATACCGCAGGCATATAATCCTGGGCAAACCTCCTTTGAGTTCTTCACAATTGTCTCCTCCCCTGCCTCTGCCCACATAGATTCCTCGCCCATAGTCTTTCCGGTTTTAGTATTAAGCTTTATCCCGGATTTTCTTTCAATTATACGGGCTACTTCAGCTGGATGGCCTGTCGCATCAACTACAACCTTGGCGCGCATAGTAATCGGATCAACATGCAGCTTGGCCATCTCCACCGCGCTCCAATTCAACACTAAGCCCTTCACTATATTATTTCTCACCATTACATCTTCAACGCTTATCAAATTAAAAATCTTAAGCCCGGCTTTTACCGCCTTAGAGCAGATAGTTGAAACTGATTCAATGGAATCCGCTAAATAATAACCTTCCTCATAGCGCCTGCTTTTAATCCCAAACTCATCAAGAATACCCTTAGCCTTATCCTGGACTACTATCTCATTAAACATTATCCCGCCGCCCCACATCCCGCCTCCAACAGAAAGTTTCCTTTCAAAAAGCACTACTTTCTTTCCGGCCTTAGCCAGATAATATCCGCAGACCATTCCGGCAGGACCAGCCCCAACTATGGCTACATCCACATCAAGCGCCTCTATTAATTTTTTATTGTATGATTCAATAATTGCCTTAGAAATCTTAATCTCATCTAACTGCATAATTCCTCCTTTTAATTAACTGCAAATTCCTTTTGAGCTAATAGCTTTCTTGCTTCTATTGCCACCTTCTTGCCTGAATAAAGCATTCCTCCAAATGTCGGACCCATGCGCGGCAATCCATAAACGGTAGAGGCAGCCATTCCGCAAACCAATAGCCCCGGATAGACCTCCCCTGTTTTCTCAACTACCGCATCTTCTGAAACATTTATATCCATAGCTCCAAAAGTTTCCATAGTAAGCAGTTTGCGTTTCTCAAGGCTCTTGCACACCCAGGCATCATGGCCAGTAGCATCAATAACCAGTTTAGATTCTATTGATATCGGATCTACACAGGTAATCGCCCTGGGCAAGGCTGAAACAGGAGTCCAATTGATTACCGCTCCTTCAACCCTGTCATTACGCAATACTACATCATCAAATTTTGTCATATTTAAAATCTTGGCGCCCGCGTCACAAGCCGCGGAAATAAGCTTCGAGCAGGCATTCGGGCCGTCAGCAACGAACAACCCATCCTCAACTTCTTTATAGGGTATTTTAAGCTCATCCAAGATCTCTTGGGAAGGGGCACGAAAAGTCAATGGATTCATTAGGTATCCTCCAATCCAAAACCCGCCGCCGATATAATTATTGCTTTCCACGATTAAAGTTTTATAGCCATCCCTGGCTAAATCCCTGCCAGCGATTAATCCGCTTGGCCCGCCGCCAATAATAATCACGTCAGAAACAATATAATCACTAAACCAACGGGTGAATTCACCGACAATAGCCCTGGATACCTGTGCCTCGCTTATCTTTTTAAACATATCCTTCTCCTTTTTTTAAAACCTGTAACAATTAACACGAAAAACAAAAAACCCTTATGCCAAATGCATAAGGGTTTTAAAAACCATATCCTCCTTCCCTCCGCTGGCATTATCCAGATCAGGTTAATTTAAGGGTAATCCGCTTATTACGCAGAACTCTCAGGCTGGTTAACCAACCTCCCCATTTTTTTTATTTTATACTCTTACCACCTAATTGTCAAACTATTTTGACACAGCAGGCTGCGGGCCATTTTTCTCTTCCTCTATTATCTTGATATATTTTGCGGGGTCTTTTTTAAACTCCCCGATACATGAATCACAACAGAAATTGTAAACCTTACCTTCATATTCATAGGTCACTTTTGCATCTTCAACTATCGGATTCCCCATAACCGGGCAAATCTTATTTCCAACATCCTGAGCCTGAGCTATTAAAGAAGTACCAGCTTTAGTATCATTGTATGCCTGAGCTATAATAATCCCGCCTGCCACAAAAAAAATACCACAAATAATTAAACTTAATATTTTTCTTAACATCTTTTCCTCCGTAATTAAGCATATAAACTAGACTCTTCTTTTGAAACAATACAGCCATCCTTAAGGTAAATTATTCTCTTGGCCTGTAAGCCAAGCTTATTATTATGCGTAGTCAAAACTATAGTTAGCCCATCTTTCTGGTTTAATTCTTTGAATATATCAAATATCTGCTGGCCACTTTTAGTATCAAGATTTCCCGTAGGCTCATCAGCAAAAAGTATTTTTGGAGAAGTTACCAATGCCCGAGCTATAGCCACCCTTTGTCTTTCGCCCCCGGATAGCTGTTTAGGTAAATGATTAACCCTGTCCCCTAACCCGACTTTTTTAAGTAAATCTACAGCGAGTTTTCGCTCCTGCGGCAATTTAGCGAAAAGTAAAGGTAGTTCTACATTCTCTAAAGCCGTAAGCGTGGGAATCAATAAAAACTCCTGAAAAACAAAACCAATATTTGCGCGACGAATCTTAACCAGCGAGCTTTCCTTAAGTTTTGAAACATCATTATCTAAAACCTGAAGTTTACCCGTAGATACCCTGTCCAAACAACCCAGGATATCTAAAAGCGTAGTCTTACCCGATCCAGAAGGCCCCATAATTGCAATAAACTCTCCCTGAGAAATTTCCAAGTCTACATCTTTAACCGCTTTAATATCTTCAGCGAAAAGTTTATAGGTTTTATTAATCTTACTTGCTTTAATTAAAATGTTATTCATGGCTAATCTCCTAACCTGATGGCTTCAACCGGCCTCATAGAAGAAGCCCGATATGCCGGATAGATTCCGGCAACTAAACCCATAACCACAGCTCCTAAAAACGAACTTAGTAATAACTCTGGTACAATAATTACAAGTTTTCCTACAGGAGCATAAGGTAAAGCCTTCCTGATAATATGCTCTACTATATTTGTCCCCAAAATAGCAATAATATCTCCGAGAATTCCACCCAAAACACATATCAGCGTAGTTTCTAACCAAATAATCCGAAAAATATCTAAGCGCGATGCGCCAATCGCTTTCATTACACCGATCTCTTTTGTCCTCTCAAAAACTGACATAAGAATTGTATTAATTACTCCGATCACGGCAATTAGAATTGCAATAAGCGCCACTGAATTAGTCATTGCCTTGGAAGAAGATACCAGATTAAATATAGTCCCTTTTACCTGCGCCATGCTGATTACTTGAATACCTGGCTCATTATATAGGCTTTCCTCAAAATCCCCCAAGCTGCCGATATCCTTAAGTTTTATACCTATCCCGGTTAGCTTTCCCGGTAAATCAAATATGCGCTGCGCAGTTTTTAAAGGAATAAACACTATCCCGTCATCTTGGGTACCGGTGCGCTCAAAAATTCCTACTACCTTAAGCGCCTTATTCAGATTCGGGACAAGAATCTGATCCCCTGGAACACGCTGCTCTAACTCCGCAGCCTCATAACCGATAATTACTTCATCTGCGTCATCGGATGAAAACCATTTACCTAATTTTAATTTTGACCATGGCTTGAGCTCCAAATAAGAGTTTGAAACCCCCATATACAAAACTATTCCGCCTTGGCCGTTCTGCCTATCTTTATCAAACTCTGTAGCAGCTAATTGCGGAGATATTCTTTCTATTCTGGGATCTTTAGCAATCTTATCATATACCGCCTGCTCCATATATCGCAGGCCGCCGCCGCCTTTTAACATCAGTGTTGCCGCTTCATATGGACATCCTTTTGCGGTTACTAAAACCTGATACCCCATTTTATCTATATCGTTAGTTAAAGATTTCTGGTATCCGGCATCAAATCCCATAAGGCTAACCAAAACAGCAACGGCAATTGCTACGCCGCTAACAGTAAGAAATGAACGAATCTTTTTCCTCTGCAGATTCTTAAAAGCTACCGATAGGATTCTCATTTTATCTCAACTCCTTTGGCCTGAATCATCGGGCCAGTTTTCTTAACCACAACGATTCCTTCCACTAAAATATTGCTACCCTTCTTCTGAGGAATAGCAAAACCAGATTTCCCTGTATCCACATATATACTAAGATTACCACTACCTACCCTTACATAAAACCAGCAACCTGTGGAACATTCACTCTCAATTTTGCCTTTTATACTGACCGATTTACCTTCAAACGCCTTAGGATCCGCCAGAATATCCTTAACCTCAGTAATCTTTCGATTTGTGATTTCTTCACCGTATTTTTCCGTTCCAGCGTAACTGCTCAATAGCATCACACCGCTAAAGAAAATTAAACTTAAAAACAGTATTCTTAAAGTTTTCATTAGATTCACCTCCATCATTTAACAGCCCCATGCAAAAACTCATCAAGCAGGATAAGATCTTTCTTTATTCCACGCAGAGTTGCTCTAAAATCTTCCGGACTATTAACACTTGGATCGCTAATTTTAGTAATCCGCCCTTCTGAAAGGCTATTATTAGAAACACTATATTTATAAAAATCCTCTAACGATAACCCTTTAAATTGACCGGTAAACTGGCTGGCGCGAAACTTTGAAGATTCAGGAGAGGATATACGCTGATAATAAAACGCCATAATTCTCCCCTCTAAATCAACAGCGATAACTAACTGCAAAACTCCAAATTTTCCTTTTTGATTAACCCCATGTATATAGCCTATCGGGTCTTTGCCTTTTAACACAATATAATACGCGTAAGGAACATCTAAATCTTCATAAACTGTGTCAAATTTATCACCCAGTTTCTCTTCAATCTTAATCTTTAAAGCTTCACCGCCTATTTCTTTTAAAGTTAAAAGCTTTGTCAGGTAACCGGTAGATTCCGGAAAAAGTCTCTTAACATCCCGGTCAGGGTCATCAAGGGAACATCCCACCGCGGCAAAAGAATTAGTACAAATACCGAATAAAAATAAAAGGCTGAATAAAAATCTACGCATCAAACCCTCCTCCTAAGCCCCAAAGAAATAAAACTGTAATAGAATCTTATCTTCTTCTTTCTGCATCATATTATTAAAATCATGAGAAAACGCCGCGCGCAAAGTTGTACTCTGATTAAGTTTATAAGATGTGCCTAATGTCAATGTAGAATCAGCAGAGGAGCTCTCCCCTAACTTATTTATCCAGGATTGAAATTGCAACTCCAATTCCCAGTTTTGATACTTTGGTATTGTGTAATCTATCTCACCCAAATACCCCATTACTTTTTTGTTATCATTTTCGCCGTAAGCAACCTCACCTTTAAAAAGATACGGCCCAAAAAGATACTGGCTGTCTAATCCTACTCTTTTCTTTGAAACCGTATTATCCGATAAAAGCTTATCCTGCGGGATTGTCTTCATATCTTCGCTTTCTAAAACCCTGCCAAGGAGAAAAGAAATTCCATACTGAAAGTTCTCTGAAGCAGGAGTTCCGATACGAGAAGTAAGAAGAAAACTGTCATCTCTTCTATGAATCCCCATCCCCGAACCCAACTGTAGCGCTAATTTATAATCAAACTTAGGTAGAGCCCCTTCTAAACCAACTCCCCAATCTTTTTTAAAACCTATGTCCGCCATCATCAATGTTTGCAGGATAGTTGCGTGAGTATCCACTTGCGGCTCAAGCCCAAACGCCGGATCAAAATGCCCTACTCGCAGCTTTGCGGCATAATTCATCTTATACAAAAGCCACGCGTTATGTATCTGGATACCCCAGGCATTATGGGAATTTTGCATGCTATCATAAGCAAGCCGCACCTGTAAATCGGTAGTCAGGTAATCGCCATAATCATTTGAAAACTTACGATAATCCTCAAAACCTATGGAATTAGTCAGGTCATTACTCTTGCCCACCCAATGATCTCTACTAGAATATCCACCGATAAGATTAGCTTCCTTATAAAAAAGCGCTTCATTAGCTAATGCCTGCCTGCCAAGCCCCATTGACACAATAAAACTTAATAGAGGAATTATTGATATTTTATTTATCTGCATATTAGCTATTAATTTTTTGGACTAACCAAAAAATTTGTCACCCTTAGCCCAATTCTCACCGTTTACCTCATCAATAACCAGATACAAGCTTTCCTTAGGCTTTCCGGCGACTTTTAACAAGGTATCGGAGAATTCCTTAGCAATCTTTTCTTTTTGGTCCTTAGTAAGTTTACCGACTAGCTTCAAATTAATATAAGGCATATATCCTCCTTGCCCACAGGGCATACCCGCGCAATTTTCGCTACTGGCGAACACTGGCCCAATTCCTGCCTGGGCCAGGTGCTTTTATTAACGCGGGGTGCTGCGGGCTATTCTTTTGATATTAGAAATATTCCTGTTTGCGCAAACAAATTTGGCAAAAACGGGATCCTTCTTGCCTGGCCGATACAAACACTTCGCTCAACATTAATCTTTTTTAAGCGGCAGTAATTTTTAAAATCAGATATGCTCAAGAAATGCAAGTTTGGCGTATCATACCACTGATATGGAAGCGCTCCGGTGACCGGAGTCCTACCCCGGAAAAACATCTGTACCCTTGATTTATAATGCGCAAAATTAGGAAAACCAACAATTACCTTCTTACCCACCCGCAAAGCATCAATAAGCACCTTATCCACATGAAGGATCTGCTGCAGGCTTTGATTAAGTATTACATAATCAAAGGACTTATCTTTAAATTCAGTCAAACCACTATCAACATCGCCGTGAAAAACATTTAAACCCTTAGCTACACACTTGTAGATTGCCTGTTCATCAATCTCAATACCCTGGACTCGGGCACTCTTCTCTTTGATCAAAAGATACAAGAGATCCCCATTGCCGCAACCTAAGTCTAAAACTGTAGATTGCGGCTTAATCAAATCCAGGATTACCTCATGGTCCAATTGAATATCTTTACGCGCCATAATCACCGGTCACCTCATAAGCATAAAATATCTTTTTGAGAAAATGTTTAAGCAGATGCGTCTCCTCTTCTACCTCTAAAAGAAAGGCGTCGTGCCCGTAAGTTGAATCAATTTCACAGTAAGTTGTCTCAACTCCAGCGAGCTTGCAAGCCTTGACTATCTCTTTTGATTGATATGCAGGGTACAACCAGTCGGACTTAAAGGAAATCACCAGGACTTTTACTTTCGTACCCTGCAGAATCTCCTCAAATCGCCGTCCTCCTGAAGCATCAAAATTATCCATAGCCTTGGTTATATAAAGATAGGAGTTGGCATCAAAACGCTTCACAAAATTATCACCGCGGTAACGCAGATACCCTTCTACTTCAAAATCAGCGGTAAATTTAAAAGTTTCGCCAACATCTTTTTTTGCCCGGCCAAACTTCTCGGCCATTGATTTATCACTCATATATGTAATATGGCCGATCATTCTGGCTACCGCTAAACCTTTAGAAGGGACCGCTCCTTCATAATAATTACCGGATTTCCAATGGGCATCAGCCATTATCGCCTGCCTGCCTACTTCGTTAAAAGCAATCTGCTGCGGTGAATGTTTAATCGTCGTGGCAATTGGCACAACACTGCGCAGATTCTGCGGATAATTAACCAACCAGGATAGAGCCTGCTGCCCGCCCATTGATCCGCCAACCACCGAGAGCAATTTTTCTATTCCCAAATGATCAACCAGGCGCTTCTGCGTATTAACTATATCATTAATAGTAATCAACGGAAAATCCAGGGCATACGGTTTGGTTGTCTTTGGGTTTATACTTGACGGGCCAGTCGAGCCTTTACACCCTCCCAGTATATTAGAACAAATCACAAAATATTTATCCGTATCAAATGCCTTTTGTGGTCCGATAAACTCATCCCACCATCCGGGATTATCCTCTCCTTCATACACACCGGCAGCATGCGCATCACCTGAAAGAGCGTGAGTGATAAGAATAGCGTTGGACTTATCTTTATTTAGAGAACCATAAGTCTCATAAGCTAAAGTAATAGGCCCAAACTTCTCTCCGCTCTCAAGTTTAAGCGAATCAAAGGTAAAAACTTGAGCTTTAACAATCCCCACGCTATTATTTTGTATTATTTTATTTTCCTTGTTCATGTTTTCCCTTCCTGGAAAAGCCAGGTAGTTAAATACCTCTCTCCGGTATCAGGAAGAATAACCACAATGGTTTTGCCTTTATTCTCTTTGCGCTTAGCTATTTCCAAGGCCGCCCATAGCGCCGCTCCGCCAGATATACCAACTAAAATCCCTTCAGATTTTGCTAATTCCCTGGCTGTAGATCCGGCATCCTCATTAGTTACCCGGACAACTTCATCAATTATATCGCGATTCAAAACCCGGGGAATAAACCCCGCGCCTATACCTTGAATCTTATGCGGCCCGGCAACACCTCCGGATAAAACAGGGGAAGCATCAGGCTCAACCGCTATCGCTTTAAAACTTTTCTTCCTTTTTTTAATTACTTCGGAAATACCTGTAATTGTACCACCCGTACCAACTCCCGCAACCAAAAAATCAATCTTGCCATCTGTGTCAGCCCAAATCTCTTCCGCCGTAGTTTTGCGATGGACTTCCGGATTAGCCGGATTATTAAATTGCTGCAAGATAATCGCGTTAGGAGTTTCTTTAGCCAAATCCTCAGCTTTCTTAACCGCCCCCTTCATACCTTCAGCCCCGGGAGTCAAAACCAGCTGAGCGCCAAAAATTGCCAAGAGCTGCCTTCTTTCTATGCTCATGGTATCAGGCATGGTCAAAATTAATTTATAACCTTTAGCCGCAGCTACAAATGCCAAAGCCACTCCGGTATTACCGCTGGTAGGCTCAATAATTACCGTACCCCTCTTAAGCACGCCTCTTTTCTCCGCATCTTCGATCATGGCTACACCTATACGATCTTTAACGCTTGAAAGAGGATTAAATGATTCTACTTTTACCAATACCGTTGCCGGTAAACCCTGGCTAATACGATTCAACTTTATCAAAGGCGTGTTGCCGACTGTTTTAGTAATATCAGAATATATTTTTCCCATGTTATTCCTCCTAGCCCACAAGGGCACACCCGCGCAAATCCATTAAGCGCGGGGTGTTATGCCTTTCCTAAGGCCTGTTCAATATCTGCAATAATATCATCAATATGCTCAAGACCTATCGACAAGCGAATAAAATCGGCAGTTACGCCAGTAGCTAATTGTTCTTCACTAGATAGCTGCTGATGCGTAGTTGTTGCCGGATGGATTGCCAGGCTCTTAGCATCTCCAACATTAGCAAGATGAGAAACCAACTCAAGAGAATCAATAAACCTCTTGCCTGCCTCAAGGCCTCCCTTGATCCCAAAACCAATAATTGCGCCTGCACCTTTAGGCAAATATTTCTTTACCCTTTCCTTTTCCGGACTATCATCCAAACCTGGATAATTTACCCAGCTTACCTTTGGATGTTTTCTCAAAAACTTAGCCACAGCCAATGCGTTTTCAGAATGCCGGGGCAGCCTTAAATGCAAAGTCTCTAAACCCTGTAAAAACAAAAACGAGTTAAACGGAGATAATGCCGGGCCTAAATCCCGCAACAAGCTTACCCTCGCCTTAATAATATATGCGATATTACCCAACGGCTTAAGCGCTTCAACAAAATTAATACCATGGTAACTCGGATCCGGGCTAGCGATCAAAGGAAACTTGCCATTTGCCCAATCAAATTTACCGGAATCAACAATTAAGCCGCCCAAGCTTGTCCCATGGCCGCCGATAAACTTGGTAGCTGAATAAACTACAATATCCACCCCAAAATCAATCGGCCGCAATAAATAAGGCGAAACAGTATTGTCTAATACAAAAGGTATTCCATTTTTATGCGCTATTTTAGATATCCCCTCTAAATCCGCTACATTTAACTTAGGATTACCGATAGACTCAGCATAAACCGCCTTAGTTTTAGAAGTAATTGCTTTTTGCAAAGCATTCAGGTCATTTGACGGTACAAAGTTAACCTTTATTCCTAAACGGGAAAAAGTATAATGCAGAAGGTTGTAAGTTCC
>Ga0172375_10002645_pt1 | contig 27772 bp, 24 predicted proteins | sample LakKiv1m_FD_114537 | JGI IMG/M metagenome (GOLD analysis project Ga0172375, IMG submission 114537) | Freshwater microbial communities from Kabuno Bay, South-Kivu, Congo - kab_092012_11.1m | ecosystem: Environmental > Aquatic > Freshwater > Lake | place: Democratic Republic of the Congo...
AGAGCAGATGATAAAGCACTTAGGTCCTCTTCTCCTGTGAAGCTCTTAGGCGTCGTTTCGAATAGTTCATTGATTTCAGTTTATTATATCATGCCAAGGCGAGACGCCGGAGTCACGAGGTGGGCGGGCAGTGCCCGCCGTATAATGATGGTGGGCCGTGCCCACCCTACATTTAGGTTTCCTCCAGATGGTCGATGAGCCCTTCCATGTGCATACTGCGGGAGCCTTTCACCAGGAGCCAGTCGCCGGGGGCCAGGCGTTCTTTGAGAATCCGGGCGCCGTCGGCCCGGCGTTCCACCGGGAAGATGCAGTCCGGGGGCAGGCCGGCTTCCTGGGCGCCCTGGGCCACGTCCAGGCGGTGGTTGCCGTAAGTCACCAGGAGATCCAGCCCCAGGCGGGCGGCCCGCCGGCCCAGTTCCCGATGATCGGCGGCGGCGCCGTTACCCAACTCCAGCATATCTCCCAGGGCGGCGGCGGCCCGGCCGTGATCTTTGAGTTCCATCAGGGTGGCCAGGGCCATGGCCATGGAGCCGGGATTGGCGTTGTAACAGTCATTGAGCAGGTTTACCCCGGATTTCAGGGTGACCACCTGGGAGCGGCGATGGATGGGGCGGAACCGGCTGAGGGCCGCGGCGGTCTCCTCGGGGGACAGCTTGAGGACCAGGCCCACCGCGGTGGCGGCCAGGGCGTTATAGAGCATGTGCAGTCCCGGCACGGCCAGGGTCAGGGGCCATTCCCGGCCCCCATGGGAGAGGCGGGCGCTCTGGCCGTCCCGGCCCCGGGGCCGCCGCCCGGTGGCCCGGAGAGCGGCGGCGGCGTTGAGGCCGAAACCCAGACGGGGGCCGCGGAAATCCTGGGCCAGACGGGCCACCCAGGGGTCGTCGGCATTGTAAATCAGGTGAGCGTCCTGGTCCAGGGCGGCAATGAGCTCCCCTTTGGCCCGGGCCACCCCGGCGATGTCCCCCACGCCCTCGGTGTGGGCCGGATGGACGTTGGTGAGCACCCCGATGGTGGGGGCGGCGATCCGGGTGAGGCGGTGGATTTCCCCGAAGGCGTTCATGCCCATCTCCACCACCGCGGCTTCGTGGGTCCCCTCCAGCCCCAGGAGGGTTTGGGGCATGCCGATGAGATTGTTGAGGTTCAGCCGGTTTTTCAGGACCCGGAAGGACGGTTCCAGGACCGCGGCGATCATCTCCTTGGTGGTGGTCTTGCCGCAACTGCCGGTGATGCCCACCACCGGCACCCGGAAGCGGGCGCGCCAGGCCTGGGCCAGGTCGCCCAGGGAGGTCAGCGCCTCCCGCACCGCAATAACGGTCGCTTCCGCAGGGATCGGGGGGGCGGGGTTTAACCCCGCCCCCGCCCCCGTAGGCCTTAATATTCTGTGCTCCACCAACACCCCCCGGGCGCCCCGGCGCAGGGCCTTGGGGATAAAATCGTGGCCGTCGTGGCGCTCGCCGCTCAGGGGGATAAAGAGCTCCCCGGTCTGGCAGGTGCGGGAGTCGGTGCTGACGCCGCAAAAGGCCTCCCAGGCGCCCCGGTTGACCAGGGCGCCGCGGGTGACGGCCAGAATTTCGGAGAGGGTGAAGGCGGCGCGCATCAGCGGCGGCACTCCTTCAAGGCCCGGGCCACTTCCTCGCGGTCGTCGAAGTGGCGGCGTTCGGTCCCCCAAATCTGGTAATCTTCGTGTCCCTTGCCGGCCACCAGCACGGCCTCGCCGGGGCGGGCCAGGGACACGGCCAGGCGGATGGCCTCCCGGCGGTCGGGGACCGTCAGGTAACCCGCCTGACCCTCCCGGGCCTGGTCCGGGGAGAGCCGGGGCAGGCCGCTGCTATCCAGGCCGGGCTCAATCTCCCGGATAATGGCCAGGGGGTCTTCGGTGCGGGGATTGTCGCTGGTGATGATGACCAGTTGGGACTTGGCCGCGGCGGCCTGACCCATGAGAGGCCGCTTGGTGCGGTCCCGGTCGCCGCCGCAGCCGAAGACCGTGATGATCCGGGAGAAATGCAGGGTCTTTAGGGCCGCCAGGGCCTGGACGACGGCCGCGGGGGTGTGAGCGTAATCCACGAAAACGGCTGGACCAGCCGGAGGACCGAAGCGCTCCAGGCGGCCCGGCACTCCGGGGAGGGCGGCGATGCCCCGGGCCACGGTTTCCGGGGCGATCCCCAGACCCAGGGCGGCGGCGGCGGCCGCCAGGATGTTGGCCAGATTAAAGGGCCCCACCAGGCGGGAGGCGATCTCTAACTCGCCGGCGGGAGTGAGGAGGCGGGCCTCCAGGCCGTCCTGCCGGAAGTGGCGACTCAGGGGCCGCACCTGGCTGTCGGGATGGCAGCCGTAGGTGAGGGCCGGACCCGGCGCCGCGTTTTTGAGGAGAATCCCCCGGGGGTCGTCCAGGTTAATAACCGCGAGTCCCCGGACGGGGCGGCCGTTGGCCAGGATATCCAGAAAGAGGCGGGATTTGGCGGCAAAATATTCGTCCAGGTCCCGGTGGTAATCCAGGTGGTCCTGGGAGAGATTGGTGAACACGCCGGCGGCGAAGAGGGCGCAGTCCACCCGTCTTAAATCCAGGGCATGGGAGGAGACTTCCAGGCAGACGTGGGTGACGTCCCGGGTGCGCATCTCCCGGAGGAGGCGCTGGAGGTCCAGGGATTCGGGGGTGGTCACCGGGGCCGGCCAGATCTGGTCTTCGAGGCGGTAATTCACCGTGCCCACCACCCCCACCCGGCAGCCGGCGGCCCGGAGGATGGCTTCCAGGAGATAGGAGGTGCTGGTCTTGCCGTTGGTGCCGGTGATCCCCACCAGGGTCAGCTCCCGGCTGGGGTGGTCATAGAAGGCGGCGCTGATATAGGCCAGGGCCAGGCGGGCCTGGGGCACGCGGACCACCGTGACCTCCGGCGGCGGGGCCAGTTCCTGCTCGGTGACCACCACTCGGGCGCCCTGGGTGAGGGCCGCGTCCAGATAGAGGTGGCCGTCGGTGCGGCAGCCCTTCAGGGCCACAAAGAGCCCGCCGGGGACGACTTCCCGGGAATGGTAGGCCACGCCGGTCACCGGCGTCCGGACGTCGCCCCGCACCTGACAGCCGGGCAGGCCGTCCAGGAGGGTTTCTAAGGTTTTGGGGGTTGCCAGCGATGGCGCCATTTGGTTCTTTACTTCGTAAGTGAAAAATCAGGTGGGGCGGGCGTCCCGCCCGCCATGGATGGTGCGCGGTGCGCACCCTGCAGTTACTCCAGTGACTTACAATTACTTGGGTTAGCCTGCGCCTGGACAGCCGAGGGCGGCTGTCCCACATTTACTCGAGGACTGTTCCAAGGCGGAGCAAATAAGGGCAGGCGCCCAAGCCTACCCTTTGATCAGGAGTTAAGTTGTGGCTGACACTTGAGATCAAGACGCACCACCTAATGTTTTAATGGTATAAAAACTTAAAAATCTTTGCAAGGACCTATCCCGGCCCCCTCAGGAGTCGGACTTGAATTGGATGACGCAGGTGGCCCCGGGGGTGATGGCTGCGCCGGGGGCCGGTTCCTGGTTGACGGCCAGGCCGCTGCCCTCGAAGCGGCAGTGCAAGCCTGAACGGTTCAACAGGGTGAGAACCTGGCGGATGGTGTACCCCCGGACGTCAGGCATGACGGTCAAAGGCCCCTGGGGGATCTTCGGTTTGGGAAGGGCAACCTGCTCCTCGGGGGCCGTGGCCGCGGCGGCGGGGGTGGCCAGGATGCCTGCCAGGACCGGTTCATTGCGGTCTTTGGGGGATTCCTTGGGATAATAGCCCAAAACCCGCAGGGATTGGGCGGCGATTTCCCGGAAGATGGGGGCCGCCACCACTCCGCCGTAGATGGCCCCTTTGGGCTCATCCACCTCCACGGCAATAACCAGGACCGGCTGGTCGGCGGGGATCAGGCCGATGAACAGGGCGTGAAATTTGCTGTGGGAATAGGCCCGGCCCACTATCTTCTGGGCCGTCCCGGTCTTGCCGGCCACGGTAAACCCGGGGGGGGCCGCTTCCTTGGCCGTGCCGCCGGGTTGGGTCACGGTCCCCATAATCGCCAGCATCTGGGCCGCGGTTTGCTGGGAGAGGACCCGCCTTATGGGGCGGGGTGGATACTCCTGCACGATATCCCCCTGGGGGCTGACGACCGCCTTCACCAGGTGCGGTTCCATGAGGACGCCGCCGTTGCCCATCGCCGCCAGGGCCAGGGTCATTTGCAGGGGGGTGATGGACACCCCCTGGCCAAAGGCCACGGTGGTGCGGTCGATAAGAGAGCGGGTCCGGGACAGATTTTTCACCAGTCCGGCGGTTTCCCCGGGAAAGAGGATGCCGGTGCGGCTCCCGTAGCCAAAGTCATGGAGATATTGGTCCAGCCGCTTGGGTCCCACCTTGTGGGAAATCTTGGCGGCCCCGATGTTGCTGGATTTCTGGATCACCTGCTGCACAGTCAGGCTGCCGTAAGGATGGACATCATGAATCACTTCCTTGGCCCCCAGGTGCCAGACGCCGTTTTCACAATTGAACTTATCGGTGGCCTTGACCACCCGGGCGTCCAGGGCGGCGGCGGCGATGAAGATCTTGAAGGTTGACCCCGGCTCCAGCAAGTCGGTGATGATGCGGTTGCGCCGGGCGTTTTCCGGGAATTGGCTGGGCCGGTTGCAATCCATGCAAGGGGTCTGGGCCATGGCCAGGATTTCCCCGGTTTGGGGGCGCATCACCAGGGCCATGCCCCCGGCGGCGTGGAATTTTTCCACTCCCTTGGCCAGTTCCTTTTCGGCGATGTATTGCAGGGTGCGGTCCAGGGTGAGGACGACGTTATTGCCCATGACCTCAGGGTCCCAGGCTTTTTCCCCGGTGACGACGATGTAGCCCCGGGCGTCGGTCATCCTCCAGCACTGCTTGGGTTTGCCGTAGAGCTGGTTTTCGAACTGTAATTCCATTCCTTCCAGCCCGTGGCCGTCGATGTTGCAGAACCCCAGGACCTGGCCGGCCAGGGCCAGTTGAGGATAATAGCGCTTGGCCTCGGGGATCAGGTAAATGGCGTCCAGATCGGAGCGGCCCGCGATCCCTGCGGCCCGGGCCTTTTGTTCCGCCTCGGCTTTCCAGGCCTGGAAGGTCTCTTCGCGTTCGGGGGTGAGGTGGCGTTTTACAAAGACAAAGGGGCGGGCCCGGGTGAGGACCTCCTGTAACTCTTTGAGGTTACAGCCCAGAATAGGCGCGAGTCGGCGGCTCAGACGGCCGGCGTTGGTGATCTGGTGGGGGTGGGCGACCAGGGAAGCCACCCGGGTGCTGACGGCCAGTTCGGTGCCGTTGCGGTCCAGGATCATGCCCCGCACCGGCAGGACCGGGCAGTATTTCTCGTACTCCCGGGTGGCTTCTTCCCGAAGTTCCGGCCCCCGGATGGCCTGGAGGTAGAAAAATCGGCCGCCGATCCACAGGGCGAAGGCGGCCAGCAGCAGGGCCACCAGGCCGATGCGCAGCCGGACCCATTTGGCCTTAGCAAGATTCACGGCAGATTTACGACCTGAGAGGGCTGGGGGGCCCCCATGTCATACTGGGCTGCCAGTTTTTCCAGGCGATGGATCGAGGTGAGACAGGCCAGTTCAATCCGGAGCTTGCGGTTCAGATCCAGATGCTGTTTCTGGATTTCTTGCGCCTGGGAAATCTGATAGCTCTGGGTGAGGTACTGCAAGTCGGCCCAGGCCAGGAACAGGGAAGTGAAAAAGACCCCGGCGGTGGCCAGGACCACCGCACTCACCCCGATCCTGCTCCAGCGCCAGGGGCGGCCGACCTTGCGGTTCTTGGAGATAAATACCTGTCCAACCGCGGTCAAGCGAAGAGCCAGATTGTTGGGCATCCCCCATACCTCCAAATTTAGTGCGTCATTTTCTCGGCAATACGCAGTTTGGCGCTCCGGGCTCGTGGATTGGCCTTCACTTCGGCCGGGGTCGGCGTGAGAGGTTTGCGGGTGAGGCGAACCATCACTCCGGCCCGCTCCCAGGCGGCCAGGCGATGTTTGACCAGCCGGTCTTCCAGGGAGTGGTACGAGATGATCACCAGGCGCCCGCCGGGCTCCAGCCAGGCGGGGGCGTGCTCCAGAAAGGCGGCCAGCTCGGCCAACTCCAGGTTTACGGCAAGGCGTAAGGCCTGGAAGACCCGAGTGGCTGGATGCAGTCTCCCCCTGCGCCCCCCGGGTCCCTGGGCCTTTTCCAAGACTTCCACTAATTGCCGGGTGGTGTGGAAGGGGCGCCGCTGCCGGCCCTGCACCACCAGGCGGGCGATGCGCCGGGCCCGGGGCTGTTCACCATACTCCCGGAAGATATTTTCCAACTCCGCCTGAGAGGCGCGGTTCAACAAAACGGCGGCGGTGGGCCTGCTCCCCTCAGGGTTAAAGCGCATATCCAGAGGCTCATCCCCGGCGAACGAGAAACCGCGTCGGGATTCGTGCAGGTGGAAAGCAGACAGGCCCAGGTCCAACAGGATTCCTGCGACCCCCGGGCGCCGGGACGCTTCCAGCAGTTCCCCCAACTGGTCGTAAGAACGATGAAACAGTTGAAACCTGGAGGTGTGGTGAGCCAAGCGGGCGGCGGCCGCCTGGAGTATGATCGGATCCCGATCCAGGCCCCAGAGCTCCCCCTCCGGGCCGCAGTGTTCCAGAATGGCCGCGGCATGCCCCCCCTCACCCACGGTGCCATCCACATACAGGCGGCCGGACCGGCAGTTCAGGCCCACCAACACCTCCTCCACCATCACCGGTTCGTGCACCGGATTGTGGTCTGTAGTCAGGTCAGAAATTCGTCTAACATCCCCTTATCGATAGATTCCGCCAACCATGGGTCCTGGGATTTCAAAGGGGTGCAGTCCCCAATACCTCTCCAACGGCGGACCCTCCCCGGAAACACCTCCCGGCTGCAGGGAGGCGGGGCCAGGAAAGGGCGCCGGAAAGGGCGGGTGGCTCACCGGGGTAGAGGTCAAGCCGGCGGTCACCGCGCGTATGGCGGTCAGGTCTCGCCCAAAGAGCTCCAGGCTGGCTTCCACCACCACGCCATCATAGAGAATGCTGATATTCTCCGTGAGTTCTTTGAGAGTTTCGTCCAGCCCCAGGGAGGCGCGGTAAGGCCGATGGGAGCACATGGCCTCCATCACATCGGCCACGCCCAGAATCCTGGCTTCCAGGAGGATTTCATGTCCCCGGAGCCCCTGGGGATAGCCGGTGCCATTCAGCCTTTCGTGATGCTGGAGGATAATCTCGGCCGTACAGCCGGGGAGGTTGATGGGTTTCAGGATGCGATAGGCCACCTCGGAGTGGGTTTTCAACAGGGCGAACTCCGGAGGGGTGAGCTTTCCCGGCTTGGCCAGCAGGTTCGAGGGGATGGCGATTTTGCCCAGATCATGCAGCGTGCCCGCCATCCGGAGGTCACGGAGGCGGTCGGCGGAGAGTCCCATTTCCCTGGCGATGGCGCAGGCGATCCGGGTCACCCGCTGTTGATGCCCCACGGTATAGGGGTCCCGCACGGCAATGGTGGACTCCAATACCTGGATGAAGGATTCCATGACACCCCCTAGCCATCACCGGTGGAGAGGTCGGGTTGCAGCCGGCGATCAGATCAACAATTCGTGCAACATCGTCTCATCAATGGATTCTTCCAGCTGTTGGCGATGAGACTCAAAGGTGCTGCGGTCCCAAATTTCGAAGCAGCGGATGGCCCCCACCAGGCAGACTTCCCGGCTGAGGCGGGCATAGTCCCGGAGATTGGGGGGCACCAGGATGCGGCCCTGGCGATCCAGGAGGCACTCCTCGACCCCGGATATCAGGAACCGCTGGAAGGCCCTCAGGTCTTTGCGAAAGAGGGGCTGTTCCGCAAATTTGGCCTCGATTTTCCGCCACTCCGATTGGGGAAAGGCCAGGATGTAACCGCCGAAATTGGTAAGGACAATCTGACGGTCCTTATACTCCCGCAGGATTTCCCGGTAGCGGGCCGGGATGCTGACCCGTCCTTTGTTATCCATGGTGTGGAAGTAGCTACCGGTGAACATGATCCCCCATTAATCCCCACTCTATTCCACTTTTCCCCACATGGAGCCAAAATACGCCCCTTCTCAGGGAAATGTCAAGAAAAAAAAGCGCTGGAAAAGATAATCTTCCCAGAAAAAATCTCTGGCAGAGCAGCGACTTCCGGGAAGGAGGGGGATCGGAGGACCGTGGACCCCTGCCTCAAGGAGGGGGGGCGGGGACCGGTTGGGGGGAGGATTACCCGGGAGGCTGTGTCGAACTAGACGGAATACCGTATAATATTAATGAGTTAAGTGAATTCCCCGGAATTACGACGGGGCGGCAGCGGCCTGGAGGACCGGGAGGGTCGGGTATTGCCGGTTGGGGGGAGGCAGGTGGGAGGCGCCGGCCGGACAGGGCGTTAAAGTTTGGCCTCCTTGGAGTCCAGGTAGCTTTGCAGGATGAGGACCGCGGCCAGCTGATCCACTACCTGGCGGCGGCGCCGGCGGCTGACTTCGGCCTGAATCAGCAGGCGCTCGGCCGCCGCGGTGGTGAGTCGTTCATCCCAGAAAATGACCTCGGCTCCCAGGGCCTTGCCCAGCTCTCCGGCGAACTCCATGATTTCCTGGGCGGCGGCCCCCGGCTGGCCGCTCATATGGCGGGGCAGGCCCACCACGATCCGCTGCACCTGGTAGTCTTGGGCGACTTTCAGGAGGTGGTCCAGGTCGGCCTGCCGGCCCCGGCGGGTCCAAACCTCCAGGCCCTGGGCGGTGATTCCCAGAGGATCGCTCACCGCCAAGCCGATGCGCTTGGCGCCCATATCCAGGCCGAGAATACGCCGGGCCTCGCGCTTGGGAAGGGTCTGATCAGTTTCCATCAACAGCTCCCAGAAAGCACCGTGGCGGCGTCTGATGACTCAGCCGCGCCCCTTCTCGGAAGGCCGGTAAGCGGCCATGAGTCCCAACTGCACATGAAAGACCCAGTTCACCGGGACCACCAGCAGCGAGTCATAGCTCAGGGAATGAACCGCAAAACCGAGCAGCACGAGCAGCCGGCACCACTCCAGGGGGGGCGATGCGGGTGCGGTCCACAATTTCCGGCCGAATCTGACAACAATAATCAGGATCAACCCCAGGTATGCCAAAGCCAATAAGCTCCCCAGCTCCACCATGGCGGTGAGGGCCATATTGTCGAAGGTGTGGAGGGTCGCCACCGCTTTGGGGAAATCTTGGAGGTCTTTATTATAAACCTGATAATCATGCAGGTATCGGTCATGGGAGAAAGAGCGCAAGCCGATGCCCATGAAGGGATGGGCCTTCCAGATGTGGAGGGCGTAGTTGTATAATTCCAGGCGGTGTAAGACGCTGACATAACGAGGAACCTTGGGGTCAAGGCTGGCAAAGCGTCGCTGGACTTGCCAGGATAGCACCAGAGCAAAGACCACCAGCATGGTCACCAGAAGGTAGCGGGATCGACGGCCGAGGTAAATCATCCCCACCGCCAGCATGGCGGCCAGGGCCAGCCAGGCGCCGCGCTTGTGGGTTAAAAAGATGAGGAGGACGCCGGCCAGGACCAGCAGACCGCCAAAAAGCTTGGCCCGGACATGCTTGGAAAAAAGCAGGCGCATCGGGCCGGGCGACAGGAGGATAATCAAGGTCCCCAAGGGGATGGGATGCAGGGCAAAGACCTGGAACACCAGAGGACCATATTGCCCCTGCCCCCACCAGATGATGAATTCTATCGGTAAGATAACGGCCAGGGCGCCGCAACAAAGGCCATCGAACCCGTTTCTCCGGGGCTGGTCGGTTAAGAGAAACATGGCGGCCCATAACACGAATAACCCGGAAAAGAGAAAGGTCCGCATGAAAGAGAGGGATTTAGAAAAGGAGTCACTCAAGTAGACATTAAACAGCGAAAAAATTCCTATCGAAAGTATGAATATTATTTCCAGGCGATGCTCTCGGTTGGCGACTACCTGCCATCGGTAAGCAAGACATACAAAAAACCATGGACTTAAAAAAATAACATTTTTACTATAACTACTTAAATACTTTCCAAGAATATTGGGCGCCCACAAGAACAGGATAAAGGCCCCGGAGCCCAATAGAGCAGAAAAGGCAAGCTGGTTGAACAATAATTGCCTGTTATCAATTGATAGATATTTCATAAGGTCCGGCTTATGTACTTTTATGTAAAAACTCATATGGTTACGCAAAAATTAATTTGGATGAATTATCAAAGGCGAGATTCGTCTTTCTTGGTGTTGGAGCTGGTTTTGGCCTGGGGACTCCTGGCGTACTCCTCCAATTCCGCCAACTTTTTTGACAAGTCAACCAAGCGGTCGTTATAGGTGCGCCAGCGGGTCTGAATCTCCAGGATTTGCCGACCGATCTTGCCACTCTCCACCGTGCAGGTGGATGAGCCAAAACCGTCGGTGGAGCACGAGGTTTTTACGGCCTGATCCATGGATTTTAGAATCATCTCGATATAATTGAGTTTCCGGGATACATAGACCCGTTTTTTCTTGGCCGCAAGCATCCCGGACTGCCAGGATAATTCCAGGGGGGACCGGGCGCCAGCGGCGGGCCTGGGTGATGCGGGTTTGGCTAAGTCCCGGTTTAACGGGATCGGGGCAGGTTGGTCCGCCTGGTCTCGAAGCCTGGTGAGATTATCCACCTGGGTCTGCAAAGACGCCAGTCCTTTATTGATTTTGCGGCATTCCTTCCGAACCAGTTTTAGCTTTATTTTCTGGTAGTTACTTGGGAAAAAGAAATTCTGCACCGGGTAAAGCTGCAGGAACCCCAGGACGAAGATCAGGAGCAAGCCGGCGGCCAGGAGCACTCTCCCCCATCCGGAGGTTTCAGGGGGTAGGCCGGGAGGAAGACTTTTTTCCATAAATAACCAAGGGAGACAGGGATTCCATCGGCGGCAGGAAGTGATGGAAATAGGGATCGGGTTGATTGCCGAAGACTTCGTCTTCCCCGCCCAGGACCACCGGCTGATAATCGGTGGGAGGGGAGAGAAGTTGCCGGATAAGGACCTCGGAGGGGTTCAGGTCATAGCGCCGATTCCAACGGGTATAGCGTCGGGGCACCAGCCATTCGGGGGGTCGGCTCAGGTGCGATTGTCCCTGCAACCCGCCCAAGACCCGGCAGGAGGTGTAGAACTGCAGAGGCAGGTCGCCGTAGGCGACCAGAATGGTCTCTGCCGGCTGGGCATGCCCGTTGAAGTACTGGATGAGGTTCTGGTTGACATCCGAATAGGGTGAGGTCAGTTCCGCAAGATAGAGTTTTAAGGGGAGGTTGGGATAGGTCAGCATATAAGCCTCATTATGGATGGGGCGATTCAGCAGGTCCAACCAATACATCGGCAGCACATTCAGCCAGTTGGTGCCCATGAGGAGCACCGCCAGGAGGGCCCCGGAAAACTTGTGATAGCGCCAGGCCCGGCAGATGACCCACCCGAGCATGATAGCGCACAAAGGATAGAGGTGCACCAAATAGCGCAGTTCGCCCTGGGGAGCGGGGGTCAGCAGCAAGATGTTGCCGATCACCACCAGGGCCAAAAAAAAGATGAACCGGTCGGGAGATTCTTGGGGGAACCCGGCCCGGGTCCAAAGAATCCGGCACCAGCGCCAAAACAGGTATAAAGCCACCGGCAGGGGTAAGAGAAATTGGAAAAAATCGCCGCTATAATTGACCAGATTGGCAAAGATCGCTTCCAGGTTGACCATGGTGGCCTGCTGCTGGATGTGAAACAGGAATAAACCCGGCAGAATGATGATGCCGGTCCCGATAATCAGGGTCAGGCTCCTGGTCCAAGGCATTTTAACGCGGTAAAGGAGAACCGCGGCCAGGAAAGCGGCGCCGGTGAAACTCAGGAAAAGGAGATAATTTGTATAGAATAATAATCCCAGGGCCAAACCCAACAGCAGGGCCGGGCCGGTTTTGGCTTGCCAGTCTTCCCGAAAGGCATAAATACTGGTCAAGGCCAGTAAGGCCCCCAGGCTGTAATACCGGCATTGACGGGCATAGAGGAGGAAGGGCACCGAAACGGTTAACAGGGCCGCGGACCACAAGGCCCAGGCGCGGTCGCCGAAATTACGGCTTACCAGCCGGTACACCAGGAATATGCAGACCAGGCCCAGGACCGCAAAGGGGAGGCGTCCGGCGTAGGTGGTGAGCCCTCCCAGGCGGAAGGCCGCGGCGGCCACATAGATCTGCAGCCAGGGCGACCAGCGCCATAAGAAGTTCTGGTCATACTCGCGCCCCTGTTCCTGGGAGATGATATTGACGCCGTCATAAGCCCGGGGCACCCCATATTTCAGGACATTTTTCGCCAGCCCGGCGGTCTCGGCTTCATCCTGCCAGAAAGGCCGGTGATCCAGGTGAAACAGGAGGAGAAAGGCTCCCACGGCCAGAATTATGAGGATGGGAAGGAAGGAGCGTTTTTCCGGATTCAGGGGGTTGTCCATGGCGTTGGGCGCGGGCGTCCTTGGGAATGGAACTCTGTATTTTTGACACCTAAAGAAAATCCGGCGCAACAAGACGATGTCATACGGACTCATTATACTTGAGGTTGCGAGTTTTTTCAAAAAACCGGGCGAGGCCCCGCCTTTTTTAGCGGTCCGGGTTATTTGGACAGGAGCCAGACGGCCGCCAAAGCCAGGGCCAGGCCGGCCAGGTGGCGCAGGGTCAGGGTCTCCTGGAGGAAAATCCGGCTCAAGACCACAGTGACTGCGGGATAGAGGGCGGTGAGGGGCACCACCGCCACGGCCGGGCCTCGGGCCAGGGCCTGGAAGAAAAAGAGCAGGGCCAGGGCCATGGCGATCCCGCCACCCAGGGCGGCGCCGACTCCCCAGGGGCGCCAGGGGACCGGTCCCAGTCCCGCCGCCAGGAGGTAACCCACCACCCCCAGATGCCCGGAAATGGTCAGGAGATAGACTGCCTGGGAGGGCAGCTGCTGGGAGGCCACCTTGCCGAGAAAGCCCCACACCCCCCACAATGTTAGAGCCAGTAAGGAAAATCCCAGCCAGTTCATATCTCCTCCCCGGTCTTGTCAGGTATCGATCTTTCCTCTATTATACGAAAGTATGACCTGAGACAAGGGCCAACATTAGATTTGCACGGCGGAATAGAGGAAAGTTATGGTAAAGATTATGGGACACCGGGGGGCTCCGGTGGACGAACCGGAAAACACCCTGCGCTCCTTCCGGCGGGCGATGGCGGCGGGGGTGGCCGCAGTGGAACTGGACGTGCAGCTCACCCGGGACGGCCGCCTGGCGGTGATCCATGACGAAACCCTGGACCGGACCACCAACGGCCGGGGGCCGGTGAAGGATTTCACCCTGGCGGAGCTCCAAAAGTTGGATGCCGGCAAGGGGGAGTCCATTCCCTCCCTGGAGGAAGCCTTTGACCTGATAAAAGGCCGGGCCCACCTGCTGGTGGAACTGAAACAGCCGGAAGGGGCCCCGGCCTTGCTGGGGTTTTTCCGCCGGCGCCGGGCCTTCGACGCGGCCCAGGCCATCTCGTTCTGGCACCCGGCGGTGAAGGCCCTGAAAGAGGCGGAACCCCGGCTGCAAACCGGCGCGCTTTTGGTGGGCTGCCCGGCGGACCCCGTGGGCCTGGCCCGGGCGGCCCGGGCCGACGCCCTGGTCCTGAATTATCGTTACGTCAACCGGGAACTGGTGGACGCGGCCCGAAGCCAGGATATTCAGGTCACGGTCTGGAATATCGACGATCCCGAAACTCTGGAGGCCTACCTGGGCCTGGACCTGTATGCCATCGGCACCAACCGGCCCCGAGAGATGGTTGCTTATGTGAAGAAGCGGCGCCGGTGAGGAACGCGGCGGACGCATCCGGCCGGGTTCCTTCCCTGGTGGGAAATCGGCCGGTCGTTATGGACCTGCGGCCCACCCGTAAAGATGGGCGGGCATTGCCCGCCATCAATAACGCGGTCGGGACTATAAACCATGGGCGTTGAGCCTGGGCGCAAACCGAGGAAGGGCGCGCCTGAGGCCCCCAACCTGGCGGCCACGGGCCGCCCTAGAAAAACTTCATGATGAAAGCCGCCAGCCAGACCTTGACCGGCCAGTTAGCCGGGGTAAGTGGGGAAGCCGCCGACGCAGTGGCCCTGGTTTCCCGGGAAGGGGACCGGGTGCGGGAATACACCTACGGCCGCCTTTGCCGGGACTGCCTGGCGGTGGCCGGCTGGCTTAAGGCACAGGGGGTGGGCCGGGGGGACCGGGTCGCCATCCTCCTGGAGAACCGGCCGGAGTGGCCCCTGAGCTATTTCGGGTCCTTGTGGGCCGGAGTGGCGGCGGTGCCCCTGGACCCGGTCTCCCGCTGGGATCATCTCCACTACGCCCTGGAGCAGACCCAGACCCGGATCATCTTCACCTTTGCCAAGGCCCCCCTCTCCCGGTTGGCAGAGCTGACCTTCCTGGAAAAGATCGTGGTGGCGGGGCTGACCGTAGAAGCCGGCGAGAAGCTCGTCAATTTCGCCGAGATCCTGAAATCGCCGGCAAAGGAGGCGGGTCTGCCGGAGATCGGCCCCGACGACCTGGCCTCCGTCATTTATACCTCGGGGACCACCGGGATTCCCAAAGGGGTGATGCTCACCCACCGGAATTTTCTGGCCAATTGCCGGGGGATTGCGGCCCTCGACGCCATCCGGCCGGAGGACAATTTCCTCGCCATCCTCCCGTTGCACCATGCCTTTCCCTTTACCGCCACCCTGCTGATGCCCCTCTTTTCCCGGGCGAAGATCACCTACCTGGACACCTTGCAGGCCGAGGCCATCCTGCGGTGCATCAAGGGAGAGCGGGTCACCATCCTGGTCCTCACGCCCCAGGTCCTCCAGCATTTCTATCAGGGCATGGAGCGGCGGTTGCAGGCGATTCCCTGGCCGGTGAGGCCGCTGCTGCTCAGCTATCTGAATTTTTCCCGGCGGCTGGCCGGATTTCTGGGAGTCAATCCCGCCGGACCCCTGCAACGGAAATTCCGCCGGGCCCTGGGGGAGCAGTTCCGGTTTTTTATCAGCGGCGGGGCCAAACTGCCCGAGACCCTGGCGGAGGACCTGGGGCGGCTGGGATTCACGGCGCTGGAAGGCTATGGTCTGACGGAAACCGCGCCGGTGGTGACCGTCAACCCCCCGTCGGCCCCCCGCCTCGGTTCGGCGGGCCGGCCGCTTTCGGGGGTGGAAGTCAGGATTCTTAACCCGGACGCGGACGGCGTGGGCGAGATTCTCATCCGGGGCGACAACGTTATGGCCGGGTATTTCCAGAATGAGGCCGCCACCCGGGAGGTCCTGGAAGGGGGCTGGTTTCACAGCGGCGATCTGGGTTGTCTGGACCGGGACGGCTACCTGTACATCAAGGGCCGGATCAAGGAAATCATCGTCCTGGCCTCGGGCAAGAACGTCTCCGCCGAGGAAGTGGGGCAGCATTACCTGAAGGCCCCTTCCATCCGGGAGATCTTCATCACCACCGACGAGCGGGCCGAAAAGCTGGCCGCGGTGGTGGCCCCGGACCTGGATTTTTTCCGCCAAACCGGGGAAATGGATATTTATGACAAGGTGAAGTGGGACCTGGAGATGGCCTCCCGGGGCCTGGAATCCTACCAGCGGGTCCGGGATTTTGTCCTGGTCAAGGAAGAACTCCCCAAGACCCGCCTGGGAAAAGTCAGGATTCACGAAGCCCAGCGCCTCTACCGGGAGCGGGCCGGCCACCGGTATGCCAGGAAGAAGCCGGCCGGGGAAGAGGACTTGTCCCCGGTGGGCGAAACCGTGGTGGCGGTCTTGGCCGGCCAGTTGGGGGAGTCCCGGATTTCTTTGGACGATCATCTGGAATTGGACCTGGGCCTGGACTCCCTGGGTCTGGTGGAATTGCTGGCGGCCCTGGAAACCCGGTTCAATATTCGGATCAAAGACGACGAATTCACCGGGGTGCTCACGGTCCGGGAGCTCATCGGGTTTATCGAAGGGAAAAATCCTGAGGCGGCCAGGGAACCGGAGGAAGAGACCGCGGCCTGGAGCGCCATCCTCAGGAGCGATCCGCCCCCGGTCCTGCTGAAGCGCCTGGGTCTGGAGGGCGGCCTGGCGGCCCGGCTGGTCACCCAGGGGCTGGCGTCGCTGCTGGGCCGGTGGTTCACCTGGATGTTCGACCTCAAGGTATACGGCCGGGAAAGACTGACGGGCCGGGGGTATATCCTCTGCCCCAATCACGCCAGCTTCCTGGACGGCTTTCTCATTGCCTTTGCGGCGCCCGGCCCGCTGCGCCCCCATCTTTTTTCCCTGGGATACAGTCATTATTTCGACATACCGGTGCTCCGGAATCTTCTCAAGCTCATCCGGGTGATCCCGGTGGACTCGGTGCGCAATGTGGTGGCGGCCATGCAGGTGTCGTCCTTTGTCCTCCGGCACGGCCAGGTCCTGGTGATTTTCCCCGAGGGCTTCCGAACCCCCACCGGGAAGGTGGGGCGGTTCAAGAAGGGGGTGGCCATCCTGGCCAGGGAGCTGAACGCCGGGCTGGTGCCCGTGTATATTCAAGGTTCTTATGAAGCCTGGCCACCCGGGGTGACCCTGCCCCGCGCCCGGCCCATCCGGGTGATCTTCGGCCGGGTGCACTCCTGGGAGGAACTGAAGGCCCGGGGCCTGGAGGTCGAGCCGGAAGCGGGGGATGACGACGCCATCCGGGTGGGCCTGCGGGAGGAGGTCCTGGGGCTGAAACAGAAGGTGGAGGGTGGATAGGCAAAAGGCGGGATGGGCTGCGGTTTCCCGCCCTATGGGCCTCCGGGCCTTAGCGCTTTACAACCGTTATTTCCCCCTCCCCTTAATCCCCTCCCACCAGGGGAGGGGAAATTGACTTTTTGGGGGTACATAAACTTGAACTTTTCAGAGCAGTTTCTTATGAGGCTGTGGCTCGCCCATAAATTATGAAAAACCCGGTGGGGCAGGCCTCTGCGCCCGCCGCCCCAGCCTGGAGCAATGGTGCGCGGTGCGCACCCTGCGAAGCCCAGGGGAGACGCCTGTGCCACCAGATAAAGGAACTTTTCGGGACAGGTCCGAAGGGCGCGTCTTACGCGTCATAGACGGCTGGCGGCCCACCCGCAAAGGATGAAAAATATTGGCGGCACAGGTTTTCAACCTGTGCCTGGACAGCCGAGGGCGGCTGTCCCACATTCACATAAGGAACTTTTCAGGACAGGAGACTGGAAGGAAGAACATGGCCAAAACCATTGTGGAGCAAATCATGGCGGCGCATCTGGTGTCCGGGGAGTTGGTCCCCGGGGCCGAGGTGGCCCTGAAGATTGATCACACCCTGACCCAGGACGCCACCGGCACCTTGGCCTATCTGGAGTTTGAGGCCATGGGGGTGGCGCGGGCCCGGCCGGAAGTGGCGGTGAGTTACGTGGACCACAACCTGCCCCAGACCGATTTTCGCAACGCCGACGACCACCGGTTTTTGCGGACCGCGGCGGCCAAATACGGCCTCTACTTTTCGCCGCCGGGCAACGGCATCAGCCACCAGGTGCACCTGGAGCGGTTCAGCGCCCCGGGGAAGACCCTGCTGGGGTCCGACAGCCACACCCCCACTGCGGGCGGGGCCGGGATGCTGGCCTTCGGGGCCGGGGGTCTGGACGTGGCCCTGGCCCTGGCCGGGCAGCCCTTTTACCTGGTCGTGCCCGACATCCTGGGGGTGCGTCTGACGGGCCGGCTGCGGCCCTGGGTGTCGGCCAAGGACGTCATCCTGGAGTTGCTCCGCCGCCTGACGGTGAAGGGGGGCCGGGGCAAGATCCTGGAGTTCTTCGGGCCGGCCCTGCGCCATCTCAGCGTGCCCCAACGGGCGGCCATCACCAACATGGGGGCGGAGCTGGGGGCCACCACCTCCATTTTCCCGGCGGACGCCCAGACCGGCCGGTTCCTGCAACTGCAGGGGCGGGAGGGGGATTTTCGGCCCCTGAAGGCCCAGGGGCGGCCGGACTATGCCGAAATCCAGGAAGTGGACCTGGCGACCTTGACGCCCCTCATTGCCCAGCCCAGTTCCCCGGACAAGGTGGCAAAGGTACAAGACCTGGAGGGCACGCCGGTGGAACAGGTGCTCATCGGCTCCTGCGCCAACTCCTCCCTGCGGGATTTGCTCATCGTGTCCCAGGCCTTGCGGGGCCGGCGGGTGCATCATCGGGTGAGCCTGGAGATCAACCCGGGGTCCCGGCAGGTCCTGGAAAACCTGATTGCGGCCGGGGGGTTGCTGCCGCTGTTGGAGGCCGGGGCCCGGGTGATGCCCCCGGGGTGCTGGGGCTGCATCGGCATGGGGCAGGCCCCCCCCAGCGGCGCGGTGAGCGTGCGCACCTTTCCCCGGAACTTCCCGGGGCGGAGCGGCACCCAAGACGACCGGGTCTATCTGGCCAGCCCCGAAACCGCGGTGGCCGCAGCCATATTCGGGGAACTGCGGGACCCCCGGGACCTGGGGGATTACCCCCGGGTGGCCGGTCCCCGGCGTCTGCGGGTGGACGGGGCCACGGTCATCCCCCCGCCGCCGCCCGGGGAGGCCGGAGAAGTGGTCCGGGGCCCCAATATCGCGCCCTTTCCCCGGCTCACCCCCCTGCCCGAGACCTGGGCTGGAGAAGTATGGCTCAAGGTGGGGGATAACGTCACCACCGATGATATCCTGCCGGCGGGCAGCCGGATTTTGCCGCTCCGGAGCAACCTGCCGGCCATCAGCCAGCACGCCTTCACCCGCCTGGACCCGGAGTTTCCCCGGCGGGTGGCTGGCCGGGGGGAAGGGGCGGTGGTAGGCGGCGAGAATTATGGTCAGGGGTCCTCCCGGGAACACGCCGCCTTGGCGCCCCGGCACCTGGGGGTGAGGGTCAAGCTGGTGAAGAGCTTTGCCCGGATTCACCTGGCCAACCTGATCAATTTCGGCATCCTGCCCCTGACCTTCGAGGATCCCAAGGATTACGACCTCCTGACCCAGGGGCGGCGCCTGGAATTGCCCGGGGTGCGGCGCTTGCTCCTGGAGGGGGCGGACCGGTTGCCCCTGCGAGTGGGGGACCGGGAGATCCGGGTGCGGGTGGACCTGTCGGCCCGGCAGCGCCGCCTCCTGGCGGTGGGGGGGGCCTTGAACCTGGCCCGGGAGGGGTAGGGGGTGGAATTCAGGCGCAGGTAAACCCCGGTTGAAAGGGAGGCGTATGAAAGTCCTAAAATCTTTCTTCAAACCCAAAGGCCCTCCTGAGGAGCCCACTTGGGAGATGGTGGAAAAGCGCTGGTCTCTGGAAGAGCACAGGTTTAAAGTCCGGTTGAAGAAAAAGGGGGAGGAAATCTACGCCGAGGACCTGTTCCGGACGGCGGCCAAACCCAGGGACTTGAAATTCAGCCGGTTTTTTCTCCTCAATGAAAACCCGCCCGGACCGCACTTTGCGCCCTCGTTACCGGAGGCGCTGGATTGGTTCCGGGGGCGGAATCTTCCCAAAGACGGGTATGAGCACATCTGGTGGGGGGACAAGGTGACGTATGAGTGCGCCGTGTGCGGGGCCCGCCGGGAGACGCCTTTGCGGATCACCCAGGTGGAGCATCTGACGGTGGCCACCACGGTGCCCCGGGACAGGGAAATCGCCGGCTGGCGGGTGATCGAGGTGGAAGGGGAGCTGACCGGCAAGGGCATGCCCACCCGGAGGTTGGAACATCATAAACTCAGGCCGGTGATTATCTGGCGCCAGGCGGCCAACCAGTATATGTGCGGCAACTGCGCCCGGAAGCTGGCGGCGGTGGGCCGGGAACCAAAGGCGGCCGATTATTTTGTTTTTGATCTGAAGTGAGGTCAGTTAAGGGGGGCGCCGGGGCCCGCTCCGGCGAAGATCAGCCGAAAGGCGAAAAGGGGTGCGCTTTCCCGCTACAAACGCGCGTAAATGAACAGCATTGGGCTTAGGGGGCGGGCGCGGCGCAGTCCTTAAAAGGGCGCACTGCGCTTTCTAGGATTACTCCAGCCGCGGCGCGCCCCCTACATCTCATACCAAGTTGGGCTCAGAGAAGTATCCCATTTGCCAAAAATTTCTTCTGATTGCACCCTTTCAAATCCCCCTAAATCCCCTTTTACGAAAGGGGGACTTTCAAGCTAATTTCAATAAGTTCCCCCCTTTGGCAAAGGGGAGGCGGGGGGGGATTTGGATGATAGGCCCATGGTCATATTGGAAAAAACTTTGGGCAATCGCCATAAGTTGGGGCGCACCTGCGGGTGCGCCCTCGAGGGCGGACACATGGGTCCGCCCCTACAAGAGCCCGGAGAAAAATTACCTTTATGAACGCAACGTGGTATCAGTCGAATTTTTTCATCTGCCCGGGTGGCCGGGAGCCGCCTCGCGGCATTTTTTTCATCTGTCCCGGAGGCAGGGAGCCGCCCTGGTCGAATTTTTTCATCTGGCCCGGGGGCATCGGCGCCCCTTGCCAGCCGGTTTTCTTGCCCTTGGCCCACCCCGGAGGATTTTTAAAGTAGGGGGCCTGGATCAGATAGAAAGGGGCGGGCAGTTGGGGCACGCCGGTCCAGGGGCCGTTGAGGCCGGGACCCTGCTGCCAGCGCCCCTGAGAGTAGTTATAGAACCGGCCGCCGTAACGGAAGAGGTCGGCGGCCAGATTGGGGGCGTACTCCACCCCTGGGGCCTGGGGGACCGGGGTCCAGCCGGGCGCCGGCGGGGGTGGCCCGGGAGGGCCGGCCAGGGTCGGGGCTCCGACCAGCAGGACCAGGGAGAAAATCAGCCCAATTTTCCTCAACCGTGACATAATTTTCCTCCTTCAGGCGGGAATGTTCGGGTGGCGGCCCACAGACAGGTCATGCAGCGGGATGAGGATATCCGCCGCTTCTTTGACCCTAAGGGCGCTTTCATAGGCGTCAATCAGATTGAGGTGGACCCCCGAGGGAATGGGCGGGCCGGTTGCGGGGAAGTTGACCTCGTTACAGCAAAACCCGGTAATCACCGCCTGGCCGGCCCGGGTGTTGACCACCACGGACTGCCCGCCGACCGTGTGTCCCGGGGTCAAGAGCACCCGGACGCCCTCGACGATCTCCGCGTCCCCGTCCACCTGCACCACCTCCAGGCCGTCCAACAGGTCGGGGAAGTAGCGGTGGTCCACCGGATGGGGGTTTTGAAAAAAGTCGTATTCCTTCCTCTGGACGTAAAACCGGGCTTTGCTGCACTTGAAGTCGTTTTCGCAGTGATCGTTGTGCAGATGGGTGTGGATGACGACGTCGAGGTCTTCCGGCTTGAGGCCGTAAGTGCTTAGGGCGGCTTCGAATTCCTGGATTTTCAGGCCGTAGCGTTCCCCCACCTCGGGGGGGACCACGAACTGTTCCAGGCCGGTGTCCACCAGGATTTTCTCCGGCCCCCCCTCCAGATAAAATACATAGATGGGTATCCAGATGCGTTTGCCGTAGCCTTTCAGGTAGGTCATGATCCCCTGGTCCGTTTCGTTGGCCCCCACCACCAGGGGGTGAATGATATATTCCCGCATGATATTCTCCTTACCGTGATTATATCATAAGGCCGAATGGCATTTTTTCCAAAGAGGTGGAGGCCATCTCATGTGAATGAACTTTTGGCAATCCCTATAATTACAAAAGGTCGCACTATGGCGCGGCCGGTTTCCGGAACGACGGGAACCGCGGGGCCAGGAAAGGCTCCAGGCGGCGGTAAACGATGGCGGCCACTTCCGCGGCCCCGGCCTCGGTATAGTGGAGGTAGTCATAGTAATAGGCGGAGTTCCGGGGCATTTCCCGGGCCAGGTCGATCAAGAGGACCTGGTGGGTTTTGGCCTCCTGCCGGGTCACGTCATTATAGAGGTTGACGATCTGAAACTGGAGCCCGCCGTTGAGGCGGGGGCCGAGTTTGACCGCGGCCAGATCCACCCCGGTGACCGGATCCACCCCCGGTCCGTAGAGGGTGGGTTGGGTGATCAGGACCGGCTCGATTCCGTGGTCCCGGCAGGTAAGGATAAGCTTTTTCACCCGGGCGGCGAAAAAGGGCAGGGAGTTGGCCCGGTGCTCCGGTAATTCGGTTTGGACGGTGGAGGCCGGGATCTGGTCCAGGGTTTCGACCTTCCTCAGATCAATTTCCTGGTGGGGCAGCCCCCGGCTCCGGGCGATGAAGTAGTGATAGAGGTTCTGGGCCAGGCAATAGACTTCGCTGCGATACAGCAGGGCGCGCCGCCTGCGCTTCAGATAGTCCCCCTGCCGCTGCTCGGCCCCGGCGATATCCCCCGCCCCCAGATCATTGATGCCCATCAGGAATAAGACCACCTTGGGCCGCAAGGTGAGGAGATAGTCCTCCAGGAGGATGAGGTGCCGGCAGGTGGTGGCCCCATCCAGACCGGCGTTGTTGATCCATACCCGGTTAAAGGCCCGGCTGAGTTTTCGCCCCAGGATATCCGGCCAGGTGCGGCCGTCGGTCAGGTAGAAGCATTCGGTGGTGCTGCCGCCGATGGCGATGATGGTAAGGAAATTTTGGAAATCAGCCGGCGGCGGGGCCCCCCGGAATCCCAGGGAATTCTTGGTGTGAACCGTTTGGGGGGGCAGCTTGCTGAACCTGCCGACATTGTTCAGGCGGTAGTGTTTATTGACCGGCAGGACGATCCGGTCGGGCTTGAAGCGAATTTCCAGGGGATGGTAAACCCGGAGCAACCCCTCCAGCACCAGGAGGGCCGCCAGGCAGCCGAAAAACAATAGCAAGAGGTTTTTGAGGTATCTGGTTATGGCAGTTCCTCGGGGGCTGTCGGCCCGTCCAGGGGTTTATCCACGGTCCTGGGGGCGCCGGCCTGGGCCAGTTGTAGGCCGGCCCGGACCAGGTCCGCCAGGGCCGGCCGGGTGCATTCAAAAAAGGCGCGATGCCCGGCCCGGTTCCAGTGCATATCGCCCCGGGGGTAGTACAGATTCTGCCGGGTTTGGGCATACCGCCGGGCCATGGCCGCGGTGGGGTCCAGGCACCTGATGCCCTGTTCCCGGCAGAAGTCGCCGATCCGGCGGTTGGGGGCCATCAGATCAAAACGGGATTTATTTAAGCCATACTCCGCCGCGGCCCGGTCCCAGTCCTGGGGCTGCACCTGGTAGCGTTGGGGAAAAAGTTGCACCGCGAAAATGGTACCGCGCCGGCGGCAGAGGAGGGAAAACGCCTCCAGGAGGCGGAACACCCGCCGGTAGGCTTCCTCAATCTCGGGAGGAGACGGATCGGTGAACGCCCCGAAACCGTTGGACAGATCGAAAAGACTGAGGCGCTCCCGGTCGCCCCCGGTATTGATGGCTTCCCGCTCCTGATAGAACCGCTCGAGCACCCATTGCTTTTTGAGCCAGCGGTTGAGCGGCCCCAGCAAGCGCTGGGCCGGACCCCTGGGGTTCAGATAAGCCGGAGGGATCTTGTAAACCTCCAGTTGTTTATTGTTGAGGGTAGCTTGCTGGTTGACCTCGATCCGGACTTGGCCGTCCCCCAGGGTGAGGATATAGCCGCCCCGGGGGTCCACCCCTTGATACGCCTGAGTGATATCATTTCCCAGGGTGATTCCCAGCAGGACGATATGCGGTTTTAAGCGAAGGCCGAAACGGTCCAGGTAATACAAGGCGTTAGCCGGGTCGGCGATTTCGGGCACCATCACCTCGGCTTCGCCGAATTCCCGGTTGATCCACTGTTCCTGTAGATAAGAAAAGGTGTCATGCTGGCCCACCCGGTAGCCGGCGGTAAACGAATCCCCTAGCGAGAGGAGGCGGAGCACTCCCGGCCGAGGCTCCGGGGTGAATTCCCGGTCGCTGCGAAATCCCGCTCCATTATTGGTCCAGCGGACCCGGCCCCCCAGACCGTCGGTCACATAAACATTGATATTTTCCCGGAGGAATCCCCCCCAGCGCAATCCCTGGGGGCGCTTGATATCGGCGTAATCGATGGGAGTTTTTTCCCCATATTTTTCCTTAAATCCCAGAGAGAACTCCGCCAGGACCACGGCCAGGACAAGGGCGACAATTACCGATACCCAGACGAACCGGCGATCCGCCGCGGTAAGGGTCATGAAATCCTCAAGAGAAGATCCCCGGTGAGGCGGCAAGACCGGGAGTGAAGGCCTGAAGGCGACATGCCGGGTGATACCCTCCGCCCCGGAATCCAGTCCCGGTGGAGCGAAGGGAGGTTGAGGAAGCCGGCCGCCACGGGACCCAGCTTGGCGCGGGGATCGAGGCGATGAATCCAGAGGCGGCGGACGGACTGCCGGAAGAGATTATTTCCTTGCATCAGGACTTAACTTTTCAGAAAATCAAACTCTAAAATATAAATCTCATTTTCTCAAGGAACGGGGTAATGGTCAAATACGCGGTCCTGGCTCTGATCTTACTGGATGTGATCCTCAATGTCACCGGTCAGTTGTCTTTAAAATACGGCATGGGCAAGATCGGTAATTTTTCTCTCTCCCTGGCGACCCTGCCGCCGGTGTTTCTCCAGGCGGCCACCAATCTTCATGTGCTGTTCGGACTGCTGTGTTACGGCATGGGGTTCCTGGTTTGGCTCATCGTGCTGGCCAAGGCGGAAGTCAGTTACGCTTATCCGTTGATCAGTCTGGGATACGTGTTCACCGCCATCCTGGCCCGGGTCATGTTCGGCGAAGCCGTGGGGTTCACCCGGATGGCGGGCATTTGCGTCACCTGCATTGGGGTATTCATGATCGCCCGGAGTTAGGAGGGCAAAAGGAGGGGTCAGGGGTCAGGGGTCAGGGGAATTTTAAACCGGTTTAGCTTTGCAATGAACCGGATCAATCGGATAACCTTGGGGGGCGGGCCCGCTAATTCGGGAAAGGCTTAAGGCGAGGGCAGGCGTTCCCACAAGAGGGCGCCGGCCGCCTCCAGAGGCTCTTCTTCTTCCCAGGGCGACGGGGCTTTATCTTCCACGGATACCCAGACAACGTTTTTTTTATTTAATACCAATATCCTGCCGTTTTTGCCTTCCGCAGTGGCCTCGAACACCACCACAAAGGGATCGGGAAGCTTGGTGAAGACGTCGCTCACCCTTTGGACCATGGCCTCATCATTATAGAGGTTGATTTTGCCCTGGATCAGGGAGCCGTCCACCAACTTGATGGTGACCTGGCGGGCAATGATTCTCCGGCTGATGACCTTGACCGTCATGTTCGTCCTTCCTGAGGCCGGGAGTAAGGGGGCGCGGTGCGCCCCCTCCATGACTTATCGGCAAGAAATGGTTTATTCTCAAAAATTTTCGGAGCAGAGCGGGGCGGGGCAACAGTTCAGGAGATTCGGGACCAGGGGCTGCGGCAAAACCAGTCATAGGTCTTTTGCAGGCCCTCGTCAAGGGGGGTTTTCGGGCGCCAACCCAAGGCCGTGAGTTTGCTGACGTCCAGCAGTTTCCGGGGGGCGCCGTCGGGATAGCTGGGGTCCTGCACCAGCCGGCCCGGAAAGCCGGTGACCGCGGCCACCCGGCGGGCCAGTTCGAGGATTTCCAGATCCTGACCCACCCCCACGTTGATGATCTCCGGCTCCTGATAGTTCTCCATCAGGAACAGGCAGGCGTCGGCCAGGTCATCGACGTAGAGGAATTCCCGGCGGGGAGAGCCGGTGCCCCAGATTGCCACCTCCGGGGCGCCGGTTACTTTGGCCTGGTGAAATTTGCGGATCAGAGCGGGGATGACGTGGGAGTCCAGCAGGTCGAAGTTGTCCCCGGGGCCATAGAGATTGGTGGGCATCAGGGAGATGAAGCAGACGCCGTACTGCCGATGGTAGGATTGGCACAGCTTGATGCCGGCGATTTTCGCCACCGCGTAAGGCTCATTGGTGGGTTCCAGCTTGCCGTCCAGGAGATGGTCTTCCTTCATGGGCTGGGGACAGAGCCGGGGATAAATGCAGGAACTTCCCAGGAATAAAAGCTTTTTCACCTCGTGCCGGTAAGCCTGGTGGATGAGGTTGGTCTGAATCATCAGGTTGTCGTAAATAAACTCCGCCGGAAAGGTGGAGTTGGCCCTGATCCCCCCGACCCGGGCTGCGGCCAGAAAGACGTATTCCGGCCTTTCCCGGTCAAAAAAGGCGGTTACCGCAACCTGATCCCGCAGGTCCAATTCCTCGAGGCGGCGGCCCACCAGGTTCGTAAACCCGGCGGCCTGGAGGCGCCGCCAGATGGCGCCCCCCACTAGGCCCAGGTGGCCGGCCACATAGATTTTGGCACTCGGTTCCATCATTTTGCCGGTTTGCTCCCTTTGATACGGCGGCGTCAGGTGGCCTTAGCCGGGGAGTCCGCCCGGCCCGGAGTCCGGAGGTGGTTTCCCCGGCTCAGGCGCTGGATCACGTCCTGACACTGGCGCAGGTCCAGGAGGTCCTGAAGGTCGGCATCCACCATAAGGTGCACCAACTCCTGGAAGCTGACTTTCGGTTTCCACCCTAAAATCCGGTGGGCCTTGGCGGGATCTCCCCGCAAAATGTCCACCTCAGTGGGCCGAAAGTACCTGGGGTCAATCTCGAGGTATTCCCGCCAGTCCAGATCGACATGGGAAAAGGCTTCTTCCAGGAATTCCTTGACGGAATGGTCTTCTCCGGTGGCGATCACCAGGTCTTCCGGGCGGTCCTGCTGCAACATGAGCCACATGGCTTCCACGTAGTCCGGGGCATAGCCCCAATCCCGTCGGGCCTCCAGGTTGCCCAGATAAAGTTTTTTCTGTAAGCCGAATTTGATCCTGGCCACCGCCCGGGTAATCTTCCGGGTCACAAAGGTCTCCCCCCGGCGGGGCGATTCATGGTTGAAGAGGATGCCGTTGACTGCGAAGATGCCGTAACCTTCCCGGTAGTTGCGCACCATCCAGTAGCCGTAGAGCTTGGCGGCGGCATAGGGGCTCCGGGGCCGCATGGGGGTGTCTTCGTTCTGGGGCGGCGGGGAATCGCCGAACAATTCGCTGGAGGAGGCCTGGTAGAACCTGGTTTTGATGCCGCTGCGGCGCACGGCCTCCAGCAGCCGGGTCACGCCCAGGGCGGTGACATCCCCGGTATATTCGGGCATGTCGAAGCTGACCCGCACATGGCTCTGGGCGGCCAGGTGGTAGATTTCAGCGGGTTGGATATTGTAGATCAAATGGCTGAGCTGCCCGGAGTCGCTCAGGTCCCCGTAATGGAGGAAAAACCGGGCTCCCGGTTCATGGGGGTCAACATAGAGGTGGTCAATGCGCCTGGTGTTGAAGGTGCTGGAGCGGCGCACCAGGCCGTGCACTTCATAACCCCTGGACAGGAGCAAATCGGCCAGATAGCTGCCGTCCTGGCCGGTTATGCCGGTAACCAGGGCTTTTTTCCCCTGACTCATGCTGCAATTCCCTTCAGGCCTTCAGGTTCAGCCGGCCGCCTGGGGGTCAAGCCTCAATAGGCGTGGCTGTCTTTAAAGCTCCGGAAGATGGTGAGGAAGATGATCTTGAGATCGAACCCCAGGGACCAGCGCCGCAGGTAATCCAGGTCAAATTCCACCCGCTTTTCCATCTTTTTCAGGGTTTCCGTCTCCCCCCGCCAGCCGTTGATTTGGGCCCAGCCGGTGAGGCCGGGCCGGACTTTGTACCGGAGCATATAGCCCGGAATCAGACGGCGATAGTACTCATTGTGGGCCACGGCATGGGGCCGGGGCCCCACAATGGACATGGAGCCTCCCAGGACATTGAAAAACTGAGGCAGTTCATCCAGGCTGGTGCGCCGCAAAAACCTCCCGAAGGGAGTCACCCGGCTGTCGTTTTTGGTCGCCTGGGAGATCTGCTGGCCGTCTTCACAGACTTTCATGGTGCGGAATTTATAGACC
>Ga0172375_10002646_pt1 | contig 27771 bp, 21 predicted proteins | sample LakKiv1m_FD_114537 | JGI IMG/M metagenome (GOLD analysis project Ga0172375, IMG submission 114537) | Freshwater microbial communities from Kabuno Bay, South-Kivu, Congo - kab_092012_11.1m | ecosystem: Environmental > Aquatic > Freshwater > Lake | place: Democratic Republic of the Congo...
GAAAGTGACGGTGAGAAGATCCTACGGATTCCGCACGTTCCGAGCCACGGAAGTCGCGCTATATCACGCGCTTGGGAAGCTCCCCGAACCGGAGTACGCCCACAGATTCTCTTGAGGAGGCAACTCTTCCACACCGCGGACAACGTGGGTGCGGTCGGCACCTTCGCCGCCGCCGTGAAAAGAAACGAAGACCAGATCCGACTCGGCGGCGAGGCGACGCACTTTGGCGGCAGCCGCTTCGATGTCGAGCAGCGAGTTGCTTCCCGGATTCGGCGCGAACGCGATCAGCGCCACTTTGCGCCCACGAACCTCCCAGCGCGCGACATCGCCTTCGCGCCCCGACTCGTGGATCGACAGTCGTGCCAGCGTTCTCTTGCTCGAATCGCGGCCGCTCTCGCTGAAATCGCGCGCGTGGTTGTTGGCCAGGCTCATCACGTCGAAGCCCGCGTCCTCGAGCGCGCGGCCGAAGCGGGTGGGAGTGCGGAAAAGGTAGCAGGACGCAGGATCCTTGCAGACCTTGGCGGGAGCTACGCCGTCGGCCATCGCCCCTTCGAGATTTCCGAAGGTGATATCGCCGCTGCGCAGCAGATTGCGCACTCTCGACAGTTGCTCGCGTCCGTCGCCGGGCGGCAGCCAATCCTCGGGATAGTCGGTGCCCATCATGATGTCGCCGACCGCCATCACTCGGATCTTCGCCGCTTCACCGTGCCGCTCGTCGTTCTCAACGCGGCCACGACTCTTCACGGCATCGTCGGCGCGGCCGCCGTGCTCGGCCGCGTCTTCCGCACGAGCATCAATCGGCCGCGTAGTTGTCGAGCACGCGCACAGCAGAGCCACCGCAAGCGAAACGGAAAGAAGTTTCATCGACGAATCTCGCATGACGTGGAAAGACTACGCGAAACCTGCGGCGGGCAACGTTGCGGTGGCCGCCGCGAAGTTTCAGCGCACGGTTGGATCGGCGGCAGGCGCGGTAGAAGCCACTACCAACTGGCCTCCGGCTCGCTGGGCCGCAGCAAAGGCAGCGTTGATCTTGGTCAGCGAGTCGCCGAAACGGCGGACGTTGTCTCCGCTCAGCGCGCGCTGGCGCGGAGCCGCGGCGCTGAGCGGATCGATGTACTCGCCGTTCTTGTACATCACGAAGTGAAGATGGGGACCGGTGGCGAGGCCGGTAGAGCCGACGTAGCCGATTACGTCGCCTCTGCTCACGCGCGCCCCGGGCCGAACCTCGGGCGAGATGCGCGAAAGGTGACCGTAACCCGATTCGAACGTGTCATCGTGACGAATCTGTATGTAGCGGCCGTTGCCGCCGTGCCACGCTGCCATCTCGACGGTGCCGTCGGCGACCGCTTTCACCGGTGTGCCCGATGCGGCCGCGAAATCGACGCCGTAGTGAGGACGGGTGCGTTCGAGAATCGGATGCAGGCGCGCCGACGAGAAGTTCGACGAAATACGAATGAAAGAGACCGGGAAGCGCAGGTAGTCGCGTCCGAGCGACTCTCCCTTGCTGGTGTAGTAGCTGCCGGACTTGGCACCCGGCTGTTTGAACCAGATGCCCTCGTGGACCTTGGAGTTCTTTTCGATGATGCGCACCGCGAGCAGTTGGCCGCCGATCTTGCCGCCGCCGTCGGCGCGGCGCAGTTCCTCGAACTGGATCTGGAACTTCGCACCGGGCTGCAGTTTTTCGAAGTCGAGTTCCCAGCCGAGCACCTCGCCGACCTCGCCGATGATGTCGTCGGGCACGTCGGCACGCGCGGCGCTGGCGTAGAAGCTGGTGTCGATACGGCCCTGCACCACGCGGCGCACGCGGCCCAGTTCCACCGCTTCGCGCGTGGCGACGATCACGCCGCCGCGACGCCGCGCGACCAGGTTGGTCGACACGTCGACCGGGATCTCGAGCGAGACCAGGTCGCCGGCCGCGACGTCGACGCGCATCGACAGACGCTGGCCGGCACGGATGCGGTCGAGGGCGTAGACGCGGGCGGCGGCGCGAATCCATCCGGCCGCGTTGGCGTTGCTGACGCCGTAGCGGGCGAGCACTTCGGTAAAGGTCTCGCCGGCTACGAACACGTGCTCGACGTCGCGAAACGGCGGCGCCTCCGGCACCGCCGGCGCATCGAGGACCGGAGGATCGAGAAGCAGCGAGATGCCCGGGAGAACCGACATCGGTTCGAGAGAAACGGCAGGCGAGACGGCAGGGCTCATGCCGGGCTGCTCGACGTCCGGATCAGCCTCAGGCAGCAGCGGAAAGGCAATGGCAGGAAGCGGCGAAGGCACCGAGGCGCTGACGACGTCCTGAGCCGCAGCCGCCTGCGGCCGCAACGGTTTGGTATCGGTCATCACCCGGAAGCCGGCGAACGAGACCATGCTGACGACGAGCGCGATGAGAACAAGGGTTGTAGGGCCGAAATCGTCCTTGCGCGGGGGTTCTCCGGTCATTCCCACCATCATCCACACCTCATCACAGGAAACCCGCCCGGTTCACGATCGCCCAACGCTGGTCAGGACCGAGCCCAGTCAAGTTGCCGCCCACGGTACCCGATGTCAACGTCCGGGTACTTTATGCACAGCATCAGCAATCCGCGGCCATCGCTACCTATGCAGAGGACGGTGCGTGGGTCCACCGGCCGCAGTTGCGGGGCGGCCGAGGGCGCTCTCACTCCCAGCCCGCACGCCGCGCAGCCGCGGGGCCGATGATTTCGTGGAGGCTCGGGGGCGTGTAACCGCTCTGCACGCCGTGCGGCCGCGGGGCCGATGCTGCGCCAGCACATGACGGCGTCTGCCAGAGGGCCAAGCCCTATCTATTCTATGACGACTGGCCCCCGGGAAGTCCGTCGTTCTTGGAACCGACGTGAGGGAGGATCCCACGTACAGAGCGCGTGCAAGATTCAGATCGCTGCCGATCCTGGCCACCGCCACCGCCACCGGCGGCAGCACGACGGCCGATGAGTTCGACGCGGTGAGGGTACACGCCGCACTATGACCCGCCACCAACGCTGCTTTCCAAGGCGCTATCTCGGGGTGTGGGGTGCTCCGCGAAAAATGCTGTGGCGGTCAGTCCGAGCGGGCCTTGAACTGGCTCGTGTCGTTGCGCACCGCCGCCCAGTAGATAGCTGTCCAACACGCGTTCGTTGCAGCGTTGATGAGTTGCGCCTGCACCTGTGGACTCAGCGTAACGATCCTCCGGCAGAGCCGGAGGCATTCCCGTCGCTGGCCCCTCAAAGGGCCTGTCCGCGACGGAAGACAGCCCCAACGCCCAGCCTTTGACCTCATTTGTCTCGCACGGCGGGTTCTCACCGGATACGGTCATCGACACAAACTGCGCCGCGCATCATCAAGCAAGCGCGAGCACGAGCGCAACTCCCGAAACTGTCAAACTTCGACTGCCACTCAGGCAAAGCCGGAGGGGCTCCCGCTTACGCTAGAACGCCAGATACGGCAGCCGCTGCGCGGTTGCGGCGGACGCCTCTTTGCCTTCGAGCAACTGCGCGATCGGATCCCAGCATCCGCCCAGCAACGCGTCGCGCGCTGCCGCTTTCATCGACAGTGGCAGCACTAGGTCACTACCGGCGCTCACCGTGCCGGCTTCGAGATCGACCGTGATCTGAGTCTGCGGCGCCTGCTCGATGCGCGCGGCCAGACGCCGCACGTCCTCTCCCGACAACGTCACGCACGGCAGACCGAGCGTGGTCGAATTGCCGAAGAAGATCTCGGCGTAGCCCTCGGCGATGATCGCCTCGAAGCCGGCCTTGGCCAGCGCTTGAGGCGCGTGTTCGCGCGAGGAACCGCAGCCAAAGTTGCGGTTGGAGACCAGGATGGCGGCGCCGGCGAAACGCGCATCGTTCAGCACGTGCGAACGCGGAGTCGCGTCCTCCTCGAAGCGCACGTCGTAGAACGCGTACTGGCCGAGCCCGTCGAAGGTTACGCACTTCATGAAGCGCGCCGGTATGATGCGGTCGGTATCGATGTCGTCGCCGGCGACGTAGACGCCGCGGCCACTGATTTTTCTGATCGCTGCCAGTGCCATCGGTTCTCTCCTCAGAGTGCGAAGGTTTCGCGCGCGTCGGCGACGGCGCCTTCGATCGCGGCGGCCGCCACCATCACCGGACTCATCAGTACCGTGCGTCCGGTAGTGCTGCCCTGACGCCCTTTGAAGTTGCGGTTGGATGACGATGCGCACAGCTGAGCCCCGACCAGTTTGTCGGGGTTCATCGCCAGGCACATCGAGCAGCCCGCCTCGCGCCACTCCCAGCCGGCCTCGGTGAATACCTTGTCGAGCCCCTCGGCAATCGCCCCACGCGCCACTTCCTGCGAGCCCGGAACCGCCAGCGCGCGCACTCCCGGCGCTACCCGCCGTCCTTTGACCAGACGCGCAACCTCGCGGAAGTCGGAAAGACGCCCGTTGGTGCAACTGCCGATGAAACACACGTCGACCTTGGTGCCCTTGATCGGCGCTCCGCCTTCCAGACGCATGTACTCGAGTGCTTCGGCGATGCTCGCGCTCTCGGCGTCGTCTTTGCCGTCACCGGCCCGCGGAATCCTCTCGGTGACCGCGATGGCCTGTCCGGGATTGACGCCCCAGGTGACGGTCGGTGCGATGTCGGCGGCGGCGATTTTGACGACGTCGTCGTAGACCGCGTCGGCGTCGGAAGCGATGGCTTTCCAGTACGCCAGCGCGCGCTGCCACGCATCGCCTCTCGGTGCGAACTCACGGCCCTGCAGGAACGCGAAGGTCTTCTCGTCGGGATTGACGTAGCCGACCCGTGCGCCGCCTTCGATAGACATGTTACAGACCGTCATGCGCGCTTCCATCGACAGCGCCTCGATGGTGGAGCCGGCGTATTCGTAAGCGTAACCGGTGCCGCCGTTGACGCCGAGCGTGCGGATGATGTGCAGGATGATGTCCTTGGCGTAGACGCCGACGCCGAGCCTTCCGTTGACCTCGACGCGCCGCACTTTGAGCGGCGCCAGTGCCAACGTCTGCGTGGCGAGCACGTCGCGCACCTGCGTGGTGCCGATGCCGAACGCGATGGCGCCGAAGGCTCCGTGTGTCGAGGTGTGCGAATCGCCGCACGCGATCGTCATGCCCGGTTGCGTGATGCCGAGTTCGGGACCGATCACGTGCACGATGCCCTGCTTGCCGCCGTCGGGGCCGAAGAAGCGGATCCCGAACTCGGCGCAGGCCTTCTCGAGCGCCACCATCATCCCTTCGGCCAGGTCGTCTTCGTAAGGACGCCGACGCCCGTCGGTAGGAACTATGTGATCCACGGTGGCGAAAGTGCGGTCGGCACGCGCCACGCCTAGTCCCAGGTCTCTGAGCATGCCGAAGGCCTGCGGGCTGGTGACCTCGTGGATCAGGTGGGTGCCGATGAAGAGTTGCACCTGGCCGCCCGGCAGTGCCCGGACCGTGTGCCGCTCCCAGACTTTCTCGAACAGGCTCTTTCCCATGCGGGCAGTATCGCGCCCGCCAAGGAATTAGTCTAATGAAACATTTTCAGGCTTATGCTAAGTATCGCTACATGTCCGATGCCGCCGCCAACGTCGCGCTACTGCCCGCCCTGTTCGACAGCCTGACAGTCGCGCGTCACCGATCGGTGGCGCGCGCCGCCCGCGCCCTGCACAAGACCCCCTCGGCCGTCAGTCAGCAACTGCGGCGCATCGAGCAGCACTTCGGCGTCCGGCTGTTCGAACGGGTCGGGCGCGGAATCCACTTGAGTGCGGTCGGCGAGGCTTTCCTGGGGCCCGCAACCCGCCTCTTCGACGAAGCCGATTCGGTCTTCGGACTGCTCGGATCGATGTCGCAGTCGCCGCTGACGCCGCTGCGCCTGGCGGTCAGCGACTACCTCGGCAAAGAGTTGCTCGCGCCGGTCCTGCGCGACATCCACGACAGCGGTGCACCGTTGCGGTTCGCGATCACCACCGCGCACTCGGCCGATTCGGTCCGCCTGCTGGAACTCGGCGAAGTTGATGCCGCCATCGTCAGCGGCGAGGCCGCGCGGCCGGGACTCGACGAACACGCGCTGTTCGAGCAGCCTTTCGTGTGGGTGATGCCGCGGCGGCCGGCCGCCTGCTCCATCGACGAAATGCTCGCACGCGAACCGTTGCTACGCCTGGCCGCCGGCAGCCTCGGTCGCTCGCTGCTCGACACCTACCTCGAAAGACGAGCGATCGCGCCGACCTCCACCATCGATGTCCCCAACGTCTCGCTGCTGCTGGCCTACGCCGCGGCCGGCGTCGGGGTGGGGCTTGCCCCTGCCCTTCCACGGCTCGAAGCCGGCTCCGAGCAGGTCGCGACGCTGCGCGCTCAGGTGCCGTCGTTGCCGGTCAAGCTGGCGCTACGAGCCAACTACCGGCTCAGCCTGCCGATGGCCGCGTTTCTCGAACGCGTCAAAGACCAGGGCGCGGCGATCGCGAGGGATTTGGCCACCAGCGACCAAGCCCGCCCTCAGCGCAGGCCGCGGACCGCCCGGGGGCGAGCATTTTCCGGCGCACGGCGCCCGCGCTAAACAGGCGGGCCTTCCATTCTTCAGTTCGGAAATGAAGACTCCCAGCCAAGAGAGCACGGCCCGGCGCAGCGGCCGCCTGGTCAAGTGGAACGACGAACGCGGCTTCGGCTTCGTGTCGCCCGACGACGGCAGCGGCGACCTGTTCGTACACATTTCGGCTTTCGACCAGAACCAGCGCCGCCCGGCCCAAGGCGACGTCGTGTTCTTCGTCACCGACCTCAGCGAAAAACGCGGCAAGGCCATCGACGTGCGCCTCAAAGCACTGCCGCTTCCGCGGACCGTGCTGCTCGGCCAGGTGGTAGGCGCGCTATGTCTGGCGATCTACTTCCTGTACGTCTTCGACCAGATCAGTCTGCAGTGGCCGCTCGCGGCCTACCTGGTGATGAGCATCATCACCTTCGGTTTCTACCTGGCCGACAAGCGCCGCGCCGAGCGCGGCCAGTGGCGTCTGACCGATACCAGCCTCCACGTTCTCGAAGGACTCGGCGGCTGGCCGGGCGCGCTGATCGCCCAGGCCGTGCTTCGCCACAAAACCCGCAAGCCCGATTTTCAGAAGATGCTCTGGTACATCGTCGCCATCCACGTGGGCATGTGGACGCTATGGTGCCTGCGCGTAACTTTCGCCCGTTGAAAGTGGCCCATCTGCTCGAACAGCGAGTTGGATAACCGTCCATCATTCAAAATGGTCCAGATGCAAGGCGCGCGCGAAGTCGTCCGCTACGAGGCTTGGATCTCGCCCGTCGCCGGTTCCGGGCTCGCGTCGTAGCGAGTGGTTTCGCGCGCACGAGCCAAGGGCTGGCGAGGGGCGAGCTCGAGTAGACAGGCGTGATCCTCGCGCCTCGCCAGCTCCGCGCTCGTGGGCCATTTTCAACAGGCTAAGAATCCGACGGGAAGCGAGGCAGCGGTTCGGGGCCCGGAGCGTGCACTTGCAGGTCGCTCTGGGGAACCTTCCCGCGCGGGAAGCCGAACCAGCTGCCTCCGACGTTGACGAGTACCGCCTGATCGGGAATCGGCAGACGCTCTCCGCCCGAGCCTTCGATCGAATCCATGATCTTGATCCACGCCGGCAGCGAAGTGACGCCGCCGGTTTCGCGATCCCCGAGGCTGGCGGGGCCGTCTGATCCAACCCACACCGCGGTAGTGTGACGGCGATCGAAACCGACAAACCAAGCATCGACGTATTCGTTGGTGGTGCCGGTCTTGCCGCCGCGGTCGTAACCGTCCTTGTAGGCTTTGCGCGCAGTTCCCGAACGCACCACCTCACGCATCATGTCGGCCAGTTCGTAGGCCACTCCGGCCGGCAGCGCTCGGGGCAGCGGACCGCCGGGCAGCTTGCCGAGATTTTCGTCGCCGACCACCACGCTGCCGCCGGCCACTCCGATCAGTTTGCCGAACGAGTCGCGGATCGAGTCGATGAAGACCGGATCGGTCGGAGCGCCCATGCGCGCGATCGAGGCGTAGCCGAGAGCCTGATCCATCGGCGTCACCTCGCTGGAACCAAGCGAAATCGACATGTCGGCGCGCAGCGGTGAGCGCACCCCCATCGCGCGCGCGGTCTCGGCCACGCGCCGCGGGCCCAGTTCGTAGGTGAGCCGTACCGAAACGGTGTTGAGGCTCTTGGCCAGTGCCTTGCGCATCGGCAGGTTGCCGAAGTACTTGTCGTCGAAGTTGCCGGGACTCCAGGTCTTGCCGTTGCCGCCCGGCAGACTGATCGGCCCGTCGTAGACCATGTCGAGTTGGTTCTTGCCGGACGCGAGGGCGGTGCCGTAGACGTAGGGCTTGAACGAACTGCCGGGCTGGCGCCGCGCCTGTGTGGCGCGCACGAAGCCTTCGAGCACGTCTTTGTAACCGCCGACCAGTGCGCGCACGTGGCCGGTGGCGTTGTCCAGCACCACCACTCCGCCTTCGGCCCAGGGTTTGGGATCGAGCCGAACCGTGCTCTCGTCGACCGCACAGACCTTGAGCAGATCGCCACCGCGCGCGTCCGAAGAAAGAACGCGACGGCCAGTTCCGTCCCGGCCGCGAACGCTCGCGCCGCGATCCTCGCTTCGCAGCGCGAACGTGTAGGGACCGGCGCGCAACGTCTCGAGTCCTTTGGTCTTGCCCACCACCGCCTCGAAACAACGCTCGGCCTCGGGCGGACGTACCGGGCCACCGGCGCTGTCGCGGTCGAGACCGGAAGCTTTTTCGAGAAAAGCCTCGACTTCTTCGTCCGACAGGTGACCGACGATGCCGCGCCGGCCGCGCCGCCGATCGACCGCCTCCAGCGCCTCGCGCAGCGCCGCCTCGGCGTGCGCCTGCACCTCCATGTCGATGGTGGTGTTGACGTGGAAGCCGTGCACCAGCGGCGCCACGGGTCCGAACAACCGGCGGATCTCGCGCCTGACTTCGGTAAGATAGGCGAGCCCGACACTGGAACGCTCGGGACGATCGACGGGGATCACGACCGGGGCCTGTGCGTAACGGCGCGCATCCCCGAGCGTCACGTAGCCCTCCTCGACCATGCGGCCGAGCACGTAGGAACGCCTGGCAACGGCCTGCTCGGGATGGCGGTGCGGCGAATAGCGCGACGGAGAGGGCACCAACCCGGCCAACGTCGCCGCCTGTCCGGCGTCGAGTTCGGAGGCGTGTTTGCCGAAGTAATCCTCGGCCGCCGCCTCGACGCCGTAGTTGCCCGAGCCCAGGTAGATGTAGTTGATGTAGAGTTCGAGGAGCTGCTTCTTGGTCAGTTCGCGCTCCAGACGGATGGCGAGTACCGCTTCGCGGAGCTTGCGCGTGTAACTGCGTTCGTGCCCGACCAGCAGGTTCTTGACTATCTGCTGGGTGATGGTCGAGCCGCCCTGGCTGACTGCGCCGCTGCGGAGGTTGGAAATCAGCGCACGCACGATACCGGCCGGATCGACGCCGCCGTGGGCGAAGAAGCGCCTGTCTTCGGCCGCTACGAACGCCTGCCAGACGTGTTCAGGAAGGTCCTTGATCGGCGCCCAGATACGGCGTTCGACATAGAACTCGTCGATCATGTTTCCAGCCGCATCGAAAATGGTGCAGTTGGAAGGCGGCCGGTAGGCTTGAAGGTGGGCCAGGTTCTCGGGCAAAGTAGAAAGCACATTGGCCTGCATCCACATAGCCGCCGCCCACACGACAGTGGCCGCCGCTGCAACCACCACCACCGCAATGAACCCGCGCACCCACCGCCGCCGCCGCTGCCTGCGCACAGCCCTCTTCCTCTTCGCCGCCATGAGCCTTCTTATAGCAGTTGCGTCGTGCGGACCACGCACGGCGGATCGCAAAACTCTGACCGACGACGAGTGGACCCTGGCCGACGAAGACCGTTACCTTCCCGCCGTCGACGTGTTGATCGAAACCGTAGAGGAGTTCGGCGAGCAGCGTTACTCAAGAGAAGTTGCCGGACTGGTGGTCGCGCTTTTCGAAACCGGTCTGGCCGAAGTCACGACTCTGGTGCCGCACTATCAAGGGCACGGCCCGCCGCCAGGAATAGACCGCTGGCTGACCGGAGAGTCGCAGCACTGGCGTGCGCGATTCTCGTTCGCATACGAAGCCGACTCGGTGCGGATTGTGCTGCGCCTGTGTCCGAGCACCGGTGCCTGCAAGTTCGCTTCGGCCACCGGACCCCGCGACGCTCCCGAAGGAGCCGTCACAGAGTTGCTAGTCTGGAGCACCTCGGCGATCGGAGCACCGGTCCCGCCCGGCATGGTGGAGACCTGGTCGCGCCCGCTCTCGACCGACCGTTACGCAACGCTGATCCTGGGTCGCGCGGCGGCGACGCTCTGGGGCATCCTCGACGCGATCGAACCCGGAGAGCGCGGCAACCCCGAGCACGACCCGATGACCAGGGTGGTGCTGATCGATCCGAAGCTGGCGATGGCCCAGTACCTGCTCGGGCGGCGCTCGTTCGAATTCGGCGTATTCGACGCGGCAGCGCGCAGCTTCGAACACGCCGAGCAACTCAGCACCCAGCGGTTCGTCTTCGAGGTCGCGGATGCGGCGGCAGTCTCGGGGCTCGGCCAGTGGAACGAGGCTCGCAAGCTGTGGGACGCACTCGACGCGAGTTGGCCCGGCGACGGCCGTTTCGCGGCGCCGCGCATCGAATCATACCTGGGATCCGGAGCCGCCGACGAGGCAGGCAAACTGCTAGAGGAACTTCCCGATCGCTTCGCGGGCGACCCCACGCTCGCGCGCCTGCAAGTCCAGGTCGCCGAAGCCGTAGGACCCGGTCCGGACTTCGAGAAACTCATCGAGGCCTGGGAAGCGGCCGCGGCTTACGATCCCGAGCCGGTACGAAAACACATCTCACTGCGGCTTCGCGACGGGCGTCTGGCCGAGGCCTTCGAACTGATCAATCGCCTCGAAGACAGAGGCGCCGCCACCGAAGCGCAGCAACTGATGGTCGCGCTCGGCTGTGAACTCGGACGTTACGACGAGGCCGCCAAACAGGCGTCCAAGATGGGAGGCGACGCGCTGGCTCAAAGACTCAAGCTGCGCGCCGCGCTGACCCGCGCACCCCGCGAAGCACCTGCGCAACTGTCCAAGGCTTCGGACCCCGATTCGCGCCTGCTGCTCGCCAAGATTGTGGCATCGCGCCAACCCGAACTCGCGCTCGGACAGGTGCGCTCGGTGCTGCACCAGACCCCTTTCCGCGCCGAGGCGATCGCGCTCGAGGTCAAAGTGCTGGAGAGATTGGGGCGCGAAGACGAGGCCGTCAGTGCGCGCGAGCGGCTTCAGTTCGCGGATCCGGCTTTCGTCTCGGGCCCCAGAACGGTGGCTGGATCGATGTCGAGCGGCTCGCAGCCGCAGATCTCGCTGCCCGAATAGCAGACCTTCCCCTCGACCAGCATCACCCCGGCGGCGGGAACCGCACCGGGGCACAGCCAGCCACCGCCGATCGCCATGATCGCGACCAGCGGCTCGCGCTTGCGGGCACTTGCCGCTGCCGCCCCTCCCTCGGGCGCAGCCTCCGGAGCCGGCGCGGGAAATCCTGCGGCGGGATGCAACACCACGGCGCAATCGGCCAGCAGCGGCTCCACGAACTGCTCCTGCCACGCCGAAGCCTCGGGGTAACGGCGAGCTAGGTCATCGATACGGTCGAGCAGGGCCAGCACGCGGTGGTTGGTCTCGGGATCCAGCAACGGCGCCACCGTCGGCTGAACGATCAACGACTCGACACGGGTTCCCTGTACGCGCGCGCTTTGCACCGCGTCGCGGAAAGCGCGGCCGAACTCGCGGGCACGGCCGCCGAGATCGATCAGCCACGCGGCCTCGCAGGGCGGCGGCGCGGCGCTGCGCAAACGGTGCTCGCCGAACTCGTTGTGGACCCGGAACAGCGCGGTGCCGATCGCCTCGGCCTCGGCGGTGAGTCGATCCAGGCGCTCGATGGCCTGGGTGGCCTGAAGCAGGCTCGGAGCCAGCACCGACGGATCGATACCGTCGCTCAGATCCGCGCTCAGCGCACCGTCGACCAGCACGCCGGCGAGCAGCGTCGCGGTCAGCAGTGCGCAAGCCAGCTCTCGCCGCTTCATCGCGGGCCGGACCGTCTTGCGGAAAGCCACATCCAGGGTGGACTACCCAACCCCGCCCCGCCGTTCAAACCAGCGGCTGGGCGCAGCGCGACCAAGCCCCCCACAGCGCGGCCGGCGTGCCATCGATCGTGGTGGTTTCGATCTCTTCCTCGCGCCGCTCCTCACTGCCCCCCCACAGCGCGGCCGGCGTGCCATCGATCGCGGTGATGCAACCGGCGCACGAGCGTGCTAGCAGCCGCGTTCCGGACCGCCGAGGCGGCAACGCGGCGGCCTCGAAAGGAGATGGCATGGACTGGTTGTTCGACCCCGAGGCCCTGATCGCGCTGGTAACGTTGACCGTTCTCGAGATCGTCCTGGGCATCGACAACGTCGTGTTCATCTCGATCCTGTCGGGCAAGCTGCCTGCGGACCAGAGGGCGAGCGGGCGCCGGACCGGCCTGGCACTGGCGATGTTCCTGCGCATCGCGCTGCTGATGGCGCTCGGCTGGGTCACTCGACTGACGGCTCCGTTCTTCACCATCCTCGGTAACGAGATTTCGGGCCGCGACCTGATTCTGCTGGGCGGCGGCCTCTTCCTGATCGCCAAAGCCACCTACGAGATCCACCACAAGCTCGAGGACACACAGAGTTCGGTCGCAGCCGGCCCCGCGGCCTCCTTTGCAAGCGTGATAGCGCAGATCATGGTCCTGGACATCGTGTTCTCGCTGGACTCGGTGATCACCGCGGTTGGGATGGCGCAACACCTCGGAGTAATGATCGCGGCGGTGGTGCTGGCGGTCCTCTTCATGATGGCTTTCGCCGGGCCGATCGGGGATTTCGTCGAGAAACACCCTACCGTCAAGATGCTCGCGCTTTCCTTCCTGCTCTTGATCGGCATGGCGCTGGTTGCCGACGGCCTCGACCAGCACATCCCCAAGGGCTACATCTACTTCGCGATGGGATTCTCGGTGTTCGTCGAGTTGCTCAATCTGAGGGCCAGAGCGCGCGGCGGCGAACCGCACCTCGGCGACCACGGCTCCGCCAGAGCGTCGCTCTCGTGAAGAAGAACAGACGCCCGCGAGCACCCTCAGCCGCCCGACCCGCCCTCCGCTACCGCCGCGTGGAGACCCGATGCCCATGCCTTTGTTGTCTGCTCACGAGGCTTACCCGATAATCCCGCCGCGACGAAGCAGGGGCGTCACGCGCGCGACAACGGACGCGATTGCGTTCGTTTCGATCGACCGTTTCCGCGAACGTGACGGGGCCGCCGCGTCTGCCGGTTCCGTGGGGTCAGGAGGATGAGAATGTTTGCAGCAGGCAGGGCCTGGCTCAGCGATGGCGGGCAAGAGTCCCGCGGGAACAACCAAGCCGTCGGACCCGGCAAGTGCGGCAACGCCGGCAACACACGCCGAGCCGGCATTCGTGCACTCGCGGCAACGGCGGTGTCGATGTGTGTGCTCGCACTGACACAACCTTGCCGCCCTGCGCAGGCTTTCAATCTCGACGATGTCGCCGACAAGGCGCGCAAACTCGCCGCCGAACCGTTCCAGGATCCGACCGGCAAGATCCCGCGCTGGCTGCTCGACATCAGTTACGACCAGTGGCGCGACATCCGTTTCCGCCCCGATCGCTCGCTGTGGCGTGAGCGTGGTCTGCCGTTCGAAGTGCAATTCTTCCACCCCGGCCTGTTCTACGATCGCACGGTGGCGATCAACGAAGTCGATGCGCTCGGTGTGCACCCGGTCCAGTTCTCGCCCGGCCAGTTCGATTACGGCAACAACGATTTCGCCAGCCGCGTCCCGCAAGATCTCGGCTACGCGGGTTTCCGCATCCACTACCCGATCAACAAACCGGAATACTCCGACGAAGTAGTGGTCTTCCTCGGCGCGAGCTACTTGCGCGCGCTCGGCAAGAACAACGTCTTCGGTCTGTCGGCGCGCGGCCTGGCGGTCGATACGGCCGCGCCTTCGGGCGAGGAGTTCCCGTACTTCCGCGAGTTCTGGCTGGTGCGTCCCGCCAAGGGCGCCACCGACATCGAGATCTACGCGCTACTCGACAGTCCGAGCCTCACCGGCGCGTATCGTTTCGTCGTGTATCCGGGGCAGCAGACCATCGTCGACGTCGAGTCCAGCGTCTTCCTGCGCAAGAGCGTCACCAAACTCGGCATCGCTCCTCTCACCAGCATGTTCCTCTACGGCGAGAACACCACGCAGTGCTTCGACAACTATCGCCCCGAAGTCCACGACTCCGACGGACTGTTGCTGTACGCCGACACCGGCGAGTGGCTCTGGCGTCCGCTCGACAATCCCGAGACGCTGCAAGTCAACAGCTTCCAAATGACCAACCCGCGCGGCTTCGGCATCGCGCAGCGCGACCGCGACTTCGCCAACTACCAGGACCTCGAAACGCTGGCGGAAAAGCGTCCCAGTGCCTGGATAGTGCCCAAGGGCCAGTGGGGTCCCGGCCGCATGGAGCTGGTGGAAATTCCCACCCACAAGGACATCCACGACAACATCGTCGCCTACTGGATCCCCGACAAGCTGCCGCCGGCCGGAGAACCGATATCGTACGCCTACCGGATGTCGTGGTACGGCGACGACCCGACCAGGCCGCCGGCCGGCCGCGCCACCGCCACCAGACGCGAGCGCGGCTCGAACGAACATGGCACCCGCTTCGTCGTCGACTTCCAGGGCAAGCAACTCGAAAAACTCGCGGCCGACGAGGTGCTGCGCGCAGTCGTCTCGGTCGTCGGCGGCGACGACAAAGGCCACATCGTCGGCCAGTACGTCATCAAGATTCCGGCGACCGGCGGCTGGCGTCTCGGCTTCCAGGTCGAGACCGCCGGCAAGGAGCCGATCGAACTCAGGGCCTACCTCGACAAAGCAGGCAGCGCACTGACTGAAACCTGGTCCTACAACCTGGTACCTTGAGCAACACGATCGCCACCGTCCCTGAGGGCGCTGCGCCCGCTCCCTCCGCCGAGGACTTCGCGCGGGTTTTGAGCAGCGAGCCGCGCCGCCTTCTCCACGACTGGAAACAAGCCCAGCAACGCTGCCTCGCCTACTTGAGCGCGCTCGGTGTCCCCGCCCAGGAGCGTGGCGCACTGGCCGAAGAAGCGGTGTCGCGCGCGCTGCGCAGTGGCGCGTGGGGTGAAGACGACGACGCGTTCTCGCAATCGCTCGGCGCGCTGCGGCAGTTGCTGCTCGAGCGCTATCCGCTACCGAGCACGCCCGAGAAGTCGCGGGCTACGGCGGACGTCGATGCCTTCGTCGCGTGGCGGATCGACGCGGCCGCGCGTCGTCGCTGGACCAGCAGCGAAGCTGGCGGTGCGGCGCCGTTGCCCCAAGCGATGCCGCCGATCGTGCGACGCGGGATGCCCCACGCCAAACTCGAACGCCGCTTCTTTCGGCCCCGCGCCGAACCCGACCAGGCGGAATTGAACGGACGCACGCGCGCCGAGGCCGCCGCACAGAAGGCCGACGAAGCCCGGAAGACTTCCGACCGCCGCCGCTACCGCCAGACCCTTCCCTGGACCAAGGTCGCAGTGCGGCGCCGCCTCACGCTGATCACACTGGTGGCGATACCGAGCGTCATTGCCAGCCAGTTCATGCTCGACGTGCTGCCGCAAAAAGGCGGCACCGCCATCGAGATGGCCATAGTGCTGTTCTTCGCCGCGCTGTTCGGATGGATTTCGATCGGCTTCTGGACCGCACTGCTCGGGATGTTCACGCTGATGCGCCGCCAGGACCGCTTCGCGGTGACGCTGCCCGGCGACGACGGTTTCGCGCCGATCGACGCTTCGGTAAGGACCGCGATCGTGATGCCGATCTGCGAAGAGCCGGTCGAACGCGTGTTCGCCGGCCTGCGCGCGATCCACGATTCGCTGGCGCGCACCGGATCGCTCGACCGTTTCGAATTCTTCGTGCTCAGCGACAGCGCCGATCCCGGCACCGGCATCCGCGAAGAGGAAGCGTGGCTCGACTGGTGCCGCGAGACCGGCGGATTCGGCCGCATCTTCTACCGCCGTCGGCGCGTGCGCCTCAAACGCAAGAGCGGCAACGTCGCAGATTTCTGCCGTCGCTGGGCCAACCGCTACCGTTACATGATCATGCTCGACGCCGACTCGATCATCAGCGGCGACGCACTGGTGCGGCTGGTGCAAATGATGGAGAAACACCCCACCGCCGGCATGATACAGACCGCGCCGCTGGCGGTGTATCGGCGCTCGATCTTCGGCCGCGTGCAGCAGTTCAGCGCCCGTGCCTACGGCCCGATGTTCTGCGCCGGACTCCACTACTGGCAACTCGGCGACGGACAGTATTGGGGCCACAACACCATCATTCGCTGCCAGCCATTCGCCGATCACTGCGGACTGCCGCCGCTGCCCGGCAAACCGCCGCTCGGCGGCGACATCCTGAGCCACGACTTCGTCGAAGCCGCACTGATGGGACGCGCCGGGTGGACGATATGGCTCGCCTTCGACCTGCCGGGAAGTTACGAGGAAACCCCGTCGTCGCTGCTCGAAGAAATGAAACGCGACCGCCGCTGGTGCCAGGGCAACCTCCAGCACGTACGCCTGCTGTTCACCGACGGGCTGTTTGGAGCTCACCGCGCGCTGTTCCTCAACGGCGCGCTGTCGTACGTCTCGGCGCTGCTGTGGTTCTGCTTCCTGTTGCTGTCGACCGCCGAGGCGATCGAGTTCGCACTGGCGACCCCCGAGTACTTCCCGCCGGGCCCGAGCCTGTTTCCGCAGTGGCCGGTGTGGCGACCCGACTGGGCGCTGATGCTGCTGGGGGCAACCTGCCTGATCCTGTTCCTGCCCAAGGTGCTGACGATCCTCTACATCGTCTTCAAGGCCAAGACCGCACGCGCGTTCGGCGGCGTGACCAGACTACTGCTGAGCGTGCCGCTCGAGATCGTGCTGTCGAGCCTGTTCGCGCCGATCCGCATGGTCTTCCACACCAAGTTCGTGCTGCTCAACCTGCTCGGGCGCACGGTGGGCTGGAAGTCGCCGACGCGCGAGGACACGGCGACGACTTGGAACGAAGCCTCGACCCACCACGGGTTCGACACGGTGTTCGCCTCGGCGTGGGCCGCGTCGCTCTACTGGCTCAGCCCCGACTACTTCTGGTGGGTGATGCCGGTGGTCGGAGCGCTGATCCTGTCGGTGCCGATCTCGGTGTTGGCCAGCAGGATCGAACTCGGCGACAGCGTGAAGAGGTTAGGCTTGTTCGCGATTCCCGAAGAGACCGACCAACCGCAAGAGCTGCGTGAACTGGAAACCAACCTCGCGCTCTTCAAGGCTCGCACCGCCGCGCTGCCGCCTCGGCAAGACGACGGCTTCGTGCGCGCGGTGGTCGATCCGCTGATGAACGCGGTCCACCGCGCGATGCTCGGCAGGATACGCACTCTGAGGCCCGACATCGCCGAGAGCCGCCAGACCCTCGCCGACAAAGTGCTCGCCGAGGGGCCCGACAGTGCCGATACGCGCTCACGCAAAGTGATCCTGAACGATCCATCGTTGATGGAGAGGATTCACCAACATCTGTGGCAACACGGCGACGCGGCCGTGCTGCGGCGCTGGGGCATCGGCGCCTGAGAGAGCGCGGGGCCGCGCGCGGCGACAGTTGACGTAGACACACCTGCTTCGTAATGTGTCCACATGGAAGTCGGCGTCAGAGAACTGAAACAGCACTTGTCCGAGTATCTGGAGCAGGCGGCGAGCGGAACCTTGATACAGGTGACCGATCGCGGGATTCCCAAGGCGCTCCTGGGTCCTCTTCCTGGCCGCGTACGCCTCGATCAGGGAACGACGGAAGGCTGGGTGCGCAAGGGAACCGGCGGCAGTTTCGCGCCGGTCCGTCGCGTGCGGTCGCAGCGACGCATCGCCGAGGTACTTGCCGAGGACCGCGAGCAATGAGCGCCTACGTCGACTCGAGCGCGCTGCTCAAAAGATACGTCGAAGAAAAGGACAGCGCCGACTGCGAGAAGATCCTGCTCTCCGACGCCGACTGGGTCACCGCGCGACACACCTGGGTGGAAGTCTTGCGGGCCATCGCGCTTCTTCACGACGGCCGCGAGCGACAGAGAATGGACGCGGCGTTCCGCAGCGACTGGACGCGACTCCATATCGTCGAGATCGACGAGGAGACCTGCGAGCGAGCCGCCGACGTGGCCAGAGCGCACGGAACGCGCACGCTCGATGCGCTTCACCTGGCCGCAGCACTGCGAGTGGGCGGACCCGGGTTCAGATTCTTGACCTACGATCTACGTCAGGCACGAGCGGGGCGAGCACTAGGGTTGACGGTTCTCGGGGCGTGACCGCGTGCGCTCCGGGGCTCGTTGCCGATCTGCCGCGCGACCAACGACGGAGCCGTCTCGCCGCACCTGAAGTAAGATGGGCGAGCGACTAGCGTCGCTCACCGACGTCGAGCGAAGAAAACCGGCAACGGCCGTTGTGACCGGCTACCGCTTTCGCCCGGCGTGCAATCCCCCCGCGAATAGGCTTTCATCCGCGGACTTCGGCCGAACCGCCAAACGAGGTCGTAGCCCGGGAATCCTACCGACGGATCGTGCAAGAGCGCGGCCGGTAGCGGCGCCCGGGACCGAAACGATTGGAGAGCAGCGAGGATGTTTCACAAAGTTCTGATTGCCAACCGCGGTGAAATCGCGATCCGGGTCGCCAAGGCTTGCCGCGAACTCGGCGTGCGCTCGGTCGCGGTTTACTCGGAAGCCGATGCGGAGGCCCCGCACGTCCAGGCCTGCGACGAGTCGGTATTGGTCGGCAAACCCGCCAGCCGCGAGAGTTACCTCAGCATCGACAACGTCGTGCAGGCCGCTGTAGCGGCCGGCGCCGATGCCGTCCACCCCGGCTACGGATTCCTGTCAGAGAATGCCGCTTTCGCCACCGCCGTCGGAGATGCCGGCATGGTCTTCATCGGCCCCTCGCCGTCGGCGATCGCTGCAATGGGCGACAAGACCGAGGCGCGTGCGCTGATGCGCACCGTCGGCGTTCCGGTCACGCCGGCCATCGAGGCACCGCCGAGTGACCCTGACGAGCTCAAAGCGTTGGCGCTTCGCATCGGCTTTCCGCTGCTGGTCAAGGCCGCCGCCGGCGGCGGCGGCCGCGGCATGCGCACGGTGCGCAGCATCGACGAGTTAGCCGAAGCTCTCGACGGGGCTCAGCGAGAGGCAACCTCCGCCTTCGGCAACGGCCGCGTGTTCATCGAGCGCTACGTAGAGCGTCCGCGCCACATCGAGATGCAGATCCTGGCCGACCGCTACGGAAACATCGTCCACTTCGGCGAACGCGAGTGCACGTTGCAGCGCCGCCATCAGAAAGTCGTCGAAGAAGCGCCTTCGGCCAACGTCGATCAGGCACTGCGCGCGCGGCTCGCGGCGGCCGCAACTGCCGCCGCGCGCTGCGTCGCCTACGCCAACGCCGGCACCGTCGAATTTCTCGTCGACGACGACCGCAACTGCTACTTCCTCGAGATGAACACCCGCGTGCAGGTCGAACACCCGGTCACCGAGTGGGTCTACGGCGTCGACCTGGTGCAGGCGCAGATCCGCGTCGCGGCGGGCGAGCCGCTGTGGATCCGCCAGGACGACGTGGTCGCGCGCGGCCACGCGATCGAAGCGCGCGTCTACGCCGAGGATCCCGAAGCCGGCTTCCGTCCCTCGCCGGGCCGCATCGGCCAGCTGCGCGAGCCCAAGGGACTCGGCGTGCGAGTCGATTCGGGCGTGGCGGCCGGCTACCAGATCCCGATGTACTACGACGCGATGGTCGCCAAACTGTCGGTGTGGGCCGGCGACCGCGATTCGGCGCGCCGCCGCATGATCGCCGCGCTCGCCGACTACCGCGTCGAGGGTGTCACCACCAACCTGCCCTTCCTCGGCGCGATCATGCGCCACCGCGACTACGTCACCAACAACGTTTCGACCGCGTTCCTCGGCGACGCACTTCCCGAGCTGCTCGCCGAAGCCAAGAGGCTGCAGGAAACAGGGGAGGCGTAGACGCTGCGAACTTTCCCGGACCCACGATGACGGACGCCCACAACCCGAGGCACTACAAGTACTACGACCTCGTGATGGCGGCCTTCGTCACGGTGCTGCTGTGCTCGAACCTGATCGGTCCCGGCAAGGTCTGCAACTTCTGGGGGTTCACGTTCGGCGCCGGCAACCTGTTCTTCCCGATCAGTTACATATTCGGCGACATCCTCACCGAAGTGTACGGCTACGCCCGCGCGCGCAAGGTCATCTGGGCCGGCTTCGGGGCGATGATCTTCGCGACTTTCATGAGCCAGATCGTGCTGCGCATGCCGGTAGATCCGGGCGAGCCGTACAACCGGATCATCCAGCCCGCGCTCGAAACCGTGTTCGGCAACACCTGGAGGATCGTGGCCGGGTCGATACTGGCGTTCTGGGCCGGTGACTTCGCCAACTCCTACGTGCTCGCCAAGATGAAGGTGTGGATGGGCGGGCGCTTCCTGTGGATGCGCACCATCGGATCGACCGCAGTCGGACAGGCCGTCGACAGCGTGATCTTCTATCCGCTCGCCTTCTGGGAAACCTGGACTCCCGACAAGATGCTGCAGGTGATCGCCTTCAACTACACGATCAAGGTGGCGTGGGAAGCGCTCAACACACCGATCACCTACGCCATCGTCGGTTTCCTCAAACGCGCAGAGAACGAAGACTACTACGACAGCACCACCGATTTCACGCCGTTCTCGCTCAACGACTGAGCACAGGACCAACGCCGATGAACGATCAACGAGTCAGCTTCTCGCTACGAGACGGTGTCGCCACCGTCACCCTTTGCTGCCCGCAGCAGGCCAACTCGATCGGAGTCGAAATGTCGCGACAGCTCTACGAAGCCGCCGTGCGCTGCGACTGCGACGAGGTGCGCGCCGTGCTGCTGCAGGCCGAGGGCCCGATCTTCTGCGCGGGCGGCGACGTCAAGGCCTTCGGCGCCGCCGGCGACGCGCTGCCCGATCTGCTCGCCGAGATCCTCGCCCCCATGCACGCGGCGATCGCGAGGTTCTCGCAGATGAACGCGCCGCTGATCGTCGCGGTCGGCGGCCCCGCTGCCGGCGGCGGACTCGGCCTGGCCTGCGCGGGCGACCTGGTGCTGGCCGCCGACACCGCCAAGTTCGCGATCGCCTATACCCGCATCGGTCTGACTCCCGACGTCAGTTCGACGTACTTCGTGCCGCGCCGCATCGGCTTGGCGCGCACCAAGAGCATGCTGCTGTGCAACCCGGTGCTCGACGCCGCCACCGCGCTGGAATGGGGACTAGTCGATCGCGTCGTCGCGGCGGCGGACCTCGGCTCCGAGGCGGCAAAGCTGGCGCGCGAGTTTGCCAGCGGACCGACTTCAGCCTTCGGTGCAGTCAAACGCCTGCTGCTAGCGACGCTCACCAACGACCTGCAAACCCAACTCGACCTCGAAGCGCGAACCATCTGCGAGATGGGCGCGACCGACGACGGCAAGGAGGGCATCCGCGCGTTTCTCGAAAAGCGCCCGGCACGTTTCGGCCGCTCGCCGAAGTGAACGCCGATCGGCGCACGAAACCCGCGACGCCTCGCGACTGATCCCTGAGGCGAGCACAGGGACGACCGGTACAGGAGTATCCCGATGCGAATCCGTCAAATCGCGCTGGTCGCCGCCGACCTCGAAGCGACGCTCGAAACCATCACCGACGTGCTCGGCATCGACGTCGCGTTTCGCGATCCGGGAGTCGGCGTCTTCGGTCTTGCCAACGGCGTGATGCCGATCGGGGACACTTTTCTCGAAGTGGTCTCGCCGGTTCGCGACGACGCCTCCGCCGCACGCTACCTCGAGCGGCGCGGCGGCGACGGCGGCTACATGGTGATCTTCCAGACCTCCGCTCTTGCCGCCGAGCGGACGCGACTGGCGGGGCTCGGGGTTCGGATCGTCTGGGAGATCGCGTTCCCCGACATCGAGACCGCGCACATCCACCCTCGCGACACCGGCGGCGCGATCGTCTCGCTCGACGAGGCCAGGCCCTACGACGAATGGCGCTGGGCCGGACCGAGCTGGCGCCAGCATCGCCGCACCGACCGCGTCACCGCAATCCGCGGCGTCGAGATCCAGAGCCACGCACCGCAGGCTCTTGCCGAGCGTTGGACGCAACTCTTTTCGCTGAGGCCGGGCCGCGACGCGAGCACTCGCGCACTCGACGACGGCGGGGAGATCCGCTTCGTCGACGCGAGCGACGGCCGTGGCGAAGGGATTCGCAGCGTCACGCTGGCCACGGCCGACCGCGACGCGGTGGCGACGGCGGCGCTGCGCCGCGGCCTCGCCGTCGAAGGCGACCTCACGCCACAGCGCCACAGCAGCGACGGCGAGGTCGCCGTCACGCTCTGCGGAGTGCGCTTCGTGTTGGGCTGAGAGTGCGAAAACCGCCGCGAGCCGTGATACAAGGGAACTGATGACGCGAACCACCGGGAGGCCCTCCCCCCTGAGCGCGGTTGCGCGCCCGGCTGCAGCGCAGCGCGCGCAGCGCAGCGGGCCGGCGTCGGCCGCGCTCACAACGATCCTGGCAGCGTGGACGGCGGTATCGTTCACCGCTTGCACGACGGCTTTCAGAGCGTCGGGTTCCACCGATGCCGCAACCGGCGTGCGCCACAGTGGACCGCCGCCGTGGTCGGACCGCAACGCTGCGACCACGACGGCGCCGCAGGCCGGAGCTTTCGATCACGGACGTGCGAGCTTCAGCGTCGAAGTACAAGACGTCGAGTCTTCGTACCGCATCACCCCGGTGTTCGTGCTGCCGGGCCAGGAAGTGACCGTGCGCGTTGCCGGTGCGTCGGGGACGGTGCAGGCCGCGGCCGAAGCCGGACAGCTTCGCATCGACGGCCCGCGCACGTGGACCTGGACGGCACCCGCGGCGCCCGGCACCCATCCGTGTATCCGCTTCACCGAAGCGCGCCGTCTCGACTCGATCTGCGTCAAGGCGTTCGTCCTGCAGCCCTACCACGGCGAGGACAGCGTGGGCGGTTTTCGCATCGGCCACTACCAGCGCGACCTTCGCGAGGGCGATCCGGCCTACGCCCTCCCCCAGGGCCTGCTGCGGGTGAGCGCCGACGAAATCGGCGAGCCGGTGTCGCCGCACTTCCGGCTCGGCCAGTTCCTGTGCAAGCAGGAAGGCAGTTTCCCCAAGTTCCTGGTGCTAAAAACCGCGCTGTTGATCAAACTGGAAATGCTGCTCGAGAAACTCGCAGCCGAAGGCGTGGTGGCCGACACCCTGCACGTGATGAGCGGTTACCGTACGCCGTACTACAACGCCGAGATCGGCAACGAAACCAGCTACAGCCGCCACGCCTACGGCGATGCCGCCGACGTCTACGTCGATCGCGACGCCGACGGGATCATGGACGACATCGACGGCGACGGACGCAGCGACACGCAAGACGCCCGGCTGATGTACCGCGTGGTCGACAGCACGCTCGATGAAGCGGGCCCCGGACGTCTGGCCGGCGGCCTGGCCGTCTACGGTCCCAACTCCGCACACGGTCCCTTCGTTCACGTCGATACTCGCGGACACCGCGCGCGCTGGTAGCGCCAGCCGCGGCTGCTCGCCGCGGCCTCAGGGTTCGGCGCAAGAACACCAAAGGCGCGCCAACTCGGGCCGCGCGCCGCCCGGGATCTCGAACGCACACCGAGGCTGCGCTGCGATCGGTCACGCGCCGCTTTGCGAGCCTTCGCGGCCGGGGCTAGTGTGCCGCGCCGGAACGATCATCGAACGACGACCCAGGCGTGAACGAAATCACGCAAGGCCGGCTGCGCCGCAGCGAGCCTTGCGCCGAGGGCGCAATGTCATCAACCTCGCCGACTTCCTCGTTGCCTTCCCCGCCGCGCGCTCTCGACGTGTCAGCGCTGGCGCGGCGTTGCGATCCTTCCAGGCTCGGATTCACCACCAGCGCCGAACTCGAGCCGCTGACCGAGGTCATCGGCCAGGCACGCGCGGTCGAGGCGCTGCGCTTCAGCGCGCGGATCGGCGCCGGCGTCGACGGCTTCAACCTGTTCGTGATGGGACCGAGCGGAATCGGCAAGCGCACCACCATCTTGCGCCTGCTCGGCGACGAAGCGGCCAAACTGCCCGCGCCGCCCGCCTGGTGCTACGTCCACAACTTCGACGCCGCCCACCAACCGCGGGCGATCTGTCTGCCGCCGGGCCTGGCCGTCGAGTTGCAGCGCGACATGCGCGTGCTGATCGACGAACTGCGCGCTGCCATACCGGCGGCGCTCGAGAGCCAGGAGTTCCAGAACCGCGTCGGCGAGATCCAGGAAGAACTCAAGGAGAGACAGGAAACGGCGCTGACGGCGCTGGCCGCCGAAGCCGAAACCCAGGGACTGCGCCTGCTGCGAACCCCCGGCGGCTTCGCTTTCGCGCCGGTGACCAACGGCGAAGTCATCACGCCCGAACAGTTCAACCAGCTTCCCGAAGACGAGAAGAAACGAATCCAGGACGCACTCGAAAGCGCGCAGGAAAAGCTCGCCGATCTGATGCGGCGCGTGATCGGCTGGGCCAAGGAGGGACGCGACCGCGTCAAGGAAGCCGGTCGCACGCTGCTGCAATCGGCGGTCGGCAGCCTGGTCGACGACCTGCGCCGCAAGTACGCCGATCACGCCAAGATCCTCGCCCACTTTGACGCAGTTGCGAAGGACATCCTCGAGCACCCGGAGGATTTTCGCCGCGACGGCGACACGCCGCCGACGCCGTTCGAAATGCCGATGCCGAGCGCCAAGCAGGCGCTGGCACGCTATCAGATCAACGTCGTGGTCGATGCCGGAACCGGCGCCGGCGCACCGGTGGTCTACGAAGAGCACCCGACCTTGGCCAACGTGGTCGGCCACACCGACTACGAATCGCGCTTCGGCGCGCTGACCACCGACTTCACCCAGATCAAGGGTGGCGCCCTGCACCGCGCCAACGGCGGCTTTCTGGTGCTCGACGCACGTAAGCTGCTGATGCAACCGTTCGTGTGGGAGGCTCTCAAACGCGCGATCCACTCACGCGAAGCGCGTATCGAATCGGTCGCGCAGATGCTCTCGATCATCAGCACCGTCGCGCCCGAGCCGGAGCCGATCCCGCTCAGTGTCAAAGTCGTGCTGGTCGGCGACCGCACGCTGTACTATCTGCTGCACGAGCTCGATCCGGACTTTCGCCAGCTCTTCAAAGTTCCGGCCGACTTCGACGACTGCGTTGCACGCAGCGACCAGAGCGAAGTGCTCTATGCCAGACTGGTTGCGACGATGGCCAAGAGTCTCCAGCTGCGCGCCTTCGACGCCGCCGCGGTCGCGCGCGTCATCGATCGGGCGGGCCGCATGGCCGACGACTCGCTCAAACTCTCGGCCCACATGGGTGCGATGGTCGATCTGGTGCGCGAAGCCGACGACCAAGCCGCCCAGCGCGGCGCCACGGTAGTTGCCGTCGCCGACGTCGAGGGCGCGATCGAAGCGCGGCGACGGCGCAGCGGCCGCATTCGCGAGTTGATCCTCGAACAGGTCAGCCGCGGAACCGTGCTGATCGACACCGCCGGTGCGGTCGTCGGGCAGGTGAACGGGCTGTCGGTACTGGCCTTCGGCGAAGAAATGCTCGGGCAGCCCTCGCGCATCACCGCCACCGCCCGCATCGGCAGCGGCGACGTCATCGACATCGAACGCGAAGTGCGTCTGGGCGGGCCAACCCACTCCAAGGGTGTGTTGATCCTGTCGAACTTTCTCGCCCAACGTTACGCCGGCCACAAGCCGCTGGCGTTGTCGGCCAGTCTGGTCTTCGAGCAATCCTACGGCAGGATCGACGGCGACAGCGCTTCGCTCGGCGAACTGTGCGCGTTGCTGTCGGCGCTGTCGGAAGCACCGATTTCGCAGGCGCGCGCGGTCACCGGTTCGGTCAACCAGCGCGGCCAGGTGCAGGCCATCGGCGGCGTCAACGAGAAGATCGAAGGTTTCTTCGATGTCTGCAAGCAGCGCGGGCTGGACGGCAGCCACGGAGTCGTGATTCCGGTCTCCAACGTCGAACACCTGATGCTGCGCGACGACGTCGTCGACGCCGCCAGAGCCGGCAGATTCTCGGTATGGGCGGTCACCAGCGTCGACGAGGCGATCACGCTGCTCACCGATATCGAAGCCGGAGAGGTGGGTGCCGACGGTCTCTATCCCGCCGCGTCGATCAACGGACGCGTGCAAGCGCGCCTCGACGAGTTGTTCGAGAGGCGCCGCGCGCTGTCCAAGCCCGACGCTGACAGAAGCTCAGCGCCGCAGGCCGCGCCCGCGCCGGCCGAGCCTGCGCCGCCCGGAACGCTGCCCGAGCCTGAGCGCGGCAACGGCGCGGCAGCGATGATCGCCGCGCCGGCCGCAGACGCGCACGCGGCACCTGCCGCTGTCGCGTCGGCGCGGATCTCGAACGACACCGAAGCGTTTCCGCCCAACTTGGTGCCGCGGATCGATCGCGCATGAAAGCCGGAGAGGAAGACGCCGCGCGGTCCGAGACCGAGCAGCCCGACGGCCACAGCAGGCGCAACCCACACGACTCGGGCGACTCGCGCATCGAGCGCAACTTGCGCATCGAGCGCATCCTGGTGGCGCTCGACGTCTCCGAGCACGGCCGTGCGGCGCTGGCTGCCGCCGCCGAATTGGCTTCGCGCCTGCAAGCCAAATTATCCGTGCTGCACGTCGAAGACGCCGATCTGCTGAAACTGGCGGCGCTACCGTTCGCGCGCGAAATCGACGCGCGCGCCGCCGCCCGCCGGCTCGAAACCGCGAGCATGGAAAGGGCACTGAAGGCCGGCGCGCGACGCGCCGCGCAGACTTTCGAACACGCCGCCGCGAGTTGGCGAGTCAGTGCCAGCTTCCGCATCGTGCGCGGACGCGTCACGCAGGAACTGCTCGCTGCCGCGCAAAGTGCCGACCTGGTCTTCGTCGGCCGCGCCGGCGCTGCGTGCAGCCGCCGCTCGCCGCTCGGACGCACCGCGCGATCGCTGCTCGGCTCGAACTCGCCGGCAGTGGCGGTGTTCTCCGATCGCCACGCGCTCGAGCGACCGATCGCCACCGTGTTCGACGGCAGCGAAGGCTCACGGCGCGCGCTCGAACTCGCGATCGCGCTGGCCGGCGAAGATCACCACAGTCTGCTGGTCGCGATCCCGCACTCACCCGGCACCAGCAGCGTCCGGCTAGAAGCGTTGGCACAGACCGCCACGCAGATGGCGGCGCCCGCCGCTATCCGCCCGCGTTGCGTCGCACTCTCACCGGCCTCAGTCGAACGTCTTCCCGAGTGGCTGCACGAGCAGGGCTGTCGCGGCCTGGTCGTCGATCGAGGCGCCGCACTGTTCGCGCGCAGGCCGCTAGCCGCAACCGTCGAAGCCTTCGACTGCCCGGTCATCGTCGTCCGCTGACCCCCCGCCCCGCAACACGCGCTCGCTTTAGCCGGTTGAAAAACCGTCCATCAGCCTATTCAAAATGGCCCAGATGCAAGGCGCGCGCGAAATGCCGCGAGCGGAGGCACGAGCGCCGAGCTGGCGAGGGGCGAGATCCACCCGACAGGCGTGATCCTCGCGCGTCGCCAGCTCCGCGCTCGTGGGCCATTTTCAACAGGCTGTCAGGCGCCGCGCGGGATCGTCACCTCGATGTTCGTGATCGGATACGACACGCACGGATGGACATAGCCGAATCGCTTGTCGGCGGCCCTCCTGCCGTCATTGTCCGGCGCTATGTACACGTC
>Ga0172375_10002648_pt1 | contig 27750 bp, 26 predicted proteins | sample LakKiv1m_FD_114537 | JGI IMG/M metagenome (GOLD analysis project Ga0172375, IMG submission 114537) | Freshwater microbial communities from Kabuno Bay, South-Kivu, Congo - kab_092012_11.1m | ecosystem: Environmental > Aquatic > Freshwater > Lake | place: Democratic Republic of the Congo...
AAGTTCGGTGTCGTATTCGGGTGCCACTGCTAGCTTGCTAGCAGTGTTCTCCGGCAGCACTGCTGGACAAGCCAGCAGTGGCACCCAAGGTGTTGCGAACCGGGTGACGCGCCCGTGATTTTGGTGTGACCGTATTTATGAATTGGTCTACTTAGGAGTCGGTTATCTCACTACGGGGACCGCGCCGGCCTTATCCATTGAAAGACGCTGGCCTTTCATGGTCTTCTTGGTCTCGGTCTTTTCAACTGGGACAACTATCTTTGAACCCTGGCGGAGTCTCTTCCGGAAGTTGACGTCCGGGTTCAGCTCGGCCAACCGGCCCTTCTGTGTATGATAGCGCTTGAGGATCTTGGAGAGGCTTTCCCCTTTGTTCACCACGTGGACGATGTGGTCTTTGGCCCGCTCTACAGGCAAATCCTCCAGCTTTCGAGCCAGGCTCTGTTTCTTCCCCAGCGGCACCCTCAACGAGTACGGAGATCCTTCGGCGGGGGTCTTTCCCCTCACCAAAGCGGGGTTGAGTTCCACCAGGGTCGAATAGGGCACAGCAGCCGTCTGTGCAATGGTTTCCAGGGAGTAGCACCCTTCCACGGGGGTGAGTTCATGTTTGTCTTCCTTCGCGGATTCCTTGACCTGGCTGAAGCCATATTTACCGGGGTTCTTGGCTATGATGGTCATTGCCAAGAATCGAGGGAAGAACTCCCTGGTTTCTCTCTTGAGGCGCCTGCTGGAGCAGATCTCGTCGTACTCGGTGGCGTCCTCCTGGCAAAGTACCTTGTTGAGCTTGTTCTCGCCGGAATTGTAGGCGCTCAAGGCCAGGCGCCAGCATCCGAACATTCCATAAAGGTCCTTGAGATAAAGCATGGCGGCCTTGGTGGATTTCCAGGGGTCCAGGCGTTCGTCCACCCAACTGTCTACCCTCAGGCCGTAGCTGCGCGCGGTGGCAGGCATGAATTGCCACATCCCCAGGGCGTTGGCCGGCGAGCGCGCCTCCGGGTCCGCGCCGGACTCGAGCATCACCAGGTAGGCGATGTCTTCCGGAAGTGCGTGTTCCCTGGCCACTGCCTTTACCATGGGAAGGTACGGCTCGACCCGGGCCAAATAGTTCTTCATGGTTTCGCGCTGGCCGTAAGCGTAATGACGAACGAATTGTCGAACCCTTGGGGAGTTCTCGTCTCTGGGCAGAGGATCGAATGACCCGGCAGGCTGATTCGACGGACCGGGTGAACAAACGTTGGGTGAAACTTTCTTGTCACGGAATCCCAGCGAAATGGCTTTCGAAAACGCGTTGGCCACCGCAGGCCTGTAGTCAAGGCTTTCTTTGACCATGGTGGCCGTGGACCCGCAGCCCCCGACAAAGACCAGACATACGAGTACCAATGGCAGATCCGCCCTCGAGCGTGATCGTCCGGCGGATGACTTTGAGGTGGCCCCGGCACCACACAGGGGGCTCACCGGGCGTTCTCCTTCGTTATTGCTGAAATAGTTAAACAATACCGCATCATGGCAATATGCATGATACCACAGCGATGAATCATGTCAATCCGAAAAGACTTCAGGGGGGTGATGGGATGTTAAGGAAAAGTCAATTATTTCAAGGGAAAAACAGCACCACGGTATTACGGAAGATCTCCATTTTGCCTCCTCTTGCCGCCAGAATATTGCCCGCAGCGACCAATCCAGGATAGTCACCCGACTCCAGAGGCGACTCCCCGCCAGCCAATTCACCGGAACCCCACGATATGATGATCGCCGAGCCGTCGGACTCCGGCAGAAATTTCACGTCAAGAGCCTTTTTGAAATGGATGTCCCCCTCTTCGTGCCAGGATGCTAGGGCATCCATTGAGTCCCTGGCGAATGCCATAGCCTGCACCAGGATTCGCTCAGCGACACTGTTTTCCAAAGCCACGAGAGGAAGTGAATCCAGAGGCGCCCAGGCGACCTCTATTCCACGTCCCATGAACTGTTGTCCCATAAGACGGTAGACTTCCTTGAAAAGGCTGGACACATCAGTCTGGTCGCCCCGGCCGGAAAGCCCTCGGCTGAATGCCCTGAGCCCCTCCACGACACCACTTGCCCGCTGAACCTGAGAAGAGACAATCCCCATCCTGTGCGCAAGAAAGGACTTCTCCTCTTCGGGAAGACTGCTGCGCTGAACTCGGAGTTGAATCACCTGCGCTGCTATCATTATCGCGTTCAGCGGCTGGGCGATTTCGTGCGCAAAGGCACCGAAAATCTCCCGCAGAGACGTCAATTGCAGGACTTCCTCATCAGAAAGCATAGTGCTGTGTTCCATAATTTCTACCGGGCCTGATGCGGTGCGCCCCCTGCACCATCGGAAATCACAATATCTTAACCACGCAGGTTTGCAAGTAATTCTTGAATAGAGTGCGTCCGTTTTTGGAGGCCGGTTTCGGGTTTAGAGCTCGACTCATGACCCGACAAATTATAAGATGTTGCCCTTGGCACAAATGGATAGGGATCAAGACCGGTCCCCTTCGTAGGCAGCATTTCCAGGGAGGCGGAGTATGGCGGAAGGAACAACCGACGCGGTCATATTGACGGACATCCAGGCAGACTTCATGGAGCTTAATAACGGAGCCTTGGCCGTCCCGGGGACCGGAAAGGACTATCTGGACGAGGTCATCGCCGTCGCCGGACGCTTCAAGGAAGCTGGTTTGCCCATTGTAGCAACCCAGGATTATCATCCCGCTGATCATATGTCCTTCTGCACCGGTTATCCGGGGCGCAAACCCTTCGACGTTGTGGGCGAGGGGGATGATCAGAGAGTTCTGTGGCCGCCTCATTGCGTTCAAGCGACGCCTGGTGCGGAAATCCTAGTACCTGGTGAGCTGATAAATGAAATCGTCCACAAGGGTACCCGGCGGGCATATGACAGTTATTCCGGGTTCAGAGACGATGGAGGAACTGAGACAGGCCTGAAAGAAGTCCTGCGGAGGCTCGGAGCCAGACGGCTTATCATCTTCGGGCTGGCAACCGATTACTGCGTCAAAGCAACGGCACTGCACGCCCTTCAGGAAGGATTCCAGGTGACCGTGTTGCTCGGCTTGAGCAGAGGCATCACCGCCGAGGGGACGGCCGCGGCGGTCGAGGAAATGCGTAAAGCAGGCGCGGAAATTCAGGAGTGAACGCTCTCGGCCGGAGTGGCATGAAGAAGGACGAACACCGGCCAGAAGATGCTTCGACTCTCATAAGGTAAGGTTAGCTGGGAACCTACTGGGCTTCGAGCCGGGGGGCCGACTTCGCCTCGGGTGTGCCGGGTATGCGGCGAGGGTCACCTGTTCCAAATCGTATCCGCGATATGGCGGTTCAGCCGTCCATCAGCGCGCGTATTCCACCGCCCGAGCCTCCCGGATAACCACTATCTTTATCTGACCGGGATATGAAAGCTCCTTTTCGATCTTCTTCCGGATGTCCCGAGCCAGCATCACCAGACCCTCATCGCCGATGTTGGTATTCTCCACGATAATCCGGATCTCACGGCCCGCCTGTATGGCAAAGGACTTACTGACTCCTTTGAAGGAATCCGCGATCCGCTCCAAATCCTCGAGGCGCTTGACGTAATTCTCCAGCATCTCGCGCCTGGCACCCGGTCTCGCCGCGGATAGAGTGTCGGCAGCCTGAACCAGGGCCGCCAGAGGGCTGGTCGGCTCTTCGTCACCGTGATGCGCTGCTATCGCATTGACGATTATCGGAGTTTCACCGTAACGCCGAGCAATGTCCGCGCCTATGATCGCGTGAGCCCCTTCGACCTCGTGGTCAATGGCTTTACCGATATCGTGCAGGAGCCCGGCCCTTTTTGCCTTCTTCTGGTTAAGGCCTAGCTCCGCGGCCATGATACCGCACAGGAAAGCCACCTCTATGGAGTGTTGATAGACGTTCTGTGCAAAAGAGGTTCTGTATTTGAGCTTGCCAACAAGCTTAATCAGTTCGGTGTTGATCCCATGAACACCCACATCAAAGCTGGCCTGCTCGCCCGCCTCGACGATCGCCTCTTCCATCTCCTGGGTGACTTTCTTGACTACTTCTTCGATGCGTGCCGGATGGATGCGGCCATCGCTGATGAGTCTCTCGAGCGAGAGCCTCGCGACCTCGCGGCGGATCGAGTTGTAACCTGAGAGGATAACTGCTTCGGGCGTGTCGTCTATGATCAGGTCTATGCCGGTGGCCGCCTCGATGGCTCGAATGTTCCGACCTTCCCTGCCGATAATTCGCCCCTTCATCTCCTCGCTGGGAAGACTCACCACCGAAACGGTTCTTTCAGCAACATAGTCGGCTGCGTACCGTCCCGTTGCCGTGGAGATAATCTCTTTGGCTTTCTTGTCGGCCTGGGCCGCGGTTTCTTCCTCGATCTGCCTGAGGATACGGGCGCTTTCCATACGCGCCTCGTCCTCCACGTTCTTCAGCAGTATTTCCTTTGCCTCAGCCGCAGAGAGTCCTGCGAGGTGTTCGAGTTTCTCATGTTGTTTTTGCAGAAGTTGTTCAGCTTCTTTTTCTTTTTCTTTGGCCCTTTTGTGACCTGCTTCGATCTCCTTTTCGTGTCTGCCCAGGGAGGCTTCTTTGGATTCGAGTTGAGAGGTCTTTCTTTCGAGATTTTCCTCCTTTTTCACGAGCCTCGATTCTCTGGAGGAAAGCTCTGCTCTGCGTTCCCTGATTTCGTTTTCCAGGTCCGCTTTTGCCTGAAAAAGCTTATCCTTGGCCTGTAGCAAGGCCTCTTTCTTGATTGTCTCAGCCTCTTTTTCCGCGGTTCTTGTAATGTCGGCCGCGGCCAGTTGGGCTGACTGCATACGGCTCTTGTCAAGGATTCTGGTCGCAGCGTAACCCGCAGCGCCTCCCACAATCGCAGCGACAAGGGCAGGAATCAGGTTGATAAACGATTCCACAACCCCCTCCGTGATATTTTGAGAACGGGATTACTCAGGCACAGAAAGCCAGGCCGGATGTCGTGTCTCGGAAGACCCTCTTAGATCACTTGTGAAGAGCCATGCACAAACATTACTCTTCCGGAATTGATATATATGCTGCCGACTGACGATCCGGAGGCTTTGGTCCTAGTCCCGGTTTGTATTAGTTGAAGCAAGATTTACTCGGGTATAAGAAGGGGATCCCCCGCAGTCAGCCGTGGCAACAGATCTTTTGAACCTGGTTACCCAGGTGGGACCCTAACGACTGCTTTAGGCTTCCTGCTTCTTGGCAGGCCTGCTCACCACAATCGGGGGCGGTTCCCATTTTTTGCGTGTTGGCTCAAAAAATGGCTGTCACTCACGAACCGCGCAGGGGATGGCCCCCAAATCAAACCACCCGATCAATACTCTTGAGAAGTCTGTCGGTTTTTTCCTCCAGTTCTTTTAGTGTCCGGTCTCTGGTCTGCCTATATCGAAACAGCTCGTCCGTTATGTTCAGAAGAGTCAAAATGACCAGGTCCAGCGTTGAAACTATTGACGTGTGTCGTTGAATCTCTTCTGACCGCTCCTTTACGAAATCCGCGAGCTTCTGAACATATTTGGTGTCCCCGTGGCCTCTTACGCTATACTCTCGACCGAACAACCGAACCCTAACGGCCTCGGTCGCATCGTCCGGGCGGGTGCCTGAACCCAGGGTCTCGTCCTCACCGCGGTCTCTCAGGTGAAAGCCTCCAGTTTTTCTATGATCCTGTCCAACTTGCCTTTAGCCGCTTTGTGATCCTTCTGGAGCTTCTTGATGGTGCGGTCCAGTTCACTGATTCGTTTGTCTCTTTTTTCCAATTCTTTCCCGAATCGTTCCTGCTCTTTTTTTGACTGATCATTTTGCTCGATCAGGTGCATGATCTTCTCTTCGAGAAGAGCAAGCTTGTCCGAATCCATCTGGGTCTCCTGAGTGTTTTTTGAGATCCGCTTTAATTATATTTCTTTAGCATCAGGTGTCAAGAAGTATCTTGAAGAGCCGTCCGGAATCGGCCCAGACGGCTTCCCAACTTCATCCTTCCGGCTCACGGCGGAGCAACTCGTCAGAATCCGTAAGCTTTTGTATCTTCCGGTGGAACGTGGCCCTGCTCATCCCCAGCCATTTGCCGCCTGGAGCTTGTTGCCCCGGCTCCGCTGCAACACCTTGATTATCAGGCGCTTCTCGACTTCTCCCATGATGAGGGGATGAATGTCGGTCACATCATGGTCCACAAGGTATTCAACAAGCATGTCCAAGGATTCCCCGATCCTTGTGTCGAGAACTGCCTTGCCCTTTCCGCGTTGCTTTTTGCAGCTGACTCCCGGAACACCTTCCCCGTCTTTGAACTTCATGAAACCACTACCTTTCCCTAGGGCCGGTCGGCGGAAAGGATGATCAGAGCCAGGACCCCCTCGAGTGACTCTCACGCTATTGCTCCGGAGCAGCGAACTTCTTTCGATCTCACCCTATCTCCCGGAGGGAGAAGAAGCAACTCACGTTCCATCCTTCCAGGGGAGGGACAGGGTGAGGCGCTTCAGAGTTCACTATCGGAAGACAAACGCGTGTTAGAGTCTCAAAAGTGAACCGCATTGCGGATAGGATCCGGGACCCGACTTCGATAACCAGTTACAATCCGTGGCTAGTACCGACCCGGGCCTGTGACGGGAACGCCTCTTGCCCCGCTTTGCCGTCAATCGGACGACTCCCCCGGAAGCGGCAATGCTTTCCGGCACAGTCAGCCACGGGCGTTGGAGTCGCAGCCGGTTCTCTTTCCGCGTTCCCGCCCTGCAAGCGAACTCGGACTAATCCGACTTCTTCGTTCCCTGGCCCTTCCTCAATGGGTACGTCCTCTGTTTGGCTCTTGTAACCGCCAACGATCCAGGAGGAACATCTCTGGTTATGGTGCTGCCGGCTCCGATGAGGCTCCCTTCACCGATCTCCACCGGCGCCACAAACTGAACATCCGAACCTATGAAGCACCTGTCACCGATTATTGTGGGGTGCTTGTTCTTGCCGTCATAGTTGCAGGTGATGGTCCCGCAGCCGATATTGACTTCTCTGCCGATTTTGCTGTCACCCAGATAGGTCAAATGAGAAGCCTTGGAACCTTCCCCCACTGTCGTTTTCTTGATCTCGACGAAGTTTCCGATCCTGGCGTTCCTGCCGATCTTGGACTCGGGCCTGATGTGCGCCATAGGCCCCACTGTGGCACCATCGTCAACCTCGGCACGATTGAGCCGGGATCCCTGAAGAATCTTCACCCCGTGGCCGATCCTTGAATTCATTATGTAAACACCGGACTCGATTACGCACTCGCTTCCGATCTCGGTGTCTCCGCTCATGGTCACACACGGGTGAATGACCGAATCGGGTCCTATCCTCACCCCGGAATCTACGAAAACAGTCCCGGGATCCAGAAGGGTGACCCCGGAATCCATCAGTTCTTCCCTTCGGCGCTTCCACAGCACCGCCGAAACGGCGGCCAAATCGGAGCGGGTATTGATCCCGGCAGCCTGGTAAGAATCCTCCAGAACGAAAGGCTCGACCCGAAGCGACATCTTGACCGCTTCGCGAACGATATCGGTCAGGTAATACTCCTTCTGGCAGTTATCGGAGCCTATCCCTTCCAGCAAAGAAAAAAGGGACATAGAGTCAATCAGATAGACGCCGGTATTGACTTCCTTGACTGTCCGTTCCTGGTCCGTCGCGTCCCTCTCCTCGACAATCCTCGAAATTCCCGCGGCATCGTTGCGAATGATCCTTCCGTATCCGGAGGGATCTCCCTGGAATGTAGTCATGACGGAGAGAAGGCTTTTTCTGCCCTCGTGAAAGCGAATGAATTCCTCCAGCGTCGAGTGCGCCAGCAGCGGAACGTCCCCGCACAGTATCAGGACGTGGCCTGAGTATCCGTCAAACAGGCTGCGGGCAGCCTCGACGGCATGGCCGGTCCCGAGCTGGGGCTCCTGCAGGGCAAATTCTATCCCCGCGCCCGCCATAGCATCCCTCACCTCAACCGCCTGATGTCCTACCACCACCACAATGCGCTGCAGGCCTGCAGAGCGCACCGCGTCCAGCACGTAGGAAACCATCGGACGCCCGGCCACTGGATGCAGCACCTTGCAAAGGCTCGACTTCATACGGGTGCCTTTCCCCGCGGCCAGAATCAGTGCTGCACAATCTTTCATAATCTTTCAGGATCCCGTCGGGACATCGAACGCGGTCAAATTATCCGTTTGCGCAAGGCCTGTCAAGCGGTTTTGGCCTGACGAGAGACACCTGCGGGGAGCCGCATGTTGACCGGGAGGACCTGTCCAACGAAATATGGGAGTGGCCCCAGGTCCGGACTGATTTCGATGTCCGAAGCGCTCTGATAGCATTTCGCGGTCGAACGAGTGACTCTGCTTCGCTGGCGGGGTGCCTCCGCGACGAAGTCAGGTCCTCCGTTCGAAGCCAAGGAGGTGCCCTGCCGGTTTTGCCGGCTCGAAAGCGCACCGGTATGAATGCCTGCAGCCTTAGGTGCCCAAACTGCCTTACTTTCTCGAACACGAAATGGTATGAATTGAACGATCAAAAGGGAGGATGGACTTGAACTCAGGACGAACATACAAGATAGCCGTGCTGGGCTCAGCCACGGAGACCGAGGATTCGCTCCATGCACGAAAGGCCTTCAAGATAGGTGAGGCGGTGGCCCGAAGAGGAGCAATTTTGCTCACAGGAGGCTGTCCCGGGTTGCCCCACGCAGCCGCGATGGGTTCAGCTTCAGCGGGAGGGACGACCGTAGCAATCTCTCCGGCAATGGACTGGCGGACCCACTCCAAGGTGTTGGGCTACCCTGTCAATAGTCAAATCATCCTCTTCACGGGCATGGGATCCAAAGGCCGAAATGTGATCCTGGTCAGGAGCGCGGACGCGTGCATTTTCGTAGGGGGAGGAATGGGCACACTGAACGAATTTACAATAGCCTATGACGAACTCTGCCCCGAAAGCGCAATCGGCGTCCTTGCCGGAAGCGGAGGCTTTTCGGATGAGTATTCCAGGCTGGCAGACCTGGTGGGGCATGGGTCGGCTGCAAGACTGCTGGTACATGCAGATCCCGACATGCTCGTGGAAAAAGTGTTCCAACATCTGGGGAAGAGCGATCAGGTGCCGTAGATTGCCGAGTAACTACAACCAGCCGTGCTCTCTATACCAGCCTGCGGTCTTTTCCAAGGCGTCCGTCATCGGGGTTCGGGACGACCATCCCAGTTCTTTCTCAGCCTTGGCCGCTGAACAGACCCAGGCGATCTGCTTCATCTCCTCCAGTTTTTCGGTCCTGAAAAGCTGCGCGTTGCCTGTAATTCCGCCGAAAAAATCTCCGGCACGAGCAACCAGCCTCATGATGAACAGTGGTACCGGCAGCGCAACGGCCTTGTAACCCATGACGCGAGCAGCGTGCAGACTGAATTCGCGCCAAACGACCGGTACGGGATTCGCAATGAAATAAGTCTGGCCGACAGCGGCTGGGGAGAATGCCGCCGCCAGGATTCCTTGCACCAGATCTTGCACGTATATGATGCTCACCAGGCGATTCGGGCCGGCTATGTGGGCGGCAATACGATATTTCGCCGACTTGAAAACCCCCAGGACGTCCAAATCCCGTGGGCCGAATACTGTGGAAGGCCTGATTATGGTTATGGGCAGGCGTTCGCTAACCGCGAGGCAAGCCATCTCGGCTTCCAACTTTGTCCTGCCGTAAAGCGAAACCGGATGGGGAGGGTCCTGTTCGGTGACCGGCGTCCCGTCTTCCCGCGAGGGTCCTGCCGCGGCCTGCGAACTCACCAGAACGAATCGTTTCAGGCCGTTTCTCATCGCCGGCTGCTGGAAGAGATCGAGAAGCCGTCTCGCAAAATCCACGTTCGCTGCCCGGTATCCCTCATAATTCAAGGCTCGAGTGGAGCCGGCAACATGAATCACGTAATCCACGGCACCATCCCCGGTGATCTCGGACTCCAGGCGGTCAAGGCTGACCACCCGCGCGGCAGTAGGATCAAGATTCCTCAGCGACGAGGTATCCCGAACAGGGCAGACCACTTCCCAGCCCTTCGCGTTCAGAGACTCCACCACGTGGCTTCCGATGAAGCCTGTAGCGCCGGTGACCAGAAATCGCAGAGTTCTGTTTGCTTGTACGTTCATGTCATGGGGCCGGTTTCTGTGGCGATAAAACTTTTCCAGGGTCTCCCGGGGGACTCCAATAGAATATCCCGCGATCACGAGTTGATCAACCACGGTAGCGAGATCGCCTGATCACCGCAAGGCATCTGCCGTCGCCGCGACCGGAAATTCGCTAGTTGTTCTATTACCTGAAAGCTCCTGGAAGTTCCACCTATAGCGAGTTCAATCGCGGCTGCACATATGAGGCGAAGCGATCATGCCACAAGGTCTTCTTACTCTTGCGAATTGTGTTGACAACAAAAGGTGCCTCGGCTATAGATTTTTGCGTTAATATGACTTGTCTTTGCCTCCAGGCCTTTCAGGATCACGGGCGTGAAGCAAGACACAAGAACCTTGGACGAAAACGTCGTGCTCGGCCGCTTCATTCCAGCCTCAAAAGATCTTCCATCAACAGCGTTATTCCCTGTTCGACCCCGCGCTCTTGTGAGTTTAGCAAGGGTATTCTTGTACAAGGAGTAGTAGCGTGTCTTCCATCAACATCTATGTCGGGAATCTCTCATTCAACACCAATGAAGACCATCTCAGGGAGTTGTTCGAGGCTTATGGTCAGGTCGAATCCGCGACCATTATCTCGGACAAGTTCACCGGCCGTCCGCGGGGCTTCGGCTTCGTGAAGATGCCGGAAAGGGAAGAAGGGCTGCGGGCAATCGAAGCGCTTAATGCCACTGATTTCATGGAGCGTAACATCAAGGTCAACGAAGCCCATCCCCGGACAAATCGTTTCGATCGGCAGGACAAAAGCGGCGCAAGAGGGGGAGCTGGAGGCGGCGGTTCCCGCTGGCGTTGATATGAGTCCGTTCACGGCGGGAAACCCTTTCATGCTTGTCGCTGTGGGCCGGCAGCACTGCGATACCGAGAAAGAAATCGTGGTCTGACGCCGCTTTGCTTTTCGGGAAGTAGAGCGCGCCGAGGGTTTTCCTTTGTCCGGCAGCATCAAAATTCAAACGCAGTCCTATAAGGGGAAGGGTAGTTTTTGTACCTTCCCCTTCCTCTGCCCATTCTATCGCCTTCTCCCTCCTTAATCCTGAAAATAGCAAACCGATTGGCCCGAACTCGACGCCGGGCTACACCATCAACCGGTGGCGATCGGTCTCTGTTACGGCCGAATTGGGTTTATGAGACCATAATGGCACAAAATAGGCACATCTGGACCTGTAGTCTGATTTGTATCCGAAAGAGTTGCTTTTCTTGTTCCTGATCTCATATAAGAATCACGTCCCGAGGAGTTCCCCGACCAACTCTCGATGTTGAGAAACAGGAACGCACCTCAATACGAACAGAAATCAGGAGATCCGACCTATGGAAGAGGAGTTGCTTGCCGCGGCCACAGCGGGCGACGTGACTGAGTTAAAGAGGCTCCTGGAAAAAGGAGCTGATGCCAACACCACGGACGTCTTTGGCTGGACGCCACTTATGTGGGCCGCTGCCGGGGGATTCCTCGATGCGGCGGCGATACTCCTGGCACACGGTGGGGAACCTAACGTAGGCGATCAATATAGGGCTACCCCGCTGATGAAAGCTTGCCGCAGGGGCTATCACAAGATCGTAAAACTCCTTCTGGAACACGGCGCTGACGTAAACCTGGCCGACGAGTTCGGCTGGACCGCGCTCATGAGGGCTTGCCGCAGAGGCTACCAGGAAGCGGTGAAGCACCTGCTGGACCACGGTGCCGATATGGAGGCCGCGGATCAGTATGGAGCTACTCCTTTGATCATGGCCGCTGCCGAAGGCCACCTGGCAGTGGTCAAGGAACTGCTGAAACGGGGAGCGAACATCCGCGCGGTTGACAGGAACAACTGGACGGCTCTCATGTGGGCCGTTTCTGTGCGCCACTCTGACGTGGCCGATCTCCTCGAACAATGTGAGGCCAAATAGAAAACCAATGCCGCCAGACCCCGGAATCTGTTCTCCAAAGGAGGCGCAGTCGTGCAAGACAAACTGCTGAGCGCAACCGGCGCTGGAAATCTGAGCAAGGTGAAGGCGCTACTGTCAAAGGGCTCTGACCCAAACGTTAAGGACGAATACGGATACACGCCGTTGATTCTGGCAGCGTCCGAAGGACGCACCGAGATGGTCAAGGAGCTGCTGAACCACGGCGCGGACGTAAACGCCAGGACAGAATCCAACTGGACCGCTCTGCTGTGGGCGTCTTCCATGGGTTATCCCGAAGTCATGCAGCTTCTCCTGGAAAAAGCCGCGGACACGGAAGCCAGGGACCAGTACGGTGCGACCGCGCTCATGAAGGCCTGCCGCCGAGGCCATGTCGAGGTGGTGCGCCTTCTACTGAACCACGGCGCACAGGTCAGCGTAAAGGACGAGTTCGGCTGGACTCCTCTTATGCGGGCGGCTCGTCGAGGCTACCTTGAGGTGATTCAGGAGTTGATAGACCACGGGGCAGACCTCGAGTCAAAGGACCAGTACGGCGCGACCGCGCTTATAGTAGCATCCTCCGAATTTCGCCTCGAAGCCGCGAAGAGACTTCTGGAAAAGGGCGCGGACGTAAACGCTAAGGATCGGAACGGATGGACTGCGCTGACCTGGGCCGCCTCGATGGGGCATACCCAAATGGTAAAGTTCCTGGAAACCCACGGCGGGAAGTGATGGTATGCGCTTTGTGTGAAGATCAGTTGTGAAGTAATACCGGCGTCCCTGCTGTTCGGCAAACACAGCGGTTTCCATGATTCATTGTGGCGCGCTTCGCCGGGGAAGTCTGTCGTAACAATATTGTGAGTTGTTAGCGAGGCTTGGTAAGAGACTTCTTTGCAGCAAATCCTCCCTGGGGTCGTTTGCATACTGAACCCCTCCGGGATTGAGCCTGTCCGCCCTACGCTCGCCACTTGACAAGCGGCCGGGTTTTCACGGAGAATTCCCCATCATCCGCAGCGGCCCCGTGATCGGGTAAAAAGATGTGAGGCTGAAGAAGGGCTCGTAACGATCTTCTTTCGAGTCCTTGTTTTTTTGGCGGAGAGCTTGGGAGAGACCAATTGATAGAAACAGGCTTTGTGAGCAAAGGAGTTTACATCCACGCGGCTCCCAGAGGGCAGAAGCTGGCCCGGTTTGTCACGCTACTCCGGGCCCTGGTGGTGAGGGACGTTACCAGCCGTTACCGCCGCTCAAGTCTCGGGCTGTGGTGGGCTTTTCTCCAGCCTTTGATACTCATGCTGCTATTCAACATGTTGAGAGGCTTTGTGAACGTGCCAAGCGACGGAATCCCGTACGTTCTATTCAGTTATACGGCACTGGTTCCCTGGACTTTCTTCACTAATTCCGTTTCAGCCTGCGGGCCGAGCATCACGGCCAACGCGGAGGTTATCAAGAAGATCGCCATGCCACGGGAAGTCTTTCCGCTGGCAGCTGTAAGCGCGACACTCTTCGACTTCATCATGTCCGCGTTCCTGCTTGCCGGTCTGATGATCTGGTTCAAGGTTGCCGTGGGCTGGGCTCTGCTGTGGTTGCCGGTCCTGATAATCCTGTTGACCGTGACGGCGTTTGCTGTGGGGATCCTGCTGGCAGGCCTGGGGACTTTCCGGAAGGACTTTATTTTTGCCACGCCTTTTCTGACGCAAGCGTGGCTGTTCGTTACGCCCGTGATCTATCCGCTGAGCACCGTCCCGGAGGAGTGGCGCACCATTTACATGCTCAACCCCATGGTCGGAGTGGTGGAAGGCTTTCGCAACGTCCTGCTCAAGGCCGCGTCGCCACCAATGGAGCCACTCTTCTGGTCCGTTTTGACCACAGCCGTGCTTCTGGGTATTTCCTGGCCCCTTTTCAGGCGTCTGTCGGCCTATTTCGCGGATGTTTTGTGAGGCCCCATGTCCAGTGAAGTATCAATCCGCATAGAGGGCCTTTGGAAACGCTACGGTCTTCCTGTGCCGGAAATTCTGCGCAAAGGTTGGAACCTGGTCACACACGGCAAGTTCGCATCCGGGGACGGAGACAAGCGGCCGTGGGCGCTGAGGGACGTCACCATCGAGATCAAAAGGGGTGAGACCGTAGGCATAGTTGGCCGGAACGGCGCAGGAAAAAGCACACTCCTAAAGGTTCTCGCCGGGGTTACGGCCCCCACGCGCGGCAGGGTCGAAATCCTTGGAAGGATTTTCCCGATGATCGAGCTTAACGCAGGCCTGCACATGGAATTGACCGGCCGCGAGAATGTCAGGCTGCTCGGCGCTGTCATGGGTCTTTCCCGAAAGGAGATCGAGTCTCGTCTGCCCGAAATAGAAGACTTCACGGAACTAGGGGAGTGGTTCGATAGGCCGGTGCGCATGTATTCAAGCGGCATGTTGGGCAGGCTCGGGTTTGGCGTCGCTGTAAACATAGAGAGCGAAGTCGTCCTGATTGACGAGACCTTTGCCGTTGGAGACCTTAAGTTCCAGAACAAGAGCCTCGCGCGTGTCAAAGAAATGAGGGAAAGCGGCGCAACGGTGCTGTTGGTAAGCCATAGCCTCGAGACTCTCCAGTTCGTGGCCAGGAAGGGCATACTGCTGGAAGAGGGACGGCTGTTGAGTTCGGGGACAGCCCTGGAAGCCATCAACGAATACGAGAAGCTCGTCTTTCGCTCGGAACAAAAGCGGCTCGAGCACCGCGTGCGAAGCAGGATCACGTCGGAGGAGGCCAACATATTCGGCGCCCGTCTCTACCGCGAGGACGGCGGTACAATCACGGAGTTGACAGCAGAGGAACCCTTCGGCATTGAAGTTGACCTGAAATTGAACCGGAAGCTTGAGCGACCCATGTTTTCCCTCGGCATCGTCAACGCGGCGGGCATACTCTGCAAATGGAACATCTCCGCTGAGGACGGCCTTGCGGAGTCCGGAGAGGTTTCTCATTATCTCCTTCGAGCCTGGTACCCGGAGAACAAGCTTGCCACAGGGGCTTACGAGGTTCATTTCGCTGTAAGAGACGCTGCTTCCTTCGAGACCCTGGAACGAATCGCGGGCGTCATAAGCTTTGCCGTCATCGGCCCCAACCGTTCCCGGGGAATTGTCGCGGGGAGATGCGGTTGGCAGCTTATCCCATACGAGTCCAAGGACCAGCGCAAGGATCATCGGGGGAGAATGGTCCCCGCTGCGACAGGTGAGAGCAATGAATGAAACGGCTTCCATTTCGTGGAGCCGCCTCATGCGGTGGAGGACCGAGTGCTGGCAGAAGTTCGGTTCCGTTCACGACATGCCGGTGATTTCTCCTCATAAGGAACTGCCCGGGCTGTTGCATTCCGGGGCCAGAGTCCTGGACGTGGGTGCCGGAGCACACAAACCTTTCAAGGCAGCGGTAACGCGGGTCACGGAAGCGTACTTCTGCCTGGACGCGGACCCTGACGGAATTTTTGATTTCCGTTCCTTCGACGAAGTCCCTGACGATCTATTCTTTGATCTGGCCATCGCGAATCAGGTATTGGAACATCTTCACGTGGATGAAGCCTTCTCCATGGTCCAATCCGTTTATAACCGCCTCGTGAGGGGAGGCGCGTTTCTGGCCACGGTCCCAAATGCGGCTCACCCGGTAAGACAATGGGATTGCACCCACCTGACACCGTGGCCTGCAAATGATCTCTACAGCCTGTTGCGAAGCGCCGGCTTCGAGATAGTAACCATGAGCCGGTACAACAAGACACCCCTGACCAGAAACCCCTTGACCAGATGGGTTATCCTAACCGTGTGCCGGGAATTCCGCATAGACTGGTGCGATAGTATCATGGCCGTGGCAGTCAAGGAGTCGGGTGAAGAATGAAGACCACGGTTTTGCTTGATGACCGGACCTACCATCTGGAGGTCTTTCAAAAGTCGGCAGCGCCTGTGGAGGCCCCGAGGCTGGTCGTGGTATCCCACCTTCCCAACGGGACAGCTTCACGACTGCTCGAAGTCGGTATTCGATCGGTGGAGCGATTCACTCCGGAACCTCACGAGTTGTGGATAGTTGACAACAATTCCCCCAGGCAGAACGTGACTTGGCTTACTGAACTGCCCAATCTCAACGTTGTCCTCAACCGGACGGAACCCCTGCCTCCCGAGGCCCGCGGCGAGCAATCCGAGGGAGGGCCGCAGGAAAACCAGCAGAAGTGGGGTAGTTACGCGAATGCTATCGGGCTGGAGCTCGGTGTGAAGCTTATAGATCCTGGTTCCCGTTACCTGATGACCATGCACATGGATGTGGCTCCGTGCAGGTCCGGGTGGCTCTCTTTTCTCAGGTCCAGGATAAATTCAACGATAGGGGCCGCGGGAGTGCGGATGGACAAGACGCGAAATCCTGAGGGCGTGTTGCACGTACTTGGTTACATGGTGGATTTCCAGCTGTTCAAACGCCTGGGATTGGACTTCTTCCCTCAATTGCCCGAGCTGGACGTGGGGGACAAGGTCACAACAACCCTGCGGTCGGCAGCGTACGGCGTGTTCGCTTGCCGCAACACCATGTGGGAGCCTGACCTGGTGGAAGGCATCCCGGATGTATCTCCTTGGAAGGATCTGCATGTGGATCGTTCCCTGGACGACGAAGGAAACGTGATCTTTCTCCATTTGGGCCGCGGCCTGAGAAGGTCCTCGGGCGAGCATCGGAAAGGCACGAGCGTCGAGGATTGGTTGAGGGTATTGTCCTCCCATCTGGAGTCCGTTGCAGACGCGACCGCTTGAAACAATTTCATCTCCGGCTCATCGCAGATTCTTCCCATGACCGATGCAAAACCCTCAATGATCACCGTTCGACAGGCCAGGGACCTGGGCTATTCGCTCCGGCGGCATTTTGTGGACGACTTCCACTCCAGACACGTCCCCTCCCTGCGGTCAGGTGTCCTTGTGCTGGATCTGGGCGGCAACCGCACCGGCAAGAGGGGGCTCTTCGATATCGAAGGACGCGGCTTCAGGGTGGTGTACGCCAATCTTTCAACCGCCAAGAGACCTGACATCCAGGCGGACGCGGCCTGTTTGCCATTCTCCGGGGATCTGTTCGATGCCGTGATATGCTCCGAATTGCTCGAACACGTGCGCGATCCCATAGCCGTACTGATGGAGATCAGCCGTGTTCTGATACCGGGAGGAACCGTCCTGATTTGCGTGCCGTTCATGAACAGGATACACGGCGATCCTTACGATTACGGGAGATACACCGACTATTACTGGCGGGAAAACCTGGAACGGAACGGTTTCGGTAGCATTATGATCGAACGGCAAGGCGGGTTCTGGAGCGTCCTGTCGGACATGCTGCGGGACCTGGCGTACCTAAAAACGAGCACTGGTCCGCTATCGAGACCGCCGCTGTTCCGGATTGTGGCCTCGCTGATGGGAGCTGTTAGAATGAAAGCCGTAGAATGGGATTCAAGGACCGGGCCTTCGGGCGAGGCTGTCCCCAAGGGTTTTACCACGGGGTTCGGAATCAGGGCTATCAAACAATGACAAGACCCGGAGTGTATCTTACAGGCGGCGACGGAATAGGCTGGGCCGTGGACGAGGACCTGAAGCTCACACGAGAGGCTCTGGAGCCCATCGTGGACCTGGTTGAACTTCCCGAGAGCGAAGTTGTCCATTCAGTCTGGTGGGAAGGACTGATGATGCTTCCTCCGGAGCAGTTGGCAGGCAAACGGATAATCTGCCACGTCCCCGGAGAGCCGTTCCGTTACCTGGCCTTGCCTCGACACCGCCACGCCGTGGCCATGGTAGGGGAATGGGTTACCAGAAGCTCCCAGGCAAGAGAACAGTTTCGGAGCGTTGGCATACCCAGCACCACTGTTCCGTACCTTATTGACCCGGAGATTTTCAGGCCATTGGCAAAGGACGACGAAGCCAGCCGACAACTCCGCCGGACGTGGGGCGTTCCGTCAGGAATATACCTGATCGGCAGCTTTCAGCGAGACACGGAAGGCTCGGACCTCAGCAGCCCTAAACTGGTCAAGGGTCCGGATTTGCTGCTAGAAATACTCCTTGGATTGAAGAGGAGAGGACTCGCCTTTCACGTGGTCCTTGCCGGTCCGCGGAGACACTGGCTGCTCAATATGCTGACAAAGGAAGGGATATCGTTCACTTATGTCGGCAAACAGGTCGAGGGCGACGACATTGACGTTAATTCTCAGCCTCGTGAGATGCTGAACGCCTTGTACAATCTCGTGGACCTTTACATTGTGGCAAGCCGCTCGGAAGGCGGACCACACGCGATCCTGGAAGCCGCGGCAGCCGGGTGCAAGGTCATCAGCACTCCCGTGGGAATAGCCGCGGACGTCCTTGAAAGGTCGTGCGTTTTCTCATCCCCGCCGGACGCTGTGGAGATTATCGAGAGAGACATGAAACAAAACTCGCTGGCGTCTACCAGACGCGCCAACCATGACAGAGTGCAGGCCAATCATCTTCCTGCGTCTGCCATGCCTCTGTTTGCTTCACTGTACAAGAAGATCGGCTCCATCCCGAAGTACGCCGGCCCCCCTATTTCGGGGAAAAGGCAGGGGGCGATTTCACAGGAGCCGGTGTTCCGCAAGTCCCAGGATTCTGAAAAAGAACTGACCGTGGGGCTGTGGCATACCTTTTTCAAACCACCCTACGGAGGCGGTAATCAGTTCATGATGGCCCTCAGAAAGGCCTTGACAAACCGCGGGGTAGAGGTACGCGAGAATGAGCTTACCGAACGGATTGACGCATACGTGCTCAATTCCATCCATTTCGACGTGGACTCCTTTCTGGCTTTCGGCCGCGAGCATCGCCTAAACATAATCCATAGGATAGATGGGCCGATCTTTCTGATTCGCGGCTTTGACCGCGAAAAAGACGAACTTTGCTATCGTTTGAACGAACAGTTCGCGTCCGCCACTGTGCTGCAATCCGCGTGGGTGTATCAGCGCATCCTGGACATGGGCTACAATCCGGTTAGTCCGGTGATAATTCACAACGCGGTGGATTCAGAGATCTTCCATTCCCGCGGGCGGGCGCCTTTCGATCCGGATCGCAAGATAAGGCTCATCTCGACCAGTTGGTCGAACAACCCCCGAAAAGGGGGGCCGGTTTACAAATGGATCGAGGATCACCTTGATTGGAGCCGTTTCGAGTACACATTCGTGGGCAACGCGTCCGAAACCTTTCATCGGGTGAGGCACATCCCTCCGGTTCCTTCCGAAGAGCTGGCGGACATCCTACGTAGCCACGACGTGTACATTACGGCCAGTCGGAATGATCCTTGTTCCAATGCGCTCATTGAGGCGCTTGCCTGCGGATTACCCGCGCTTTATGTCAACGATGGCGGACATCCCGAGCTTGTGGGGGCCGGGGGCCTACCGTTCAGCAGCGAAGAGGAAATCTTGCCTCAGCTGAACAAGCTGGTGGATAATTACACCGCTTTTCAGCGCCTGATAACGGTGTCCAGACTGGAAGATGTCGGGGACAAGTACCTGAGCCTTATAAGGGAAGTGGTTCAATGATCCCCCACCTGGTCCTGTTTTTCACCAGAGGCGTGTCTCTCCGGACATGGAGCATGGTAGGGATGCTCGAGAGGGAAATCGCCCTGTACCGGAGGCTGATCGAAAACGGCCTCCAGGTGAGCTTCGTGACGTACGGCGATGCTTCCGATCAAGCGTTCGAAGACCGGTTGGGGGGCATACGAATCCTGTGCAACCGTTCCGGTCTGGATTTCAGGGAATACGAGCAGGGGCTTTTCAGCCTCCACGAGGATACGCTGAAGAACTGCACCGTGATCAAGACCAACCAGACTTACGGCGCGGACATCGCCCTCAATGCGTCCCGGATGTTCGGCAAGCCCTTGGTAGCGAGATGCGGGTACATGTGGTCGGCCAATGCCGGCCGCGAGCACGGTGAAGAATCTGCCCAAGCAATCGAGGCCCGCCGGGTCGAAGAGCTAGTCTTCGAGGCTGCTGACAAAGTCGTGGTCACCACTTACGCCATGAAGTCGGATGTGGAGCGGCGGATTCCATCCGCGGCTCAAAGGGTGAAGGTGATTCCCAATTACGTTGATACCGAGCTGTTCAGCCCCGCGGGAACTCAACGGGACGCGGGAACTGTTCTCTTCATCGGGAGGATTGCACCGGAAAAAAACCTGGAATCCCTCATCGAGGCCGTGGAACCGCTGGATTTGAGGCTCACCCTCATTGGCGAGGGCAAGCTGAGACCTGTGCTGCAAAGGCGTTTCAACGATCTGGACGGCCGTATAACCTGGGAAGGGAATGTGCCGAACTCCCAGCTACCGAATTACCTCAACCGGTCCGGCTGCTTCGTGCTCCCTTCGCTCTACGAAGGCCACCCCAAATCCCTGCTGGAGGCCATGTCCTGCGGAGTTCCAGTCATCGGCGCGAATTCACCCGGCATCAGAGAGCTGATTCGCCACCGTGAAACAGGCTTGCTTTGCGGAACCGACGCGGCCGCGATCAGGGCTGCCCTTGAGGAAGTCATGTCCCAGCCGGCTCTAGGTGCGGAACTTGGCCGGAACGCTCGGGATTTTGTCATCGAGAACTATTCCCTGGGCAGGATAGTTCAGATGGAACTGGATCTTCTCAATGAGATCGTCCATCCGTAAACGGGCATCAGTACGGGTTTTCAACCAGATCGCGCGCGCGGCGGTGAATGGGCTTCTGCTGATCAGCCTGTTTCCGTGCTCGGTGGTTGCATCCACCGACGGGTTCAAAGAGCATTTCAACCTACCTCAAGATCCTGAGCCACTTCTCAAAAAGATCTTGGAGCGCGAGGAATTCCGAGACCAGCCTCTGCAGAGCCTTATTGACCGGATCCGGGAATGGTTTCAAGATCTGGCCTTACAGGCCCTACAGTGGCTTCTGGATCATCTCCCGACGTGGGGCCCCCCCGATCTTCCCAGGGAGACGCTGTGGCTGGTCTTCCTTGCGCTGTCTATAGGATTTCTGATGAGTCTGGCAGTCTTTGCGGTCGTCAAATTGGTCCCTCTGATTCTTTCCAAGATTGCCTCCCGCGACCGCAAATCCACGGACGAGCCGGAGGCATTTGATCTAGTCCTGAGCAGTGACGCATGGAATTTGGCTGAACGTATGGCCGGGGAAGCGAGGTATCGAGAGGCCGTAATTTACCTGTTTCGGTACGCGGTGCTGTCGCTGGACGAGCAGGGGCATCTGGCATTTCATTATTCCAAGACCAATCGCGAACTGCTCGTGGGGCTGAATGCCGAGCCCGATACCCGCAAGGTCTTCGCTCGCATGATACCCATATTCGACGGCGTGCGTTATGGAGACAGTCCTTGCGGCCAAGAGGATTACCGCCGCTTCCTGGGGATGTGCCGCTCTGTGACGGGGAGTTGAAGAACCCATGTCGTTCAGGCAGAAAATACTCGTCGTGGCGTCCCTCATCATCGGAGGAGTGGTGGCGGCAGTAATCTCCGGACAGGACGATAAGAAAGCGGGGCAGTTCGTCCCCTCCACCTATTCGGTGGGGCCAGGCGGCTGTAAGGCGCTCTACCTGCTTCTTGAGGAACTACAGATCCCGGTGGAACGCTTCCGAAAACCGTTTTCACTGCTCCAGCCCCGTAAGAGGGCGCTTGTTGTGGTCGAGCCTACCCGGGAACGATTCGACAAAAGAGAACTTTCCAAGCTTCTTGAATGGGTGGAAAACGGTAATTGCCTGGTGGTCTTGCAGGGCGGTTTCATGTTCAGAGAAAAGGCCTGGCTGGACTTCAGCTCAGAAGGCTCGTCTCCGGCGGCTCGATCCAAGCACGGCAATACGGTGGCTCGAAGGCTCGGGCTAAGGTTGAAGAGGTCCCCGGACAGTTCCCGCAGCACCTTGGAGATTAATTCGGACCAGTTATATGGGGTCAAGCGGTTGAGCCTCTCCAATGCAACGAGGTGGAACAAGCCTGCAAGAGAATGGACCGTAACAGCGAGCGACGGACTGGGGGCGGCCATAATAACCAAGAGCATGGGAAAGGGGCGAATCTGGGCCGTATCAGATTCGACAATGGTTTCCAATCGGTTCCTTGCCCTGGATCAGAATGCCCGCCTATTGCCTGCGATCCTGTTGGGAAAGGGTCGGCCTGCCACAGTGCTCTTCGATGAATACCACCACGGGTATCCGCTTGCCGAAAGCTTTTGGAGTTATGTGGGGTCTTCAATTTTCGCGTGGATATTCATTCAGATAATATTTGGGGCGCTGCTCTTCTTCTATTCCAGGAGGGCTCTTTATGCAGGAAGATTCAAGTCCCTTAGCCGCGAGGAGGGCCGATCTACACTGGAATACATAGATTCCATGGCTAATGTCTTCGAAAACTCAAAAGCAAGTAGCGTTGCCCTGGAGGCGCTCTTCGCGCGTACACTGGCGGCCATCGCCAGGAAGAGCGGTGTTCCCTCACATCGGATCGAAGTTTCGTTTGTGAGGCAACTCTTGACCCGGGCGGGGGCAAACCCGGCGGACGCCGACGTGCTGCAGGAATGCCGTAGAGCAATTCAGTCGGGTCGGGATTCCACCGACAACCTGGCGCTGGCCCGCAGACTTGCCGTGATGAACCGGTCCCTTTGCAGAAAGGGTCCGGCGGGATAGAGGCAAGGTTCCATAGCCCTGTCAAGGGTTGATCGCTTCATCCGTCATGAGACAGAGGGCGTTTCCAGTAAGTTTTCAACTCGCCCACGATGCCGCGACGGAACGTGAGCACGCATATGACAAAGATGGCGCCTTGGATGATCGTAACCCAGGCGCCCAGACTGGCAAAGTAGTCTTGGATTGTCACCACCAGGAATGCCCCCACTGAAGGTCCGAAGACAGTGCCCACTCCCCCCATGAGGGTCATGAGAACCACCTCGCCCGAGGCATGCCAGTGCACGTCGGTCAGTGAGGCGAGCTGGAACACCAGCGCCTTCAGAGCGCCGGCAAGGCCCGCCAGGGTGGCTGAGAGGACAAACGCCATCAGCTTGTAACGGTCCGTCTGGTAGCCCAAGCTCGTGGCCCGGGCCTCGTTCTCCCGGATGGCCTTGAGCACTTGCCCGAACGGCGAGTGTATCGTGCGGTTAATGATCAATAGGCCCAGGATGAAGACGGTCAGCACGAAATAGTACATGGCGTAATTGTCGGCCAAGCTTATGAGACCAAACAGGTTGCCGCGAGGAATGGCCTGGATGCCATCCTCGCCGTGGGTAAAGGATGCCTGCAAGCAGAAGAAATAGACCATTTGGGCCAGTGCCAGCGTTATCATCGCGAAGTAGATGCCTTGACGACGGATAGTTAGCCAGCCAAAGACCACGCCTAACAGTGCCGCCACCCCCGTGCCCATAATGATGGCCAGCTCCGGGGTAAGACCCCACACTTTCATCGCATGCCCTGACACGTAGGCCGCAAAGCCGAAGAACGCTGCGTGCCCAAAAGATAATAGACCCACATAGCCGACGAGCAAGTTGAAAGCGGAGGCGAACAAGGCGAAGCACAGAGCCTTCATCAGAAAGACCGGATACATGATAAGCGGTGCGATCAGGCTCAGGACCAACAACGCTGCTATGCCAATTCGTTGCGTCCGCATGCACTCAGCTCACTTTGCCGAACAAGCCGGCGGGCTTAATGAGCAACACGATAGCCATGATCACGAAAATGACCGTGTTGCTGGCCTCGGGGTAAAAGACCTTGGTCAAACCTTCTAACAGGCCCAAAATGAAGCCGGTGATCACCGAGCCCATAATGGAACCCATGCCGCCGATTACTACGACAGCGAAAACCACGATGACCATGTCAGCGCCCATTGTAGGCTTGACCTGGTAGATAGGTGCGGCAAGCACCCCCGCCATGGCAGCAAGGGCCACGCCAAATCCGTAGGTCAACGTAACCATGCGAGGCACATTAATGCCGAAGGCCTGCACCAAGGTGGGATTCTCAGTACCGGCCCGCAGGTAGGACCCGAGCTTGGTTTTTTCAATGATAAGCCAGGTGACCAGACAAAGCGCCACAGAAAAGACCACCACCCATGCCCTGTAATTAGGAAGGAACATGAACCCCAGATTCTTCCCACCACTAAGCTGAACTGGGATCGAGTAGGGTTGGCCTGAGATTCCATAGGCTTGGCGAAAAAGGCCTTCAATGATCAAGGCTAAGCCAAAGGTGAGTAGCAGACCGTACAGGTGATCCAGACCATACAGTCGTCGCAAGAGGAGACTCTCCATAATGACGCCAAAGGAGCCGACTATGAGGGGAGCCAGCAGAAGAGCCAGCCAGTAGTTGATACCCGCGTACGTTATTCCTAGCCAGGCCACATAGGCCCCCAGCATGTATTGGGCCCCATGGGCGAAGTTGACGACGTTGAGCAGCCCGAAAATCAGGGCCAGGCCAAGACTCAGCATCGCATAGAAGGAGCCATTGATCAGACCAAGCAAGAGTTGGCCGAACAACGCCTGCGGCGGTATTCCGATCAGTTCAAACATCAGTAATCCCCTCCGCGCTGATTGTGGCCGGCGTAAACTCTGCCCGCCTCCGGTTAGACGCCTAAGTATCGTTTAAATTTTCCCTCGTTGACCCCGACCAGTTCGTTGGGGATCATGTCCTTCACGCTCCCGTTTTCCACGATGAAATGGCGATCAGCCACGGTAGAGGCGAAGCGAAAGTTCTGTTCCACCAAGAGCACCGTGAATCCCCGGTGCTTCAGGCTGCGGATAATGTCCCCAATTTGTTGAACAATCATCGGAGCCAAACCTTCTGTGGGTTCATCCAACAAAAGAAAAGTGGCCCCGGTGCGCAGAATACGGGCAATGGCCAGCATCTGGGCCTCGCCACCGCTGAGCTTGGTTCCTTGACTCTTACCGCGCGCCTGAAGTCGGGGGAAGAGCTGATAAATCTCCTCCAGGCTCATACCGCCTGGTTTCAAAACTGGCGGCAACAGAAGGTTTTCTGTAACCGAAAGGCTGCTGAACATGCCGCGCTCCTCGGGGCAATAGGCTAACCCCAATCGAGCAATTCTGTTAGAAGGCAGACCCACAAGATCAGTCCCCTCAAACAGTACCGTGCCCCTGCGCTTGGTTACGATTCCCATAATAGCCTTCATCGTGGTGGTCTTGCCGGCCCCGTTGCGTCCCAGGAGCACCACAACCTCGCCGCGGGGTACATCGAAGTTCATGCCATGCAGAATATGGCTCTCGCCGTAAAAGGCGTGCAAGTCCATCACCTGGAGATGGCTTTCGTTACTCGAACTGTGCATGACCGGTCCCCATATAAGCCTCGATCACCTCAGGTTTTTTTGAGACCTGCTCGTAAGTCCCCTCCGCTAGGATCACGCCGTTGTGCAACACGGTAATATAATCACTCAGGTCTGCCACCACGCTGAGGTTATGTTCCACCATCAGAACGGTGCGATTGACAGCCACCATTTTGATGAGAGCGCTGATGCGGGCCACGTCCTCGGTGGCCATGCCGGCCATGGGCTCGTCCAGGAGCGTCACATCGGGGTCCAAGGCCAGTGTGGTGGCGATCTCCAGGGCTCTTTTGCGCCCATACGGCAGCTCAACAGCCGGGACATCGGCGTAGTCGGCTAACCCAACTGCTGCGAGCAATTCGCGCACCCGTTCGTGCAACCCATGCAGCACCTTTTCCGAGCGCCAGAAATGGTAGGAGTTTCCCAACTTGCGCTGCATGGCCACTCGGACGTTCTCCAACACCGTGAGGTTCAAGAATACCGCCGAGATTTGGAAAGAACGCACCATGCCTAATACGGCGATCTCGGCCGGCCGCAGCTTGGTGATCTCGCGGTTCTTGTAAAAGATCCGTCCCGTGCTGGGGACGAGAAACTTGGTGATGAGGTTGAAACAGGTGGTTTTGCCTGCTCCATTAGGCCCGATCAGGGCATGAATTGTCCCTCGACGCACGCGCAGGTTGACGTCGTTTACTGCCCTGAAGCCCTTAAAATTCTTGGAGAGCTGTTGAGTTTGCACGATGTAGTCGTCGCTCATACGCTGCCTCTCCATCGAGTGCAAGGATGTTGCCGGAAGCGTTGTCGGATTGCCTTGGCTGCAAGGGCTCACTGGTAAGCCTCTCGCAGCTCTCGCTTGAGCACTTTTCCCAGAGCGTTGCGCGGGAAGTCTTCCTCACGAAACACGATTTTGCCCAACCGCTGGTACTTGGCCAGGTTGGGGTTGACCCAACCCAGTAGTTCCTTCTCGCTCGCAGCGGCCCCTTCTTTGAGAATGACTAGAGCAACAGGCGTCTCGCCCCATTTCTCGTGAGTGAGACCGATCACCGCCACATCCTTGACCGCTGGATGCCTTGAGATCGCTTGCTCCAGGTCACTGGCGAAGATATTAATTCCGCCGGAGATGATCATGTCCTTCTTGCGGTCCACGACGTAAAGGAATCCGTCCTCGTCCAGCTTGCCCATATCGCCGGTGCGCAGGTAGGTGCGTCCCCGTTCGTTGATCCAGATTGCCTCGGCGGTCTTGTCGGCCAGCTTGTAGTACTCGGGCATCAGAAATGCGCTGTGTGCTGCGATTTCTCCCACCTCGCCGGCGGGCAACTCACGGCCTTGATCGTCTATGATCCGCACATCCCAGCCGACCAGCGGAATGCCCACCGACTCAATCTTGCGCTGCATGTCCTCAGGTTTCAGGGTGGTTGCCACACCTTCCGTAAGGCCCCACAATTCCGCCAGCTCACCTGGGAAGCACCGGAGGACATCCTGCTTGGTTTGCGTGCGGAAAGGGCTGCCGGCCGAAAGCCAAATGCGCATAGAGCTCAAATCGTACTGTTTGAAGTTGGGCTGCTCCAATAGCAGCATGAACTGGGTCGGCACCATGAACGCATGCGTGCAGCGCTCTTTTTGCACCAAGCTCATGAACTCCTGGGGATCGAATTTGGGCATAAGCACCAGGGTGCCGCCGGCGAACACGGTGGGCAGCATGGTCAACCAAGTCCCATTGGCATACAGAGCAGTGGCGACGATAGTGACCGCCCCCGAATCAATGCGGAAGTCCATGCCAAAGCTCAGGGCGAAATGGAGGCGGTTGTGGTGAGTATGCAGGATGCCTTTGGGAGTTCCGGTCGTGCCGGATGTATACATGATGTTGATGGGATCTTCGTAGATCAAGGCTACCCCAGGGTCGTGATCCGAATTGGCGGCCAGGAATCGGGAATAGGACTTCCAGATCCGGCTTTCGGGGCCTGGGGATATGAAGCCTTCAGGCGCTATCTGTTCGAATTGTTCGCGGAAAGGCTCCATGACCTCGCGGCGATCGGAATCCACGAACAGGAAGCGAGAGTCGGAGTCCACCACCATCCGGGCTAAGGATTCACCCGGTACCATCACCGACAGTGGTACTATCACCCCGCCGGCCCTGATGGCGCCGAACAAAATCTCCAACATCTCCGGCCGGTTGCTCATCAAGACGCTTACCTTGTCGCCCTTTTTCAGTCCCAGTCCTATAAGCCCATTGGCCACCTGATTTATGCGGCGGTTGAACTCTCGCCAAGTCAGACGAGTTTCTCCGCAAATGATGGCCGGTTTGTCGGCCCGCCATTTCCCGTGGCTGCCCAACACGTCGGTGATAATAACGTCAGGATTGTCAAACCTCCGCATGGCCCTCTCCATGATTTTGTTTTCCAGGCCGCATGACCGCAGCTATCTGCTCCCAGGAGCTAGCGAAGCCGTGGGCGCCAACCATATCAGTCACTTCTTCCCAGCGTTCCGCCACGA
>Ga0172375_10002649_pt1 | contig 27738 bp, 23 predicted proteins | sample LakKiv1m_FD_114537 | JGI IMG/M metagenome (GOLD analysis project Ga0172375, IMG submission 114537) | Freshwater microbial communities from Kabuno Bay, South-Kivu, Congo - kab_092012_11.1m | ecosystem: Environmental > Aquatic > Freshwater > Lake | place: Democratic Republic of the Congo...
GCAGAGCGCGGGTATCGAGCCCCTTGGCCTTTTCGATCCATTGCTCTTCGTCGCGCGCGGTAGCGACGCCTACCAGCAGCCGCACGGCCGTCCACGACAACGCAGACTCGATGAAGGCCGAGGTGATGCGCGGGAGGTCGCGCAGCGCGCGGGCGACACGGACTTCCTCTTCGAGACAGCGGGCACCGATGCCGAGACGTTCGCGGGTGTAGTCGCCGAGTCGAACGAAGCCGAGGGCTCTCCATTCGCGCCGTGCCAGCAGATCCCTGGCCAACCATCCCTCGATCACGCGACAACGCGACGTGCGAAGCGAAAGTTCGCGAAGTCGGCGGTTCAGGTCGGCTGCGTTGCCGACACCAGCGACGACGTGCAAGCGACGAACGCGCTCGGAGGCGGCGGCCGCGCGAGGCGATGAATCGGCACGTTTGTCCGCGCGATCATAGGCGTCGGCGTTGTCTCGAGCATCGGCACGTGCAGCCTGCGCGGCAGCGGCCCATTCATTGTCGCCAGCAGGATTCGCGGCAGCGTGTTGCGCGCCCGAAATCATGCCTGAAGTATAGGCGAACAAATGGCGAATGTCCAGCCTTACACCCAGGAAATAACGCTTGCTGCCGCTCTTTCTCAAACTTCCCGCGTGATCTCGTGGCGCTCGTTGCGCACTGGCGTGGCAAAGCTTGGTCCGTGCCCCGTGATGTCACGTCTCTGCGGCCGCTACGCCGATCGAAAGGTCCGCGCTGTTCGTGACTAACAGCGCGGTGAGCGTGATCTCAGGTCTCCCTGGCCGCTACGCAAATCGAAGGGCGTCCGACGTCAACGCCCAACTCGGTTGCGGTGGGCGCATTCGTGACCGCTTCGGCGGGTAGCACTGACGCGGCGCGTGGCGCTGGTCCTGCTCCCCCGAAGGTGAGATTCGGTGGCGTGCCAGCACGCGGCACCGCACCGTGTTCGCTACCGGCGTGACGGGCACACATGTCGATGGTTCCGGAGAGGTACCCGCGGCAGCGCTCGAGTGCGACGCAATAGTCGGTCCGGAAGCAACCGAGTTCCTGCGTGCCGTGGAATCCGCTGTTCGGTCGAACGATAGCGCGGCTGGCCCGAACGAGGTTCAGCAGTGGATCGTAGTTCGTGCGTTCGAACGCGACTACGACGCCGTCATCGCCGATGACGCGGCGAGCGTACGCCGAGGGGTATTGGACGGCGTCGGCTACTGGACGAAGTACTGGTCTTTGCAGAAAAGCCAATTCTTGGCCTGGTGTGCCGGTCACCTTTCTGGGGTCGCGTATCGGCGTTGGCTCGACGCACGCATGATCGACTACGAGTCCGACGTGTCAGTTGGCGACGTGTCCTTCCGCGCAGGCTGGAACGCCGATGCCGAGCGTCAACGTGACCGGCGCTTTGTCGAGTTCATGGAGCGGGTCTTTTGTGGTGCCGTCGACGAGGCGCTGCGCGTTGAACTCGCTAGGCAGGAGCGCGGTGACGAGCCGCACGCAGTCGTCGAGTATCATGGCTCCACAGTCAGCAGTCGCTTCGCGATTGCCGACCTGTACGTCGCCGGAGTCGGATTCATCGCCGGTGCCGTACTCGACAAGGACGCCCTCTGGCTCGCCCGTGCCGGCGGCTCGGCGTTGGCATGGCGGCTTAGCATTTGCCTCTGGGTTCTTGAACTTCGTAGCCGCGCTCTCTACACGAATCTCGCCCACCGCGGGATTGACCTTGCTGTTGCATGAGAACGTGACGTGAAGTGACGTTCGTCCTACGTCTTCCGATACCAAGCGCGTCGTGCTGATGCCTCCGCAGACTTCACCGACGGTGAAGTCTGACCACATGCGAATTCGAGAAGAAAAGAGTCAGTAAGACGCACGGAAGACAACCCGGGCGACGATTCATTTGCAACGTTGGGGTTGACATAGAGCACCGGCGATGGGGCCTTGACGGCCGAGAGTGGTACGAGGGCTTTTTCAGCCGCCAGTACAAGGAGCCGCCGACCGCTGGCAACGAGAAACCCGACTTGTCCGCACAACCTGGCTGGGATCGTCCGAAGATTGCATGGATGAAGGAGCCGCTCTCGGAGAAGGCCTCCCATTTCATCTCGCACTCCTGGGGTTTTGATCTCCTCGACGGCGGGAGTTTGATCTTCTGGACAGTTGCGCTCGGGGTATCGCTGTTCTTTGTCGTCTGAAACTAGCTTCGTGCGTGATGAGATGGAACTCGGCTATGAGGGAGGCTTTCTGCTGCAGGCGAGTGACACTCACGTCTCGATGTATCGGTCGCCGAGCAGGCGCGCCGACGGTTGCTGGCCGCGCAGGCCGGCAGGACGGAGCGCCCGGCTCGGTCCTACCCGCCGGCATGTATTCGGAACGCCGCGTAAACGAGCCTCCGCGAACCCGTTTGAATTCCGCAGCCCGCGCGCTGGCGAGAAAACGGGTCCGAGCCTATCGTATGTCCATGGAAGGCTTCGCCGGTGGCGATAGGGTCGCACTCCCGACAACGGCCGGCTGCGATGCGCAAGCGCTGCGAGAACTGCTGGAGAGCGCGGAGCGCTGTCTGGACCTTCGTAAAGTTTACCTGTTCGGTTCGCGGGCCCGCGGCGACGCCCGGCGCGATTCCGATCTCGATCTGGCATTCGAGCACGCGTCGTCGCCGGCCGCGTGGGCGAACTTCGTGAACGCGGCGCGCGACGAATCCCGCGTCCTGCTCGACCTCGATCTGGTCGATCTCGCCAGCGCTCCTCCCGAGCTTCGCGAGCGCATCCTGAAGGAAGGGAAGCTGCTCCGTGGCTGATAGCCGCCAGGCATTCTCGAATCTCGAGCGCGCGATGGCCGAGCTCGAGACTTACGCCGCGCTTCCTGTCGCGAACCGTCGCGACAAGGCCGGCCTGATCCAGGCCTTCGAATTCACCTTCGAGCTGTTTTGGAAAATGTTCCAGAAACTCGCCCCGGAGCACGGCCTGGAAGCTTCGTCGCCTCGCGAAGCGCTGATCGCCGCCGCCAGGATCCACCTGCTCACGGGCGAGGAGCCCGACACGTGGTCGCAGATGCTCCACGACCGGAACCTCTCGAGCCACACCTACAACGCGCCGCTCGCGGACGAGATCGTCGAGAGGCTACTCACCAGGTACCTCGGGTGCTTCCGGGCGACGCTGGAACGAACGCGGCTGCTCGTCGCCTGAGCCGACGGGAGCATTGGCCAGGGAGCCGGGTACAAACATCGGCAAACCTCTGCGGCCTGTCATCCGCCAAGGCTTCGGCGCTCGCCAGAATTGACCCACTCCGGCTGCGCCGGTCTGCCTCGAACCCGCCGTTCCGCGGCTCTCGCGCTGCCGGACACGGCCGGTTGACCACGGGCAACGCCATTAGCGGGGCAGGAATGCGCCGGGATCGTCTCCGGCCTTTACGAAGCCGGCCTCGAGTACGGGCGCGATTCCTTGCTTCTGGTCGGTCAGCACGAAGCCGGTGACGACCGGGCTCTTGGCGACGGTGTGAGCGAAGATCGCGTCGGCATCTTCTTCAGCAGCGATACGAGTTCGCCGTGTGCTTTCCAGACCATCGCCTTGCTGTTCGAACCGAAGTCCGGCAGCGACCCGACCACGACCCCGTTCGCACGCGCCATCAAGCCCCGCGCGTGCCAGAGCGTTCGCTGCGCGATCCCGCGCGCTTGCGTGGCGCTGCCTTCGCCGTCTTGCGACGACTTTGGACGGGGACCGGTCGGAAAACGGTCACTCCGACGAGGTCGCCGCGGGAGTCGTGCTCGATCAGGATAGGAAAGCGCTTCAGGACGCGCTTGGGCAACTCGAACACGAACGCGCCGTACGGTGGTCGTTCACCGCGTTTGCGCCCGCGCAAGGTGAGTTGTGCCAGGGAGGTATCCATCCAGCACTCCATTGCGCCCTCGCGTACGCGCACGCAGCGGTCGGCCGCGATGCTGACGTCACACTCACCACTGCCACTGCGCAGCATTCGCGAGCGATAGGCGTTGTGTACGGCCACGCTCAGGGTGGCGCCGTGGAAGGCGATCGTATCGTCAACGATAGTCGCGACTCGCTTGTTAGGAAAGGTCTCGCCGGAGTTCGGCAAGCGCTTGCGCCCCACGGTCTTCCTGCCGTCGCGCGGCAACAGAAGCCAGCGTTCCGGTGCGTCGCGCAGCGTCCCGCACAGCTTGCATGCGAGCTTGCCCGCGCGAAGCTTGCGCCAGCCCGCGGTGTGGCGGCACTGCAGTGCAAGGAACTCCCACAACACGCCGAGCTGCTGGTAGATCTCGGCAAAGCGCTGCGCTTGCGGGCCGCGCTCGTGCAAGGCTGAACGCCCTGCGACAAAGGTCATGGTACGGAAGAGCCGCTTGAACTCGTGCGATAGGTCTGCCGGGTGGGTCTTCATGACGCCAGAGTAGCACTGTCGGATGCGGGCGTGTACGTCAGCGAGTTGCACGAGGCGGATACCCGCACGCGATCAGGAAGACGACTTCAAACGCCAAAGACCGTGAATCACTCTCGACGAGCCGCTTCTTCGAGACGCTCGTCGAAGGTGACGAACGGTATTGCAGCGGGGCGTTCTTCGACGGCGACGAGTGCCGCCGCGAGTTGAAGCGCGTCCGCTGCACGCAAGGGATGTGATTCGAGAAGCCGTCGCGCGCGGTCGCGCACAGCATTCACCTGCGTAACCTCACTCCAGGAAGACTCCAAGTGCGCCAGTCGCCGCTTGCCGGTCTGAAAGAGCGCCGGTTCCGTCGCGCCCTCGCGACGCTTGCGCGTGAGGGCGGAGATGACCTCGGTTCCCGTAAGCACCCAGACCAGCAAAATGCCGTATTCGAGCAATCAGAGCCGGCAACGCGAGCTGGTCACCTCGGCGCAGGCGAGCGGAACGATCGCCGAAGAGTCCCAGAACCTCATCGACCTTCGCGCTCGTCGAGCAGTGCGGCGAGAACGCCGCAGGGTTCTCCGGGAGGATCGTGTTCGAGAACTTCCGGATCGATCGCCCCCGTACCCCGTCGGATGAGGCCCTTCGGTTCCATGTCTGCGAGTGCCTCGTCGCCGACGCCTCCGGCGGCGAGGATGGGGACGATACTGGCGATGGGCCGGTTGCAATCGAGGATACGGATTGTTTCGCCCCGCCGGACCAGCGCGAGGTAACGGCTGAGGTTGTTCTCGATGTCGGATATGTCGGCCTCTTTCATATAGCCTGAATAGTGTTCTCGTCGTTGGCGAGCAACGGAGGACGGTTCGCGGTGGTCAGGGCCCGCCCCAGGGCCGGCAGGGCCGACGGCTGCGACAGGCGTGGCGGTGCGGTGTGCCGTGAGCGCCTCGCACGCGTGCCAGTCGGCAGCCCGCCGACGGCTGCGACAGGCGCGGCTGCGCGGTGTGCCGTCACCAGCCATCGCCTCGCGCAGTCTCACTCCCAACCTCACGCATGCGTGCCGGCTCGGCCGGTGGTTGCGTCGTTGGCCGACCACATGCCGAGCAGCCGGTTGAGCCGGTCCATTGCGGCGGTGGGCAGCAGCACCTTGGTCAGCGGCGTGAGGAATCCGACGGCGACACTCGGGACGGCGACGTAGGGGCGGTTCTTCTTGATGCCGTCGATGATGTGGCGGCTGACCGACGCGGCGTCCAGCATGTGGGTGCCGGCTACCATCCGCGCGCCGTCGAACATACCGGTGTTGACGGTGTTGGGGCACACGCAGGTGACCGCCAGCGGCCACTCGTAACGCTTGGCTTCCTGCCGCAAGGCGTCGCTGAAACCTACGACGCCGAACTTACTCGCGCAGTAAGCCGACAGACTCGGCAGCGCGAGCAAGCCGCCCGCCGAGGCCACGTTGACGACGTTGCCGTCGCTGCACTCGAGCATCTGCGGCAGAAAGGCTTTGACGGTCCAGAACTGCGCCGTCAGGTTCACCGAGATCATCTTTTCGATAGCGCCGTCGTCGAGTTCCATCAGTGGCGCGGCGCGCATGATGCCCGCGTTGTTGACCAGGATCGACACCGGTCCCATCGCGTCGCGTACGCGGCCGGCAAGTTCGTAGACCGCGCCGCGGTCGCTGACGTCGCAGGTGAAAGTCTGCACGTCTTTTCCGGCAAACGTTCGCGTGCGTGTCGCTTCGAGCGCCGCCTCGTTGACGTCGACGAGGGCCACACGACATACTTCGTCGAGCAGGTCCGCTGCGATCGCTCGGCCGAGCCCCATCGCCGCTCCGGTGACGACGGCGGTTCTATTTCGCAAGTTCTTCTTCATGGCATACCTCGAGGACTTCAGGCAGCAGACGCGCCGCAGAGACCACGACCGCGACGCGCTCTGGTTGGAGTTTGGCCAGGTTCGCGCTCAACCCTTCGAACGAGTGCCGCTCGACTTTGGCGACCAGCGTCTTGGCTCTGGGCCTCAGCGACAGCAAGAAACGGCGCCCGTCGCAGGCGTCCTGGGTCTTGATGACGAGCCCGTCCTTCGCGAGCCTGTCGATCATCCGGGACACCGTGCTGAGCGGCAGCCGCATCTCTTCGGCGACCTGGGAGACCGGTGCCTTGGGGTGACGCAACAGATACTGGAGCAGGTAGATTGCACCGTAGTCGAGCCCGAACTCCGCGACCTTCTCGCGTTCGAAGCGGTAGACGGCCCGCAGTGCATCGAACAGAACTTCGTTCATTTCAGCTTCGGCAAGCACGGCTGTCTTTTCCGAGGGTGCGCGTTTCATCGGCCGGTTCTTTACCTCCTCTGCACTTGCGGGCGGTGTCTGCCGCGACGATTCAGTTCACGCTGTTGATGCTGCTCCGCAGTTTGCGGTTTTCCCAGGCTGCGATGCCCTTGTGGATGAACGGCATCACTCCATTCAGGATGTTGAGCGCCCAGAACAGCCTGGACGGAAAGATGTCGTCGGTATCGTTTTCGAGCCCGCGGATGATGGCGCGTGCGACGGTCTGAGCAGTTTGCGACGGCCACGGAACCGGCGTGTCCTTGCCCGCCGCGCCGAAAAACGCCGTCCGTGTCGCGATCGGATAGACCAGCTGGAGCCGCTGGCCGGGTTCCAACTCGTAGCGGTAGGCAGCGGCAAAGCTGCGCAGCGCCGCTTTGGTGGACGCGTACAACGCGTAACCGGGTACCGCCAGGAAACTCATCGCGCTGGCGGTGATCACCACGCGGTACGGTCGCTGCGCGTGCAACTCCTTCAGTTTGAGTGCCGAGTAGATGGTGGAAAAGACGTTGAGCCGGTAGATCCGGTCGATCGCGTTCCAGTCGGCCGCGCGCAGCGGACCGTAGTAGGCGAAACCGGCGTTGCATATCAGGACGTCGAGCCCGCCGAGTTCGCGCACCGCGTCTTCGAGCATGCGGTCGACGTTGTCGCGGACCGACACGTCGCACGCGTACTTGTGGACATCGGCGCCGCCCAGGTCGACGCCGGCGATCGAACGCGCCACCGCCATCACGTGGCTGCCGCGTTGCCTCAACTCTTCGGTCAGTGCCAGCCCGATGCCCGAGGAGGCTCCGGTCACCAGGACATTCTTGCCCGACAGGTCCATCGTCGAACTCCGCGCCGGTGCGCAGCGTTACTGAGGGCCGCGCCACGGCTCGGGATCGCCGAAGACGCAGAACGGCGCGGGGTTCAGTGCGCCGCCTCCCGAGGCCATGGTTCCCAGGCCGAGATAGAGCCCGGGAGCGATCTGGCGGATCTCGTCTTTCATCGAGTGGATCAGAAAACGGTTGTGCGGGCCGTAGTCCATGCACAGCGAGGGCCGGCCGTCGAAACGCGAGGGGCCGATGGTGGTGTCGAAACGCCGGGTCCGGCTCAGCGCGTCGTTCGTCGTTGCGGTGCCGCTCGAGAACAGGTTGTAGCCATCTCCGCGGTCGCGGCCCCTTGGTTTGAAAGCCTTGCCGTGCCAGCGGCCGGGGCCGAAGAAGGTGTGCGTGAAGAACGACGCCAGTGGCGCGAACAGTCCTACCGGAAGGATCACGGCGCTATATTCGCCGGCCAGCGCTTCCAATTCGGGCGCGGCGGCGGCGTGAAAAAGTCTCAGCACTTCGCTTCGCGAGAGGCGGCCGAGGTCGTCGACCGTGGCCGAGCGCGGCGGCTTGCCGAGGATTTCCTCGAGCGTGTGTTGCTTCCACGTCCAGCTTCCATCGACGGTGAGGCCCAGCAAACCTGCGGTCACGTTCATGGTGTTTCTCCCAATCGGGTAGCGCGGCGACGCGAACCCCGATCGCGGGATCCGCCACGCCCGCAACCTACACTCAGTAGTTGCGTGGTGCAAGTAAAATACTTGCGAAGTGCAATTGTGTCGGCGTGCCGTGCGGCGTGCCGCCGACGAGTCACGCCCCGGCGGGTCGGACCCGCGAGTAGTCTGGTCGGATGGACCGCTGCGCGATCGCGCGCCTTGCGACGAAGCGATTCCCGGCCGGTCAGGCTCGCGAGCAGGGCACTTCGTGAAGCGTGCGCCGGATGATCTCTTCCTTCATCTCGGGTGACAGGTCGTCGAAGTATGCCGAGTAGCCCGAGACGCGTACCAGCAGGCCCGGGTAACGCCCCGGATGGTCGCGCGCCTCGATCAACAGCTTCGGGTCGTAGACGTTGATCTGCATCTGCATACAACCGGAGGCAAACCCTCCGTCGATCAGAGTCTGGAGCGTGCGTGCTCCGTCGTTCCCCGACACGATCCACGGTGCGAGTTGCAAGTTGAAGTTCACGCCGTTGTGCGCGAGGTGCAACGGCAGCGCCGCTGCCGAGCGCATGACGGCGGTGGGGCCACGGCGGTCCATGCCGTTGGCCGGAGAGATGCCGGACGAGAACGGTTCCTTCGCCATTCGTCCGCTCGGAAGCGCTCCGACCTTCTCTCCGAACGCGACGTGTGAAGTCACCGAGTAGAACCCGGCCACGTAGCGGCCGCCTCGCGTGTTGAGCTTGCCGGCGAAGCAGGCTTGGAAGATCTCCATCGCGCGCCCCACGTAACCGTCGGGAAGTGGGTCGTCGTTGCCGTACTTGGGAGCGTTTCTGAGTCTGGCCCTCAACGTTTCGTGGCCTTGGAAGCCTGCGCGGCAGGCCTCGACGACCTCGGCCAGTGTGGCCTTGCGCTGGCGGAACACCACGTGATCGATGGCCGCCAGGCTGTCGCCGACCTCGACTACCCCGACTCCCTGCAGTCCGCTGCCGTTGTAGGTCGCGCCTCCTGCCGAGGCGTCGCGGCCGTTGGCCATGCAACCCTGTACCAGCATCGACGTCAGAGGAGTCGGGTGCCACTTGGTGTTGACACGTTCGACGGCGGCGATGTCGAAGAGCAGGCGGTCCACTCCCGCCGCGACCTGGAGGCGAAAGTTCTCCACCAGTTCGTCGATCGAAACGCAGTGATCGGCCGGCGGCGTAGCCACGCCGATGCGCTTGCGGGCGCCGAAGCGCCGTCCGCAATTCAGCGCCAGTTCCAGACAGATCGGCAGATTGAACAGCGCGGCGTCGGTGGAAAGAAAACTCCTGCCGGCCGAAACCGGCTCGACGCAGCCCACGTTGGCGTAGTCGCGGGCGTCCTGCGCGGACATGCCGCGCGACTCGAGCAGTGGAACGATGACTTCGTCGTTGTACAGAGCCGGCGAGGCCGCTCCGCGTGCCAGAGCCGCGGCGGCGCGCAGGCGGTAGGCGGGCGGACTGCCGCGGTGCAGCCGCGCGGAGTAGTTGGGCTGACGCGTGCGCAAGCGATCCATCAGTTCGAGGAAGAGATAGGTGACCTCGTTGGTCGCGTCGTTGCCGTCGCGGTCGGTGCCGCCCACCACCAGCACCTGGCCGTTGAACAGGCCGCCGTGGAAGCGCGTGCCGCGGCGCGAGAACGCCGGGACTATCTCGCACAGCTTGAGCGCGAAGCACCCGAGCAGTTCGAAGGCTGCGGCGGGGTCGAGGATCCCGGCGGCGACATCGCGTTGGTAGAACGGGCCGAGGACCTGATCGAGCCTTCCGGGCGAGACGGAGTTGTCGAGGGACTCGATGTTGAGCGCTATCTGCGCGAACAGAATCGATTGCAGCGCCTCGCGGAAGGTTCGCGCTGGACGCCGCGGCACCCACGCGCAGGCCTCGGCGATTTCGAGCAACTCGCCGCTTCGTGCGTCGCCGACCGCGCCCTTAGCCATTGTCACGGCTTCCAGCGCGTAGCGCTGCGCGAACTGGTCGAGGCCGTCGCAAACGATCCGGATCGCCTCGTAGAACTGGAACGCAGAAGATCCAGGCTGGCTCTGTCGCTGAAGCGCGGACGCTTCGTCGCGGTATCCGTCGGTTCCCCGTGTTAGGAGCCCTTGATAGTCGGGGACGAAGTGCGAGATCCCACCGAGTTCGTTGATCAGGTAGAACTTGGGGTCGATCTGTTCGGCGCCGAGCCGAAGTTGCGCGCGCAGCGGCAGCGCTCTGGCGGCCGGGAAACGTCTGATCCAGAACGGCAGCACTTCGCGAAGAAGCAGCCGTCGCTCTTCTTCGGAAACCTCGAGCGGGTTGAGCGAACGGTCGGGGAAGCGGAACAGGTCTTCCATCATCGCCAGGCCGTGCAACTCGGGGAAGATTCCTCCTCCGACGCGGTGGGACGTGAAGTTGCCGACCAGCAGCTCGCGCGGGTGGATGCAGACCAGTTTGTTGCGCAGGATGTACGCGAGCGCGCCGGCTTTCTTGGCGATCATGGTGGAGGAATCACCGGTCGGCTCGGTCCACTGGGCTTCCTCGCGGAAGTAGCGCGTCAGCAGCACCGCACGTTCGGCGCACAGCGCCCGCGGAGTCGCGCGGATCTCCGCGTCGAGAGCCGTTACTCGCTCGTTCAACGCGAGTTCGGCGGGGGCGGGTGCGGCGGCAGGTAAACTCGGAGCTTTCTTTTCGCTGGCGTGGCCAACGTGCGTCGCGATCGTGCTGGTCAGGTCCACCGTCGCCGTGCTCATGACGTCACCTCCAGGCCTGCGTTGCCAGACCACACGTCGCAGTTGCGGCGGTGCCGGGGGCATCGATGTTCCGCCCTGAAAACGGCGGCGCAACGGTAGCACGACGGCGTGCGAGTGCGGGCATGTTTTTGCGGTCTCTCCGTGCGGTGTTTGCGCCAAAGAAGCCGAAAAAGCCAGTGGGGGGCCGAAGGTCAAACCTCCGGCCCCCCACTGGAGCGAACGATCAGGAATCGGTCACGCCTTCGAACGAACGATCAGGATCCGCCGCGCACCGCACGGACGTAGTACAGGCTCGACTTGATGTTGGAGTTGGTGTTGCCGTTGCTGAAACCGACGATCCACGCGTTCGCCGGATTGGGGTGGTAGGTGGTAGACGTCCAGTAGAAATTGGAACGTGTGCAACTGCACGTCGTCACCGAGCAATCCGGGACGCACCCGGTGTTGAATGCCAGGTCGGTGGCAGGACTGTCGGCACCGAGAAAGGTCAACGTTTCGAGTTCGTAACGGTTCGGCAACCGCCAGTCGCCGTGGCCGGCAAACACCGCGGTGTTGAGCGCCGCGATCTTGGTCGCGATAGCGGCGGGCCAAGTGTAGGTCGTGTCCTGGTCGTGGATGCTTCCGTCGTCGGAGAGCTTCTCCCACATCAGGCCGGTGGTGTCGTCGGTGATGGTGCCGTTGCCGTTGTCGGTATAACTGCGCGCGGCTCCCATGTGGAATGCGGCGTCCTGACCGCTGCCGGTGCACGAAATCGTGCCGGTACCGCCGCTGGCGTCGTAGCAGATTGTCTGGCCGGTCTGCAGAGGCTGTCCGACCGGCTTGGCCTCGCAGCTTGCGAGGTCGGCAGTGCAGGTGCCCAGATCGCCGTTGCAGGTTGCTAGGTCGCCCTGCGCCGTCGTCAGGTCGGTGTTGCACGTGCCGAGATCGGCGTTGCAGGTTCCGAGATCGGCGTTGCAGGTAGTCAGGTCGCCGTTGCACGTGCCGAGATCGGCGTTGCAGGTGCCGAGATCGCCGTTGCAGGTTCCGAGATCGGCGTTGCAGGTTCCGAGATCGCCGTTGCAGGTGGCCAGGTTGCCCTGAGCCGCTGTCAGGTCGGCGTTGCAGGTACCCAGGTCGGCGTTGCAGGTACCGAGATCGCCGTTACAGGTGGTCAGGTCGCCGTTGCACGTGCCGAGGTCGCCGTTGCAGGTACCGAGGTCGCCGTTGCAGGTGGCCAGGTCCGCCTCGGTGGTTGCCAGATCACCTTGGCAAGTGGTGAGATCGGTTTGGCACTGCGCAGGGTTGGGCAGTACGCCGCCAGCCAACGCCACTCCTACGCTCTCACTACAAGAGTCGAGGAAGTCCTGGATTTCGGGGCCGTCGTTCTCGCTCGGACAGCTCGCTCCTTGCGCGGCGGCGGCGTTCTCGAACTTCAGCCACGCCGCGTCGAACTTCGAAACGCACTTACTGAGAGCGAGCGTGTAGGCAGACGTGTCGTTGGTCAGGATCAAGCGGCGCTCGGCTTTGCCGACGCAAGCCCAGTACTTGCCGGCCTGATTGTTCTTGCCCGATTCGCACCTATCGCTCGGCGACGGTGTGGCCCTTGCCGCGTCCGAATCCGTGCTCAACATCACAATTGCCGCGAAAGACGTGGCGATTGCCATCCCAAGACGTTTTCCCAACATAAGGAACCCTCCCTCTTGTCTGGTCAGCGCGGCGTGCTGTCAGTCCGTGACCCGTATAGCGTCCGCCAGCCGCCAGTCAAACAAGCCGCCTCGAGGTCTCGCCCGGGCTTCATTTTCGCCTGGTTCAGGAACAGCGAGCCACGCTGTTTTCGCCGTCTTTCCGTGTTCTTGACGGCGACGTCGGCAGCCGTGCGAGAGCACCTGTCAGGACCTTCGCCGGGGATACACCTATCGTCGCCGCGGTCGCGGTGTGCCGGCCGATTCAACGGCGTTCGTGCCTGCTATGAACCCGTTGAAAAACCGTCCATCAGCCTGTTCAAAATGACCCAGATGCAAGGCGTGCGCGAAAGTCGTCTGCTACGAGGCTCGTATCTCGCCGGTCGCCGGCTCCGGGCTCGCGTCGTAGCGAGTTTGCATGGGCAGGCGCACCCGCATGGATGAAACTGTAGGCGGCCTGACCGCCATCAGCAGTCCGCTCCGGCGGGCGTCGTTCTTTTGAGAGTGGTTTCGCGCGCACGAACCTCGACTTGGCGACGCGAGTAGACAAACGTGATCCTCGCGCGTCGCCAGCTCCGCGCTCGTGGCCCATTTTCAACAGGCTGCATGCGCGATGCGATCGACCAGAAACTCTACGAAGGCGGCTGCATCGACCTGTTCGACGACGTTGAAAGTTGTCGCGCTCTCGTCTTCCAGCAGTTGAAACATGCCTTCGCGAATCGCCGGCTGCAGGTGCCGTTTGCCAACGGTGAGGAACGTGCGCTCGAAGACCGCCGCCACGGTCAGCGGATCGTGCAGGAAAGCGACGACGTCGGGTGGGTAAGCTCCCTGGCCGCCGAACATCGCCTGGTGCAATGGCCACCAGGTCTCGATCGCGTCGCACAGCACCTGCGCCAGCGGCGAATTCACGTTGCGCAGGCGCGCGAGTTCGGTCTGTGTGAAGCGCACCTTCCAGGTGACGTCGAGCGGTACCAGCGTGGTCGGGATGCCGGCACTCAAAGCCACCAGCGATGCCTCCGGATCGCTGCCGAGATTGTAGTCCATCATCGGTACCGCCGGGTCGTTACCGATCTCGAAGACTCCGCCCATCACGGTGAGGTGTTCGATCGCAGCGATGACGGCGGGTTCCTTCATGATCGCGACGGCCAGGTTGGAAAGCGGCCCGATCGCCACCAGGTGCGGGCGCTCGCGCAGCACGGTGTCGATCAGCAGGTCGATGCCGTGCGCATCGGCGAGCGGCAGCGATTCTTCGGTGTCGACGATCTTGCTCCCCTCGTGGCCCATCCACAGGAAACTGCGTTGGCGCAGCACCGGCTCGCGAATTCCGGCCGCCACCGGGACTTCGCCTCGCCCCGCCAGCATCAGCATCTTCTTCGCGATCCGGGCGCGCAGATCCACGTTCCCCGAGACCGTGGTCACGGCGCGCAGGTCGAGCTGCGGCGACGCGAGCACCAGCGCCAGTGCGATCGCGTCGTCAACGTCGGTGCCGATGTCGGTGTCGAGCAGGATCGGGATCATTGGGCGCTTCTCCTGTGGCGCGGTCGGCGTTCCGCCACGTCCTCGCGCGCCTTGCATCTTGACCATCTCGAACGGGCTCACGACGCTCTTTCAACGGTCTGCAGGTCGAGGTGGTCACTTCCGCTCGTGCCCGTCGAAGTCAGCGCTCCGTCGCGTTTCCGTTCTCGCCGTATCGATCGATGCGGCGCACGAGTGTCTACCCTCGAGGCACTCTTCAGTAAAGACGCCGACGAAAATTCGTGCGGCTTGCCTCCTCTGCAAACAGCGATACCCTCGCAGGTACGTGCGCGAGGTGTTGCTGAGAGTGACGGTCGCGCTATCGTTGGTGGTACCGATCATGTCTGAAGCAGGCGCTCCACGCAGCGGGAATCACTTCACCAACCAGGACGGACCGCGCCGGTTGCCCGGTCTTGCAGTGATGCTGCCGTTCTTGGCCGGCAAGCTCTGGGCCTCGCTGGTGCCGCGCGCGGGCGCTGCGCGCCTGCGGCGCTACGATTCCGAGGCGATCCTGCACAACCCGAGCGTCACCTGGATCGGCCACTCGACGATGCTGGTGCGCATGGACGGCGTCAGCTTCGTGACCGATCCGATGTTCTCGGAGCGCGCCAGTCCGTTGCCGTTCGGCGGACCCAAGCGGCTGGTGGCGCCGGGCGTGCCGCTTCAAGCGTTGCCGCGGATCGACTTCGTCACGGTGTCGCACGACCACTACGATCATCTGGACCTGCCGTCGATCGCAGCACTGGCGCGGCGCGGCACGCGCTTCATCGTACCGCTCGGGATCGGAGCACTGATTCGCGAGGCCGGCGGACAGGCCACCGAACTCGATTGGTGGCAGAGCACCGAGGTCGCCGGGGTACGTGTCCACTGCGTTCCGGCTCAACACTTCTCGGGCCGCTCGGCGCTCGGCGGCGATCAGCGGCTGTGGGCCGGGTGGGTCGTCGAGGGGCCGACGCGGCGTTTCTACCACGCCGGGGACACCGCTTCGTTCGACGGTTTTGCCGAGATCGGCCGACGTCTGGGACCGATCGATCTCGCGACCATTCCGATCGGTGCCTACGATCCGTCCACCATAATGCGCGCCGTGCACCTCAGTCCGGAGGAAGCCGTGCAAGCGGCCGTCGATCTGGGCGCGCGAAAGGTTCTCGGCATGCACTGGGGCACGTTCGATCTCGCCGACGAGCCGATCGAAGAACCGCCGCTTCGCTTCCTCGCGGCCGCCGAGCATGCGGGGCTCGGCGCGGACCGCGCGTGGATCTTCGACGTCGGCGAGACGCGCGGCTGGTAAACAGCAGCAAGCAGTAATCGGCCGCACTGCTCGCGTGCCGGCCGCAGCGACGCCGCTAAACCCAAACCCAAGATCATGCCCCACGCCCCATACCGCAGCGCTCCCGTTCCTTCGACGAAGATGCCGGGCGGCGTTCCGTACATCGTCGCCAACGAGGCCGCCGAGCGCTTCAGCTACTACGGCATGCGCGGGATCCTGGTGGTCTTCATGACCCGGCACCTGTTGACGGCGGCCGGCGTGCCGGCGCCGATGAGCGACGCCGAGGCGCGCGAGTGGTTCCACGTCTTTGCCGCTGCGGTCTACTTCTTCCCGCTGTTCGGCGCGGTCTTGTCGGATTCGCTGCTGGGCAAGTACCGCACGATCCTGATCCTGTCGGTGGTGTACTGCGCCGGCCACCTGGCGCTGGCGATCGACGAGACGCGGCTGGGACTGGCGGTCGGACTGACGCTGATCGCGATCGGGTCGGGAGGCATCAAGCCGTGCGTGTCGGCCCACGTCGGCGACCAGTTCGGCCAGGGCAATGCGCCGCTGTTGCAGAAGGTCTTCGGCTGGTTCTACCTGGCGATCAATCTCGGAGCGTTCATCTCGAGCCTGCTCACGCCGTATCTGCTCGAGCACGTCGGGGCGCACGTGGCCTTCGGCGTTCCGGGGCTGCTGATGCTGGCGGCCACCTGGGTGTTCTGGTTGGGCCGCTATCGCTTCGTGCACGTGCCGCCGGCCGGACTCGGTTTCGTCAACGAACTGCGCTCACCGGCGGTGCGCGCGACACTGTGGCGGCTGTGCGGCATCTATCTGTTCGTGGCGGTGTTCTGGTCGCTCTACGACCAGACGGCGTCGTCGTGGGTGCAGCAGGCCGAGCACATGAACAAGAAATTCCTCGGTATCGAGTGGCTCTCGGCCCAGGTGCAGGCCGTCAATCCGATGCTGATCCTGACTCTCGTGCCGGTCTTCTCGTACGTGGTCTATCCGCTCACCGAGCGGGTCGTGCGGGTGACGGCGATAGGCAAGATAGCCTTCGGTCTGTTCCTGACGGTGCCGGCGTTCCTGATCCCGGCCTGGGTCGAAATGCGCATCGCCGCCGGAGTCACTCCGTCGATCGGCTGGCAACTTCTCGCCTACCTGATCATCACCGCGGCCGAAGTGCTGGTTTCGATCACCTGTCTGGAGTTCTCGTACACGCAGGCCCCGCGCGCGCTCAAGTCGCTGGTGATGTCGCTGTACTTCCTGTCGATCACCGCCGGCAACCTGCTCACCTCCGGCGTCAATCTGCTGATCCAGAACTCGGACGGCAGCTCGCGCATCAGCGGCCAGGATTACTACCTGCTGTTCTCGGCGATGATGACGGTGGCGGCGGTGGCGTTCGTGCTGACCACGCGCGGGTACCGCGAGCGGGTGGTGTTGCAGGAAGAGGGGGCAGGGTAGCGGCGGTGGCACTCAAAGCCACCATCTTCAAGATCGATCTCAACGTCGCAGACATGGATCGCGACTACTACGAGTCGCACGCGCTGACGCTGGCGCGGCATCCGTCCGAGACCGACGAGAGGTTGATGATCCGTGCGAGGTGGCGTCTTCTTGTTTCCGCGTCACCGTATTGCGCGAGCCTCAGTAGATGACGTCGCACGAGCTGGCGATCTGTCGTCCCGTTGGTCACCGGCCGAACTCGCCGCGTTCGATGCGAGCACGCGCTGCAGTCTCGATCTTGCGAAGCTGCGGAACGTAGTCGCAGTAGCGCGAAAGCGCCTGGCCTTCGCGCGTCGTCGTTCTGACGAGATCGCGAGCCACGAGCCGCGTTCCATCGCGGAGCACGCGGTGATACAGCAACGGCGAGGCGCGGTTGAGCACGACGACGTCTACATCATTGCGACCCAGGGCCTGCATGAGGCTCGCCGACAACTCGGAATCGTAACCGAACGCCCCGGCTTCGCCGAGCGCCGCCGGCTCGACGTAGACGGCTACGTCGACGTCGCTGTGTGCAGCGGCGTCTCCGCGCGCACACGAGCCGAAGAGGTAGCCCTCGAGAATTTCCGGCCGAGCCTCGAGAGCCTGGCGCAGTCGCTGTATCGTGGTCTCGATTGTTCGCACGTCCCGCAGGGTGCTCCCCGACGCGGCGATCTGCAATCGGGCCGGCCGTCTCGATCGTCGAAGCCGGTGGGCACGAGCGGAAGACTTGGAAGCTCCGAGCGCTATGTTCGGAGTTCGACCCGCAATCCACGGAGCACGGGCGCCTCATGTTCGGAGTTCTCCCTGCTGCGTTCGGAGAGCATCACGGCGGCGCTGTCATCGACCGCACTAGCTCCGCAACCCCGCCGGAAATCCCTCGCCGTTGTCTCATGGCATAGCTTGGAATAGGGTCCACTTTATTGGAGTCTGTTGCGTGGGCTCCGTTTTAGGCCCCCGAGCCCGAGCAGGAGTACGGCCGTGACGAACGACGAGGTCCTTACGATCAAAGAGGTCGCCGCCCTTCTCAAGCTGGCCGAGAAGACCGTGTACTCGATGGCCCAGCAGGGGGAGATCCCGGCCTTCAAGGTCCGGGGCCAGTGGCGCATCCGGCGCTCGGAGTTGGACCGCTGGATAGACAAGCAGCCGAGGGGTGGCGCCGATGGCAAAGACTGAAGAGCGTGCGGGCAAGCCCGCAGTCGCGAGGAAGACGACGAACGGCGCTACGCTCGGCTTCGAGCAGAAGCTCTGGCAGGCCGCGGACAAGATGCGCAACAACATGGACGCGGCCGAGTACAAGCACGTCGTGCTTGGGCTCGTCTTCCTCAAGTACATCTCCGATGCCTTTGAGGAGAAACACGCCGCGCTCGCGGCCGACGTAAAGGCTGGCGCCGACGCCGAGGATCCCGACGAGTACCGCGCCGACAACATCTTCTGGGTGCCCAAGGAGGCGCGCTGGCCTCACCTGCAGAGCAAGGCCAAGCAGCCCAGCATCGGCAAGCTCGTCGACGACGCCATGGTCGCGATCGAACGAGACAACCCCACGCTCAAGGGAGTGCTGGCCAAGGACTATGCGCGCCCCGCGCTCGACAAGCAGCGTCTCGGCGAGTTGATCGACCTCATCGGCACGATTGGGCTCGGTGACAAGCGCAACCGTACGCGCGATGTGCTCGGCCGCGTCTATGAGTACTTCCTGTCGTCGTTCGCCTCGGCCGAAGGCAAGAAAGGTGGCCAGTTCTACACACCCCAGTGCGTGGTGCGCGTGCTCGTCACCATGCTCGCGCCCTACAAAGGCCGGGTCTACGACCCGTGCTGCGGATCGGGCGGCATGTTCGTGCAGAGCGAGAAGTTCGTCGAGGCCCACGGCGGCCGCATCGGCGACATCAGCATCTATGGCCAGGAGTCCAACCCAACCACGTGGCGCCTGGCCAAGATGAACCTCGCCATTCGCGGCATCGACGCCAACCTTGGTGCCGAGTGGGGCGACACCTTCCACCGCGACCTGCACAAGGACCTCAAGGCCGACTACGTGCTCGCCAACCCGCCCTTCAACGACAGCGACTGGGGCGGCCAGCGCCTGCGCGAGGACGTGCGCTGGAAGTTCGGCGCGCCGCCCACGGGCAACGCCAACTTCGGTTGGGTGCAGCACTTCATCCACCACCTCGCGCCCACCGGGCTCGCGGGCTTCGTGCTCGCCAACGGCAGCATGTCATCGCAGCAGTCGGGTGAGGGCGAGATCCGCAAGGCGATTGTCGAGGCGGATCTCGTGGATTGCATGGTCGCACTGCCGGGGCAGCTCTTCTACTCGACGCAGATCCCGGTCTGCCTGTGGTTCTTGTCACGCGACAAGAAGAACGGGCTCGGCGGGCGCGGCAAGAAGATGCGCAACCGCCAGCACGAAACGCTCTTCATCGACGCGCGCAAGCTCGGCACGATGATCGATCGCGTTCACCGCGAACTGACCGACGAGGACATCGCGCGCATCGCCGACACCTACCACCGCTGGCGCGGCGACGGGGATGCGTCCGTAGGGGCGCAATTCATTGCGCCCTCTTCGCGTGACCGGAAATCAGGGCGTGATGAATCACGCCCCTACGAGGACATTCCCGGGTTCTGTTATTCGGCCACCACCGACCAGATCCGCGGCCATCAACATGTGCTCACGCCCGGACGCTACGTAGGTGCCGAGGAAGTCGAAGACGACGGCGAGCCCTTCGACGAAAAGATGACCCGGCTCGCGGCCAAGCTCGAGGAGCAGTTCACCGAGGGAGCGCGGCTGGAGAAGGCGATTCGGAGGAACTTGAGGGGGCTTGGGTATGGGGGGTGAGTGGAGACACCTGAGGCTTGGTGACGTATGCACCAAGATAGGAAGTGGCGCGACTCCGCGTGGGGGGAAGGATGCTTACCGAGGTGGTGTCACCAGGCTCATTCGCAGCCAGAACGTCTATGATGAGCGTTTCCATCGCGATGGCCTCGTGTTTATCGACGATGCCCAGGCACTTGATCTGCGCAATGTCGAAGTCCGACCAGCAGATGTCTTGCTGAACATTACCGGAGATTCCGTCGCACGCTGCTGTCAGGTCGCGCAAGATGTGCTTCCTGCTCGAGTAAATCAGCACGTCGCCATCATCCGGCCACGCCCAGACGTTCTCGACCCCAAGTTTCTACGCTACGCACTCGTGACCCCTGCATGCCAAGCATATTTACTGGCACTTGCCTCATCGGGAGCAACACGGAACGCCCTCACCAAGGCGATGATCGAGGAACTCCGTGTCGACGCACCACCGATTGGCGAGCAGCGCGCGATCGCCAACATCCTCGGCACCCTCGACGACAAGATCGAGCTGAACCGTCAGACGAGCGAAACACTCGAAGCGATGGCCCGAGCGCTGTTCAAGTCGTGGTTCGTCGACTTCGACCCCGTGCGCGCCAAGGCCGGCGGTCGTCAGCCGAGCGGCATGGACGCCGAGACGGCGAAGCTCTTCCCGAGCGAGTTCGTGGAGTCGGAGCTGGGGGAGATTCCGAAGGGGTGGACTTGTGCTCCTCTCGAGCGCTGGGCAACAGTCCTGTCCGGGGGCACGCCGTCGAAGAGCAATCCTTCCCTGTGGAACGGAGACCTCCCGTGGATCAGCCCGAAGGTGATGACCTCGATCCATGCAGATGAAGCAGATGCTTTCGTGACACGCCAGGCTGTCGGCGACGGCACGCGAATCGCACCGACTGGCTCCACGCTGATCATGGTCCGTGGGATGGGCCTACACCGAGAAGTCCGCGTCAGTCAGGTTCGACGAGAGGTCACGTTCAATCAGGACGTGAAAGCGCTGGTTCCGCAACAAATCGAGGCCAACCTGCTCATGTTCGCGATGCTCGACGCCCAAGAGGTCCTGCTCGGCCGCGTTGAGTCCTCTGGGCACGGGACCGGCAAACTGCCGAGCGAGATCCTGCTCAGCCATCTCATCGTGATGCCCGATGCGGCGGCACTGCGAAAGCTCGCCGGCATCTTCACCAACATCAACGACAGGATCGCATCCGCGCGGGCCGAGAACAGGCACTTGGCGGCGTTGCGCGACACCCTGCTGCCGGCACTCTTGTCGGGCGAACTCCCCGTTGGTGGCGCCGAGCACGTGCTGGAGGCGCAGGCATGAAGCTCAACCCCGACCGTCACCACCGCCGTTCCATCCGTCTGCGGGGCTACGACTACTTGCAGTCAGGGGCGTATTTCGTCACGGTCTGCACGAAAGACCGCGAATGCCTGTTCGGCGAGGTGATGGACGGGGAGATGCGGTGGAACGAGGCCGGGCGGATCGTGCAGACGACATGGGCCGAATTGCCGTCACATTACCCGGGCGTGCAGATCGACGAATTCGTGGTCATGCCGAACCATGTCCACGGCATCGTCGTGTTGTCGGAACACCACGGCAATGAACGCGACGTAGGGGCGCAATTCATTGCGCCCCCAATTGGCATAGCGGCGACGTCAAAGGGCGCGATAAATCGCGCCCCTACGTTGGGTTCCGTTGTTCGCGCGTTCAAGGCGCGAATCACGACCGCCATCAACGGCATCCGCCAAACGCCGGGCGTCCCTGTCTGGCAACGCAACTACTACGAACACATCATCCGCGCCGACGACGACCTGAACCGCATCCGGCAGTACATCATCGACAATCCGGCGCAATGGGCGTTCGACCGCGAGAACCCGTCGAATTCTGTGATCGACACCGGCGTAGGGGCGCAATTCATTGCGCCCTCGAAGGAGACCTGGCTGCGATGACTCGCAAGAAGAAGTCCCCTGGCGCGTCCCTCGTTCGGTCCTCAGCGGCCGAGTACCTGACATTTGTGGCGGCCAGCGGCGTGGGCGGCGTGGAGGCAGTCTACGCCGACGAGAACGTGTGGCTGAGCCAGAAGATGATGGCGCAGCTCTACGACGTCGACGTGCGGACCGTCAACTACCACCTGAAGACCATCTTCACGGACAGCGAGTTGGAGGAGGACGCAGTTATCCAAAATTTTTGGATAACTGCCGCCGACGGCGACGGTGCTGGGCGAGCCACCCGAAGCAACTGTTCGGCGTTTCCGAATACTTCGGGTCAGCGCTCCCGTTGCGCGACAGACCCCGGGGCAACCATCCGGAAGCTCCGGATAGTTCGACTCGGCGGGAAGAACTCGCGAATTCGCCACGAGCTCTTTCCAGACGGGGACCGACGCCCCAGGGCTACGGGGTGGCAGCTTCGAGCCATCCGGATCGCCCGGGGAGGTTCGCGATGAGCGTCAAGAAGAAGCTCGACCCTCGGAAGCTGATGGAGATAGCGGTCGACGTGATGAAGAAGTCGATCGCCGAGCGACGCAGCGACGGCAAGGCGAGCCCGCTTGTCGGCGCGGTGCTGTGGAAGCCGGATGGCACCGTGGAGACGGCGAGCCGGGGTGAGCTGCGTGATGGTGACCACGCGGAGTACACGCTCCTCGAGCGGAAGAACCGGGACCGCAAGCTCGATGACGCGGTGCTGGTCAGCACGCTGGAGCCGTGCGCGCCGGGGTCGCGGCGACATCCGAAGCTCGGCTGCGCCGAGCGGATCGTCGTCGCGCGGATCAAGGATGTGTGGGTCGGCGTCGAGGATCCCGACCCGACGGTAGATCGCAAGGGCATCAAGTATCTGCAGGACAACGGCGTGAAGGTCCACCTCTTCGACCGCGACCTGCAGGAGGTCATCGTCGAGACGAATCGGGACTTCATCGACCAAGCCGAGGCCCGCGCAGCGGCAGCGCGAGAGGGAGCCAAGCAGCAGCCCACCGTCCTGTCGGGCCTGGAGACGGCGCTCGCGACCGCGGGCCTCAGCGACCTCAACGAGCGGGCGCTCGGCGAATACTTGGCGGCGGTCGGTGCCGGCGGGAAGGTGGCCTCGAAGGAGTTCCGGCGGCGATTGGCGCGGCAGGGGTTGCTCCACGAAAAGGGCCAGGCGTTCGTGCCCTCCGGGTTCGGGCTGCTGCTTTTCGGCAACGAGCCTCGGACGCATATGCTACAGGCGGGCCTTCTGGGGACGATCCACTATGCGGACGGCGGAGAAGAGACCCGCGACTTTGACGGACCCGCGGTTGACGTTCCAGGGCAGGCAATCCAGTGGATCAAGGACAAGTTTCCCAACCCGATCACGCGCACGCAGGCGAAGCGGCGCGAGGTGAACGAGACGCTCTTCGAGCTTCTACGCGAGGGCATCGTGAACGCCTTGGTGCATCGGGACTACGGCATCAGGGGCGCGAAGTGCCAGCTCGTGGTGTCCTCGGAGAAGATCCTCGTGCTGAGCCCGGGCCTGCCAGTCGAGCCGATTACCATGAAGCAGCTCCAGGCGTTCGACGCCCCGATGCTCAGCCGAAACCCGGTGATGCATTTCGTCTTCGCGAAGATGAAGCTCGCCGAGGAACGAGGCCTCGGGCTCAAGTCGATGAAGTCCAGGGCGTTGTCCGCGGGCATCCCGCTCCCGTCCTACGCATACAAGGCACCGTACGTCGTTCTGTCCCTCTACAAAGAGGCGACGGCAGCGATCCCGGTTGCTGCAGGCGATGCCTCGGAGCAGCTCAGCGATGCGGAACGGAAGGGCTGGGCCTGGATCGTCACTCGCGAGACGGTGACGACGGCCGAGTACCAGGAAGTGATGAGCGTCCCCCTTCGGACAGCGCGCTACCAACTGAAGCGGCTGACGGACCTCGGATTGCTGCGGATGTCGGGCGCAGGGAAAGCAACACGCTACGAGGTAGTTCGATCATGAGCCCCTCACATGCATGTCAACGCCTGCCTGGGGGACGGCGGTTTCGGCAACACGCTGGCCGCCTCTTGCCGGGTTCCTCGGTTTGGGCGGCGATGGCGGCGGATTCCGGCAACAAATCCGGCAACCGTTGCCGGATTCGCACGGTGCATCTGCCCACCGTGGAGCGGCTGACCTCGGGTCGAAGCCCCTCATGAGCGGCAACTTCACCGAGTCCGTCGTCGAAGAAGCCGCCCTGGAGTGGTTCGGCGCGCTCGGCTACCAAGTCGTGTGCGGTCCGACGATCGCACCGGGGGAACCGCGCGCGGAGCGCAACGGTTACGGGCATGTGTTGCTCGAGGGTCGTCTGCGCGAGGCGCTGCGTCGGCTGAACCCCGCGGTGCCGGCCGAGGCCATCGATGAGGCCCTGCGCAAGCTCACACGCATCTCCTCGCCCCAGCTCATCGATGCCAATCACGAGCTTCACTATTACCTGGTCAACGGCGTCAGCGTGGAGTACTTGCGCGGCGACGGGACGATCGGCTACGACCCAATCCGGGTGATCGACTTCGACGACCCTGGCCAAGACGATCTGCTCGTCGTCAACCAGTTCACCGTCGCCGAAGGCGGCCACACACGGCGACCAGACGTGGTCGTCTTCGTCAACGGGTTGCCGCTCGCGGTGATCGAACTCAAGAACGCCGCCGCCGAGAACGCTACGATCTGGAGCGCGTTCCAGCAGCTCCAGACCTACAAGCACGAGGTGCCTGCCTTCTTCGTCTTTAACGAGATCATGGTGATCTCGGACGGGCTCGAGGCGCGGCTCGGCACTCTCTCATCACAGCGCGAGCGCTTCGCGCCGTGGCGAACCATCGAGGGCGAGGAACTGGCGCCGTCATCGCTGGTCCAGCTCGAGGTTCTCATCCGCGGCGTGTTTGAACCACGACGCTTCCTCGACCTCATCCGCCACTTCATCGTCTACGAAAGCGACGGCGACACGGTCATCAAGAAGCTGGCCGGCTATCACCAGTTTCACGCGGTGGACCGCGCGGTAGAGGATACGCTCGCGGCATCGCGACCCAAGGGTGATCGACGCGTGGGCGTAGTGTGGCACACTCAGGGCTCGGGTAAGAGCCTCACCATGGCGTTCTACGCCGGCCGGATCATTCTCCACCCCGAGATGAAGAACCCGACCCTCGTCGTGCTCACGGACCGCAACGACCTCGACGAGCAGCTCTTCGGCACCTTCTCGCGTTGCCAGGAGTTGCTGCGCCAAGAGCCGACGCAGGCGCGCGACCGCGCGCATCTGCGCGAGCTGCTCCAGGTCGCTGCCGGCGGCGTGGTGTTCACGACGATCCAGAAGTTCTTGCCCGAGACGCGCGGCGACACCTTCCCACTACTCTCGCCGCGCGAGAACATCGTCGTGATCGCGGACGAAGCGCACCGCAGCCAGTACGACTTCATCGACGGCTTCGCTCGCCACCTGCGCGACGCCCTCCCCAATGCCTCATTCATCGGGTTCACGGGCACGCCGATCGAGCTGACAGACAAGAACACGCGGGCGGTGTTCGGAGACTACATCAGCATCTACGACATTCAGCGCGCCGTGCAGGACGGCGCCACCGTGCCCATCTACTACGAGAGCCGACTCGCCAAGCTCGAGCTGAAGGAAAACGAGAAGCCTCTCCTCGATGCCGAGTTCGACGAGGCCACCGAGGGCGAGGAGATCGAGGGCAAGGAGAAGCTCAAGTCCAAGTGGTCGGCACTGGAAGCGCTCGTCGGCACCGAACGGCGGCTCGCGCTCGTGGCCGACGACCTCGTGCGCCATTTCGACGCGAGGCTCGAAGCCATGGACGGTAAGGCCATGGTGGTGTGCATGAGCCGGCGGATATGCGTCGACCTGTACGAGGCGCTCGTCGCTATGCGGCCGGCCTGGCACCACGCGGACGACGACAAGGGCGCCCTCAAGGTCGTGATGACCGGCTCGGCTTCGGATCCGGCCGACTGGCAGCCGCACATTCGTAGCAAACTTCGCCGCGAGGCTCTGGCCAAGCGGTTCAAGGACCCCGAGGATCCGCTGAGGCTCGTCATTGTTCGCGACATGTGGCTCACGGGCTTCGACGCGCCGTGCCTGCATACCATGTACGTGGACAAGCCGATGCAAGGACATGGGCTGATGCAGGCCATCGCTCGCGTGAATCGTGTCTTCCGCGACAAGCCGGGCGGTCTGGTCGTCGATTATCTGGGCCTTGCCGAGCAGCTCAAGCGCGCCCTGCGCACCTACACCGAGAGCGGTGGCCAGGGGGATACGGCCATTGATCAGCAGGAAGCCGCGGCCCTGATGCTGGAGAAGCACGAGATCTGCTGCGGCATCTTCGGAGCGTTCACTGCGCCGAACGGCGCAGTGTGGCATGGCTTCGACTGGTCGCCGTGGCTCGCCGGCACGCCGGCGCAGCGCCTCTCGCTCCTACCCGCGGCGCAGGAGCACGTTCTGGCGCAGACCGACGGGAAGGACCGGCTCCTTCAGGCGGTCACGGAGCTATCCAAGGCGTTCGCCCTCGCCATCCCGCACGACGAGGCGATCCGCATCCGCGACGACGTGGGCTTCTTCCAGGCCGTACGCACCGCCATCGCGAAGGCCTCAGTGGGCGAGCGCCGGGCCTCGGGAGAACTCGACCACGCGATCCGGCAAATCGTCTCCAAGGCGGTTGTCTCGGACGAGGTCATCGACATCTTCGCCGCCGCGGGCCTGAAGACCCCGGACATCTCGATCCTCTCGGAGCAGTTTCTCGCCGAGGTGCGGGGCCTCCAGCACAAGAACCTCGCGGTCGAGTTGCTGCGCAAGCTCCTCAACGACGAGGTGAAGGCGCGCGCCAAGCACAACCTCGTTCAGGCCCGTTCGTTCTCCGAACTGCTCGAGAAATCGATCCGACGGTACCAGAACCGGGCCATCGAGGCGGCGCAGGTCATCGAGGAGCTGATCGAGTTGGCGAAAGAAATGCGCGAGGCCCAGAAGCGTGGCGAGAAGCTCGACCTCACTGATGACGAGTTGGCCTTCTACGATGCCCTCGAGGTCAACGACAGCGCCGTGAAGGTGCTGGGTGACGACACGCTCAAGACGATCGCCCGCGAGCTCGTTGACTCCGTCCGCAAGAACGTCAGCATCGACTGGACGGTGAAGGAGTCGGTACGGGCTAAGCTCCGGGTCATCGTCAAGCGCATTCTCCGCAAGTACGGCTACCCGCCCGACAAGCAGGAGGCGGCGACCAACACGGTGCTCCAACAGGCTGAACTACTGTCGGACTACTGGACGGAAGCGGTGAGAGTATGAGGACGCTCGGTGCAGCAAGACGCTGCACCAGGGCTGCGAAGACTGAGGTCTACGAGTTTCGTTGGTCTTACGCGGGACGAAAAAGCAGCGCTGCCCTGGTGGCGCGTCGGCGCCGCGTGGACTTGCGACAGTGACGCCGGGTGAGAACAATCCGTTCATGCGGCCTCCTTCCATGCAGCCTTCTTCGACGCGGTCTCCTTCGATGCCGCCCTCTTCTCCGCCGGGCAGACTGCCGATCGCGATTGCGATGATCGCCGCTCTCGCCTTTGCGATCTGGTACGACAACACCGACCGCTCGGCGCAGCCGCCTGCTTCTCTCCCCGGTGCGGCGACTCCGGCGGCCGCTCCCGTCGCTGCCCCGGAGGCTGCGACGCCCACGGCTTCGGCGGCAAGTGCCCAGACAGCGCCGCCGCCCGCATCATCCGCGACGTCGCCCCCGATCCCAGCCGAGGCACGAACACCCGAAGCGAATAGCTCGGCTCCACGCGACACGCTCCGCGATCTGATCAGCAAGCTCGCGGGCCTCGTCACCTGTTTCAATCGCGCCGACCGGACGGCCCGCAGCAGTATCGATCGCTACCAGAGCTGGCTCGACGACAAGAAAGCCGGTCCTAGCGGCCGCGAAGACATCGTGTACGGCCTCTACCAGATCTCGGCCTCCGCGGTGGAGGAGTGCCGCAAGGGCGCAGCCAATGCAGTGCGCACGAGCCCTTCACTGCCCGCGCTCGAGCAGGCGGCCCAGGCCTACCTGGAGGCTCTGACCAGACTGACCGTATCGACCGATGAAGCCTACGCGTACTACAACCGCAAGGACTACGAAGACGACGGCTTCCGCAAGGGCAAGGCTATGCATCCAGGCCTGACAAGAGACATGGACGCCTTCGAACGCTCCAGCGAC
>Ga0172375_10002650_pt1 | contig 27737 bp, 33 predicted proteins | sample LakKiv1m_FD_114537 | JGI IMG/M metagenome (GOLD analysis project Ga0172375, IMG submission 114537) | Freshwater microbial communities from Kabuno Bay, South-Kivu, Congo - kab_092012_11.1m | ecosystem: Environmental > Aquatic > Freshwater > Lake | place: Democratic Republic of the Congo...
AAGGGTTATCGCAACGTGAACAACTTCATCGCGATGATCTTTCTCCTCGGTGGCAAGCTCAAGTTCAAGTGCGGACTGTCAATGGCTTAAGGACTTACCCACTCGAAACAGCGAGGCACCATAAAAAGCCTGCATGTTTCGCAGGCTAAAGTAAGTTGTTGAGACTGTTTTCAAGTACCCGGAAGAATTTCCCGACATGGATTCCGTCGCAAAGGGCGTGATGAGCCGACAATGACAGAGGAATCACGATCCGACCGTCTTCTTCATGAAACTTTCCCCATGAAATCCTCGGAATCGAATCGGGGTGTTTCGTATCAAAGGGGTGTGTGAGACTAGTGAACGATACCCAGGGAACGGCGGAAATATAGACCAGATCGTCTTTGCCGGGAATGTCATCAAGACTTTTGTGAATTTTTGCCAGGTCGATATCATTATCAACCCTGGACATGAAATCGGTGAAATCGGTGGAAAATTCAGTTGTCACGAAACAGAACAGGTCGTCATCCACCAAAACGGTATACGAAGGATGGACCAGATCATGTTCCACGACTTCTTCGCCTCTGATCCGATATCTGAATTCAGGAATCTGATTGAGACTGTTGATCACGTAATACAACATGGTGGCGAAAAACGACAGCTTCTCCTGTTTCACTTTCCGGTATAGGTCCGTGATGTCGACATTCGCGGTCACGCTGAAGTGGGGAAAATCAAAATTACGGTACATTTCGTAATGTTTCCGCCGCGGCCACTTGTCAAGATTGATGGTTTTCATGGGCTCTGCCTACGGATTTCTTTTGGGTGGTACCTGAAGGCGATCGATCAAATCCAGATCGGGTTCGGAAATCGCAAAATCATAGACATCAAGATTGGCGGTGATCCTCGATGGGGTCTGGGATTTAGGCAATGGCAGAAATCCGCGCTGCAAACTCCATCTCAAAGCCAACTGGGCCGGTGTCTTGCCATATTTTTCCGCGATCTTGAACACTTCCGGATTGTTGAAGAGCCTTCCGGTAGCGAAAGGAGAATAGGCTTCGATAAGGATATCATGTTCCCTGGCGTATTGAACCGTCTCTTCCTGAAGATACCCGGGAGCAAGATAGATCTGATCGACATGGGGAACGACGCCGGTGGCTTGAATAAGCGGTTCGATATGCATGGGTTTGAAATTGGATACTCCGATTGCTCGGATCTTGCCCTCTTCGTACAACTTGATCATTGCCTTCCAGGACTCGATGTTCAGATCCATAAAGTTCATTCCGTCGCCGTTATCCCCCCAAGGTTTGGGGGCATGGATGAGATAGAGGTCAAGATACTTGACCCCCAGCCGATCGATGGTGCCCTGAAACTCATCGAGTGCGACCTGATAGCCTTTCTTCTCCGCTTTCAGTTTCGAGGTGATGAAGATCTCCTCCCGCTTGACTCCCGAATCGCGGACGGCTCTTCCGATCGACTCCTCGTTGCCATATGCGGCTGCAGTGTCGATATGCCGATAGCCGGAAGCCAAAGCCTGGGCTGTGGATTGATAGGCGACATCGCCTTCCGGTATCTGCCAGGTTCCGAATCCGATTGAGGGGATCTGGACGTCATTGGCGAGAGTATATGTCTTTTCTACGTTCATAGAATACCTCCGTTATATTGTCTTATGCTTCAATTATACCAACTACCTGCCGGTTTTTCCAGTCAGAAGCTTCTTTCCAACCAGGATTATCTTCTTTACTTCAGGAAGATGATACATTTTCATTGAAAAATGATATCATTTATATATAAAGATTCAATTACGAAAGGAAATGAGCATATGCCCAAAGTCATCACCACCGATTCCGCCCCCAAGGCGATCGGCCCCTATTCCCAGGCGGTCAAAACCGGAAATCTCCTCTTTGTATCCGGACAGTTACCCGTCAATCCGAAAACCGGTCTTTTCGCCAGCAACGACATCGAAGGGCAGACAAGACAATGCCTGGTGAATATCGCCGAGATCATCAAAGCTTCCGGATATACCAAGGAGGAGATTGTCAAATGTGGAGTCTATCTCCAGAACCTCAACGACTTCTCGGCCATGAACGTTGTCTATCAGGAGTTCTTCGGCCTGCATAAGCCGGCAAGGGTCACCGTCGAGGTGTCAAGACTCCCGAAGGACGCGCTGATCGAGATCGATGCCATTTGTGGCAGATGACGAAAAAAGGTTGCCGTTTGGCAACCTTTCATATTCTGCTTAATCCATGGGACTGAAATTGTCTTTTGAAACGCCGCAATCGGGGCAAACCCAATCGTCGGGAATATCTTCAAAAGCCGTACCAGGTTCGACGCCGCCATCCGGATCACCGAATTCGGGATCATAAATATAGCCGCAGACTTCACAAACCCATTTTTTCATACTTTCCCCCCTATGAAGATCATTGTTAAATTTATGTTCAATTTATCATAGATAGGATTGCTTGTCAATAACATTGCCTAAAACTACATCGAGGTTTTATCGTCCAGAAGGTGATACAGATCCTGTGTCGCTTTGCGGAATTCTTCCGCCAACGACTCGCGGGTTCTTTTCTTTTTCATCAACTTAGTCATGCCAACAGGCTTTCCGGTTATTATTACATGTTTGGTTTCGCTATAGAATATCGGTACGATCTCGATGTCGTTTCCCGATTCAATGATGTATTGTTCCGCAAGCATCACGAATCCAGCCTGATAACGTAAGGGCATCTCCATATATCCGGAGGCAGAGTCTTCCGGGAACACCAGGATCGAGTTCCCTTTGACAAGATGATCGACGCTTTCCCTTAAGGTGTGTTTGAAACGGATATCTGGATAGCTCGGGATGACATGCATACCCAGGTAGATTAGGCGGGAAAAGGCGGCGAATACCGTCGCCAGCAGAAACGATGCCATTCCTGGATATCGGAGTTTGTCCCGATAGAAGGTATGATATAGGTATCTCCATCTGTTTCCGTATCCGAGCGTCATCTCGTAGGCGCCCCAAGGAACCAGAAGTTTGGGAAATCGGGTCGCCAGATGGATGGGTCCTGAAGCCTTGGAGTGATTAGCTATATAGATCGCCTTATCGGGTAAAGGTTCGGTTATGACGATCTGCGGTCTCTAGGAAAAAAGCGTGATAAAGAACTTCACGATCCGGATGAAAAAGCCTCTTTTCTCAAGTTTCACTACGCGTTGATTCTGCACCTGTTCTCCTCCCAACGACAACTTATCATAATACTAACAGAATATCTGCTTCCGAACAAGATTATTCCTGGATTTCATATTGAAGAAATTCACTCAAAGTGATAAAATTATGACAAAAGACTATATGAATGGAGACGAGATTCATGACAAAACTAGTTGCCCTTATCTTTTGCATCATAGTTTCAATGCTCGCATTCGGACTTGCAACCTGGCTTTACCAATGGGTCAAAAAACAGCCCAGCTCCAACCCGAAAATCCATACGATCGGCGAATTCATCAAAAGCGGAGCCAACATGTTTCTCCGGAAAGAATACGCCATTCTGGCCCGATTTGCCGGTGTTCTGGCTGTGCTGATCTTCATTTTTCTTCCGGAGCCGATCTGGAAAGCCACCAGTTTCGTAGACGCACTTGACAACAACTTCACCATCGCCTTCGCATATATGTTCGGAACGATCTTCAGTGCCCTGGCGGGCAAGATCGGCATCTTCGTTGCCACGATCGCGAACAAGAAGACCGCCGAAGCCGCCCAGAAAAGCATTCGCGACAGCTTCCTGTCCGGATTCCGCGGCGGTGCCGTCATGGGCATGAGTGTCGTCGGCGCCAGCCTGTTCGGCATCGCCCTGGTATTATGGGTCACCGACAGTGCGACAATGCTGCTCGGATTCAGCTTTGGCGCCTCATCACTGGCTTTGTTCGCCAAAGCCGGTGGCGGTATCTACACTAAGACGGCCGATATCAGCGCCGACCTGGTAGGCAAGGTCGAACTGGGTATCCCCGAGGACGACCCCCGAAATCCAGCCGTCATCGCTGACAATGTCGGCGACAATGTCGGTGATGTGGCCGGTATGGGCGCGGACCTCTTCGACTCCCATGTCGCTTCGATCGCTGCGGCCATGGTCATGGCCCAGGCAATCGACAAGGCCACCGGATCAGACAACATGACCATGGTATTCTGCTATGCGGGTATCGGTTTGCTGTCATCCATTCTCGGTGTCATGTTCGCCAGAATCGGCAAGCATGGCAACCCCACCAAAGCTCTTAACCTGAGCACATATGTGACTACAGGCATCTTCGCCGCCTTGACCGCCATCGCCACTTGGATATTCAACTTCGAATGGCGCATCTTCGGTGCGGCAATCGTCGGTCTTCTAGTCGGCGTCATCGTCGGAATCGCCACCGATTACTTTACGAATGATGAAAAGAAACCGGTCCGGAAAGTGGCCGAGGCTAGTGAAAGCGGTCCGGCTTTGACAATCATTTCCGGAGTCAGCTATGGATTCCTTTCCGTTCTTCCGGCCATGATCGGTATCGCTGTATCGGCTTTCGTAGCCTATAGAATATCAGCTCCCCTGGGAGACGGATATGCCTTGTTCGGCATCTCAATGGCCGCAGTCGGTATGCTTTCGATCGTCGGTATGGTCATTTCCAACGATGCCTATGGACCGATCGTCGACAATGCCAGAGGTCTTGCGGAAATGGGCGGACTCGGAGAGGATGTCATCAAAATCACTGACAGCCTCGATTCGGCAGGAAACACTGTCAAGGCCATCACCAAAGGTTTCGCCATCGGGGCCGCCGGTCTGACCGTGATCTCCCTGCTGGGAGCTTTCATCAGTGAGGTTAACAGTGCCGCCACCGCAAGAGGAATGGCACTTATTGAACAATTCGACATCATGGATCCGGCAGTTTTCTTCGGGCTTCTTATCGGGGCAAGCGTTCCGGCAGTATTCAGCGCCTTGCTGATGCTGGGCGTCAACCGCAATGCCGAGCGCATGGTCGCTGAAATCCATCGTCAGTTTGAAACGATTCCTGGTCTCAAAGAAGGCAAGGAAGGCGTCTTCCCCGAATCTGACAAGTGCGTAGCCATCGCCACAGAAGGTGCACTCAGGGAATTGATCCCCGCCGGTTTGTTCGCGATCATCATCACGATTCTTGTCGGTCTCGTCGGCGGTGTCTTCGCAATCGGAGGTTTTCTCGCGGGAAATATCGTCAGCGGTCTGCTTTTGGCCCTGTTCATGTCCAACAGCGGCGGTTTATGGGATAACGGCAAGAAATACATCGAGGCCGGAAATCACGGTGGCAAGGGCAGCAACGCCCACAAAGCGGCGGTCGTCGGTGACACTGTCGGCGATCCCTTCAAGGATACAGCCGGTCCGTCGATCAACACCCAGATCACCGTCGTCAGCCTGATTGCCAGTCTTCTGAGCGTCATCTTCCTGACTGTCTCGCTGTTCTAAGATTATTGACTAACAAAAGCAGCCATCGGACGATTGAACGATGACTGCTTTTTATTATTCTTAACTTGATAGTTTATTGCAGATATCCTTGACGTCCATTTCCACCTGATAGGCGACTTCGGGTTTCAAGGGTCCTTCCGAAGTGATCACGGGATACCCTTTCGTACCGATGATCCTTCCCGCCTTGCGTTTGTTGAGCAGCTTGACCATATGATCGACGGCATAGCCGAAAGTACCGATCAGTTTCTTGAGCATCCTCGACTTGATGTCGACAGGATCGATCCTGGTGTCAAACAGAAACAAGGGTTTTGATTCAAAGTTGATCTCCTTGTCCTTCAAAAGCATTTTAATTGGCTGAGTGGCGCGAAACCCCCTTGTCGGTGATCCAACTAAAAAGAGGTCGTGATTGTCGAAAACCGAGAGATCGGCCTTGGCCACGTGGACCAGTTCGACTTCATGATTCCGGTTGATGAACTCCTTCTGGAACATTTCTCCGACTTTGAGCGTGTTGCCGAAAAACGAATCGTACACAATCAATACTTTCAAGGGAATGCGCCTCTTTTCTACCTTGATTATAACGGCAGCAAGATCCTATTTCAAGTACTTTTTCAGAATCGAATGTTTTTTCTCGGTATAGGGATGGTAGCGGAAACTGAGATCGATCCAGTTGCTCCGCTTCAACACCGAACGCTGGTTGGAAAAGGTATCGAAACTGTATTTGCCATGATACCGCCCCATACCGCTGGAACCGACGCCACCGAACCCCATTTCCGAAGTCGCGAAATGCATGAGCGTGTCGTTGATGGTCGCACCTCCAAAACTAAGTTTGTCAAAGACTTCCCGTTCAAGTCGTTTGTCACGTGAAAACAAATACAAGGCCAGGGGCTTCCCTCGGGATGATACTTCCCGATAGACTTCCTCCATCGTAGTGAAGGTGATCATCGGCAAAATCGGACCAAAGATTTCCTCTTGCATCACCGGCGAATTCCAACTGATGCCGTCCAGGACGGTCGGGGCGATCTTCAAACCTTCGCCCTTGCCCCCGATCACGGCAGTTTCCGACTGCATCAGCCCCAGCAACCGGTTATAATGCTTCTCGTTGATGATCTTCGGTAGTTCTTCGGATTTGAGAGGCTCCTCCCCGAAAAAATCAGTGATCGCTTTCTTGAGGCCCTTGATGAAAGCGGGTTTGTCCTTTTCGCGGATCAGGACATAATCGGGAGCGATGCATGTCTGTCCGGCGTTGATGAATTTTCCGAAAGCAATCCTTTTCGCCGCCAGCTCGAGATCGGCGGAACTATCAACGATACAAGGGCTCTTACCTCCAAGTTCGAGCGAAATCGGAGTCAGATGACGGCTGGCCTTTTCCATGACCAGACGACCGACATCCATGCTGCCGGTAAAGAAGATGTAGTCAAAATGCTGATCCAGCAGTTGCTGGTTTTCCTCTCTCCCTCCGAGAACGGTCGCCACATATTCTTCCTCAAAACAATACTTGAGAAGCTTCTCGATCACAAGCGAAGTCGCTTTCGCATAAGAAGCAGGCTTCACGACTGCGGTATTTCCGGCCGCCAAGGCTCCGACCAACGGATCGATCGCCAGAGCGAAGGGATAGTTCCAGGGGCTCATGATCAGGACGACGCCATACGGTTCCGGCATGATCATGCTTTGGGCGTGGAAAAGCGGTAAAGGCGTCCTGACCCGTTTCGGACGCATCCAACCGCCTAATTTTTTGAGCATCAAATCGATTTCCGATAGCACGATGCCGGTTTCGGTCATGAAAGATTCCAGCGGAGCCTTGTTGAGATCCGCCTTCAGAGCCAGAGCGATCTCCGCTTCGAACTTGGCGATTCCTTCCCTTAGGGTTCTGAGCGAGCGTAGCCGGAATTCAAGACTTTTCGTCTCCCCGGTCATGAAAAAGCTTCTTTGTTTCTCTATGAGTTCCTTGATTTGCATTAATGTGTCTCCTTATGCTTTTTTCTCAAAAATATTATATCATATCGGGAAATGATTTGTTATAATAATGAATATGTTGATTACAGGAAAGGTCTACAGATGATATTCGTCACAGGTGCTACAGGGCATATCGGCAACAACCTCGTCAGGCTGTTGCTGGAAAAGAACATCGAATTCACGATTCTACAGCGAAAATCGGGCAAGGCGCTGTCCGACCTGGATGCCAGGACCATCGAAGGCGATATTTTCGATCCTCATTTTCTCGCCGCGAATGTGAAACCAGGCGACATATTGGTCCATATGGCGGCCCTGATCGACCTTTCCAACAAACAGACAGAACTCTCGGAACAAGTCAACAATCTCGGTACCAGAAGCATTGTCGACTTCTGTTTCCAGAATTCAGTGAGACTCGTCTATACCAGCAGCGTCGATGTCATCTACCGGGAGAAACAGCAAAAAATCATCCAAGAGCCCAAACAGATCCGTCCCGAGCTGCTCAAATCAACGTATGCGATCACCAAAGCCAAAGGCACCGAGTACCTGTTCGACAAAATGAAGAACGCGGGCATGGATGCGGTCATCCTTTATCCTTCAGCCGTCATCGGCGTCAACGACTACAAGCCTTCGGCCGCCGGAAACGAGATCGCCAAATCACTGAGGCGCAAACTGTTCTTCTATATCGAAGGCGGTTACAATTTCATCGATGTCAGGGACTGCGCCAAAGCGATTCTGACCTGCATCGAAAAACCTATCACCGGTAACTACATCCTGTCGGGATACAACTGCACTTTGAAGGAATTCTACCAGCGGATCGCCGCTTTCAACGACCGGAAAGCCATGTATCTCCCGATCCCGGCCTTCTTCGCCAAGGCGTTCGTGTTCCTGATTCCGAGATTCTCCAAGGTCATGATCGACGCCGTCCTCGACAACTATCACTATGACAACTCCAAGATGATGCGGGATCTGATCCCATCTCTCACACCGTTCGACACCACCGTTTCGGACACGATCAAATGGTTCCAGGATCGGCATTGAAGAAGCAGACTAACAAAAAAGCGGAGCGACCCGCTTTTCTTATTGTTTGTTTTCGTTGTACTTGGCTTCGATCTTCTTGATGATCTCGGCAAATTCCTCAGGTTGTTCCATATCATTGATCGGAAGCCAGAGAATCTTTTTCTCGGGAACCTTGTATGCCTTGAAAATGCGTCTCAGGACATCGTAATAATTGGCGTAGTGGAAGGCGAGATACTCCTCCTGCCCCTTTTCGATCTCGCGACCGCGTCTGCGGACGTTTTCATACAGTTGATCGTTGTTTCTGACGATCACCAGATGGACGTCGACATCGGGCAGCCTTTGCAGATGGGCATCGGCGATCGCATAGGTCAGTGCCACTTCCATCGCGGACATGATGCCCTCAAGTCTTAAGAGCTCCGTGAAGACGAGGTTGGAAAAAAGGGTCGAGTCGCAGACAACATCCTCGCGATCCCGTGTCCTCCACATCAGCAGAAACAAGGAACTGTAAAATGCGTTTTGGGACAACAATGCGAATGTTTCCTTGTCTTGGTAGAATAAAGGCAGAAATTCGTTCTTCTCCACCGGCTCTTCGACCAATGTCGCATTGTAGTAATTCGCAAGTTTGCGTGATAATGTGGATTTTCCACTCCCGATTGGGCCAATAATACCGATTCTCATTCGGACCTCCAAAGTAATATATTTTATAAATTAATTATACTTAATGAATACCTGTTTGTCAAAGCCCGGGAGCGAATAATCCCGATTATTTTTTGACTACCGGCAATTGCTCGAGATACTTCGCCAACGCCTCGAAGTCACCGTGATTGAACAAGCTTAACGACTTGCCGGAGCGATTGATCAGGCAGTCGGTCACAAGATAGGTTCTAACGCCAAGTTTCTCGATGATCATGTCCTCATCGACATCGTTGCCGATCATGAGGCACCGGGTGGGATCGAGAGCCAAATCGGACAAAAGAGTTTCATAATAGGCGAGGTTTGGCTTCGCTTGTCTCGAGTTTTCGTAGGTGGTGACGTGCTGGAAGACCTTTGGTTCAAGACCGAGCCAACCGATGCGCTTGGATGTGGCGATCTGGGGAAAGAGCGGATTGGTTGCCAGAACCAACCTGTAGCCTTTGGCGATCACGTTGCGCAAGGCGGCAACAGCGCCGGGGTTAGGCCGTGAAGATATCTTGACTGAATCGAAGTTTTCTCTGTAATATCGTTCGAATATCGGTTCGACTGTTTCTCTGGAACCAAGTCCGAAAGTAGCGAAAGTCTGCCAGAAACGTTCTTCATTCGACATGGATCCATCATTGTCGATCATGGACCAGGTTCCGGCCAGAATGGCATCTATAATTGATGAATCGTTGCCGGTTTCGGTGTAGAAGGCTTGCTTGAGTCCGGAAAAATAGACCTCGGTGAATTTGTCTTCATCCAGGAACAGCAAGGTTCCGTCAAGGTCGAAAAGAATGGTGTCAATCATGGTGGTTGTTCCCTCCCGTTTTGAATAGTATACCATATCTATTCCTGACCGCAAGAAAAAAGGCACGAAGAACGTGCCTTTCAGTTCTTAATACATATCCGGCTGCGGGAGGGCTGGCTTTTCTTCCTTGATATCGGCGACACCGACTTCGGTCGTGATGAACATCGACGAGATCGAGGCCGCATTGAGGATTGCGCTTCTGGTGACCTTGGTCGGATCGACGATGCCGGCCTTGAACATGTCGCACCAGACGCCTTTCTTGGCGTCGAAGCCATGATTCTTGGCGGCTTTTTTCTGGAGGTCGACGATCTCCAACGCATCGAAGCCGGAATTTTCCGCGATCTGGAAGATCGGCGCCGTAAGCGATTCGACAACGACGTTGATGCCTTTCTGGATGTCTGTGACCTCGGATTTCAATTCATTCTTTATTTCCCGGTAGATCTCGACCAAAGCGGCTCCGCCTCCGGAAACGATACCCTCTTCGACAGCCGCCTTGGTGGCGTTCAAGGCGTCTTCGATCTTGAGTTTCTTTTCCTTCAGTTCGGTCTCGGTGGTGGCGCCGACTTTGACGATGGCGACACCGCTCGTGAGTTTGGCGAGCCGTTCCGAAAGGCGTTTCTTGTCATAGTCGCTGGTCGATGCGGCGATCTGGTTCCTGATTTCACCGACTCTCTGTTCGATCTGCGATTTATCGCCGGAACCGTCGATGATCGTGGTGTTGTCCTTCGAAACGATGATTTTCTTGGCGACGCCCAGATCATCGGTAGTAGCCTCCTTGATTTCCAGATTGAGGTCCTTGGCGATGAAACGGGCTCCGGTCAAGGTGGCGATATCTGTCAGCAGCTCCTTCTGGTTGTCGCCAAAGCCAGGAGCCTTGGTGGCCACCACGTTGAAGGTGCCGCGGAGCTTGTTGACGATCAGGGTCGAGAGCACTTCGTTCTCGATGTCATCGGCGATGATTAGTAGCGGTTTGCTCGACTGGACGATCGATTCCAGCAGCGGGAGAATGTCCTTGATATTGGTCAGTTTCTGGTCGGTGACCAGTACCTGGACGTTTTCCATGACGACTTCCATTTTCTCCCGGTCCGTGACCATGTAGGGAGAGATGTAGCCTTTATCGTATTGCAGGCCTTCGACGACTTCGAGATAGGTGTCGAAACTCTTGGATTCATCGACACTGATGACGCCGTTACGCCCTACCTTGGCCATCGCTTTCGCAATCGTCTCGCCGATCTCGGCGGAACCTGAAGAAACGGTGGCGACGCTGGCGACGTCTTCGTCGGTCTCGATCTTGTGCGATTTCTCGAGCAGCTTCCTGGCAACTTCGCGGGCGGCGAGTTCCATGCCTTCGCGCATCAGGACCGGATTGGTGCCTTTTTCGACCTGTTGGATGCCCTTGTGGATCATCGACTGGGTCAGTACCGTGGCGGTGGTGGTGCCGTCGCCGGCTACATCGTTGGTCTTGTTGGCGGCTTCGTAGACGAGTTTGGCACCCATGTTCTCGAAGGCGTCCTTGAGTTCGATCTCCTTGGCGATCGTGACCCCGTCGTTCGTGATCATCGGGCTGCCATAGCCTTTGTCAAGAACGACATTGCGTCCTTTCGGACCCAAAGTAACTTTGACGGCATCGGCCAGGATGTCGACGCCCTTCAGCATCGAAACGCGGGCGTCCTTGGAATAACGGATTTCCTTGCTCATGGTATCAGTCCTCCAAAATGGCGAGAATATCCTTCTCGGCAATGATCAGGTATTCTTCGTCCTCGAATTTGAATTCGGTAGTCGAATAGCGCTTGTAGACCACCTTGTCACCGACTTTCACCGACAGCGGAACGAGCTTGCCGTCGACCACGGCGCCCTCTCCGACAGCGATGACGGATGCGAAACTTGGTTGTTCCTTGACATCACCGGTGAGGATGATTCCACTCGCGGTTTTTTTTTCTGCTTTTTCTTTTTTCAGTACTACGTTGTCATGCAATGGTTTCAGCATTCTCTTCACTCCTTTTATCCATTGTTTAGCACTCTTATTACTCAAGTGCTAAATTCATTATATCATATTTTTTCATGCAGTCAAGTATCAGCTTACAGGAAAATGAATTTTTCATCATGAGAGATTCTTGTGGACTTGAAAAAAAAAATATAGCCTTGATGGCTATATCCTTTATTCGTATGCCTGGAGCTTTTCTTCCTGGGCCAGAACCCGAAGTGCGCCTTCGGCCAGGGCCCGCATCTCGTCTTCGCCCGGATAGACGTGGATCGGCATGATCGGTCCGACGTAGTCCTTGAGATGGTTGATGAACGTATCGTTGTAGGCAAGGCCGCCGGTGATCAGGATCGCGTCCACCTTGCCTTTGGCGGCGAAATAGAGACTGCCGATCTCCTTGACGACATTGTAGGCCATGGCATGGAAGTAAAAGGCGGCTTCCTTGTCTCCGGCTTTGATGCGTCGGTCGATCTCGATCCCATTGGCGGTTCCGAGATACGAAACCAGACCGCCGCCACCTACAAGCATCTTCCTAACCTGCTCTTCCGTGTACTTTCCGGAAAAGCAGAGGTCGACGAGCGGGAACGAGGGCAGGGTTCCGGTCCGTTCCGGTGAGAAGGGTCCGGTTCCGCCTAAGGCGTTGTTCACATCCACGACTTTGCCTTTTTGATGGAATCCGACCGAGATGCCGCCACCGAGATGGCAGACGATCATGTTCATGCTCTCATAGGTCTTTCCCACCGATTTGGCATGTCTTCTGGCGATCGCCTTCTGGTTCAGGACATGGAATACACTCGTCTTCTCGATGCCCTTGAGTCCGGAAACCCTTGACAATTCATAGAATTCGTCGACACAGACCGGGTTCACGATATAGGCTGACCGGTTCTGGGGCTTGGCGAGTTCATAGGCAAGAATCGCACCCAGGTTCGAGGCGTGGGAGCCGTATTTGCAGCTTCTGAGGTCATCGACCATCCTGTCTGTGACCAGATAGGTGCCGCCCTGTTTGAGCGGTTTCAGCAATCCGCCCCGCCCGACAAAGATGTCGATGTTGTCGACGGTGTATTTGTGTTCGGTCAGAAAGTCGATGATGATCTGCTTGCGGAATTCCGTCTGGTCGATGATCGTCGGATATTTTTTAAGTTCTTCGATATCGTGCTTCAGGACCTGTTCCTGGATCAGTTTGTCGTTGATGAAGATCGCGACCTTGGTCGAGGTCGAACCAGGATTAATGACCAGTTGCAAGTAGTCCATCTTGGTTCACCACCGCCAACAATATCGAATAGAGTTTCGCTTCCGCCGAATCGGCCCTGCTCGTCAGGACGATCGGGACCTTGGCGCCGATCACTAGACCGGCGGATGTGCCGTCGGCGAGGAATACGGATGTCTTGTAAAAGATGTTTCCGGCATCCAGATCAGGGAACAGCAGGATGTCCGCCCTGCCGGCGACCGGACTCGTCAGGTTCTTGTGCTTCACCGAATCCAGGCTCACCAGGTTGTCGATCGCAAAAGGACCGTCAATCGTGAAGCCGGAACGCGGATTGGAGGCATAGTGGTCGATGATCGCCTGACTGTCGACTGTCGAGGGAATCTTGGGATTGACTTTCTCCACGGACGAGACGATGCCGACATAGGGATTGTCGTAGCCGAGCGAGTGCGCCAACGAGACGGCGTTTTCCACGATCAGGATCTTTTCCTCGACGGTGGGCAGGATGTTCATCGCGCCGTCGGTGGCGAAAAGGACCCGGTCGAAATTGGGATAGGATACCATCCCCACGTGGCTCAAAAGTTTGGCCTGGCGGATCCCGTATTCCTTGTTGACGACGCCTTTCAGCAAGATCTTGGTGTCGATCAGGCCTTTCATGACGATATCCGCATCTCCCGAACTCACCATGTCCATGGCGATTTTGGTCGCCGTTTCGGGGTCGGACTGGTCGATGATGGTATAATCCCCGATCAGTCCGAGTTTGGCGATGATTTGATCAATCTCTGGTTTGATGCCGATAAGGACCGGCTTCACAACCCCGAGTTTCATCGCTTCCTGGACGGCTTTGATCACGAATTCGTCATGGGCAAACACGACCGCCATCCGTTTCGGCCTGACTTTTCTGACGATTTGTCTGAGTTCTTGTACGTTTTTAAGCATACTTCACCCCGGATTCGTCGATGAATTTCTTGCCCTCGGCGATCGCCGCAAGATTGATGTCCAGCATATGTGCCTTGCGTTCGCCGAGGAACTTGACAAGGATGCCTTTGATCGTTTCGTCGGAGAACATCTTCGTCAGTTTGAGATATGCTCCCATCATCACCATGTTCGCCACCTGCATCGAACCGAGTTCGGTGGCGATGTCGTTGATCGGAACGCCGACAACGAGGGCGTTGGGACTCTTCACTTCTTCTTTGATCAAGGAGGAATTATAGAGGATCAAGCCGCTTTTGGCGACTTTGTCCTGGAACTTCGCCAGTGACGGCAGATTGAAGATGATCAGATGATCGGCGTTTTTGAACACCGGTGAATTGATCTGTTTCTTGGAGACGATGACCGAGCAATTGGCCGTTCCGCCCCTGGTTTCGGGTCCGTAGGACGGGAACCAGAGCCCGTTCAGCTCATCATGGGTGGCGCTGTAGGCCAGGATCTGGCCGAACATCATGACTCCCTGGCCGCCGAAACCGGCGACGCGGATGTTATAGGCATCATTCATGATTCTCACCCTTATCCTTGAACACGCCGAGAGGATAGACTTCGGACATGTTGGTTTTCACCCATTTCAGGGCGTCTACCGGATTCATGCCCCAGTTGACCGGGCAACTCGAGAGGACTTCGATCATGGTGAAGCCTCTTTTCTCCTTCTGGTATGTGAAGGCCTTCTTGATCGCGGCCTTGGCGCGAAGCACATGTTTAGGATCGTAGGCGGCGACTCTTTCGAGATAGGCGACGCCTTCGATCTGGGAAAAGATTTCCGCAATTTTGATGGGATAGCCTTGAAATGCCGGATCCCTCCCGTCCTGGGAGGTGGTGGTTTTCTGGCCAATCAGGGTTGTCGGGGCCATCTGACCGCCGGTCATGCCATAGATCGCGTTGTTGATGAAGATGACCGTGATGTTCTCGCCGCGGTTGGCCGCGTGGATCGTTTCGGCGATGCCGATCGAAGCCAGGTCCCCGTCACCCTGATAGGTGAAGACGGTGTTTTCGGGCAGGACGCGTTTGATACCGGTCGCTTCCGCGCAGGCACGTCCGTGCGGAGCCTGTTGCATGTCGCAGTTGAAAAACAGATAGGAGAATACCGAGCAGCCGACGCTGGCGATACCGATCGCCTGATCGATCAGGCCGAGTTCCTCCAACGATTCGGCGACCAGTTTGTGCACGATGCCGTGGGTGCATCCCGGGCAATAGGTGAGCGGTGTGTCGGTCAGGCCTTTGGACTTTCTGAACTTGACTTCCATATTATTTCACCACCCTGTCCTGAAAATGTCTGATCGCAGCGACGATCTCTTCCGGTTCGGGAACCATGCCGCCGGTCCTTCCGAAGAAAGCGACAGGGAAACGTCCACGATTAGCGATCTGGACATCGTCAAGCATCTGGCCCATGCTCATTTCTGCACAGAGGATGCCCTTGCACCCAAATGGAATTTTATCAAAGGCCGCCTTGGGATACGGCCAGAGCGATATCGGCCGGATCATGCCCACCTTGATACCTTGGTTACCGAGGATTTCGATTGCGGAACGGCAGATTCTCGCCATGGTTCCATAAGCGACGATGACATATTCGGCATTTTCCATGTTGACAAGTTCGTATCTGGTCTCGTTTTGTTTGATTTGATCGTATTTTGCATACAAGAGCTTGGTGTGGTCCTCAAGTTCTTGCGGGTCGAGATACAATGAATTGATGATGTTGCGACCAGGATGGTTTTTCGTGCCTGTCGTCGCATAGTCCTTTTTCGGTACCTGACGCTTCACGACCGGTTTGTCGAGATCGACGGATTCCATCATCTGGCCGATCAGGCCATCGACAAGGACCAGTACCGGATTGCGGTAGAAATCCGCGGTATCGAAAGCGCCTTTCATGATATCGATCGTCTCCTGAATGGTTTCAGGAGCATAGACGATCAACTGATAGTCGCCGTTGCCGCCGCCACGGGTGGCCTGATAATAGTCGGCCTGCGAGGGTTGGATCCCACCCAGTCCGGGACCGCCGCGCATGACGGATACGATCACCGCCGGAAGTTGGGCGCCGCATAGATACGAGATGCCTTCCTGTTTCAGGGCGATACCGGGAGACGATGACGAAGTCATGACCCTGGCCCCGGCACCGGCGGCGCCGTAGACCATGTTGATGGCCGCGACTTCGGATTCGGCCTGGACAAACACCTTGTGGTTGGCCAGAAGATGCTTGGATAGATATTCTGGTATTTCATTCTGGGGTGTGATCGGATAGCCGAAGAAGGCATCGACTCCGCCCTTGATGGCAGCGACAGCGATCGCCTCGTTGCCTTTCATCAGGATCTTGGGCATTATTTTTCCACCTCCACGGTGATGACGGAATCAGGGCACATGATGGCGCAGAATCCGCATCCGATACATTTCTCGGGCTGTGATACGGCGATGATGTTGTAGCCCGCCTTGTTCAGTGTGGTCTTGTCTTGATACAGGATCTTCTGTGGACAGAACTCGACGCACAGGAGACACCCTTTACATTTTTCGTAGTCGAAGCTTGTTTTACCTTTTGGCATGCTTTCCTCCTTAGTACCATTGTTTGCGAAAATAGAGTTTAAGGATGAGCGGTTCGCCCATATGGGTGAACGATTCATCGTAGATTTCTTCATAGATGCTGGTAAAGACGATCGGGATTCCGGTCTTTTTGGCAGCCCCCGAGATCTTGGCTTCGCCGGTCATGATGTCATCATATGTGGTCTCCCGGAGCAGATTGGAATTGTTGATCAGACCTGTGACCTTGAACCCGCTGGAACGTTCGAGTCGCTCGATCAATTCCAGGATCGAGGCCTCGTCCCTGGTCTCCTCGCGGTACACGTTCAAAACCAGGAAAAGGTCGACATCCTTTTTCGTTTCCCTGTCGAATTGACGCATGACCTTGGCGCCGAGATCGTTTCCGCCCAAATCGTAGATGGCCGTCTTGTCTTTCTGATGAAAAGGCAGAAAGATCTTTCTCGAGAGATAGGGCATATCCGCATGGGTGCCTTTCTCCAGATCGGACGAAATGATCTCGATTCCTTTTTCTTTCAGGTACTTCTCGGCCTCGCGCGAACGGAAATAGGGATTGATGATATCCAGGTCCACAAGATACTCGACTTGTTTCTTGATTGCCAGGTTCAATGCGATTTCCGTTTTTCCGGAGCCGTAGTAGCCCGTAAGAAAGGTAATCCTTTTCATAGATTACCTGGGAATATAGTTGGAATGGACGTTGTTGATCGTCTCGATCCGTTTCTTGGCGAAGACTTTGGCGGCGGCGTGTGTGGAAATGTTCTCCTGATTGGCGATCGCGTAAATCTCGAGCAGGCGATCATAGATCTTTTCGATGTCACGGACCGCTTTTTCCTTGTTGTAGGTAAGGAGTTCATGATAGACGTTGATCAGTCCGCCGGCGTTGATTACGAAATCGGGAGCATAGAGAATGCCCTTTTCCTTGATCATCATGCCGTGTTTCTCCTCATCCTGCAAGGCGTTGTTGGCCGAACCGGCGATGATCTTGGCCTTGATGGCGGGGATGGTGTCGTCATTCAGGATGGCTCCGAGGGCGCAAGGCGAGAAGACATCGACATCCAGGGAATAGATCTTCTCCGGATTGACGAATTCGACTTCCGGGCACTCCTTCTTCATCCTATCGATATGTTTCTGGTTGATTTCGGTGAAATAGATTTTCTTGGCCTTGGCTTCCAGAAGCAGTTTGATCAAATAATAACCGGTCTGGCCTGAGCCCTGGACCGCGAATGTATACTTGGAAATGTCATCGTTGCCGAAAACCTGTTGCAATGAAGCCCTTATTCCATGGAAAACACCTAAAGCGGTAAGCGGCGAAGGATTTCCCGACTTGCCTTCCAGACCGACGACATGGTCGGTTTCCATATGGACATAATCCATGTCCTTGGTGGAAGTGTTGACATCCTCCGCGGTGATATAACGTCCGTTGAGGCTCTGGACATAACGTCCCAAGGCACGGAAATAGGCTTCCGACTTGACTTTGGTCGCATCGCCGATCAGCACGGTCTTGCCGCCGCCCAGATTCAATCCGGCCGCAGCTGCCTTGTAGGACATTCCCCTAGCCAGTCTCAGGCAATCGAGAACCGCATCTTCCTCACACTCATAGTTCCACAATCTCGTCCCACCCAATGCGGGGCCCAAGGTGGTGTTATGAATGCAGGTCACACCTCTCAAGCCTGTAGTCTTGTCATAAAAATAGACAAGTTGTTCGTAACCGTGTTTCTCCATGTAATCGAATTTGTTCATTGTATTCCTCCTTATTATATTATGTTTCCAATTAAATTGGAAAACGCTTTCACACCGTCTATTATATCACCAATGCCCGGATATTCAAAGGAAAATCACCCAGGTTTCTCAAAAAAATAACCATATGGATTTCTCCTTATGGTCTTGCATTTCTATACGGAAAAAATGACGTAGGTGATCCCGTCATTGCCTTTTTTGAAATCGGAATCCGTCGCCAAAAGATGCTTGTATTTGCGAATCTCATCGTCAAATCCCATGAGTTTCACTGTCGCCTCGCCGGGAATGAAAGTGGCAATCTGTCCCTGGGAGCGACTTTTTTGGAGTTCATCCCTGGTCATGTCCCTGATCGTGCCGCCGACGCCAGATGAGCCGTAGCCGTGGATGATCTTGATCACTTTTTCCTGTCGATTGGACCGAATGATCCTCAGCAGTTCGTCTCTGGCTTCGGATCTTGTGGGCATGGCGGACTTGATGTCAAAGGTTTTCATTCAGTTTGGCAAGGACCTCCTTGGTGAAAAGGTTCATGGTCTTGTCGCCAATCATGTTCGCGTAGGCGTTGACTTCCGTGAAGTATTTCTTCAGTTCCTTGGTCTGGGTGTCTGGTTCGATCCCGAAGTGCTCCCAGATCAGGGACATGTTCGCTTTCTTTTCCACCAGGTATTCGCTGTAGGGTTTCGCGAGCTGCAAGGCCGAGTAGTTGGTCGAAATCGTATTGGTACCGATCTTCTTCGTCTCCGGTTCGGTCTTGTGCATGGCCTTGTTCCTGAGCCTTGCGGAAACATCAAGGACGATATTCTTTCCTGTCGGTGTCAGTCGATATGTCTGTTGGGGGGAAACCGTGATTTCATCCTTGAGCGAGGAAAGCATCAGGTCGACGATCCGGGCATCGGGAATATCGTTGAAATCGGAACTCAGGGCGTAAGCCTGGGGAAACATCCTGCAGGCGCCCACGGCGATAAAGGGAAAAGTAGGTTCGATTCCCAACCGCAACAGGTGTTCGATGGTATAGAGCAGGAGTTCTTTCTTCGCTTCCAACAGCGATTTGTCAAGCGTTGTGAATGTTTCCAGTCTGTCAAGGACATCTCTTTTCATATGCAGCCTCCGTCACATAAACATTGTATCATCAATCAACGGGAAAAGCAAATCAAGATCACGGTCATTTCTTGTAAGTAACATCCGCCAGGGAGACAGCGAAGCGACACTTGTCGTCACCGGTGAGCGCCGATTCCAGAATCTCGACTTTCAATTGCTTTCCGAAGATGACTTCAAAGGGGAATTTCTCGAATCCCGCACTGCAGTGGCACCATAAGGGCGATAGCTTCGGGTCATCATTTAGAATCGCTTCCCTGGCGAACGGACAATGGCAGGCATAGTATCGCCGCAACTTCTGGTTATCGGCCGCGAGGTATTTCTCGGTGTCATAGGGGATTTTCGTCATCAATAGCGTATCGCCGTCCAAAACGGCGGAAAGAATCTCCTGGTTTTCCCGGACATAGTCGATGACTTCTTGAGTGATGTTTTGCTCGAACCAGACCTTGTTTTTGGCGAGATGGTCCTCCAAAACGGTGATTTTTTTCTGATGGAGCTTGTTCAGGAAGATAGCGAGAGTGGGACTTTCCTCATACATGAGTTTGTCGGGCAGGATCGCCTTTTCGGAAACGCCATGGTTGTTCCCATCGAGGACGAGAGCGATGTCCTGATCGGACAAACAGGTTTTTAGCCTGGCCATGAAGGCTTCCGTGAATGCCGGCATCTCCCTGGGATGGGTTCCGAGCACTGGCAAATCCAGTCCTGCTTTGACCTTCTCCACGATTTCACCGGGAAAATGCCGCTCGAGCCGCAGAAGGATGTTTTCGATCACATCCAAACCACCCACATATTTGGTGAGATGGATATAGAGGTCCTTGCGACCGATGACATGGAAATATCTTAGCAAGACGACAAACGCCGGGATGGTGTTTTTCTTGGCGTCCACAAGTATCTGGATCAGTCTGTCAAGCATGGCCTCATCGATTTGATCGAAGAAAACAGCCTTGGTATCCTCCTGTTGATATGCTTCCAGTTCCGTCAGCAGGTTCTTGGCATAGAGAAAATCCTCGGATTGATAATGGTTCCGGGAATAATATTCCTCGAGCAGATCCAGTCGCATCGTCGACTCCGGACTAGAGCGCTTCGGCGACCGACTTGCCCTGCATATGAAGAATCAGATAGTCGGGGCCGCCGGCCTTGGAATCGGTGCCGCTCATGTTGAAGCCGCCGAAAGGTTGATAGCCGACGATGGCTCCGGTGCATTTGCGGTTGATGTAGAGATTACCGACATGGAAATCCTGCTTGGCGATCTCGACATGTCTGCGATTGTTGGAGATGATCGATCCGGTCAGTCCGAACTCGGTGTTGTTGACGACATCCAGTCCGTCCTCGAAACTGTCGACCCTGCAGACGGCTAGGACCGGTCCGAAGATCTCTTCTTGCATGATCCTGGCTTCCGGGGCGACATCGATGATGATGGTGGGGTCGATGAACCAGCCGGTTTCCTTGTTGGCGGTACCGCCACAGACAAGTTTTCCTTCTTTCTTGCCGATTTCAATGTAGTTGGATATGGAGTTGAAGGCTTTACTGTCATTGACCGGACCCATGTTCGTATAGTCGTGCCGGGGATCGCCGACCTTGAGCTTCTTCGTCTTTTCGACAATCTTCTTCACGACCTCATCATAGACGTCGGCGTGGATGATCGCGCGGCTGCAGGCGCTGCATTTCTGGCCGGAGAAACCGAAGGCCGACTGCACAATCGCTGTCGCTGCCAGTTCGGTGTCGACATCGCCATCGACCAAAATGGCGTCTTTTCCACCCATTTCGGCGATAACACGTTTAAGCCAGATCTGGCCTTTGTTGACTTTGGCGGCGCCTTCGTAGATGGAGATGCCGACTTCTTTCGAGCCGGTGAAGGAGATGAACCTGGTCTTCGGATGCTTGACGATATAATCGCCGATCTCCGAACCGCGTCCCGGGATGAAATTCACGACTCCGTCGGGAAGTCCGGCCCTTCTCAGAACGTCAACGAAACGATAGGCGATGACCATGGTGGTCGACGCCGGTTTGAGCAATACCGTATTGCCGGTGACGATCGCGGCGGAGGTCATTCCGGTCAGGATCGCCATCGGGAAGTTCCAGGGAGTGATGATGGCGCCTACGCCCAGGGGAATGTAGAAATACTCGTTCTTCTCGATATTCCTGCGGGAAAGAACGGCATCGTCGACACGCATCATAGACAGCATCTGCCGTCCATAATACTCGAGGAAGTCGATCGCCTCGGCAGTGTCGGCGTCCGCCTCGATCCAGGGTTTGCCGGCTTCAAGGGTCATCAGCGCGTTGAATTCGAAGCGTTCCCGTTTGAGGATGCTGGCGGCCTTGAACAAGACATCCGCCCTGACCCTGGGATCGGTTTTCTTCCAACTCTCGAAGGCGACAAGCGCTGATTCCATCGCCTCGTCGGCCTCCTTGATTCCCGCCTGGGAAATCACACCGATCACTTGCTGGTGGTCGGCGGGATTGTAGGAGGTCAATGTTTCCTTGGTGAACACATTTCTGCCCCCGATCAGAAGGGGGAAGGTTCCTCCCAGTGTCTCCTCGACACTCTTGATCGCATTAAGGTAACGCTCGCGGTTCTCGGGTTTCTGGAAATCGGTCAAGGGTTCGGTTCGATACTCGTAAATAGCCATAAATATCATCCTTTCTCAAACGACGGACTTTTCATAGTCCTTGTTTTGTATGGTATGGAAACGTCGTAGACTGAAATCGTCCACATCGAGTGTCTTCGGTTCGTCGAGAATGATCTCCTTCATCAAAAGACCGGTCATCGGGGCGAACATGAATCCGTGTCCGCTGAAACCGCAGGCGACATAGAATCCGGGTTGTTCGGGAACGGCGCTGATGATCGGTTGCCGGTCCGGTGACAGGTTGTAGGATCCGCCCCATTGGCGGATGACGCGCAACTCACCGATTTTGGGCATGATCTCGGTCACAGTCTTTGCCATCTCATCCAGGAATTTCCAGGTCGAGGAGATGTCATGCCCGGGTTTGACCGTCGGGTCGCTTCTCCCCATCAGGAAACTGCCATGGGGGACCTGCTGACAATAGATGTTCTTGGAAAAGGACATCACCATCGGCCCTTGCATCTTGTCGACCGGTTCGGTGACCAGAATCTCATGGTTTTCCGAGAAGACGGGAATGTCGACGTCGAGCATGAGTCCGATCTCCCTGGCATAGCCGCCAGCGGCGTCGACGACTTTTCCGGTTGCGATCAAGCGCTTGTCGGTTCTAACTCCGGTGATTGTTTTTCCTTCCCGGAGAATTTCGGTTACCTGTTCCTGGAACAAGAACCTGACGCCCAGACGTTTCGCGGCCTGAAAGTAGGCGTCGGTCATCTTGAAGGGATTCAGATGTCCATCCGTCGGACAGTAGGTGGCGCTTAGGAAACTGTCGGGATTGAGGTGGGGAACTATCTGCAAGGCCGCCTGTCTGTCACAGATGCGGGAGGGGATGCCAAGGCTGTTTTGCAGTTTTACGTTTTTCGCGAACAAGGCGACTTCTTCCTGCGTCGTGGCCAGGATCAGATAGCCTTCCTGCTTGAATTCGATGTCGCCGTCATATTCGAGGATTGCTTTGGCCTTGCCGAAAAACTCGATCGACAGTTTTGCGAGCACGCAGTTGCCTTTGGTTCCCCATTGTTGTCTGACGCCGGCGCCGCATCTTCCGGTCGCCCCGGCGGTGAGATAGCCCTTGTCGATGACGACGATGTCGGGATGGCCGGCTTTGGCGAGGTTGTAGGCGATGCTTGCGCCGCTGATTCCGGAACCGATGATGACGATCTCAGCGTTCATCTTTCCCGGCCTCCGCGATCGCTTTCAGCTTGACGCCGACGACAAGCGGTCTCTGCTTGTGGATCGGCACCGACTCATGATCCGTATGAAGGAACGAAGCGATCTCTCTCTTGATGAGTTCCGCACAGGTCTGACCCTGACAGGGTCCCATACCGACGCGGAGCTGTCGCTTCAGATCCTCGAAAGAAGTATAGCCTTTTTCCAGCCACTGGCGGATTTCCTGCCGGGAGATATCCTCACAACGGCAGATGATGATGTCTTTTTCACTCATACGGGCACCTGATCGTAATGAAATCGTACATGTATTCTCTATCGACGTCAACGGTGACGACGACGGTCTTGTCTTGTCTGTCCTGAATCTGGGTTTTGATGATCTCCGCTACGCAGATGGGTTCTCCAGCGCGATTGAGCCCCAGCCATTTCTCGCCAGCTTCAGGAACCGGCAAAAACTCGTAAGGCACACGAAATCTGGCCTTGTTGCCGTTGATTTGGACAGAAAAGATGGCCAGACCGGGACAACTGTAGATGCATTGTCCGCAACCGGTGCAAAGTTCGCTGTCCATCCGGGGACGCTTGTTGATGTCTTCGCCGATTGAGATGGCACCAAACGGACAACTGGTCTCACACGGATTGCAGGGAATCTCCTCATAGCATTCGATGATCGCCTTCGGTTTGCTGAGCAAGGTTTCTACCGGAAAACAGGATCTGACCATTTCCGGGGTGGGGATTCCGGTCTTGTCAAGCATTTCGGTTCACCTTGATCCTCTCCAGACCGCATAGGGTCTTCTTCCCGAACGGGCCGCAACGCAAAGATTCAAGCTGATTCAGGTATTCTATTTTTCGGTTGAGATAGTCGGGATGGACTTGACCAAGTTTTGCCGCAGCTTCCAATCCGGCCAAGGAACCTTCGACCATTGCGCTTGAAGCTTCCTCGACGCCGACGACATCGCCGCAGACGAAGACGTTCGCCATGCTTGTTTCCAGGTCGACGGTGATCTCAGGCACGATGCCGCCAAGTTCATTGACACATCTCATCCTGATTTCCGCCATGGAAAGCAACTGATGCATCGGTGCCAGTCCGACCGAAACGCATAGCGTATCGGCATAGAGTTCTTGTTCGGTTCCGGGAATTTCTTTCCACGACTCATCGAGACCGACGATCTGGATCTTTTCCAGTCTGTCGTTTCCAAATGCCTTCTTGATTGTCGTCGAAGTCATGATCGGGACACCCAGACGTCTCAGTTTCGAAGCATGGACCTTGTATCCACCGATTCTCGGTTGGGCCTCGATGACGGCTTTGACGGTGACGCCTGCCTGCATGAGTTGGTAGCTGACTATCAGTCCGATATTGCCGCTGCCGATCATCACGACTTCTTTCCCCGGAAGAACGCCGTAGAGGTTCATCAGGGTTTGGACGGCGCCGGCGCCATAGATTCCCGGCAGATCGTTATTTTCAAAAGCCAGCACTTTTTCCGAAGCGCCGGTGGCGACAATGATTGCTTTTGCCCTATATTTGCCATAGGTCTCGCCCTTTAGGGTTGTGACCACATAATCCTTGTAAATCCCTAACACCGTAGTGTCGAGGGCGACTTCCAGATTGGCCTTGAAAGGCTCGAGTCTTGCGATGAGTTTTCTGGCAATCGTGATGCCTCTTGTCTTCGCATATTGTTTTTCGGAGCCGAAGAACTTGTGTGTCTGTTTGATCAGCTGACCGCCAAGTTCATGGTTGCGATCGACGATCAAGACCTTCTGACCGGCTTCCAAAGCCGTCCTGGCCGCCGAAAGTCCCGCGGGCCCGCCACCGATGATGATGAGATCTTTTTCCGTCATACGATCCTACCAAGCCCTTTCTGGGACTTGACAATCATTCCCGGCTCTAGTCTGGTGATGCAGGTCTTGACGTTGGGAACGTCATTGACGATCATATGACATGATCCGCAGTTTCCGATCGCACAATAGAAACCGCGGGCGCGGTTTTCCTTGATGCTTCGGGATAGAACCCTGTGACCAAGAGCATGGAGTGCCGATGCAATCGTATCACCCTCGTAGCCTGACACTTCGTTCCCGTCATATACAAAACGGATTTCCTTACGCTCCGGAACATCAAGAATCGGATGCTTTTTCAGTCTCATCGTCCCACCGCTTTCACTCTTTTTATGATAACATAAAACGCTTACATTATAAAGCCCCAATTTTCAAAAAAAATAGGACCGAAGTCCTATTTCATGCTGTGGTGGCAACTTACTCAAACGATGAATTCGCGCTTCCGGAACCTTAGGAATGCGGCCACCAGCAAGCAGATGGTGACTAGTGTGAACCCGACGAGATTTTCCCACTCGAAGGCAAAATCGGTCTTGAGGATCTCCACCGGATTCGCAAAGGTGAAGGGCGTGATGTATTTTAGTTTCTGAAGCCATTCGTTGTTTGTAAGGGTGGAGATTACCGAGACTATATATAAGGGGATTGGTATCAGCATCGAGATCATATTCTTCTGGTTCGGCTTCATGAGGCAGACCATGGCAAGGCCCAGATAGCCGATCATCAGGAACATCAACGTATTGAGGAGTGCGAACAGGAAAAAACGTCCGTTTTCGGCGAATTCACCTACGGTCCAGAAACCGGCCAGGGAGAAAAGGATGTTGGCGATGGAGAAAAGCAGGATGTTGAGCGTGATTCTGACGAACTTGGTGAACAGGATTACATCCCGACGATACGGGAGTACATAGATAGCCTCGAGGGTTTTTTCCTTTTCATCCCGGTTGATCGCGTTGAAGCCCTCCAGCACGACATAGATCGAGCCGAAGATCTGCAGCATCATCGCGCATTCGGTCGCGAAATATTCGGTCACGTTCTCGGGCAGACCGCCGAAACTATCGAGGATTCCGGATAATTCAGGGGGAATCGCCGCATACATGTCCTTTACATAAGGATAGAGGATAACGATCAGGTACATCGTCAAGCCGAGACTTATCGACCAGACCAACATCCCCTTGAACGCTCTCCTGAATTCGAGGGCGAACAGGTTCTTGTTGAAAATTCTCATCTCAGTTTCCCTCCTTGTAGTAGTCGATGAAGATTTCCTCCAGCGACGCGTCGCGGATGCGGATGTCGGTGAACTGACGTTTTGCGAGATATCCGATCAACTGGTTGATATCGCCCTGATAGTCGTAATGTCCGTTGCCGTTTTCGGTTTTGACAAGGACCAGACTCTCCAGGTCGATCTGCTCGAGCGCTGGTCTTAAGATGATTTTCTTCCGGTTTTCACGGTGGAATTCCTGCATGGAGAAAACCGATCCGACAACCCCGTCCTTGATCAGGGCGATCCGGTCGCAGACCTTCTCGATTTCGCTCAGGACATGACTTGACAGGAAGATGGTGACGCCCTCTCTTTTCTCCTCAAGCAGCAGGTTCAGGAAAATCTGTTGCATGAGCGGATCCAGTCCCGAGGTCGGCTCGTCGAGGATCAGAATTTTCGGGCGATGCATCATGGCGATGATGATTCCTAGCTTCTTGCGGTTGCCGAACGAATATTCCTGGACTTTCTTGGTTATATCGAGCTTGAGGATGTCAACCAGTTCATCGGCCCGGAGGGAATCGGTCTTGTACATCTCCTGAAAAAAGCGGATGACTTCGCCGCCTTTCAATTCCGGAAAGAAGAAAGTCTCGCCCGGAAGGTAACCGATCTCGTTGTTGAGCCTGGCGAAATTGGTCTTGACTTCAAGGCCTCTGATCGTGGCGGAACCGGATGTGGGTCTGATAAGCCCGAGCAAAAGGCGGATCAGAGTCGTCTTTCCGGCCCCGTTCGGGCCGATGAAACCGAAGATCTCTCCGAGTTCGACGCCGAAATCGGCTTTTTCCAGACCGCGGCTGGAACCGTAGTATTTCTTCAGATTGTTGATGGTGATTACTGACATTGGGCACCTCCATGAAGTAGTCATCTTTCTATTTTATCACCAATGACGCCATTTTTCATCCTTGACATCTGTTTTTCCCGCCATTTTCCCCGATAAACTTGAACATGGTGGTTTCATGTGCTAAAATTCATTTATCAATTTTCCCAGGAGGTTTTCCATGTTCGAGCGCCTGAAAAAATGGATCAGCATCAAAAAAAGCCAGAATGCGAGGCTGCTGCTTCTAGGCATCATCGCCTTCAACCTCCTGCTCTGGCTGATATCTTCGCTGGTGACCTTTCTGATCGACCCCGATCTCAACGGCAGCATCATCGGCGCCCTTTGGAACACGGGCATAACCTGGATGATGGATCCAGGCTTTTACGACCCCGACGTCAGTTTCCCGATCAAACTCATCTCCATCTTCGTGATCATCACTTCCATGATCACCTTCAGCGGCGGGATCATCGCCTACGTGGCCAACCTGTTCGCTTCGATCATCGAGCACTCCCGATCCGGAAAGAACCAACTATATGTGGTGCCTCGCTGTTTCGAGTGGGTAAGTCCTTAAGCCATTGACAGTCCGCACTTGAACTTGAGCTTGCCACCGAGGAGAAAGATCATCGCGATGAAGTTGTTCACGTTGCGATAACCCTTGG
>Ga0172375_10002652_pt1 | contig 27735 bp, 29 predicted proteins | sample LakKiv1m_FD_114537 | JGI IMG/M metagenome (GOLD analysis project Ga0172375, IMG submission 114537) | Freshwater microbial communities from Kabuno Bay, South-Kivu, Congo - kab_092012_11.1m | ecosystem: Environmental > Aquatic > Freshwater > Lake | place: Democratic Republic of the Congo...
AACTGCCCGGCCGGATTCCTGCCCCAGATACCAGCATTCCAGAATTGCTGGTACATTTTGCTGAATAAAATTGATCGAGTTAGGACGGCCGTTGAACAGTACAACGACAACCGGCTTACCGGTTGCCAGCACGGCTTTAACCAAATCGTCCTGCCGGCCGACTAAATCGAGACAGGTGCGATCACCGAGATGAACTTTACTCCAGGCTTCGCGGGAAGTCTGTTCGTTACCGCCTAAAACCAGCACCACCCGGTCAGCCTGTTGCACAGTCGCGACAGCTTCGGCGATCAATTTTTCATCTTCTTCCGGGTCTGGCGGAGTCACAAAATCTTCGTTCCAGGAACCGTTGATGGTTATTTTACAGCCTTCGCTGTATAGAATTTCGCAGTTATGACCGGCTTTGGCGCGAATACTTTGCAAAACCGTGGTATAATATTTTGGTTCGCCGCTATATCCGCCTAAGAGCTCCCGGTCGGCATTTGGGCCGATAACGGCTATTTTACCTTTCTGATTCAAGTCAAACGGCAAAAGACTGCCCTCGTTTTTCAGTAGGGTAATTACTTCCTCGGCAGCTTGCAGGGCAATTTGGCGGTCTTTTTCGATTTTATCCTGATGAGCCTGGGCATTGAATTCAACATAATGGTTCTCAAACAGACCCAGCTGGAATTTATATTTCAGCAATGCGCCTACCAGTTCATCAATAACCTTTTCATCGATGGCGCCTTCCTTAACCAGTTCCGCGACATAAGGATAGCAACTCATATCGGGTAATTCAATGTTGACACCCGCCTTTAATGCCAGAGCAGCGGCTTCCTTTTTGTCTTTTGCTACGGCCTGACTCACGGAATCTTCTTTGTAATTGAGTTCGGTTATCGCAAAGTAATCCGAGACGACATAGCCGCTGAATCCCCACTCGCCCCGCAGAACATCCCTTAGCAGCCAGGTATTGGCATGCGAAGGAACGCCGTCAATCTCGTTATATGACGGCATAAAACTGATTGGATTCGCTTCTTTAAGCACCATTTTGAAAGGATACAAAAACACATCGCGCAAAAGACGTTCCGAAAAATTGCCCGGACCGCAGTTGGACCCCGATTCCGGTTGCCCGTGAGCCGCGAAATGCTTCAGCGTCGCGATCACGTGTTTTTTATCCCGAAAGCGACCGTCACCCTGCAAACCTCTGACGGCCGCTATCCCCATTCGGGATATAAGATACGGATCTTCACCGTAGGTCTCTTCTACCCTCCCCCAGCGCGGATCACGGGCAACATCCACGACCGGCGCCAAAACCTGGTGCGCTCCCCGCGCCCGGGTATCTGCGGCAATTGCCGTGTATATCTCCTCTGCTAATTCTGGGTTGAAAGTCGCAGCCAGTCCGATCGGCTGCGGATAACTGGTGGCATTCTGAGCAACTAAACCATGCAAACACTCCACATGCAAGATTACCGGAATGCCAAGACGGGTTTCTTCCACAAAAAACTTTTGAAGTTCATTTGCCATCCGGACCATTTCAGAGACATTCAGGCCTCCGTTGGTGTCATTTAATCGGGTTATTTGTCCGAGTCCATTTTTAAAATGTGATCTGAACTTATCCCAATCGATTTTGCCATTCCCATCCAGCATATGGGTATCTTTCTGCTTCCAGATACACAACATCTGCGCTACTTTTTCTTCCAGTGTCATCCGCTTAAGCAGATCGGCGACTCTTTCTTCAACTGGTAACCGTGAATTTTTATATTTGATTGTGTCAATTTTTTCAGGTTGAGTCATTACTTCTGTCATGATTGATATTCCAAATTCTAATTTTGTCTTAAGGGCCGGAATGTCTCAGATAAATTCATCCTTCCAAGCAGACCGGAAATTGATAACCAATTGGCAATCTTTTCGATATTAAGGCCACCGATCACAGAACCTTCATTTTTCGTGGCAGGTGAACACATACCCCATTCTCCCCTGATCCTTAGCCCACAATGACAATTTTACTGGTTAAAACATTATTGAACCGTTTCAAATATATTTAATCCATTTTAATTTGTCAACAAATATTTACTCGCCAGCCTTTAAAATTTTGAATATCTAATCAATGAAGTCGATAATCGACGCCAGCGTAAATAAATCTCACGGAATCGGTTAGTCTTCAGTAAGTGGAGTTGTACCCCAATAAGGATTTGAACCTTAAACCAACGGATTAAGAGTCCGCTGCTCTACCAATTGAGCTATTGGGGCTGAAAAAAAGCGGGATAATTTAAGATTTCCGACCGAAGAATCAAACATAGACACGGAATTTATTTTTGGTAGCATACTTGCTTGGAAGTGATTCAGATTTTAGATTACTCCGGTCATGATGCGCTGTAATCCAATACTGATGTTGCTCCGTTCCGCCATTTTCGGTATCTTTTTCCTGGCCGCACCGGCTTCAGCCCGACAGAATGGAATCCGCTATGATCTCAATCTCGAATTCAACCCACGTAAAAGTACCATATCCGGTTATGAAACAATTTATTTTACCAATCGTTCGCAGACAAAACTTGATACTATTTACATTTATTTACAGGCGAATGCATTCCGAGATCGTGAATCGCGTAGTTATCAGAAATTCGAGAACCAATTCGAGGCGCCGGCTTATCTTAACATCGATTCGGTGACAATAAATGATGAATCGATCGATATTCTCAATCCTTACTCAATCAATCCGGTTGTCGTCCTGCCGGCGCCACTGTGTCCGGGCGATTCCATCGAATTACAAATCCGGTTTTCCACCAAAATCCCGGCCGGGAGAAGTAATCTTTGTTCAACTCATTCCGCTAAACTTTACCGCCTGATCCATTTTTATCCGCGGATTGCCCAACTCCGCCAAAACGCCCGATCAAATAATTTCGAGCAGCCAAAGGTAGAATTTGCCAGTTATTCTTTACGGCTCATCCTGCCAAAACGCTTTCAGCCCGCCGGCTCGCTCCAGGTCGATTCAATAATTGTTCAGGATGATAACCGGTCCTGCTATATTTTTCGTTCGGAATATCTTCAGGACATCGGATTTATCCTGAACGATAATCTCCGGACATCATCCGTTCATCGCCAGGCCCGCAGTGAAATTAAACTCATTAACCGTATATCGGGCAGTGACCGAAATAAAGATAAAATTGCGACTGAAATTATCCAGGATATCGTCGATCATTACAAGGTAATCAATCCCTCTTCGGGCCAGCACCTGACTGTCTTTCCCACAATCGTACCAGGTGGATTTTCCACCTCAAATCTCATATTAATCGATAAAACGATCTTTTCCGGAGTTACTAAACTCGATTACCTTAGTATTTACATGCTCGCTTTTGAGATCGCCCAACAATATCTCGGTTCCGACCTGACTATCCTGGAATCCCAGCCGATTTCCATCAGTAATGGATTGTCCGGCGTGCTGGCGCATGCTTATCTCAAAAACCGGTACCAATTTCTGCGAAATAAATACCAGTTTCCGGAAAGCCGTCTGATTACCTATACCAATAAGATCATGAATATTTTCGCAGCTACCCTTGAACGAGAAAATATTTTACAACCGACCGGCTCGTCCAATGATCGTGCCAATATTATCTATATCAACAATCAATCCCGATACCTGAAAAGTCAAAAATTGGTCGAAATGGCGCGATACGCATTAGGCGATAGTCTCTTTATCAGTGTCCTGTCACAATATCGCAACTTTATGCGGTATGACAGCACTGATCCGCAGGAATTTTTCAGAATCTCCGAAAGAGAATCCGGATTTCGGTTTGTCACCCTATACCAGGATTGTCTTTACTCCGAACAACCTGCCGATCTTAAAATTCAGAAAGTGACGCACTCCCGCTCATCCCGGACAGAATATCTCACGGATGTCGTTATCAAACAAACCGCCCCAATACACATTCCGGTAGAAATCGATGTAACCGACCGGCACGGAAATGTGTTTTCACAAAAAAAACTGCTCGATATTGGTAAATACGATACCCTGACGTTCGTTACTTCTCAACCGCTCTCTAAAATCAGCCTCGATCCGCACCGTTATATTTGGGATTCAAACCGTTTCAACAATCAATATCCGCGTTCGATCGTTTTTAAATTCCTGATCGGACTACCCAGCATTGATGCTTACCAGGTCTTTTACTATCCGACTTTCGACTTCAACAAAAATGACTTAATCCGGTTTGGAATTAAATTACGCGGTCGTTACTGGATCAATATGCGACCGCTTTTCCCGGCCCAAAGTCTGGACGAATGGGCATTGGGAATCAATTATGGTTATAAAAGCAAGACGCTTGGATACGATCTGAGTTATAGTACCGCGTTGCTGGCATTTTTATTTAAACCGCGCATCAATCTGAGACTGCGCGACTATTTCGATCTCTTAGAAAACCAAATATCGACCGAAATCTACCTCGGCGACATTAAATACTGGGGCATAAGCCGGGTGCAGGGTTATCAAAAAATAAACTTGGGGATGGATTATCAAAAAGTGCGATCGCTGGAATTTCTCAACCGTTCCAACTGGGAAACCGGACAAAGCCTGAAACCTTATCTGGATTACGTCAATTTCCACAATTGGGGCAATGTCCGTCACATCGTGCGCATAAAATTCGCCTACGGCCTGCCGATCGACAAAAAACATTTCGCCTTCGATAAACTTACCATCGATGGCCAAATTAAAATGCGCCTTAGCCGGCATCACTGGCTTTACCAACGCCTTTTCTGCGGGAATGCCAACGGCAACCCGCCGAAACAAGAGTACTTTTATTTCTTCGGAAAAAATGTGCTGGAAAATCAGTCTTTCGAATCCTATCGAATGGCGAAAGGCGAAGGCGATATGCGCGGCTACGGCGATCAATCCCTGAAAGGCCGAAAGATTTTGACAAGCAATACCGAACTGCGACGCAATCTGGCTGGCGCGGGAGCCGCCATGTTCGATATATTGTTATTTCTCGACAGCGGGATTCTGCCGGAATCATTTGCGGACATCGACTGGCATAAGACTTATTTCGATGCCGGGTTGGGTTTCGAGCTGGAAGCGCTGGAAGCCGTCAAACTGGGAATGCATTTCCCACTCTGGGTCTCTCAACCACCTGAATCAGAACAACCGGCAGCTTTGCGCTGGGTAATCGCCTTCGATTTTATCCTGTAGGTTATGATAAGAAAAATTATTCTTGAAATCGAAAACTTTTTCTCCTATACTTAAGTGTTACGGCAAATGACTTCTTATCATGAGAATTTTCAAAAAGAAATACCAGAACAGGTTTTGAGTACTGGTATCCGATCTATTTTTTAATAACCAGGGGGAAAACATGCAATCAATGAAACTTATTACCGCAACAATGCTATTGTGCCTCTTCACCCTAAATGCCGCGGAAATCACCAACCGGATTGTGATTAATGCTGCTCAGGGAACTGAAAAAATAAATAAAAATGTCTACGGCCATTTTGCCGAACACCTGGGCAGTTGCATTTACGGCGGTTTTTGGGTCGGTGAAGATTCACCGATTCCGAATACCCGTGGCATCCGTAACGATGTCCTGGCTGCTCTGCGCGAAATCAATCCGCCCGTAATCCGCTGGCCGGGCGGTTGCTTTGCCGACACTTACCATTGGAAAGACGGCATCGGACCGCGCCTTCAACGCCCGGCAATTATCAACTCGACCTGGGGCGGAATCACCGAAGACAACAGCTTCGGCACTCACGAGTTCCTCGACCTCTGCGAACTACTCGGAGCCGAACCTTACATCTGCCTGAACGTCGGCAGTGGTACGGTTCAGGAAGCCGCCGATTGGGTCGAATATGTTAATTCCGACGCTAAAAGCCCGATGACCGAACTTCGTCGCCAAAACGGTCGCCAAAAACCCTGGAATGTCAAATTCTGGGCTGTCGGTAATGAAAGCTGGGGCTGCGGTGGCAATATGTCTCCGGATTATTATGCGGATTTGTTTAAGCGCTTTTCGACCTACCTGCGAGCTGGCGATCTTGATCGGGTGGCCAGCGGCGGCATCGATACGGATTACAACTGGACGAAAACCATTCTTGAAAAAACAAAAAATTACCAGCACCTGATCCAGGGATATTCATTCCACTATTATACCGTTTGCCACGGCTGGGATCAAAAAGGCTCGGCCACCAACTTCAACGAAAACGACTGGTTTTTTACTCTGAAAAACACTTTGATTATGGAAGAACGCCTCGAAAATCATATTAAACTTATGGACGAACTCGACCCGGACAAGAAAATCGACTTGATCGCAGATGAATGGGGCAACTGGTACGACGTCGAGCCGGGCGCCAATCCCGCTTTTCTCTACCAGCAAAATACCCTGCGCGATGCGGTCACGGCGGCTCTCTACCTCAATATTTTCAACAATCACGCCCGCCGCATCAAGATGACGAATATCGCCCAGACGATCAACGTCCTGCAGTCCCTGCTGCTCACTAAAGATAACCAGTTAGTTAAGACGCCTACTTATTATATTTTTAAAATGTACCGCGTGCACCAGGAGGCGATTCTGCTGCCGACCACCGTCACCTGCGATTCCTATTCATTTGATGGCCTGAATCTTCCGGGAGTCAGCGCTTCGGCTTCGCTCGACAACCAGAAGAAAATCCACCTTTCGATTGCCAATCTTAATCCGAATAATTCCGTCGAGATAAAAACTGAATTAACAGGTATCCGTAAAATCTCGAAAGTCACCGGCGAGATCGTGACCGCCGCCGCAATGAACGATTACAATGACTTCGGCAAATCTGAAAAGGTAAATATAAAGTCGTTTTCAGGATTCAAATCAGAAAAAAACAGGCTCGATATCTCTCTGCCGGCCAAATCCGTCGTCACTCTGGAAATCGAATCGGAAAATTAGCAAATTTGCTTGAAAAGAAATGTTACTGCCGCGGATTTACACGGATATTTACAGGTTACTGCCGACGTGTTTTGGTTTATTAAATCCAGAGCATTGAAAATATTCCGCCTGGTAATTCCGGCTATTTCGGTTATTGTTTAATCTTCAAAAAAAATGTAATTTTCCGCGCCATGCAGTTCAAGACTAAATTCAACGAGTGCCTCACCCAGAAACGGTCATTTTTATGCATCGGGATCGATCCCGATCCGGCCAAAATGCCACCCGGATTTTCCGCAGACGCCGACGGGGTTTATCGTTTCGTCAAGGAAATTATCGGGGCGACCAGCGCCTTTACGCCGGCATATAAATTCAACCTGGCCTTCTTCGAACTCTGGGGTTCCAAAGGCTGGCAAATACTGGAAAAACTGCTCGCCGAAACGCCGAAGAATGTTCTGTTAGTCGGCGACGCCAAGCGCGGTGACATTGGCAACAGCGCCAAATTCTACGCCCGGGCCTTACTGGAAAACCTGCCGTTTCAGGCCGTGACGCTCAGTCCTTATCTCGGCTCGGAAAGCATTCTGCCTTTCATCGAAGACGAATCCCACGGAGCATTCGTCCTGTGTGTGACTTCCAATCCTTCCGGGCGTGAAATCCAGGATTTCGGCGGCACCCAACCGCTTTACCTGAAAGTCGCCGAAACCGTCCGGCAAATGAACGCCCGGCAAAATCTCGGTCTGGTGATGGGCGCTACCAAACCGGAACAACTCGTCACCGTACGAAAAATGTTCCCGCAACTGCCATTCCTGATTCCGGGCGTCGGTACCCAGGGCGGCGAAGTCGAGACGGCCGTTCAAGTATGCCGCGAGTGCGGCACGGGCCTGATTAACATCTCCCGCGGAATTCTTTTCCCGTCAGAAGGCGTTTTCCCGGATAATGTCGCTCAGATGGCAGCGTATTATCAAAAACAATTCAAATTTTAAGGTAACCATGAAAACAGACGATTATTATATAAATATTTTAAAAGAGAGTGGCGCCATTCTGAGCGGTCATTTTCTGCTGACCTCCGGTTTACACAGCGCTACTTACGTTGAAAAATTCAAGATTCTGCAATATCCGTTGCTGTGCGACAAACTCTGCAAAGGCATCGCCGAGCATTTTAATACCCAGAGCCCGAATGTCGTCCTGGGAGCCGCCACCGGTGGAATCGTCATCAGTCACAGCGTCGGCCGCGCCCTTTGCACCCGCAGTATTTTCGCCGAACGCGAAAATAACGAACTCGTCCTGCGGCGCGGATTTAATATCGAAGCCGGCGAACGCGTCGTCATTGTCGATGATGTCGTCACGACCGGCGGTTCGTTACTGGAATTGATCGACCTGGTCGTGAAATACGGCGGTCATATCCTGGGAATCGGTGTTCTGATCGACCGCAGCGGCGGCAAGCTCGATTTCGGTTTTCCGTTTCATGCCTTAATCACTCTGGATATTCCGACCTTTAAACCGGAAGATTGTCCGCAGTGTCTGGCAGGCATTCCGTTAACCGCTCGCGGCCGGACCGGCAAGGCATGATTTTTTGCAATCTCGGCAGCGGCAGTAAAGGAAATTGTACCTACATCCGCCATCGCCAGAAAGCGCTGTTGATCGACCAGGGCTTTAGCCTGAAAAATCTTCTCGAGCGCATGGAAACCAGCCGTATCGATGGACAATCGGTCGGCGCAATTATCCTCACCCATGAACACAGCGATCACCTGAAAGGTGTTGGTATTTTCGCGCGCCGTTTCGGAGTGCCGGTTTATATTACCACAAAAACCATTCCGTTCATTAATCCTGAGTATCTGAATAAAGTATCGGTAAAAACTTTTATCAGCGGCGATGTACTGCCGATCGAAGACCTTTCGGTCAAAACTTTTCACATCCCGCACGACGCCGCCGATCCGATCGGGATTGTCGTTTCGGCCGATCAATTCAAAGTCGCCGTCGTGACCGATCTCGGAACCGTTTCCGAATCGGTTCTGGTTCATATCGCCGATCCGGATTTGCTTTTTCTGGAATCGAATCATGATATGACCATGCTGATCAACGGTCCATACCCACTAAATCTCAAACAACGCATTAAAAGCCGCGTTGGTCATCTTTCCAATGAACAATCTCTGAATTTATTGCAACGTTTATCCCATAACGGGCGTTTAAAACACCTGATTCTGGGACATCTCAGTGAAATCAACAATCATCCCGCCATCGTTCGGGAGTTCTTTGAAAAAAACACGGCAGTTCCGGCGCGCGGTTTCCAGATCGATATTGCCGATCAATACCGGCCAACCGCGGTCATCGAACTGTGAGTTAAAAACCCAATAAACCATGTTTAATTGAAGGTACATTTATGAAAAGCATGATTATCCTTTCTCTGGCAGCCCTGGCGACGACTCTTTCAGCCCAAACTTTGAAAGAAGACGAAATTACCGCCATCCAGAAAAAAGTCCAGGCGGCCCCGGATGAACCGGTCGCAGCCAACGAAGTCGTTGTGATCGAAACCGATTATGGCAAAATCGTCATCGAATTGTGGGGCGATAAAGCTCCCAGGCACGCCCAGAATTTCAAGAAATTAGTCAAAGCCGGTTATTACACCGGAACGACTTTTCACCGTATAATTCCCGGTTTCGTCATCCAGGGCGGAGATATTTTAAGCCGCGACGCCGATCCGAACAATGACGGCACCGGCGGTCCGGGCTACACCATTCCGGCCGAGATTGGTGAAAAGCACCTGCGCGGTTGCCTTTCGGCCGCCCGGCTGGGAGACCAGGTCAATCCTAAAAAAGCCTCGAGCGGTAGCCAATTTTTCGTTTGCGTCCAGGATTTGCCCTCGCTGGATCGGGGCGGTTATACCGTCTACGGCAAAGTAATTCAGGGCATGGATGTCGTCGATAAAATCGTGGCCGTCAAGCGCAATCAGAGCGATCGTCCGCTGAAAGACGTCGTGATGAAATCAGTTTACATGGCTGATAAAAAATCTCTGAAAAAATGAATCGGCGGATCGGACTGGCTCTGGGAGGCGGCGGCGCCCGCGGGCTGGCGCATCTCGGAGCTCTGAAAGTTCTCGAAGACAACGGCATTCCGGTTAATCTCATCGCCGGAACATCGATGGGTTCGGTAATCGGAGCTATGTACGCTCAATTTCCGCACGCCGATAAATTGATCGACCGCTGGCTGGCTTTCCTGAATGGTCCGGATTTTAATTCACTCGGCACCCGTTTTATCGTTCAACAGAAAGAGCAAAATTCATCCCTGCTGGCGCAATTTATCAGCGTGGTGGCCAAGGGCTTTTATATCAATATCAGTCCCTACCGCCAGGCGATTCTGAAAACCAGCCGGCTGTCGGACGCCATCGCCCATTTAGTTTACGACGAAGATATTCAGGATACCCTAATCCCCTTCGCGGCTGTCGCCAGCGACCTGAACAGCGGACGCACGGTTGCCATGTACTCCGGCCGGATTCGGGAAGCCATCACGATCAGTTCATCAATTCCTGGTTTTATTGCCCCCCATACGCGGGACGGCCAGTTACTGACCGACGGCGCGGTAACCGCGGCTGTTCCGGTGGACGTAGTCAGAACAATGGGCGCCGATCTGGTCATCGCCATCAATGTCGGTATCAATACCATCCCGCCACTCGACGAGCCCAACATCTTAGACATCATGACCCGCATCGATACGATTCGCGGCATCAATCAGACCGAACAGGAAATCCGGAGAGCTGATTTCTGCATTCATCCGGACGTAAAAAACGCCCACTGGAGCGAGTTTTTTCGCTTCGAGGAATTTATCCAGGCCGGCATCGACGCCGCCCGGACGGCGATTCCTGCCATCAAGGAAAAGATCGATGCTAATGGCGGTTTCTTTCACACGGTAATTTCAAAATTCAGCGGGAAGCATGACGCATGAAAAACCATACCCTCGTCAGGACTGCACTCGTTTTTATGGTAATGAATCTGGCGTTTGCCACCGAACCGGAAATTCTATCGGTGACACCGCGCCTGGTTACCCAAAATGTTCAGACGGGTGAACAATTCACGGCCAACCTGGATATTCGCATCCAGGCTGACTGGCATATCAACTCTAATATGCCCAATGACGAATTTCTCATCCCGACCGAAATACGCATTGCGCAGTCGAAAGATTATAAAATAAAACGCATCGTCTTTCCGGAACATACCTTAAAACGTCTGGCGTTTTCCGATGAACCGCTGGCAATCTTCGAAGGCGCGTTCAGTATACAATTCGACGGTAAAATCATCGCAACCGACGATTCAGTCGTGAATCTGTCCGGCACGTTTTATTTCCAGGGCTGCAATGATCAGGTCTGCCTGCCGCCGACCGAAATTCCGTTTACGCTAAAAATTCCAGTCCGGCCGATTGAAAAAGCGGTATCAGAGACGCCGGGTGTTATTCAACCCGACCTTCCCGAAAGCCTGCGCTCCACCGCAGTTGGCCGGGAAAAGGGTTTCAATGTTGGCAATTCGCTGGCGGAAAAAGGTTTGTTGCTGACGTTTTTCCTCATTTTTATGGGCGGTCTCGGGTTGAACCTGACGCCCTGTGTTTATCCGCTGATCCCGGTTACGTTGAGTTATTTCGGCGGACAGTCAGTCGGAAAAAAGAGTAAAACCCTTTTAATGGCGCTGCTGTACGTTTTAGGCCTGGCGCTGGTCAATTCCCTGCTGGGAACGCTGGCGGCGCTCTCCGGCGGTCTGCTGGGCGCTTTTATGACCAATCCGATCGTGCTGATCGTGATCGCCGCTATTATGGTGGCGATGGCACTCAGTATGTTCGGGCTGTATGAGTTTGGCGTACCGGGTTTTCTAATGAATCTGGCAGGCGGCGGCCGGAGCGGTTATTTCGGCGCACTTTTTATGGGACTGACGATGGGAATTGTGGCCGCGCCTTGTATCGGGCCTTTTGTAATCGGCCTGCTGACCTACGTTGCCGCCGTCGGCAAACCACTTTTCGGATTTCTGATGTTCTTCACTTTGTCACTGGGACTCGGACTGCCGTTCCTGGTGCTGGCATTTTTCGCGGCCAAGATCGACCGCCTGCCGCACAGTGGCGAATGGATGGTCGGCGTGCGCCAGATTTTCGGATTACTGCTGATCGGCATGGCGCTATATTTCATTAAACCGCTGTTGCCATCCGAAATCGCTTCGCGCTTTCTTTGGTGGTATGCAATTGCTTCCGGTATTTACCTGATTTTCTTCAGCCAAGCCGGCAATCATACCCGCATTTTCGTATTCATTAAAAACCTGCTGGCAGTCGTAGCCATTTTCAGCGGCGCCTGGTTTCTGAAACCGGAAAAACCCGGCCTGGCCGAAATGCAATGGCAGGTCTATTCGTCCCAGTCTTACGAATCGGCTTTGCGGGCTCGAAAACCGATCATGCTCGATTTTTACGCGGACTGGTGTATCCCCTGCAAGGAACTTGAACAGTCCACTTTCAGCGCTCCGGAAGTCATTCGCCTGAGTGAAAACTTCGCTCTGTTCAAAATCGACCTGACCGGCGCCGTCACTCCTGAAATTAAAGCCGTGCAGGAAAAATTCAAGGTCAAAGGGGTGCCAACGATCATCTTCATTGCCCGCGACGGTCAGGAATTAGAAGATCTGCGTCTGCTCGGCTTCGAAAAGGCGGACACAATGCTAAAAAGGCTGCGGGAAACGTTAAAATAGCCTCGTATCAGAATTTCGATTTTCTGTCGGTTTTTTGTCCCTATAAAGCGGGATTCAAGGTTCAACATTCAATGATTGGATAATTAGCCTCCGCCTCTTAAATTCCGCCGTTTGAAATCAGGATAATACAGTGAGTATTTATGTGGTATCTTGTTGCAATACTTTCCGGCTTCTTCATGGCAACCGCCGACGCTTTGTCCAAGAAAGCGGCTTTCCGGACGGACGCTCTAACCCTGGCCTGGGTACGCGAAACATATGCCTTGCCGTTTCTGCTACCGATTCTGTTTTTCATTGACATCCCGGCGCTTGATAAGACATTCTGGATAGCCATAGCGGTCTGTGTCGTGATGGATATGATCACGACCGTGCTCTACATGCGCGCCATCCAGATTGCGCCGTTGTCTCTGACGGTACCATACCTCGGACTCACTCCGCTCTTTCTGCTCGTCATTCCGACCTTAATCCTGGGCGAATATCTTTCGGCTTTGGGAATCCTCGGCGTCGTCCTGGTCGCGATTGGCACTTATACTCTCCAGATCGATCGCGCCAAACGAGGCTGGCTGGAGCCCTGGCTGGCGATTTTCAGGAATCGCGGCTCGCTCTACATGCTGATTGTAGCGTTTTGCTACGCCATCACAGCCACCATCGGCAAAGTAGCCATTCAACATTCCTCACCGCTGTTCTTTACGGTGGTATATTTTAGCCTGCTGGCAATTGGTTATACACCTTTTATGCTTATTTCGACAAGGGGAAAATTAACGCTATTAGTCGGAAATCCGGGTTATTTCTTTAAGATTGGGCTGGCAATGGCGCTAATGGCCGTGGCTCATTTTTCGGCAATCGGCATGATTCAGGTAGCCTACATGATTTCGATTAAAAGACTTAGTCTGCTGTTCGCAATTCTGTACGGAATTTTCTGGTTTAAGGAAAAAAACCTGAAAGAACGTATCGCCGGCGGCCTGATCATCATCGCCGGGGCGACCTGTATCGCTTTCGCATAGATGCTAATAATCTTGGCCGCGGATTAACGCGGATTCCCGCAGATTTCAACAGGAATTCTTACGGGTGTAAATCCTGGATTTTTTAGAGTAACTTTATGGACAATCAGGAAGGTTTTAAATCTCAACTGAGATAAAAGAACCTTTAATTCGTGTTTACCGATGAAATCTGCGGCTGAAAATTAGATTGAAAAATTCAGGATACGGCGTCCGATGATCACATCCAGACCAATATCGTGGGCCCGCTCGATGAAACCGTGATGCGGACGATGTGACATGAAGATGAATCCCCTGGCCTTCAGGATCTTGACGGTTTCATGTACGGCGGTCAGTTCGATAAACGATTCACGCGTGATGGGATAGGAGAAACACTGGAATATATAATTCGTACAGCCTTTCATCATGGCGATGTCGATCATCGATTCACAATGGGCTCTTTCCGGGACACTTTCCCGGGCAATCCGCACGTTCAAACGGACATCGTCATATTGACTGCGGTGCACTCTCAGGAACACCAATTCCCGCAACCAGCCGCCATTGAATAAATAATCACCATTATCATTGGAAATATCGACTGTTTTCTGAGTTTCACCAAATCCAAAACGGAAATGCATATTCTTCTGTTCGGCATCGTAATTCACGACGAAACGCTGATTGTTGTCTTCAATCTTCCAATGGCAGTTTTGTTTGACACCGCCCATATTAATCCACTCATCGCGGTGGTCGTCGATAAACGGAACGATGCGTTCGAGATTATTACCGATGAAAAATGAGAGTGGGCTGCGTTTGCCGATTTCCGGGTCGAAACGAGTACCGGATTCCATCCTGATCCCGTGCAGGGCAATATATTCGTTTACGGTCAGATTGAATTGGAAAGTCTTGGTTTCACCGGTATTGACGTCGACGATTCGCGAATGATCCGGATCGATGAGAATGACTTCTTTTCCGGCTTTTTTGAAGACTTCCGCGGCTAAAACAGCGTGCAGGCGCGAACCGCCGGTGATGTTCAGGATGGTTTTATGTTCAGGATAATCTTTCAGAACCTTTTCGCATTGGCCGATGAATTCCGGGATGTCGCTTTCCCGGATTTCACGGCTCTCGAACGAAGTACCGATCTGTCCATTCAGCGACGATTCAATAAGAGAGACGACTTTCTTTTGGTCCGGAGTACGCAACCAGACGATTGACTCCGGTTTCTTTAGAATTGCACTCAGATAGTTGATAATCGGCAATTCGCTCACCAGACATACTTCCAGCAGTGCCATTTTCTTACTCCATTTTTTCAGATAAGCGGTATCCGTTTAAATTCCCGCTTGAATTTAACGATTAATTTGAGTTTTGCAATAAGTGATTTTATTGCCGGAAAATAGCCTGCATCCGGAACTGATCCGGTTATTTGGTTGAGCTGGCTGGTTTAATTAAAGGTCAGGTCGTTCTCCGCGATCAGCATTTCCGCCAGAATTTCCTTCACGCAGGATTGCGGTTTGGGATGACTGCCGGGTTGCCGGTAATGAAATTCCTTACCGGCGTAGTTGCGCATGACGACTTCTTCGTCGGAAATGGATTGGACATATTCCGGCAACAGTGGGATTTTTCCGCCGCCGCCGGGCGCATCGATCACGAAATGCGGTACGGCCAGGCCGGAAGTCCAGCCGCGCAAAGCTTTAATGATTTCAAGGCCTTTTTCGACGCGGGTCCGAAAATGCTCCGTACCGAAAACCATGTCGGCCTGGTAGATATAATAGGGCCGGACGCGGGCCTGCAGCAGTTTTTGCATCAGTTTCTTCATGACTTCGGGATCGTCATTAACGCCCTTCAGCAGTACGGTCTGATTACCAAGCGGAATTCCGGCATTGGCCAGACGACTAAGGGCTTTAAAAGCTTCCGGAGTCAGTTCATCGGGATGGTTGAAATGGACATTAATGTATAAAGGATGATATTTCTTGAGAATGCGGACCAATTTCGGCGTTACGCGCTGGGGCAGGAAACAGGGCACGCGCGAACCGATGCGCAGAATCTGGAGATGCGGGATTTTGCGCAAACCGGACAGGATATTGTCGATCTGTTTGTCACCCAGCATCAGCGGGTCGCCGCCGGAAATGATGACATCGCGGATTTCAGGATGCTCTGAGATGTATTTTATTCCCTGCTGGATGAATTTTGGATTGATTTTCCCGGTATCGCCGACTTTGCGTTTGCGGGTGCAGAACCGGCAGTAGGAAGCGCAGACCGGCGAAACGAGAAACAGGCAACGATCGGGATAGCGGTGTACGATGCTGGGCACCGGCGAGTCTTTTTCCTCGCTGAGCGGATCGGCTTCCAGTTCGCAGTCTTTTAGTTCGGCCTGGTCGGGAACGACCTGCTTATAAATCGGATCGCCTTTCTTTTTTATCAATGACAAATAGTAAGGATTGATCTTGATCTTGAATACCTTGTCGAGACCGGCCAATTCTTCTTTGGGCACGTCCAGAGCTGCGGAGATTTGATCCACCGTCGTTAAACTTTTACCTACCAACTTTTGCCATCTTTCCATGACTCTATTTATTCTCCTGATTAAAATATTTTACAAAAATCACCCGATCGTCACCCGGGCGGTAAAAATCCTTGATTTGGGCCGCGATCGCATAGCCATTATTCAAATAAAAATTGCGGGTCGGCCAGTATTTTTCCTGCGATGAGGTTTCAATGATAATTAAATGTCCTTGTTTATTCTGCACGGCTGCTTCAACGTAATTCAACAAATCTTTACCGATGCCTTTGCCCTGAATTTGCGGGGCGACTGCGATCCAGTACAGGTCGTAAGTTCCTTCGGTGGCCGGCGTCGGTCCGTAACAGACATAGCCGGTCACTTTTCCGCTGCTATCAACCGCGACATAAATCAGGTAATCGGTTTGCTCCGGCTTGGTCAGAGCGATGTCAATCAGTTCCATGGCAACGTCGATCTCGGCCGGTGTAAACATGGCGGTGTCGGTCAGGATTTGCATCAGAGGCGTGCGGTCGGACGATTTTAATTCACGAATGGTATTCATGTTATACGCCTTTCAAGCGCTTGTTTGATAAGCAATTCAACGAAAGCTGAATATTCGATCCCGGCTGCCGACAAGGCCCGCACGAATCCGGCGTCCGGCGAAATATCCGGATTCGGGTTATATTCGAGTACAAATAAATCACCGGCGGCATCCATACGAATATCCACCCGCCCGTAATCGCGTCCCTGCAAAACCCGGTAAACCGCCAAACTGATTTCGGCCAGTTTGTTTTTCAATTCGGGACTGACATCGGCCGGACAAACCGGCGGCGTCATACGATACATGGGATGATCGCTGAGCCATTTGGCTTCGTAACTGGTAATCGGGAAATAACCGTCACCGACCTGCTCGAAACTGATTTCCGAGGGCGGCAGAACCTGCGGATGACCGTTGCCGAGAATACTGATATTGAATTCACGGCCGGCGATAAACTTCTCAACCAGAATCGGTTGGTGATATTTGGTCAGCAGGCTACCGACGACGGTCTGCAATTCGTCGTCGTTGTGAATGACCGAATTTTGGGTAATACCGACGCTGCCGTCTTCGCGGGAAGGTTTGGCGATCAGCGGGTAATCCAGGCTACAATGTTCCGGGATTTCGTTGAATACGCAGAAATCCGGAGTCGGGATTCCGGCCGCCCGGAAAATATTTTTCGATAAAATTTTATCCTGCGCCAGTCCGAGCGTTAGCGGTGAATTGCCGGTAAACGGAATTTTCAACAGCGCCCACAATCCGGCGACATTCATTTCCTGGTTCGTATGACTCTGGAATCCTTCGCAAAGGTTGAAAATCACATCCGGTTTAAATTCATCAATCTTGCCAAGCGCTTCTTCCAAATCGAGAACCGGCAACATTTCGGTAACATAATCCAATTGTCGTAAAGTCTCGAATACAGCCGTGGCCTCGTCTATAACGGCGGCCTCCGAAATAACATCCGGATCGGAATTGGAAGATGACTTATCCAAATCATTGAAGACCACCAATATTTTGATCTTCTGAGAGTCAGCTGACATTAGGACAAGCCGTATCTCCGGGCGGCGACCTGAACGACTTTGTTCAGCATTCCGGCATAAGTATACCCGGCCGTGCGGGCGGCTTTCGGAAAACAGGAGTTGTCTTCCGGATTGGGTAAAATACCCGGTAAGGGATTGAGTTCCAGGATATGCGGTACCCGCTTTTCATCCAGGCGGACATCCAGCCGGCACCAATCCCGGATATGCAACACTTTACAGGTTTTACGAACCGTATTTTCGATTGTATTTTTCAATTCCGCATCGATCGGCGCCGGGCAGGTAAAAATGCTCAGCGGTTTCTCGGGACGATCCCAGATCCATTTAGCTTCGTAAGAGTAGATTGGCTGGGCGCCGGCCGGTAATTGGGAATAATCCATTGCGATAATCGGTAAAATTTCCATCTCAGCGCCATTGCCTAAAACGGCGACTGTAAATTCCTGGCCGGGCAGGAATTTTTCCATGATGACCGGCTCGTTATTGTATTTTTCAAAACATTCTGCGATCACTCGACGCGCCTGTTCAGCCGAGGAAACGACCGAATTATCAAAAATGCCTTTACTGCTGCCTTCGGCTAACGGTTTGATGATCGCCGGAAAGCAAAAATCCGGATCAAATCCGTCATCCAAAGCGCTTACGACCCGGAATGCGGCGTTGGGAATCTTATGATAACTTAAAATTTCCTTGCAGCGGGCTTTATTCAGGCAGAGCGCCAGGGTCAACGGATCGGAACCGGTATACGGCAGTCCCAAACGTTCGCAAATCATTGGCACATAAGATTCGCGCCAATCGCCGAACAATCCCTCGGTGACATTGAAAACCAGATCGGGGCGGCTGTGTTCCAGATTGGCAGAAACGTTATTATCCCCTTCGAAGGCGGCGACGGTATGATTATTAGACTGGAGGGCGGTTACGATTGCATCAATCGTCCGAGGGTCATCACCCTCGGCAAAAAGGTCGGGAGGAATGTCTTCGTCGTCGGGGTCGACGCCAAAGCGCATTCCATACTCCTTTCCCAAACCAATTTTTGTACTATAAGTCAATGCAATCTTCATTTTTACGGCGTGCAATTTACATATATTTTTTGAATTGCAAGAAAAATATTTCAAATATTTTTAATTTTTTGGAAATGACAAAATGCCCAAGCCTTTGTGGGGGTCGTTTTTTTTATTACAATTTATTGTGGATCACAGAATTATAATATCCCGACCGTACCATCATCGGACGCGCGCTATCTCAAATGCTTTCTGAACAGTCGCAAAATATTGCGGATCTTTCATGAAGGTATCATACGAGAAATAGACAATATTCTGGAAACGGTTATTCAAGGCCAGCAGCGTTTTTGTCATAGCGTCATACTGATTTTGATTGTAGACTCCGATTCCGACCCAGGTTTTTTCCTTAAACGGAGAGGCGTTGTTTTTCTTCAAAATCCTTTCAAACTGATCGGAATCCCGGGAATAATTCATGAGTACAATAAAATCCAGATCGTCCTGTTTCAGCCATTGCTGCCAATCCTGGAAGAAATATCGACGGGCTTCTTCCGGGTCGGGTTTAACGGCAGCGCTCAGCATCAGCGCCGGCCGAACAGTCTTTAACATTGTCCGGGTTTCCCGGATAAATTTGGAAAGTGATTCCCGGCGAAAGTTATCCCATTCGCGGATTAAAGAGTCGATTTCGGCCAGTTCCAGACCTTTATAAAGGGATTTATCAGTAATGGTCAACAGGAGCGGATCAATCCCGCACTGATTGCGAAATTTCAAGCGGCCGATCGGATTATAATCGTAACAATTTTTGGCGTAGCGGACATAGTCCAGATGAATACCGTCAATAGAATAATTGGTTGCCAGTTCCCGAATGACGTCGACCAGATACTTACGGACCTCCGGGAGCAATGGTGATAGATAAATTCCTTCGGTACCGAGACTGGCGAAATCGGCGGTATGGCGTTGAATATCCTTAACACCATCGGCATCGACCGCACACCATTCTGGATGCTGATACAACAGATGATTTTCGTTTTTCGGTCGCTGATCGGCCGACCAGAGCAGCAGGACGTTTAGCCAGGCATGGACTCTCAGACCGCGGGTATGCGCCTGAGCAAGCGTATATTCGAGCGGGTCCCAGCCGTTGGTGTCCAAATATTCACTGCGCACGACGAAAGCTGAGCGGTAGAAGGCGTCACCGCGACCGCGTACCTGAACGAAAATGTCGCGCATCTCGTTTTCAGCTGCGAAATCGACGAAAGCATCGATTTTTCCCTTAGAATTAAGCTGATCGCGCACGACCCATAATCCCAGGCGTGACTGAGCATTGGTGTTTCGAGATAAAACCAGCAGGGCAGTCAAAATGACTGCCCTGAATATAGAATGCAAATTAGCGTTCAATGCTATTCAGCCGGTTAAGCTTCTTCGGCCTCCGCGGCAGGTTTGGTTTTGGCTTTTTGGGCCGGTTTCTCTTTAGCAGGAGTTTCTTCTTTAATTTCCTCTTCCTGAGCGGCCTTTTCTTCGGAAGCCTGCTTCTCTTTTTTGGCTTTGGCCTGGGCTTTTTTAGCCGCCCGTTCGGCCGCGGCTTTCTTTTCGTCTTCGGACTGTTTATAGTCAACGAATTCGATCAGGGAAACGGCCGCATTATCATTGTCCCGGAAGCCTAATTTGACGATCCGGGTATAACCGCCATTGCGATTGGCATATTGCGGAGCAATGTGTTCAAACAGTTTTTTAACCAGATCGCGATCCTGGAGGAGCCGGTAAGCCAGACGCCGGGTATGCACCGTTCCTTTTTTACCGTAGGTGATCAATCTTTCGGCGACCCGCCGTAATTCCTTGGCTTTGGCGTCGGTGGTTTTAATTTTTCCATTTATGAGCATGGCCTTTGCCAGACTCTGCAGCAGAGCTCTACGCTGGTCGGCTGGTCTTCCAAGTTTGGCAATCCGTTTCTGGTGGCGCATTTCTGTGATACTCCTTTACAGTTATTCTTCTTTTTCGATGAGGTATCGTTCGACTTCCATACCGAATTCCAGTCCCATACTTTTCAGTTTGGCCATCAATTCGTTCAGGGATTTCCGACCGAAGTTCTTGAACTTCAGCATGTCAGCCTCTTCTCGGGCGACCAGGTCGGCGATCGTGCGGATATTATTGGCTTTCAGGCAATTATATGACCGGACTGATAATTCCATCTCATCGACGCTTTTTTTCAGCAGGTTACGGATTTTGATGACGTCTTCGCTGGGAATTTCGCGCTGGTATTCGAGCGGTTTGGCCTCGACCCGGGAGAACAGTCCGAAGAAATCGCGCAGAATATTGGAGGCTAAGTCCAGAGCTTCATCGGGCGTAATACTGCCATCGGTTGAAACTTCAAGAGTCATCTTCTCGAGAATTTCCTTGGCGGTGCCGGGAATATTGTCAACCTTGTAGGAAACGTTTACGATCGGTGAAAAGATCGAATCGACGAAAATCGTGCCGATCGGAAAATCAGGTAATTTGTTCTTTTCGGCCGGCACCCAGCCGGTGCCGCGGGCAATCCGGATTTCAATGTTGAAATCGGTATTGGCGTTCATTGTACAGATATGCTGATCGGGATTTAAAATCTCGAACTGGGAGTTATTCTCACCGATCTGTCCGGCTTTGAATTCGCCTGCGCCTTTGAACTGAAGTGTGACTTTATCCGGTTTTGGATCGGACAGTTTCAAACGAACCTGTTTTAGGTTCAGGATAATTTCGGAGACGTCTTCGCGCACACCGGGAATGGTGGAAAATTCATGCAGGATTCCGTCGATTTTGATCGAGCAGATCGCGGCCCCCGGAATGGATGTTAATAACACCCGGCGCAGAGCATTACCGACGGTAACACCGTAACCACGTTCGAGCGGCTGCAGGTAATAGATGCCATACGTGTCGGTCGAACTCTCGTCCTTAACGACTCTGGCTAAGATTTGGTCATGAGCAGTCATTGTTCCCTCGCTTATTTAGAGTACAGTTCAACAACAAGTTGTTCGTTTACATCGACATTCATCTGATCTCTTTCCGGAACCTGGATAAAGATACCCTGCATTTTGGCTTTATCAAGAATCAGCCAAGGTAATTCGTGCTCGCCGCGGATGCGTTTCATCGAGTCGTGAATAGCCTGCATTTTTTTGCTTTTATCCCTGACCTGAATGACATCGCCGGCTTTCAGTTGATAGGAAGGAATATCGACGGTACGGTTGTTTACGGTAAAGTGCTGGTGGCTGACTAATTCCCGCGCCATGCGCCGGGAAGAAGCCAAGCCGAGCCGATAGACGACGTTGTCCAGTCTTCGTTCCAGAATCTTCATCAGGTTGGTACCGGTGACGCCTTTCTGGCTATTGGCTAATTCAAAATATTGACGAAACTGTTTTTCCAGCACGCCATAGATACGTTTGATTTTTTGTTTTTCACGCAGCTGCACGCCGTAGTTGGATAAACGACGATGAGCAGTCTGACTACCATGTTGACCGGGGACGTAACTCTTGGTCTCGAAGGAGCATTTCATGCTGTTGCAGCGTTCGCCCTTCAAAAAGAGTTTCTTGCCTTCGCGGCGACATAGTTTGCATACTGGACCTGTATATCTTGCCATTAATTATACTCCGATTAAGAATTTATACTCTTCTACGTTTAGGAGGCCGACAGCCGTTATGGGGGATCGGGGTGATGTCTTTGATGGACGAAATCTGTAATCCGGCCAAGTTCAGAGCCCGGATGGCGGCTTCGCGGCCGGCGCCCGGTCCTTTGACGCGTACTTCGACTCGCTGCAATCCCAGGTCTTTGGCTTCCTGAGCGGCTTTAGCCGCGGCCTGCTGGGAAGCATACGGTGTATTTTTCCGCGAACCTTTAAATCCGGCCGTACCGGCGGACGCCCATGAAATTACGTTGCCGTAATTATCGGTTAATGATATGATTGTGTTATTGAATGTTGCTTTAATCGTCGCAATGCCTTCCGACTCAACTTTTGTACGTTTCTTTTTCTTGACGATAGAACGTTTGGGTGGCAAATTAAATACCTCCTATTTTAGCCTTTTTTCCCGACTTTCGCCTTTTTGCGGCTGACGGTCCGACGCGGCCCTTTACGGCCACGAGCGTTGGTCTTGGTGCGCTGTCCGCGAACCGGCATACCACGGCGATGCCGTATGCCCCGATAACAGCCTACATCCATCAGGCGTTTGATATTCATCTGAACTTCTGTGCGCAGAGTTCCTTCAACTTTGTATTCGTTGCTGATCACGTTACGGATATCACGGACCTGTTCTTCGGTCAGCGCCTTTACCCGGATTTCCGGATCAACTCCGGCTTTTTGCAGGATCTCCAGGGCGTTGGCGCGGCCAATCCCGTAGATGTATCCTAAAGCTATTTTTACTTTTTTGTCATTATGTAAATCGACACCGGCAATTCGAGCCAAATTATCCTCCTAATACTTTTATCCCTGTCTCTGTTTATGTTTTGGATTGGTACAAATGACCCGTACCACTCCCTTTCGACGGATAATCTTACATTTGTCACAAATCTTTTTTACTGATGATCTTACTTTCATATTTATTTCCAATCTATTTATATCGATAGGTTATACGGCCTTTGGTCAGATCGTAGGGTGAAAGTTCCATCGTGACTTTATCGCCCGGTAAAATCTTGATAAAGTGCATCCGCATCTTCCCGGATACATGCGCCAGAACCTCATGTCCGTTCTCGAGCACCACCCGGAAGGAGGCGTTCGGTAAATTTTCCTTGATCGTCCCGTCGACTTTGATCAGTTTTTCTTTCACCATTTCATTTTTCCTTACGCACTTTGCGATAAGATCTGCGGCCCATCCGGACCAATGGCAATCGTGTGTTCAAAATGGGCTGAAGGTTGGCGATCCTCGGTGATTACCGTCCAGCCGTCTCTCAATAAGCGGACTTCATAGGTGCCCAGGGTAATCATCGGCTCAATTGCCAGACACATTCCGGCTTTTAGGACCGGACCGCGTCCGGGTTCCCCATAGTTGGGTATTTCCGGCGGCTCGTGCAGGTCACGCCCGACGCCATGTCCCACCAGATTGCGCACCACGCCATAACCGAAACTTTCGACATAGGTTTGGATTGCATGTCCGATGTCAGACAGGTGATTCCCGGGTCGGGCCTGGGCGATACCCCGGTAGAGCGATTCTTCCGTCACCCGCATCAGTTGCAGCCGTTCCGCGGCCACCGTCCCGACCGGGAAAGTCATGGCGGCGTCACCGATATAGCCGTTTTTCTTGACACCGACGTCAATGCTGGTAATTTCGCCATCCTTGAGAATCCGTTCCGAAGGAATTCCGTGGACGACCTGCTCGTCAATACTCGTGCAAATATGACCGGGATAACCCCGATACCCTTTGAACGCCGAGCGTCCGCCCCGGCTCCGGATGAATTCTTCCGCCAGCCGATCGAGCCTGCGGGTTGTTACCCCTGGCCTGATCTCCCGGCCGATCAACATGAGGGTTTCGTGAACGATCCGACTACTTTCGCGGATTTTCTCAATTTCCTCAGCTGTGCGAATGTGCACCATTTCCGCTAATTATCAGCGGCGGCCCCTTAGTTTTCCGCTTTTCAAAAAGCCATCATAATGTCTCATCAAAAGATGAGATTCTATCTGTTGTAAAGTATCTAATGCCACACCGACAATGATCAGTAGGCTCGTTCCGCCAAAGAACGAAGCCAGTTCGTAATCGATGCTCATAATTTTCATTAATATATATGGAATAATAGCTACGAGTGCCAGAAAGATCGAACCGGGCAGAGTGACCTTGGTCAGAATGTTATCGATGAATTCCGAGGTCTTTTTGCCAGGCCGGATACCGGGAATAAACCCGCCATATTTCTTCATGTTGTCGGCCACTTCAATCGGATTGAAGGCGATCGCAGTGTAAAAATAGGTAAAGAAGACAATCAACGTACCATAAATTAACCAATATACCATTGACTGCGGGCTGAACATCCGCATCATACCCTGCACGAAATCGCTGTTCGGGAAAAAAGTAGCGATAGTGCTCGGGATGAACACGATCGACTGGGCGAATATGATCGGCATGACGCCGGCGGTGTTGACCCGCAGGGGAATATGGGTCGCCTGACCGCCATAGACTTTCCGGCCGACCACCCGTTTGGCATATTGCACCGGGATACGACGGGTTCCCTGGGTCAGCAGAACCACAAAACCGATGATCGCCACCATTAATATCATTAAGATGATCTCGCTGAAGATGCCACGGATTCCTTCTTGTATCAAAGTTATTTCAGCGACGATGACATTAGGCAGGCGCGCCAGAATTCCGATCATAATGATCATGGAAGTACCGTTGCCGATACCTCTTTCGGTCATACGCTCACCGAGCCACATCAGCAGGACCGTCCCGGCCGTCAATGTAATCATTGTCATCAGCACGAAACCGAATCCGGGAGTCGGTACGACCGGCAACATCTGATTACCGATCCGGGCAGTCATCTGCGGACTCATCAGCAATTGAGCGACGCCGAAAGATTGCAGGCCGGCGATGATTACCGTACCGTAACGTGACATCTGAGTCAGTTTTTTGCGGCCTTCTTCACCCTCTTTCTGCAATTTCTGGAAGTAGGGAATAACGGCCCCGAGTAATTGCAGGATGATCGAGGCGCTGATGTAAGGCATAATGCCCAACGCGAACAGAGTGGCTTTGGCAAAAGCGCCACCCGAAAACATATCATACAATCCAAAGAGTGTATTCGCGTAACCACTCATCGCAGCTCCCAGCACCTCGCTGTCAATTCCCGGAATCGGAATGTGGGCTCCGATTCTGAAAACTGTTAAAAGGGCAATGGTATAAACGATGCGTTTTCTTAATTCTGGAATCTTGAATATACTCTGGAATTGTTGTTTCATAGAAGTTCAGCCTTTCCTCCGGATGCGATTAACTTCTCTTTAGCCAGTTCGCTGAATGCGTTTGCAAAAACCGTGATGGCGGTCGTGACTTCGCCGCGGCCCAGGATTTTCACGGGTTTTTTCAGGGATTTGATCAGACCATTCTTGTGCAGAATGTCCGGATTAATTTCGGCTACCTGGAGGCGGGCGATATGATCGAGATTTACAACTTGAAATTCTTCTCTGAATATATTTTTAAAGCCTCTTTTGGGCAAATGGCGGTAAATCGGTAACTGACCGCCTTCATAATAAATGCGGGCTCTGGCGCCGGCGCGGGAGCCGGCCCCCTTGTTGCCACGACCGGATGTGCCACCGGTGCCGGACGCATTGCCGCGACCGATTCGTTTTCTATTCTTGGTTGAACCGCAAGCCGGTTTAAGTGTATCTAAATGCATAACCTATTCCTTAACCTCTTCGACTTTGAGCAGATGCGGAATCGCATTGACCATTCCGCGAATTGCGGGATTGTCTGGTAAAATAACCGTCTGATGCATTTTGGTAATTCCCAGAGCTACCAGAGTTCGTTTGGTTCTTTCACGGTAACCGATACCGCTCTTGATCTGGGTAATTTTCAGCATTTGGGTTGAATTTTTCTTTGTCATGAGCCAAATATCTCCTGAAGCGTCTTTTCGCGTCGGTGCGCCACAGTGTACGGGTCTTTTAATTTCGACAGGGCGACCATCGTGGCTTTCACCACATTATGGGAGTTGTTCGAGCCCAGCGATTTGGATAAAATGTCATGCACGCCAAGGCCTTCCATGATCGCCCGGATTGCACCGCCGGCGATGACACCGGTACCGGGAGTGGCCGGCCGTAAAATGACTTTCGCGGCGCCGTATTTGGCGTGGACTTCGTGCGGGATGGTGCCGTTGATGATCGGAACCTTGACCAGATTTTTCTTGGCGTTTTCCTTGCCTTTGGAAACTGCGGCGGTCACTTCGAGGGCTTTACCCAATCCGATGCCGACATGTCCTTTGCCGTCACCGATTGCGACTAAAGCGTTGAAGCGAAACCGTCTGCCACCGGTGACCACTTTGGCGACCCGGTTGATTTTTATGACTTTCTCTTCCAGTAATTCGAGTTGAGTTGGATCGATTGATTTTCTCAAGTTGCCGTTCCTCCGCTGTTAGAATTCTAATCCGGCTTTACGGGCCGCTTCGGCTAAAGCTTTTACCCGGCCGTGATACTGATAGCCGCCCCGGTCAAAAACCACCTTCGTGATGCCTTTGGCTAAGGCTTTCTCGGCCAGGAATTTACCGACGAGCGCGCTCCGGGCGGATTTTTTGGTATCGCTTTTTAGCTGTTCCCGCACTTCGGGAGTCAGATCGGATACCGCAAAAAGCGACTTGTTATTGGTGTCGTCGATGACCTGGGCGTAAATGTGGCTCAGGCTCCGAAAAACCGCCACGCGTGGGCGCTCGATTGTGCCCTGAATTTTCCGGCGGCTGCGTTTATGCCGGCGCTCACGGGTATATACTTTAATGTTTTTAACTTTGCTCATTTTCAAAACCTCTATTTCACGCCGACTTTCTTACCGGCTTTTCTGCGAATATATTCGCCCAGATAGTGAATTCCTTTGCCTTTATAAGGCTCCGGCGGTTTGATCGACCGGATTTTGGCCGCGATCTGGCCGACTTTCTGCTTATCGATGCCCTTGACGAGAATGTTCAGGTTTTTGGGAATCTCCAAAGTCACCCCATCCGGCGGAGTAATCAGTACCGCGTGGGAGAGGCCAACGTTAATTTGCAGAGACTTGCCCTTCATTTCGGCGGAATAGCCGACGCCTTCGATTTCCAGCGCCCGGCTGAATCCCTGGGAAACGCCTTCAACCATATTGGCAATCATGACGCGGGTCAGACCGTGCAGGGCCCGGTGGCTGTGGTTGTCGCTCGGTCGGGTGACGACTATTTGATTGTCAGCCACCTGCACGTTCATATCGGCCGGATAATCCCATTTCAGTTCGCCCTTGGGGCCTTTGACCGCAATGGTACGATCCTGGATCGTAATATTGACACCTTTAGGAATTTCAACGGGTTTTTTACCGATTCGTGACACTCTGTACTCCTATAATCTCATTACCAGACATAGCAAAGGACTTCGCCGCCGACGCTGTATTTGCGGGCGACTTTATCGGTCAGGACCCCCATCGGAGTGGAAATAATGGCTATTCCCATGCCACCCACGACCCGCGGAACGCTGTCGGCTGCGGTGTA
>Ga0172375_10002654_pt1 | contig 27730 bp, 31 predicted proteins | sample LakKiv1m_FD_114537 | JGI IMG/M metagenome (GOLD analysis project Ga0172375, IMG submission 114537) | Freshwater microbial communities from Kabuno Bay, South-Kivu, Congo - kab_092012_11.1m | ecosystem: Environmental > Aquatic > Freshwater > Lake | place: Democratic Republic of the Congo...
CGGCTGGCGGGCGACCACAGGCCGTAGTAGCGCACCCGCTGGAAGCCCTTGGGCAGGACGTGCTGCAGGTAGCGGCGCAGGAACTCCTCGCTCGTGACCGTGATGGTGCGTGGTTCCCCCGTGCGGTTGTCGGTGTAGCGGAACGTCACCCGACCGCCTTCGGTGCTGACCAGGCGCCGGTCGCTCAAGGGTCCGCGGAAGGCGTAGCGAGCCAGATTAGTATAGTAGATAGCGCAGGGCACTATTGAATAGGGGCAGTAGTAGACCCCACGGAGGCCCGTCATGGACACCCGACGGCTGTTGGAGGAGTTCCCGGCCTACCTGGAGGCGCACCGGCTGGCCAAGGCGGGGCACGTTCGCCGATCTCGGCGGTCTCCGCCTCGGCTCGGACGGCCTCGGCCTTGAGCTTGGCGGTCTGGGCCTGCTGCGTCTCGGCCTCCAGCACCGCGGCCACATCCTGCTGGGCCTGGGCCTCCTGCTGGAGTTGCTGCACCGACTTCAGCCACTGGTCGGGGTCCAGGTCCAGGGCCTTGCAGACCTCCCGCAGGGCGTCATCCAGCCGCACCAGTTGGCGCAGCTCGGGGTCGGCCAGGACCAGGCCCAGGAACTGCTGGATGGCCTGCAGCCGCACCACCCGGTCCTGGAAGCTGGTGAAGCCCAGCGGATGGACGTCGTAGCGCCCTTGCCGCTCTGCACCGCCGGGTCGAGCATGTTCCACTCGTAGAAGTCCCGGACCACGGGCTCGATCAGGTACTCGTCGAAGTTCCTGACCACGGCGCCCATGTACTTGCCGGCCTTCTCCACCCGGATGCTGGCTTCGTAGGCGGTCTGCTGCACGTCCCGGCCCCCGCTCTGGACCTTCGGGGTCATGGACTCCTCGTCGCCGAACTGGATGAACATCTCGATGAGCGACAGCAGAGCTTCCTGGCCACCGGGTTGGCCAACGCGGTGGCCTGCACCTGCCCCAGTGCCGCCAGGAGGAGCTCCGCGCGGGCCTCGGGACTTACCTGTCGCGCCCCTTCAGGGCTGCAGGGATGGTCGGCACCGGCCCCACCGCGACCCGGGGTCGCAGCCCCACGGCACCCCGCGCCATGATGACCGTCGGGGGCAGCGGCAGGGACATTGGCCCCATTCCGGGGGTTGAACGACCTCGGGGACCATGGTAGAGTCTCAGTATCATGAGCCCACTGGCCAGTGCCGACGTCCCGAGACTGAGTGTCGCGGAGCGTATCCAGCTCGTCGAGGACATCCGGGATGCGATCGCGGCGGTGCCCGAGGAGGCGGGACTGGCCGACGCGCAGAAGGCTGAGCTTGGCCTCCGCCTGGACGCCTGCCACCGCAATCCCGACGGGGGCTCCCCCTGGACCGTGGTACAGGAGCGGATCAGGAACCGGTGGTGAGTCGGCGGCTCATCCTCCGTCCCCAGGCGGAGGCGGAGGTGACCGACGCGTGCAGAGCCAGCCCCAGCGTGAGGATGCAGTCGTGGCAGTCGCGATACCCTTGGACCGAATGACGACCCTGGACAAACTGCGGGCGCTGGAGGCCATCTGGGATGACCTGCAGCGCACGTCGAAGGGCGTGCCCTCTCCATCCTGGCATGGGGACGTCTTGCGGGCCCGGCAGGAGAGAGCCAGAGCAGGCTCGTCACACTTCGCGGACTGGGCCGGCGCCAAGCGCCGGATCCGGGAGCGCACTGGATGAGGGTCCAGATCCTGGAGGAGGCCGAACAGGACCTCCTCGACGGCTTCGCCTTCTACGAGAGCCAGGGAGAGGGCCTTGGCGGTTACTTCCTGGACTCCCTCTTCTCGGACATCGATTCCCTGCAGCTCTATGCGGGCATCCATTCCCGACACTTCGGGTACCACCGTCTGCTGGCCCGGCGCTTCCCGTATGCCATCTACTACCGAGTCGTAGGCGAGACCGTCAGGGCGTACGCCGTCCTGGACTGTCGGCGGGACCCAGCACGCATCCAAGACCGACTGGGGTGAGGCAGGAGGATGCGAGCTACCTCGTGCGGGCGGTGTTCCGCACAGGAGGTCCGGCCAACGGGACAGAATGACATCCCGAAAGGGAGCTGGCCGCAATCCTGACGACGTTCAGCATGGGGAGGTCGGGCCGAGCGGCGTGATGGGAGGAGGCAGTCACGGAGCGGACCGCCCTCGGGGTGATGGTTGCCGGGGGGGGGGGGACGGAATCCCGCCGCGCGGGTCGCGGCGTGGATCACCTGATCTGTGACCCGACGCTGACGGGAAGGCGAAGTGCCGTGCGGGTGCTATCGTATACTCGGTCACCATCGGAGCCCACAATGACATACCTGAACGAGCGGATCACGGTCGATCCGGAGCAGTGCGGGGGTCGCCCCTGCGTGCGCGGCATGCGTATCCGCGTGCAGGACGTGGTGGACCTCTTCGCCGCCGGGCTGACAGGGAGCCAGATCATCGAGGAGATGCCTGACCTCGAAGAGGGCGATCTGAAGGCCTGCCTGGAGTACGTATCCAAGCTCGTGGCTCACCCGGTCGTTGCGGCATGACGCTCTGGATCGATGCCCAACTGCCCCCCGCCATCGCGCCGTGGATTGCGCAGCGCTTCGGCGTCAACGCCACTCCGATTCGGGAGTTGGGCCTGCGCCACGCCAAGGACACCGTGATCTTCCAGGCGGCGCGGAACGCTGGCGTTGTGGTCCTTACCAAGGACGCAGACTTCCCCCATCTGCTTCGCCGCGATGGCCCTCCCCCCAAGGTCGTCTGGCTGACCTGCGGAAACACCTCCAACGCGAGGTTGCAGGAGATCCTGAGCCGGTCGCTCTCCGCGGCGCTGGCGTTGCTGGACGGCGGCGAGTCGCTGGTGCAGATATCCGGCCCGACAAGCGAGTGGAGTTGACGCCGTCTTGCCCTCGTGCCGCACAGGAGCTCAGCGAGACCGGTTGGGGCGGGATAGGGAGGAGTGCGATGGCATCCCGAAAGGGAGCTGGCCGCAATCCTGACGATGTTCTCGGTGGGGAAGTCCGGCCGAGCGGCATGATGGGGGGAGCCAGTCACGGCACTTCGGGCAACTGGGGGTTGATGCGCGTACTGGCATCACCTATGATACCACTATGTCCAGATGCTACCAGATCGTGATGGACTCGAACGTGTTGGTGGCGGCCTTGAGATCGAGGCGCGGGCCTTCGTTTGCCATGCTCTCGTTGGTAGGGACCGGCGAGTTCGACATCAACCTCTCCGTCCCGCTGGTCCTGGAGTACGAGCAGGTGGCCAAGCGCTCCCGCTGGCAGGGCAAGCCACCGTGGCCCTATGTGTCGGACATACTCGACTATCTCTGCAGCGTGGGACGCAAGCATAGGGTTCACTTCCTGTGGCGGCCCCGCGAGCGGGACCCCGGAGACGACATGGTTCTCGAAGTTGCCGTCGCCGGTCGGTGCGACGGCATCGTGACTTACAACAGGAAGGACTTCAGGGGAGCGGAGTCCTTTGGACTGGAGCTCCTCACGCCGAAGGAGTTCCTGGCGAGGATAGGAGCAGTGATATGAGCGCCATCAGCCTTAGACTGCCTGACTCCCTGCACGACCGGGCTCGGGTTCTCTCGAAGCGCGACCGGGTGTCCATCAACCAGTTCGTGGCGACGGCTGTGGCAGAGAAGATCTCCGCGCTGGAGACCGAGGAGTACTTGGCCAAGCGGGCTGCTCGCGGCAGCCGCGGGAAGTTCGAGGCCGCCCTGGCTCACATACCCGACCGGGAACCGGACGCGCCGGACACGTTCTGACCACCGGCGCCACGCTTGGCGTCACAGGCAGGCGCGAACACCCCCTGGGACGACGGAAGAGAGGTGGGACGCGGTGGCATCCCCAAGGGGAGTCGAACCCCTGTTTACGGGATGAGAACCCGTTGTCCTAGGCCACTAGACGATGGGGACGCGCAACGCGTGATAAGGTAGTAGACAGGCAGGCGAAGTCAAGCCCGGCGTGTGCGGATCGCTGGGGTAGCGGGTCGGTGGGCGGTGCAGGATGGGGGGGGTGGCGATGGCCCTGACGGCAGGCGGATATGGGGATGTCTGCGCGCCCTGTGCCGCGGGGTCATTCTACCCGGGCTCGCAGGAGCGCCTGGCGGCCCTGGTGCGGCAATTGGTGGAGACAAACCCTGAGAGGGCGGCGGGCAGCGAGGTCGCGGGGTTGGTTGTGCCGCACGCGGGGTACGTGTACTCCGGGAAGACAGCCGGGCGTGCCTATGCCTGTGCGGCTGGGCGGCAGGTAACGCGGGTGGTGGTGCTGGGGCCCGCGCACCACGGCGGTTTCCGTGGCCTGGCGGTGGGCGGGTTCGAGGCGTTTCGCACGCCCCTGGGCGAGATGCCTGTGGACCTGGCCGTGTGCCGGGGTCTGTGCACGGGTGAAGCGCTGCTCGCCTCTCGTCGGGAGGCATTCCGGGACGAGCATGCGGTGGAGGTGCAGTTGCCATTCCTGCAGACGGTTTGTCCGGGGGCAGTGCTGGTGCCGTTGCTGTGTGGTGATCTCGGGCCGCAGGAGGTCCCGGCGCTGGCGAGGGCTCTGGCCCGGGGCGTGCCGCAGGAAGGCACGCTATGGGTGGTCAGCAGCGACTTCACGCATTACGGCGAGGCCTTTGGCTACGTGCCCTTCACCCGGGATGTCCTGGCGCGGGTGGAGCAGCTCGACCGGGGGGTGATCGAGGCGATCCTGCGCCAGGATCCCGAGGGCCTGCAGGAAGTCCTTCGCGCCACGGGCGCCACGGTCTGCGGGGCCGATGCCATCGGCGTGCTGCTGGCGGTCCTGAAGGAGTCGGGCGAGACGCTGACGGCCCGGCTCCTCGAGTATACCCAGTCTGGCCGGATGGAGCATGACGAGACGCACAGTGTCGGCTATGCCGCGATCGTGTTTTGCCGCGCCGGGGAGGCGGGCGTGGAAGGGGGGTGGCGGGGGCCCTCACCCGCAGCCGGACAGCACCTGGTGCGACTGGCGCGGGAGGCGTTGGCGGCGGGGGTCCGCGGCGAGGAGCCCGTGCCTCCTGACCCCGAGGGCCTGCCAGCGGAGCTGCTGGCGCCGGGGGCGACGTTCGTGAGCCTGCACTGTGCCGGCATGCTGCGTGGTTGCATGGGGTCGCTGGAGGCCCGTCAGCCCCTCTACGTGGACGTCCTCGGGAACGCCCTCAACGCCGGCTTCAGGGACCCGCGTTTCGGGCCGCTGGGTGCCGACGAGCTGGGGGCGACGGAGGTGGAGGTCACGGTACTGAGCCCGCTGCGGCCCATCGCGGACGCGGCGCAGTTCCAGGTCGGGCGGCATGGCATCCTGTTACGCCGCGGGGCGCAGGGCGCGGTGTACCTGCCCCAGGTGGCCGTGGAGCACGGCTGGGACCGGGAGACGACTCTCGACCGCCTCTGCGGCAAGGCGGGGCTGCCGGCCGGCGCCTGGCGGCACGGGGCGCGCCTGCAGGTGTTCGAGGCCCAGGTGTTCAAGGAGTCTGCGGAGGGGCGGGAGGGAGCCGGGACAGGCCGGTGACGTGGGGGTTGCAAAGCCCGTCTGCGCGGGTATCCTTGGGGACAGAGGGGTCCCCGTCCCGGGGCTCGTGCATCCTGGCCGGGAGGACCCTCGCCAAGGGGTCTGGAGACGCCGGCGCGAGGTGGAGTATGCCGACCTGGTACTACGTGGCAGACGGCCAGCAGCGAGGGCCCCTGGACGAGGAGGCATTCCTGCAGGTGGTGAGCCAGGGCACGGTCCAGGCCGAGACGCTGGTCTGGAACGAGACCTTGCCGGACTGGCAGTCTTACGGGCGGGTCCAGGCCAGCCTGGTGCAGTGCCAGGCAGAGGTCCTGGCGACGGGCGCGGTGCCAGTGGCATCCCAGGACGGTCCGGCGTCGCTGCGTCCGGTGGGCCAGGCGGTGGCGGCGGAGTCGGGCGGGGGGGACGTCGAGCCGGAGGCCGTGCCGGCAGCGGGCCAGGAGGACGGGCCGGTCCCGCTGCGTCCCACGACCGCGGAACCGGCGGCGGGGTCAGGCCAGGCAGCCAGAGCGCCGGAAGCCGTACCGGCGGTCGGAGCGGGCGAGGAGGGTGTCGCCGGGTGGCCGGTGGTCGTCTCTGCGCCGGCGGCCCCGGAGGCGTCGGGGGCGATCCGTTGTGCCGAGTGCGGCCTGCCGTTTCCCCCGGACGAGGTTGTGCCCATCGCGGGTCAGTGGTTCTGTTCCGGATGCAAGCCATTGGCCCTAGATAAGTTCCGCGATGGAGTCGGCCTCAACAGGTCAAGGGACTTCGCCGGGTTCTGGATCCGAGTCGCGGCCAGGTTGGTCGACGGAGTGATCCTGGCGGTGCCATGCGTCCTGGTGGCGGCGGCGTTCTGGGGTCTGTTGGCGGCGCTGGTGGTGTCGAGTGCTTCCGGGGGCGAGTTCAGCGTGTTGCCGGCGCTGATCATGCTTGGGGGGTTCTTCGGGGCGGCGTTCGTGCTGCCGTTTGCCTACAGCGTCTTCTTCGTCGGACGGTATGGTGCCACCCCCGGCAAGATGGCCTGCGGGTTGCTGGTGGTACGTGCGGACGGGAGCCGTGTTGGCTGCGGGCGGGCGGCGGGGCGCTACCTGGCGGACCTGCTGAACGGCTGTACCTTCGGTATCGGCTATGTGATCGCCGCGTTTGACGAGGAGAAGCGAGCCCTGCACGACCACATCTGCGACACACGGGTCGTCCACAAGTAGCGCGAAAGGCACAACGCAAAACGCACGGGCACCGATGCCCGTGCGTTCTCTCTAGTGCTGGAACTTCCGGCCGAACTGGGGGCGCCCGCCAGGCGGCACTGCCCCCGTGCCGGGGACTGCTTACCTCAGGCAATAACCTTGGGCAGCCTGCAGGGGCGGCGCAGCAGGGCCCGGACGCGGTCCGGGTTCAGCTTGGCGACGGTCGCCGCCGGGACGCCGAGGGCCACGAGACGCTTGCGCTGAGTCGCGGCGCGCTGGCGCTTGGCCTTACCGTTCTTGACGGGCCGGACGAGGTTTTTGTTGCGGTAGGTACTGGTAGCCATGGTCTGGTCCTCGAGTCGCATGCCGGTACGCTCACGCCGAACACGTACCGCTACCGGGGTCGCATTGTGCAAGCCAATACTATAGGCCGCGGCGGGCGGGTGTCCAGCCGTCGCGCGGCCTTCAGGACCTGCACCCCACGCCGGCGCCGTGGGGCACTGACAGCCGCGGCCCCGCGGCCGCATGGCGCGGAGCCCGAGCCCGGGTCACTGCAGCCCTCGCCGTTCCGGGACAGAGCCCCTGCCCGGGTCTCCTGGGCCCGGAGCGGCACGGCGCGGTCCTGTGGGGGTGGGGTCGGGCCGGTCTGTCTGTGGGGGAGATCGGGCGGGTCGGACAGGTCCGACGGAGCGGCCGGAGCGTGGGAGCGCGTAGGGCTCGGGGCGAAGCCGGCCTGGGGCGCACGGCGCCAGGGCGGACCCCCGGGGAGGCCAGGCCGACCGCGGGGCCGTGCGCAGCGGCATGGGCAGGCCCATGGGGGTCCCCGCGGCCGCGGGACCGCCGGGGGCTGTCGGGTGCGACGGACCGGGCGGATCGGGAGGGGCCCCCGGCGATGGGGGGTTACTCGAACAGGGCCCGGGCGAACATCTCGGGGTCGAAGGGCTGCAGGTCTTCCATGGCCTCGCCAAGGCCGACGAAGCGCACCGGGTAGCCCAGTTCCTGGCGGATGGCCACGACGACACCGCCCTTGCCGGTGCCATCGAGCTTGGTCAGGATCAGGCCCGTGAGCGTGAAAAGGCGCCCGAACTCGCGCGCCTGGACCAGGGCATTGGTGCCGGTGGAGGCGTCGACGGTAAGCCAGACCTCGTGTGGGGCCCCGGGGAGGGCCTTCTCGATGCTGCGGCCGATCTTGGCGAGTTCCTCCATGAGCCCGCGGCGGTTGTGCTGGCGGCCGGCGGTATCGATGATCACGATATCGGTCTTGCGGCTCACGGCGGAGCTGACCGCATCGTAGGCCACCGCGGCGGCGTCGCCGCCCTGTCTGCCGGCGACGACGGGGCAGCCCACTCGTTCGCCCCAGATCTGGAGTTGCTCGATGCCTGCGGCGCGGTAGGTGTCGCCAGCCGCCAGCACCACCGACTTGCCCTCCTGGCGGAAGGCGTGCGCCAGCTTGGCGATGGTGGTTGTCTTGCCGCTGCCGTTGACCCCGGCCACCAGGATCACGGTGGGCCCGGTGGGGTTGGTGCGCAGGGGCGTCTGCTCGCCGGGCCGCAACAGCTCCAGAACGGTCTCGCGGGCCACGTTCAGGACATCGGCGGTGGTGGCGATGAGCCCCCGTTCGTAGCGGCTGCGGATATCGGCCACCAGCCGCGTGCTGATGTCCACGCCGAGGTCCGTACTGACCAGGGCCGACTCCAGGTGCTCGTAGGTCTCCGCGTTCCAGGGGGTGCCCCCGGCGAAGATGGCCTGGAGGCGGCGCAGGAGGCCGGTCTTGGTGCGCTGCAGGCCATGCTGGAAGATGCGGAAGATGGACTTCATGCGCTCCTCGTTTCGGGTCCCGCGGCCGTTGTGGCCGCCAGCCAAAGCGACACGGTCATCCCGCCACGACGGCGGGAGCCCCGGGGGGTCCACCGGCCGGGCCGGTGGTCTGCGGGGTGCGGTCAGGGCGCACGCCGGTCGCGCAGCATGCGATCCAGCACCCCGTTGACGAAGCGGCTGGAGTCGGCATGGCCGAAGGCCTTGGCGAGCTCGACCCCCTCGTCCAGGGCGGTGAGGTCCGGCACGTCATCGCAGCAGTGCAGTTCGAAGCTGGCCAGGCGCAGGATATTGCGATCGATGATGCTCATCCTGGCCAGGGTCCAGTTGGTAGCACTGGCAGCGATGCGTTCGTCCAGGGCCGGGCGTTCCTGGAGCACCCCTCGGACCAGGCGTTCGGCGAACCCCCAGGCCTGCTCGAAGGAGGTGCCTTCAGGGGCGTCGTCCAGTTCGCGGACCTGGCGTCTCAGGAGGCCCAGGTTGCGCTCGACGTTACCCCAGTCGTCCTGCACGTCGGCCTGGTAGAGGAACTGCAGCGCGCAGCGGCGTGCGAACTGGCGTTCCCGCCGGTAGCGCTCGACGCGGACGGTGTCGGTATCGGCATCCTGGCTGCTCATGACTTGGCCGCCGGGAGCACTTTCATGAGGTTGGCCATCTCGATAGCGGCCTCGGCAGCGCTGGCGCCGCGGTTGCCCGCTTTGGTGCCGGAGCGCTCGATGGCCTGTTCGATGCTCTCGGTGGTGACCACGCCATAGATCACGGGCAGGCCGTACTGCATGGACACCTGAGCCAGGCCCTTGGAGACCTCGGCGTTGATGTACTGGGCGTGCGTGGTGGCGCCCTGGATCACGACCCCGAGGGCGATGAGGGCATCGTAACGGCCGCTGGCCGCCAGGCGTCTGACCACCGGCGGGATCTCGAAGGACCCCGGGACCCAGGCCACCTCCAGCGCCTCGGGGTTGCCCCCGTGGCGACGGAAGGCATCCTTGGCCCCCTCCAACAGCTTCGAGACGAAGAACCCGTTGAACCGGCTGCAGACGATGCCGAGGCGCAGCCCGGTAGCCAGCAGCATGCCCTCGTAGACGATGTCCTTGGTCGTACCCATGTCGACTCCTTTTGCGCGCTCCGGCGCGCGGCCGAGGTCCTGTCAGAGCAGGTGGCCCAGGCGCTCTTTCTTGGTATTGAGGTACCGGGCATTGGTCTCGCAGGGGGAGACCACGATGGGGACGCGGCCCGAGATCTGCAGGCCGTAGCCCTCGAGGCCGACGAGTTTGCGCGGGTTATTGGTGAGTAGCCGGATGCTGGCGACGCCGAGGTTGAGGAGGATCTGGGCGCCGAGGCCGTACTCCCGCAGGTCAGGCGGGAAGCCGAGCCGTTCGTTGGCCTCGACCGTGTCCAGGCCGCGGTCCTGGAGGTGGTATGCATGCAGCTTGTTGCTCAGGCCGATACCGCGGCCCTCCTGCCGCATGTAGACGATGGCCCCGCAGCCCTCCTTCGCCACCATGGCCATGGCCTGGTGCAGTTGTTCGCCGCAGTCGCAACGCCGGGACTGGAAGACGTCGCCGGTGAGGCACTCGCTGTGGACCCGCACGAGGACGTCCCGGCTGCCGCGGACGTTGCCGTAGACCAGGGCGAGGTGTTCGCGGCCATCGGTCTTGGCCACGTAGCAGTGCAGGTTGAACGTGCCCTCGGGGGTGGGCAGCTTGACCACCTGGACCAGTTCCACCAGGCTCTCGGTGAGGCGCCGGAAGCGGATCAGATCGGCGATGGTGCCGATCTTGAGGCCGTGGTGGCCGGCGAACTCCCGGAGGTCCGGCATACGGGCCATGGTCCCGTCATCCTTCATGATCTCGCAGATGACGCCGTAGGCCGAGAGCCCTGCCAGCCGGGCCAGGTCGGTGGCGGCCTCGGTATGGCCGGCGCGGACCAGAACGCCGCCCTCGCGGGCGATGAGCGGGAAGACATGTCCGGGCGTCGACAGGTCGGCGGGCGTCGTGCGGGGGTCTGCCAGCCGCTGGATGGTCAGGGCCCGGTCGAAGGCGCTGATGCCGGTGCTGACGCCCTCGCGGGCGTCGGCGCTGATGGTGAACTTGGTGCCATAGGGATCGCCGCCGCCATGGCCCATTTCATAGAGCCCAAGCTGAGTGGCGCGGGTCCGGGTCAGGGGGGCACAGATCAGGCCCCGGCCGTAGCGCGCCATGAAGTTGACCGCCTCGGGGGTCACCTTCTCGGCGGCCATCACCAGGTCGCCCTCGTTCTCGCGGTCCTCGTCGTCGGTGAGGACGATCATCTCGCCGGCAGCGAGCGCGGCGATCAGCTCTTCGGTCGTGTTCAAACTGGACCTCGGACGGTTGCTACCGGAGCCGGTGCTCGGCAGCCGGGCAGACGGGCGGGAGACACGGGGCAGAGGGGCACACGGCGACCTGCCTGCCCCCTACACGCGGCGGCTCTTCTCCCGTCCAGACTGTACTGTCGGTTCCGGACTCACACCGGATCCGTCCCGCGGCCGCGGGACTCGCGGACTGTGACCGCCGGTAGGGTATCACACCCTGCCCCGAAGAGCCATCGCAGCGGGCCTGGTCGCCATCGCTGTCGTGACAAGCGCGTACTATAGAGCCCCAAACGGGCCCACGCCAGGCGGGCTACAGCTTGAACAGGGCCGGCAGCACGGTGACCAGCCAGGGCCAGAAGGCGATCATGACCAGATCGAGGACCAGCACGGCCATGTAGGGCAGCAGGGGTCGCACGGACTCGGTCAGCCGGATGCGGGCCAGGCTGCAGAGGATCACCAGGCAGAGGCCCACGGGCGGGGTCACGATGGCGATGCCCACCACGGCGATCACCAGGACCCCGAAGTGCAGCGAGCCGAGGCCCACCGCGGTGGCGATGGGATGGAAGATGGGGAAGAAGATGAGGATGGCGGGCAGGCCATCCAGGACCATGCCGAAGACCAGGAAGACGGCAATGGCGCAGAGCAGGAACGTCGCCTTGCCCCCGGGGGCAGCGCTGACCAGACCGGCCAGCCACTGGGGCACCTGGTTCACGGCCAGGATCCACGAGAAACAGGTGGCCGCGCCCACCAGCAGGCAGACCACGCCGGTGAGGACCGCGGTGTTGACGAGGATGCGGTGGATGTCCTTGAGGCCGAGTTGGCGGTAGACGAAGACCGACACGAGGAAGGCATAGACCGTGGCTACGGCGGCGCCCTCGGTGGCGGTGAAGATGCCGGCCCGGATGCCGCCGAAGATGATCACCGGCATCATCAGCGGGATCAGGCAGTCGCGGATCGCCACGCAGATCTCGCGCAGCCCGGGACGAGCCCGGTCCGCCCCTGGCAGGGCCCCGCGCCAGGCCTGCCAGTAGATGACCGCCATCAGGGACAGGGCCATGAGGATGCCCGGCAGGAACCCGCCGACGAAGAGGCCGGCGATGGAGATGTTCGAGACGGCCCCGAGGACGACCATGTTCAGGCAGGGCGGGATCATCATCCCCATGCCCGTGGCGGCCGAGATGATGGCTGTCGCCTGCGCCGGCGTGTAGCCGGAACGAACCATGGCCGGCAGGAGCAGCGAGCCGATGGCCGAGGCGTCGGCGATGGACGAGCCCGAGATGCCGGAGAAGAAGATCTCGGAGAGGATGACGACGAAGCCCAGGCCGCCGCGGATGTGGCCCACCAGCGTACGCGCCAGGCGCACCAGCCGTTCGGAGATGCCGCCGTGCTCCATGAGACCGCCGGCCAGGATGAACAGCGGGATGGCCAGGAAGGGAAAGGTATCGATCCCCGACTGCAGCTTCATGGCCACCGTCGAGATCGGGATGCTGCCTTGCGCCACCAGCGCCAGGATGCAGGACAGGGCCATCGAGAAGGAGACCGGCACGTTCAGCGCCAGCAGGACCACGAACGCCACCACCAGCACGACCACGGGGCTCATGGGCGGCCCTCCGCCCCGGCTCGCCGGCGCTGGCGCCAGCGCTCGATCTCCTGGCCCCCCAGGTACACCAGCATGAGGCCGCCGCTGATCGGCAGCGGCAGGTAGGACCACAGATACGAGAGGTCCATGGTGGGGAAGGTCCGGGACGTGTTCATGGCCACCATGCGCGAGCCATACACCACCAGGACCACGGCCACGGCCGCGACGGGCACCGGCACCAGCCGTACGGCCCAGCGGTGCAGCCGGGGCGGCAGGGCCCGCACCGCGATCTCGATGCCGAAGTGCTGGCTGCGCTTGACCCCGACCGCCGCCCCGAGGAAGGCCACCCACTGGAACAGCAGCATGGCCAGGTCCTCGGACCAGGCCAGCGGGGTCTTGAACAGGTAGCGGTTCAGGACCTGCACAAAGACCACCAGCGCCAGGCCCCCGGTCAGCAGGGCGCAGGCGATCTCGACGGTGTTGGCCAGGGCCCGTCTCACGGCGTGGCGGGAGCCTTGGCGGCGCGGACCTGGTTCAGCAGGTCGCCACCATGCTTTTGGGTGAAGGTCTCATAGACGGGCTGCATACGGGCCTCGAAGGCGGCCCGGTCCACGTCGGTGACGACCTGAACGCCTTTCTCCTTCAGGCGGTCGAGGGCCTTCTGTTCGTCCGCCACGTAGATCTCCCGGAAGTGGGCCTCGGCTTCTCGGGCGGCCTCGCGGAAGGCGGTCTGGATCTCGGGCGGGAGCTTCTGCCACCAGCGCTGGTTGACCAGCAGCAGGTGCACGGACCAGAACTGCTCGGTCAACGAGTAGACCTTGCTGACCTCCCAGTGCTTGGAGGTATAGAACAGCACCGGCGAGTTCTCGGCGCCGTCGAGGACCTTCTGCTGGAGGGCCAGGTAGACCTCACCGAAGGCCAGGGGCGTAGCGATGCCGCCCATGGCGTTCAGGGCCTGGATCTGCACCTCGCTGGGCTGCACGCGGATCTTGAGGCCCTTGAGGTCCTCCGGCCGGCGCACCGGTCTGGCGGCATAGATGCTGCGGCAGCCGTCATCGACCCACATGAGACCCACCATGCCTTGCTTGGGGAAAATCTCCTGCTGGAAACGGTCGCCCAGCGGGCTGCGGAGCACACGCCAGAGCTCGTCCCGGTCGGCAAACAGGTAGGGCAGGTCAAAGACCTTGACCTCATCGACCCACTCCCCGGCGAAGGAGAACGGCATTTTGGCCATCTCGATGCTGCCCATCTGGACGGCCTGGTACAGGTCCTTGGTCTGGCCCAACTGACCGCTGTGGAAGACCTGGACTTCGACCCGGCCCGCGGTCTTCTCCTTGACGCGGTCCGCCAGGAACTGCCAGGTGCGGGTGTGGGGATGGTCCGGCGACAGCGCATCCGCCAACTTCGCGACGATCTTCTTCTGCTTCTCCGCGGCCCGCGCCGGCAGGATCAGCCCCGCCAGCACCGCGACCAGGCACAGCCTTGCCAGACGGAACCGCTTCTTCATGGCGCTCTGTCCTCCGTGCTTGGGTGCCGCCGGCCTCCGCCGTCCACGAACGGCGCCCCAGCAGCCACGGTAGCATAGTGTCTCGGCGCCGCTTTTCCCGTCCTCGGGTTCAGGGGTGCGGTTGGTGAGCAGGTCAGGCCACGGGCAGCCTAGCGCCCTGGACCGAGCACCTCCCGCGCCAGCCGGATGAAGCGGTTCATGCGGCCCAGGTCTTCCCCGTAGGTGGCATGGAGCCGGACGATGGCCTGGGCGCCGAGGCTGGTACGCCGGTGACTAGCCACCTGGGCCACGGCCGCCAGGACGGCCCGGTGCTCCGCCTCGGTCCCGGCCAGGACCACGGTGTTGCGGACCTGGCAGGCGAAGCCGATCTCGGGGGCGACCACGCGGTCCAGCGCCAGGATGTCATTCCAGCCGCTGACATCGAGGGTCCGGATGCCCGGCAGGGCCGTGAGCAGGTCGGTCACCAGCCCGCCGAGGGGCCCGCACGTATGGAAGCCCGTCACCCGTCCCTCGCTCTGCTGGATCGTCCGGTACGCCGGCAGCACGAACTCCCGGAAGACCGCCGGCGAAACAAAGGGCGGATTAACCCAGTCGTCGGCGACGAACGTCTCGCCGCAGGGCCAGGCCTCGCCGAGGAAGACGGCCCGTTCGCGGTTCCAGCGGGCCCGCTCGGCCACGATCCGTGCGAGCGCGGCGTGGATGAACTCCGGCCGCTCGGCCAGGTCGAAGGCGAAGCGCTCGTAGCCCCGCATCTGCACGAGGATGTCCAGCGGTCCCCGATGGAACTGCGGGAAGCCGACCGTGATCTCCCCGCCGTAGCGTTCCGCCGACAGCCGCCGCAACTCGCGGTACTGGTGCAGCAGGATGGGCATATCGCCACTCGAGGAGAAGTCCCAGGCCGGCAGGAGGCCCAGGTCGGGAACGTCGGCCAGCGGGTGGGGCAGGAAGTGGGGTACGCCCTCGGGACTGGTGCGAATCCGCTGGCCGAACAGGGTCGTGTCCCAGTAGTAGCCGGTCGTCGGGGTCATCCCCAGCCCGGCCTGGTCGTCCCCTTCGGAGTTGTCGAGCCAGAAGGCACGCTGGCGCAGTTCGTACTCGAGCATCACCTCGGGTTCGGCGTAGAAACGGTTCATATCGAACCCGAAGAGCGGCGGCCAGCCGATGTTCTCCATATAGCTGGAGACGCGTACTCGCGACGCGCCCAGGCAGCGGTCGCGTTCGGCCAGGACCTCGGCCCGGCGGGCGATGCGCTCCTTGAGGGCCTCGACCAGGCGGCCCGTGGGGATGCGCATGGCGTCCGTGTTCAGCGTGTCGCGCGTCGTGGTCATGGCGGGACACCGTACTGCCGGGGCGCGCAGATGGCCACTCACCGGCCGCGAGGGGCCCCTCCGCAAGGCGGGCCACGTCAGCGGTGGAAGGCGCAGAGATGGCGGTCCCCCAGGGTGCGCACCATGGCATGCCGGCTGGGGAAATGCCGCCGGACGACGCGCCGGCGACGGTGCGTGTGGGACACCCCGGTCAACAGGGATAGGAAGACCATCACGACACAGGCCACCAGGAGGTAATCGACATCGCGGACCACCCGATCAGCATAGGCCTGGAGGAGGTCGTTCTCGCGCGGTTCGATCAAGGCGATGTACTCGGTCCCGTCTGTGGTGCGGACTGTACTCACGTTGGTGCTCTGCCAGGCATCTCTCGACGCCAGTCAAGCCTGGCCCGAGGAGGACCGGCCGCAGCCAAGGCCTGGCGAACGGAGAGCAACCGGCTACATAACCATACGATACATCGCCGCAGAAGGCAAGTTCGGGCTCCCGGCGCCCGGGGCTGCGCCAGCGGCGGCCGGCCGCCGCGGCATCTCGCCCATCGGCGGCTCCTTGCGGCAGGCCAGGGGCGGCGGTATGCTAAGGCAATCTGGGACCTGACGTGTGGGGCCCTCTCGGCGAGGTTTGGTGCGGCATGAAAATCGACTGGTCCAGTCTCGGCTTCCAGTATATGGATACCAACTGCCACATCCGTTACGTGTGGCGGGATGGCCGTTGGGGCGATGGCGAACTGGTGGGCGAGCCGTACCTGCGGCTGCACATTGCGGCGACGGCGCTGCACTACGGCCAGGCGGCCTTCGAGGGCCTGAAGGCCTTTGCCTGGCGGGACGGTTCCGTGCGGCTGTTCCGGCCACAGGCCAATGCGCGGCGCCTGGCCTCGAGCGCCCGGCGCACGCGCATGGCCGAGGTGCCTGAGGAGCTCTTCCTGGACGCGATTCGCCGGGTGGTCAACGCGAACCGCGAGTTCGTGCCCCCCTACGGCACCGGCGGCTCGCTCTACGTGCGGCCCCTGCTGATCGGCAGCGGTCCTCAGATCGGCGTGAACCCGGCCAAGGAGTATACGTTCATCGTCCTGGTGACGCCGGTGGGCGCCTACTACAAGGGTGGCCTCACCCCCGTGCGGGCCATCGTGCTGGACGACTACGACCGCGCGGCCCCGCAGGGCGTCGGCCACGTCAAGGTCGCCGGGAACTACGCCGCCAGCCTCGAACCGCACCACCTGGCCCATGACAAGGGCTTCCCCGTGGAGCTCTACCTGGACTGCCGGGAACACCGCTACATCGAGGAATTCGGCACCTCCAACTTCATCGCCATCACCAAGGATGGCGCCTACCTCACGGCCAAGAGCAGCAGCATCCTGCCGAGCGTCACCAACGACGGTCTGCAGACCCTGGCCCGTGAGATGGGCATGACCGTGGAGGTGCGCCCGGTCGACTTCGAGGAACTGCCTGGCCTGGCGGAGGTCGCCGCCTGCGGGACGGCGGTGGTCATCACCCCGGTGAACGAGATCCTCCGCGGGGAGCGCGTTATCCGCGTGGGCCCGCGGCAGGGCTGCGGCCCCGCCTTTGAGAAGCTGTACCGGCGCTACACCAGCATCCAGGTGGGCGACAGCCCGGACGTCCACGGCTGGACCCTTTCCGTGTGACGCGTGTCCAAATAACCGCGGGTCGGTCTGCGTCTCTAGGTAGTGACTGGCACTAGCGAGGCCACGATGCGGCAGGATACCACGTTGGAACAACGTCCGGCAACGATCGCGAGAACGGACAGCACCTGCCTGCTGGACCGGGCGGGTGCCGATCGCCTGACGGAGGCCACGGACAAGCGCCTGGTCAGGTGGATGCGCGAGGGCGACACGGCCGCCTTCGAGGAGCTGTTTGTCCGCTACGAGACACGGCTCGTCGCCTACGCCACCCGTTACCTGGGTTCCGTGGACCTGGCCAGGGATGTCTGCCAGGAGGTCTTCGTCAAGCTGATCAACAAGCCGCCGCGGGTGCTCATCTGCGACAGCATCGGCCCGTGGCTCTTCCGGGTCACCCGCAATCTGGCCATCGACAAGCGCCGCCGCCGGAAGTTCGAGATCCACGAGGAAGACACGGATATCCCCGAGGCCCGGGACGAGGGCGACCCGCTCTCCTCGCTGCGGGAGCGGAACGACATCGAGGTCATCCGCCAACTGGTTCAGGACCTGCCGAAGGATTTGCGTGATGTCGTGGAACTGCGCATCGATGGGGACGTGCCCTTCAAGGATATCTCCCGGATTCTGAGTATCCCCCAGGGCACCGCACTGTGGCGCATGCACCGGGCGGTGGAGGTCCTGCGGCAGTTGTGGAGACGGCATGAAGCGCAGGTGTGACACGTTGCGGGAGAAGGCTCTGCAGGCTGGCATGGGGACCCCCCAGGCCGACGCCTGGCGTGAGCACTGCCGCTCGTGCCCCGACTGCCGGACGGAGCTCTTCCTCCTCGATGCCCTGCAACGCCAGTCCCGCTCCGAGCGCCAGCACCTGGGCAAGCGGGAGCTTTCCGAACTGCTCGAGGTAGCCCGCAAGAGCCACGAACGCCGCCGACGCGTCGCGCCGCTGAAGGCGTGGCTGTGGCGGGCGGCCTCGTTCTGTTTGCTGACCGGCGTGGCGTGGCATGTGGGCCATCTGGACATCCTGCGGCCCCGGGTCGCGGACGCCACCGATGGCTCCAACCTATCCCTGGTGGCCAGTGCTCCGGACAGTGCCTGCGGGAACTACGGGGTCCCGCTCTTGTCGTCGGTCTCGGCGCATGACCGTGCCGTTGGGCAGCCCCTCTCCCCGGAGGATTTGCCGGCGCCATTGCCCGGGATTGTGCCCGGCCAGTTCGTCCAGGAGCTGCTGCTGAACCTGCGCGACGAGGTCGACCGGCGCCGCCAGGAGCTGCTCGATCTCGAGGACGATCAGCATGGCGGCTGGGAGCCCGACGATGCGTGGCATCTGGTGCTGCCATCCAATCTGGCAGCGGCTTGACCCGGCCCGCCGGGGCGTCTGGCCCCCTGCCCTCTTCAGGACCCTGGCCATCCTCCTGCTGGCGGCTGTCGCCTCGGCGCCGTGGGCCCCCGCCGCCGAAGCCCCTGCGGCCACACCCGGCGAACCCAATGACCTCACTACCGGGGTCCGGGCGTTCCTATCCAAGTCCCGTCCGGACGTGGACGTGCCGGCGATGCTGCAGTACTACAGCCGCACCAGCCCCGACATCCACGCCGAGGTCCGCAACCGCCTCGCCGCCGGCAGCGAAGGCACGGGGGCCTATCTCGACCGCCTGGCCGATCACTACGAGCGCCTGGAGCGCGTCCGCCAGAGGAACCCGGCGGAGTTCGAGCGCATGACGTCCCTGGACCTGCTCGAGAGCCGGGCTCGCATGTTGGGCCGGCTGATCATGCAGCTCACCGCCGCGCTTGCCGACGGCTCTGCCGACGACGCGGCAGCCACTCGCGACGCCGCCGGCCGCGCCAAAGAGGAACTGCGCGGCGTGCTCGAGCGCGCGTTCGATGGCACCCAGCAGAACCAGCGCATCGAGCTGAACCGCCTCGAGGCGGAACTGCGAACCATGCGCCAGCTCCTGAACGAGCGCGACGCCAAGCGGGACCTGATCGTCCGTCAGCGGTTCATGGAGTTGTGCGGTCAGGAGGCCCCGGCACCCCCACCGGCATCCCCCGCGCCGACAGGGACGCACGAGCCGGCGGCCCCGTAGTGCCTTGCGGACGGCTGCCTCCGGCGCGGTGGGACGGCCACGCTGTGGTGGCGTAGGGTACAGCACTGGGTCCAAGATGCCGAGGAGTCCGGGCGATGGATAGGCTGCGCGTGGGTGTGATCGGGGTCGGATCGGTGGTGCGGGAGATCTACCAGTACCTCTACTTCCGCAGCGACTTCTCCCATCTTCTCGACATCGTGGCCGTGGCCGACCCCAACGACGAGTACCGGAACTGGTTCTGCGATACCTATGGCATCCCCCAGAACCGGCGTTTCCGGAGCCACCGGGAGATGCTTCGCGGCGTCGAGCTCGACGCCACCCAGGTCAACACGCCGGACCACATCCACGCCGGCCCGACCATCGACAGCCTCGAGGCCGGCCTGGACGTGGTAGTCCCCAAACCCACGGCCGCCACGGTCAAGGATACTCACGCCATGATCCAGACCGCCCGGCGGACCGGACGGCTGCTGGGGATCGACTTCCACAAGCGCGAGGACCCACGGTTGAAGGAGGCCGAGGCGCGCTACCAGAGTGGCCGTTACGGCGAGCTCCAGGTGGCGGTCTGGTACATGCTGGACAAGCTCCTCGTCGCGGACCCCAACGCTCGGCCGATGTTCTTTGCGACGCCGGACTACGCCGAGAAGAACACTCCCATCAGCTTCCTGACCGTGCACCTGTGCGACGCCCTGATCAAGATCGTCAACCTGGCCCCGGTGGAGGTGCGCGCCACCGGGTACTCGCAGAAGCTGCCGTCCCTCGAGCCCGTCCCGGTCAAGGGCTATGACCTGGTGGACACGGAGATCCGTTTCCGCAACGGCGCTACGGCCCACATCATCACCGGCTGGCACCTGCCGAACACGGCCCATGCCACCACGGTCCAGTCCGGCCGCATGATCTGCAGCGAGGGCCTGTTCGACCTCGGCCTGGACACGCCGGGCTACTACGAGCTGCACAGCGATGGCCTGCGCCAGATCAACCCGCTGTTCAAGACCTTCGAGAAGGATGGCACGGTCACCGGGTACGGCATCTCCAGCCCAGGCCGCATCTACCAGAAGATCCTCGCCGCGCGCAATGGCCGCCTGGACGCCAAGGTCCGCGCCCAGATGGCGACGCCGGCCGAACTGGGCTTCTACACCAGCCTCGTGCTCGAGGGCGCTGAGCGCAGCCTGGCCGAGGGCCACGCGGTCGCCAAGGGCGTCACCGCCGGCCCGGCGGTCGACCTGAAGGCGCTGCTGGTCAGGGAACTGGGGGCCGCCGCGGCGACGGAGTACGGCTACTGACCATGATCATCGGCATCCCCCGGGAGATCAAGGCGCAGGAGTCCCGCGTCGCCCTGCCGCCGGCGACGGCGGCGGCGCTGATCCGCGACGGGTATCCGGTCGCGGTCCAGGCTGGGGCCGGTGCAGCCGCCGGCTTTACCGACGAGCAATACGCCGCCGCCGGGGCCCGGCTGGTGGACTCCGCCGCGGCACTCTACGCGGCCGCAGACCTGGTCGTGAAGGTCAAAGAGCCGCTGGAACCTGAGTTCGGCTTCTTCCGGCCCGGTCTGGGGCTGTTCTGCTATCTGCACAGCGAGACTCGGCCGGCGTTGGTCGAGGCCCTGCTGAGGGCCCGCGTCACCGGCATCGCCTTCGAGAACGTCCGCCGGTCCGACGGCAGCCTGCCCCTGCTCGCTCCCATGAGCGTCATTGCCGGGCAGCAGGCGATCCTCCAGGCGGCACCGTTCCTCTGCAACCACCACGGCGGGCGCGGCATCAGCCTGGTTGCCTACCCCGGTGTGGAGCGGGCCCGCGTGGTCGTCATCGGGGCGGGAAATGCCGGCCTTGAGGCCGCCCGGGTCGCTGCGGCCCTCGGGGCCGAGGTGGCCCTGTTCGAGGCCAGTCCGGCACGGCTCCAGGCCCTCGCCGGGTTGCTGCCCAGGGGGGTGCACCTGCACGACGCGGCCAACGCCCCGCTGGCCGGCCACGTGCGGCGGGCGGACATGGTGGTCCACGCCACAGCCCTGCCGCCCAACAGCCCCGAGCACCTCATTGGCCGCGACCTCGTACGCTCCATGCAGCCCGGCAGCGTGATCGTGGACATCACCGCCAACCTGCGGGGTGCCATCGAGACGGTGGACCGCTACACCACCCATGACGACCCGGTCTACCGCAGGGATGGGGTGGTCCACTACGTGGTACCGAACATCCCGGGTACCGTAGCCCATACCGCCTCCCAGGCCCTGGCCATGGCGGCCGCGCCCTACGTGGCGATGTTGGCCCGGCACGGCCTGCGCGCTGCCCTTCTCCACTCGCCCGAGCTACGGGCTGGGCTGACCTGCATCGACGGCGCCCTGACCTGGCATGAAGCGGGCTCGTACCTTGGCCTCCCCTGGACCCCGCCCGGCGCCGCCCTGGGACTGGCCGTGACCGAGTCGGCGGTCGCCGGTGGCGGGCGCCAGCCAGAGGCTGGTCCGCCTCTGGCGGAGAGCCCGCGCTGAGCCGCGGCCCCCTGGAGGCCGCAGGCCGCCGCCGCGGTTGACAAACGCGAGGGTGCAGGGTTCATTAGCCACCATCGCCCGATAGGCCGGCCAAGCCTGGCCTGCCGGAGCCCAGGGGTTCACTCCGTGTCCACCGAGAGGGAGCACAAGGCCCATGAGCGACATGATCCCGCAGCCCGTGAAGACGGCCGGCGACACCACCTGGTTCCAGCACGACCGTTTCGGCCTGTTCATCCACTGGGGCCTCTACGCCCTGCCGGCGCGGCATGAATGGGTCCGGCACAACGAGAAGATCCCCAACGAGGTCTACGACTCGAAGTACTTCCAGCGTTTCGATCCGGACCTCTACGACCCCGGCGTCTGGGCCGAGGCCGCCGCCCGGGCCGGCATGAAGTACTTCGTGGTCACCACCAAGCATCACGAGGGCTTCTGCCTGTGGGACTCGAAGGTCACCGAGTACAAAGCCCCCAAGGCCCCTGCCGGCCGGGACCTGCTGCGCCCCATGGTGGACGCCTTCCGCGCCCGCAACCTCCACGTCGGTTTCTACCACTCCCTGATCGACTGGCACCATGAGAACTACGTCCTGGACCCGCACATCGGTCCCTACCGCGACCACCCCGACCGCGCGAAGCTGAACGAGGGGCGGGACCAGCGCCGGTATGCCGAGTACCTCCGGGCCCAGGTACGCGAGCTGCTGACCGAGTTCGGCAAGGTCGATATCCTCTGGTTCGACTTCAGCTACCCCAAGCCGGATGGCAGCGGCAAGGGCCGGAACGACTGGGACAGCGAGAACCTGCTGAAGATGGTGCGCCAGCTTCAGCCCCACGTCATTCTCGACGACCGTCTCGACCTGGGCGACATGCCGGGCTCCTGGGATATCAAGACCCCCGAGCAGTTCCAGCCGCGCGAATGGGTCCGGGTCAATGGCCAGCCCGTGGTCTGGGAAGCTTGCCAGACCTTCAGCGGCTCCTGGGGCTACCACCGCGACGAACAGACCTGGCGCAGCGTCGACGAGCTGTTGCGCACGCTCATCGACTGCGTCTCCAAGGGCGGCAATCTCCTGCTCAACGTCGGCCCCACCGGCCGCGGCGAGTTCGACTACCGCGCCATGGACCGCCTCGCCGGCATCGGCCAGTGGATGCGCCAGCACAGCCGCTCCATCTACGGCTGCACCCAGGCGCCGGCGGACATCCCCACGCCGCAGGACTGCCGCCTCACCTACAACCCGCAGACCCGGCGCCTCTACGTCCACTGTCTCGCCTGGCCGTACCACCACCTGCACCTGGACGGCCTCAGGGACCGCGTCGAGTACGCGCAACTGCTGAACGATGCCAGTGAGGTCGGCATGCGCATGAGCGACTGGCACGCCGGGCAGAACCAGGCGGCCGACCGCCAGACGCTGACGCTGACGCTGCCGACCATCAAGCCCAACGTCACCATCCCCGTCGTCGAGCTCTTCCTCAAGGGCTGAACGGCGTCATGCACGTTCTTGACCGCGGCAGCGTGTTCCTGGGCGAGGATGGCAGCGACTGCGCCAGCGCCTGTTTCCCCGGCCTGTGCGTCCTACCGGGTGGGCGCTGGCTGGTGGCCTTCCGGGCGGCCCCGAAGAAGGCCGACACGCGCCCTCAACGCGTGCTGGTGACCGTCAGCGACGATCAGGGCCACACCTGGAGCCCGCCGACAGAGCCCTTTCCGCCGCAGGCTGTGGACGGTCTCCCGGGCGCCTGGCGCGCCGGCCAGCCCACGGCTTTGGGGGGATGGCGTGTGGCCATGGTGCTGTACTGGGTCGACGCCTCGGATCCGGCCCGGCCGTTCTTCAACCCCGAGACCGAGGGTCTGCTTGATTCCCGGATCTTCCTCTCGCTTTCTGAGGATGGCGGCGCGACCTGGGGCACGCCCTGGCGGCTGGACACGACGCCCTTTCTGATGCCGACGCCGATCACCGGGCCGCTGCTGGTGCTGTCCGATGGTCGCTGGGCCCTTCAGTTCGAGACCAACAAGACGTACCTTGATCCCACGCCCTGGCGGCACCAGGCGGTGCTGATGTTCTCCGCCGACGGCGGCACGACCTGGCCCGAGTATGCTGACGTCGGGTCCGACCCCACCGGCCGCGTCTTCTACTGGGACCAGCGCCACGCCGTCCTGGCCGATGGCTCCCTGCTGGCCCTGTTCTGGACCTTCGACCGGCAGGCGGCAGCCTACCGCGCCATCCATGCCAGGGCCTCCCGCGACAACGGCCGCACCTGGACCGCCCTCTGGGACACCGCTGTGCCCGGCCAGCCCGCCGCTGCGGTCTCCCTCCCCGGCGGCCGCGTCGCCATGCCCTACGTGGACCGCGAACGGGTGCCGACCATCAAGCTCCGCGTCAGCCACGACGGCGGCCGCACCTGGCCCGCCGGGACGGCGCTCGTCCTTGATGACCGCCTGGAGAGGGCCCAGCAGGGCCGCAAGGGGAGCATGCAGGAGGCCTGGAGCGAAATGGCCGCCTTCAGCGTCGGACTGCCCACCTCGGCAGTCCTGCCCGCTGGCCAGGCCCTGATCGTCTACTATGCCGGGCCCAAGGCTGACCACACGGGGCTGTACTGGGTCCGCGTGGGGGACTAGCCCCATCGGGCGTGAGTTCCCAGTTGCGCTTGATGAGGCAGCACCAGCACCGTTGAGGCAAGTCCCCGGCCGAGCCGGGAACGCCTGGAGGGCGGGTCCTCCGTAACCCGCCGCCGGGATGTGGAGGTCCCGGCCTCCAGACCGCTGGGAGCTCTTGGCGGTGTGCGGCGGAGCTTCGCTGGCCCTATCACGGAGGCAACGGCTGGCCGGCGCCACGGAGAGGCCTGTGGGCACCACGGCTGGCCGCTGCCCACGGGCTCTGCCGGCGTCCCCGGGGTGCATTGCGGGGCCAGGCCGCATGGTGTAGTGTGAGAGGAACGTTGGGACCACCGAGGTACGGGTATGCCCACTCTGACCATCCTGAGACGAGCCGCGCTGGCAGGGCTGTTCCTGGTGGCAGCTCTCGGCGCCGGCGAGACGCCGCCGCCCCCCTCGCCGGCCATCGTGCCCCCGGCGCCGCTGCGTTATACCTGGTCCCAGGCGCCCGGTACGCTGGCCTATGCGGTCGAGATCGAGGTGGACCATGGCGACGAGATCGAGACCCAGAAGGGCACGGTCCTGCTGTCCATCGCCCCGGGTGACGAGGGCCAGGCGTTGGTCTCCATGCCGCCCCTGCACCTGACGTCCCAGCGGGCCCTGAAGCCGGGGCGTAGTCCTTTCGTGCCAGGGTTCGGGCCGCCGGTGCCCCGGGTCCCGGTCGTGGGCCCGCCCCGACCCGGCGAGTTCACCGGCCACGAGGTCAGGATGGACCCCCGCGGCAGGATCGTTTCGGAACGCGGCGACGTGCAACTGCCCTTTGCCCTGGGGGCCTTCATCCCGATGGTCTTCCAGCGCCTGCCCGAGGCCGCCGAAGCTCATTGGCAGCGCACGGAGGACACCGCCATCCGCATCACGGCGGAATGGCCCTTCCGCAGCCCCTTCCGCGGGGAGACCGAGACTGGCCGTCACCGCGCCGAGGAGACCACGACGCTCGACGTCCGGGCCGTGACCGCTGCCCGCGTGGAGCTTGCCTGGACCTATGCGCTGAAGACGATCCAGACGATCCAGGGGCAGCCCGCCATGGAACTGACAGGCTCCGGCACCATCGCGCTGGACTGCCAGCGCGGCCTCCCGGCTGAGGTGAAGCACACCCTCTGCTTCCACGAGCGCGAGGAGAACCGTGAACAACGATACCCGATCCGCTTCTCCTGTACCCTCATGGACGAGGCCGCCCTCAAGCAGCAGCAGGAACAGGCCCAGGCCGCCCAGGCCGCCGCCCGGGCCGCCGCGGAGGCCCGGCGGGCCCCTCCGACCGCCGAGGAACGCGGGACCCTCCTGGCCGACCTGAAGTCGGGCGAGAAGGACCGCGCGCGCCGGGCCATGAGCATGCTCCAGCAGAAGCGTGGGGCTGAGCCTGACGACGACCTTGCCGAGGCCATCGCGGCCTGGCTCGGGGACGGCGATGGCTTCCTCCGTCAGCAGGCCGCCGAGGCCCTGACGAACTGGGCCACCCCAAAGGCCATTCCGGCACTGCTGAAGTGCGCCGAAGGCAGCGGTTTCGATGCCCGGGCAGCGGTCCGGGCTCTGGGCAGCTTGAAGGAGAAACGGGCGGTGCCCATCCTGGCGGCGAAGATGGGGGATATGAGCTGGCGCTTCGAGGCCGCCGTGGCCCTGAAAGCGATCGGCCCGACGGCCGAGGGACCCGTCGCGAGGCTGCTGAAAGACAAGGACTGGGGTGTCCGGCTGGAAGCCTGCCGTATCCTCCAGCAGGTCGGGACCAAGGACAGCCTCAAGGCCCTGGAGCCGGTGGCCGCCAGCGACGAGAACCCCCTGGTCAAGCAGACCGCGGCCGCCGCCATGGAGACCATCAGGGGTCGCTGAGCGACTGGCGGGCCTGGGGTGGTCCGCTATGTTTGGGGATAAGCGGCGAGGTAGCCTCTGGCCGCGACGGAACCTGTCGGGCCGTGGTGTTGGTGCTGTGGTGAAGGACGCAGACGACTATGACGAAGGAGCGCGAGGGCGCCGTGTCACGCTGGACCCATTCCGTGGACGAGTCGCTGGTAGCGCGGGAAGAGGCCCGCCGGCGCCAGCGCGTGTCACTCGCCTACCTGGCGGTGGCGATTGTGGGGGTGGTCTTCGTGGGGGCGATCGGTTTCTCCCTCGGCCGGCGCCACCTGCCGCCGCCGGCAGCCCCGGAGCAGGCACCGGCCGTGGCCCAGACGCCGACCACGCCGGTGTCGGAGCCGCCGCCCGTGGCCCCGCCGCTCCCCACCAGCCCCGAGGACATCCGCAGGCTGTTGAGCCATCCGACAAACCCCGTGATCCGGATCACGACGGGCAAGGGGGACCTCCTCTGCGAACTGTATGAGGACAAGGTCCCGAACACCGTGGCCAACATCGTTGAGCTGGCCGACAGCGGCTTCTACAAGGGCATGAGCTTCCACCGCGTCATCCCGGGCTTCATGGCCCAGGGCGGCTGCCCGAACTCGAAGAAGGATGGCACCGGACAGCCTGGCACGGGGGGGCCCGGGTATGCCTTCGCCGACGAGTTCAACGACAGCCTCAAACACACCGGCCGCGGCATCCTCTCCATGGCCAACGCCGGGCCGGGTACCAACGGTAGCCAGTTCTTCCTCTGCTTCGGCGCCGCACCCCACCTCGACGGGAAGCACTCGGTGTTCGGCAAGGTGGTCGCCGGGGAACACGTGCTGGACCTGCTGGAGAAGGTCGGCTCGCCGTCCGGCGAGACCAAGGAGCTCGTCCGCTTCAACATCGAGGTGGTGCTCAAGCAGGACCACCCCTACGCGGTGAAGAAGCTGTAGGCGGATCTCACGGCGCGCACGATACCCCCTGCAGCAGCGGAGGCACCGCGACCATGGGCGACGTCCGGTACGACACCTACATGGGCCACGGCCCCAGGCAGATCCCCCACTGGGAGCACTGGTCCTGCCCCGACGCGGAGACCTACCTGACGGGGATCGACTCCTACGACCATCCGCGGCGTTGCCGGCAGAGGCTGGCCGAGCTCTACCCCGAGCTGGGCCTGCCGGTGCCGGCGACCGACGACCCGCTACCGCGGCTCGAGGCGCAGAAGGACATGGGCTGGGGCCGTTGGGGTGGCGCCTACCGCACCAACTGGCAGCAGCACGATGCCAGCCACCGGTTCCAGAGCCTCGACGACATGCGCCGCTTCAGTCCTCTGGCCCAGGGCGACTTCAGCGGCTGGAATGTGGTCGTCGATGGCGACTACCGCAGCGAAGAGACCATCTACCAGAACCACCGCAGACATTACCCCGCCGCATGGGGCGACAAGGCTCCCGAGGGCTCCTCCGCCGCGGTCGGCTTCTACAACACCCTGTTCATGTGGCCCATGCTGGTGTTCGGCTACCAGAACTTCATGCTCCTCTGCCTGGAACCGGAGTTCGAGCGCATCATGGACGAGTTTGCGGAGATCAACCGGCGGGTCTTCCGCGCCTTTGCCCGGCTACCGGTGAACTTCGCCATCTGCCACGACGACATCGTGCTGACCTCGGGCCCGGTCGTCAGCCCCGCCTGGATGCGCAGGTTCATCTTCCCGCGCTACGAGGAGTTCTGGAGCATCCTCAAGGCCGCCGGCAAAGAGGTCCTCTTCATGGTCGACGGCTGCGTGGATGCCTTTGTCGACGATGTCATGGCCTGCGGTGCCCGCGGCATCATCAGCGAGCCCTACACCGACTACAAGGCCATCGCCCGA
>Ga0172375_10002655_pt1 | contig 27700 bp, 19 predicted proteins | sample LakKiv1m_FD_114537 | JGI IMG/M metagenome (GOLD analysis project Ga0172375, IMG submission 114537) | Freshwater microbial communities from Kabuno Bay, South-Kivu, Congo - kab_092012_11.1m | ecosystem: Environmental > Aquatic > Freshwater > Lake | place: Democratic Republic of the Congo...
GCACAGATCGTCATTGATCAGTCGGATATGCCGAATCCCGGCGACACCCTCCGCGTGAGCATGACATCCGATGTTCCGGAGGATTATTACCAGACGGGAAGTGGATTTGTGTGGGACTTCTCCAGCCTGGAAGCCATGATCCAACGGGTGGACACCTTTGTCGATGCCACCACAACCCCCTGGTACTTTTTCTTTTTCGGTTCAACCCTGGCAAGCCCCCAGGGGACCAGCGAATTCTTTCCCGGTGTGCCGGTGAGTCAGGCCTATGTTTATTATAAAAACAGCAGCGAGGCCTTTGAGGATAACGGATATGCATTCATGATCCAGGGAATTCCCCTGCCTGTGAAATATGATGTCCCGGATAAATATTATGCTTTTCCCCTGGACACGAATGCCACCTGGGCTTCCACTTCCGATTTCGCCTTGCAGTATCCGGGCATGTTCTTCTTCTCCACCCACCGGATGCGCTCCTCCTTCGTGGATGGATGGGGAACGGTGATCACACCGTTCGGCTCATTTTCTGCGCTTCGGGTGCGCAGCGACCTGGCCCAGCACGACAGTATCCATATCGATTCCCTGGGCTATGGCATCGGGCTCACGCGAAATATCACCGAATACAAGTGGTTGGCAGAGAATATGGGGATCCCGGTACTCCAGATCAATGCGGAAGGAATGCTGACTACCGCCACTTACCTCGATAGCACCCGGTTCCCATCCAGTTCCTTTTCTGTTTCGCTCGGCCCTGATACCACCGTGAACAAGGGGGACATCATCACTCTCTATGCCACGGTTACGGGAGGTTCACCCCCATACCGCTATTTTTGGAGTACCATGGAAACAACCCCATCCATCACCGTCACCATGGATACCACCCGTTCATTTGAAGTGCTGGTGATTGACGGGCTGAACAAATTCGCCTCCGACCAGAAGGTCGTGACGGTGGTTTCCCCCGGTATCGATGAGCCTCTGGCTCAAACCCTCAGGATCTTTCCCAACCCCACAGAAAACAGGGTGTTAATTTCCTGTCCGGCCAACCTCCGGCATGGAACCCTGATCCTGATCAATACGTTCGGAAGGGAGGTGATGCGAGCTAGCATTGACACAGCTTCAGAGCATGCAGAGTTGGATCTTTCCGGCCTTCCTGCAGGGATCTATCTGGTCAGGCTGATCACAGAAAATACCGTCGCCCAGGGAAGCGTCATTCGTTTATGAGTTTTACTGTCTACCGGAGTTCAGCCGGATCGGGGAAGACCTTCTCTCTGGTCAGGGAGTACCTGAAGATGGTGCTGAGACATCCGGTGGAATTCCGCCATATCCTGGCGATCACCTTTACTCATAAGGCTGCCAACGAGATGAAGGAACGCGTGATGGCTACCTTGCGCGATCTCGCAACCAAGGCTCCGGACAGTCTGACCGGCTCATCCCGTGAAATGCTGAAAAGCCTCATCCTGGAAACCGAACTGCCGGCTGATGAGCTCTCCAGGCGGGCCGGCGAGGTGTTGTCCCATATCCTGCATCGCTATTCCGAATTTTCGATCGGCACCATCGACAGTTTTTTTCATCGGATCATCCGGGCTTTCGCCTATGATTTTGGATTGCCTGTCTCCTTTAACGTGGAACTTGAATCAGAAGAGCTGCTGACCCAGGCGGTCGACCTGATGCTTGAGAAGGCAGGCAGCGACAAGGAACTTACACAGCTTTTGGTTAGTTTCCTTGAGTCCCTGATGGAGGAGGACAAAGGATGGAATATCGATCACCTGCTGGTTGATTTCGCCGGAGTTCTTCTGGACGAGGAGGGTGAGACAGAGGTCAAAAAACTGGCGTCTGTCACGATCGGGGATTTTCAATCGATCGGCAAACTACTTGTTGCCAGGATCCGATCCATTGAGGAACAATATAAGGAGCTGGGCTTAAAAGCCTTGGATCTGATTGCCGGTGCTGCGGTCCCCGAAACATCATTCTACCACGGGAGAACAGGGATTCCGGGATATTTCAGCTACCTTGCTCAGGGGCGGATGAATAAACTGAACCCCAACTCCTATGTCAGGACAACATTGGATAAGGACCTTTGGGTATCACAAAAAGCCACTCCCGAGGAAATCCATGCCATAAATATGATTAAAGGAGAACTGGAGCAGCTCTGCCGGCAGGCTGTATCCCTGAATGCAACGCAGAAAGAGAGCTATTCCCTGGCGAAATTATTGCGAAAGACCATCTACCCCCTGGCAGTTCTGAACGAGATTGCAAGGGTGCTGGATGACGTTAAAAAACAACACAATCTTGTCCACATTTCCGAGTTCAACCGGCGTATTGCCCGGATCGTCCTGCACGAACCGGTACCGTTCATCTATGAACGGCTGGGAGAGAGATTCCACCATGTACTGATTGACGAATTCCAGGATACATCACGGCTTCAGTGGCTCAATTTCGTTCCGCTCATGGAGAACGCACTGGCCAGCGGGTATTTTAACCTTGTGGTGGGAGACGGAAAACAGGCAATATATCGCTGGCGGAACGGAGAGGTGACGCAGTTCACCTCCCTGCCGGCGCTCCCGGGAAGTGAGGAAAACAGTCTGATCCGGCAAAGGCAAACGCTTTTTGTCGGGTATTTCAACGAGCTTTTCCTGGATTTCAATTTCCGGTCATTACCCGGCATCGTTGACTTTAATAACCGATTTTTTCGATGGCTTGCTCAACACCTCGACCCCTCTTTGCAGAATGTGTACGACAACCTTGAGCAGCACCCCGCCTCTGGGAGGACGGGGGGGTATATCCGGCTGGATATCATTGCCAAAGATAAAAAGGAGCCCCTCTATACGGAGCAAACGATCATCCGGATCAGGGAGATCATCTCCCGGCTGCTTAAGGAGGGATATGCCCTGGCCGACATCGCCATCCTTTGCCGGAAAAACAAACAGGCGGGTAGAATTGCCCGTGAGCTGATCCTGAGCGGAATCAATGTGATCTCCGCCGAGTCGCTGCTCCTATCCTATTCTCCTGAGGTTCGAATGATCATTACCCTGATCCGCTCCCTTTTTGACCCTGAAAATACCATCCTGCAGGCATCGGTGTTGAATTGCCTTCATCAATCGGGCAGACTGAAGGAAGAAATGGATGATCCGCATCCCCTGTTCCTGGCCATTGGAGAGTCGGAACTTCCGGAAGACCGGTTCTTTGAGATCCTGAAGCGAAACGGATTGACGGTAGATAAAGAGGAATTATTGGGTTTGCCCCTTTATGACCTGTGTGAGACCCTGATCCGGCTCTTCGGATTCCAAACCGTGGCCGACCCCTATATCCAGTTTTTTCTGGATGCTGTCAGCCGTTTTCTGGAAAAGGAGAGTCAGAGTGCAGCTGACTTCCCCGACTGGTGGGAACAGCATCAGGGTGAACTTTCCATCGTGGTCCCGGAAGGGGTGGATGCAGTTCGTGTGATGACGATCCATAAAGCGAAAGGACTTGAATTCAAGGTGGTCATCCTTCCCTATGCTGATGAATCACTGAACCGGACAAGCAAAAACTACCTTTGGATAGAGTTGCCCCCAGGTGAAAAGATCCCCCTGAAAACTGCTTTTCTTCCTTTCGAAAAAGCCCTGGATGAAACAATTTTCAGGGAGGAATACAGGGTGGAAAAGGCCAAATCCCTTCTGGACATTGTCAATGCGCTTTATGTTGCGATGACGCGCCCCGAAGAGCAACTCTATATCCTGACTGTGCCACCACCCGCCAAATCGGACGAATTGAATTCCCTTCCGGCATTTTTCGAAGGTTACCTGAGATCGGCCGGCATCTGGGAAGATGGAAGGGACTCTTATGAGTTCGGTGAGGTCCTGTCGAAACTTGATCCTGCCGCACAGGAGAAACTTGATATCCGGATGCTTACGTCACTTCCTTCCATCAACTGGAGGGATATCATCAAAATCAGGCACCGGGCACCTGCCTTCTTTGAGGTGGAGGACCCGGCAGGAAAAGTGGACTTCGGCAGCAGGATCCATGCCATCCTGGCTGAGATCCGGACGGAGGCAGATATTGATTCAGCGGTAACGAAGGCCTTCCTCGCCGGGAACCTTTCTCCGGAAGAGGAATCAGCGCTCAGGCACATGCTGTATGCTATCACTGCCCATCCTTTGCTTTCGGGGTGCTTTGACCCCACAGTGACCGTAAGGAACGAACCTGAGATCATAGAACCGGCAGGGGATGCTTACCGGCCCGACAGAGTGGTACAGGATGGGGAAAAAGTGACCGTGATCGATTATAAAACGGGCAGGAAATCACCCTCGCATCACCAGCAGATCCGGCGTTATGGCCGGCTGCTCGAGGAGATGGGTCATTCAAATGTAAAAAAACTGTTGGTTTACCTTGGAAACACGATGGAGGTGGAAGAGGTGTCAGATTAGGATCAAAGCCAGGTAAAGTGCAGGAAAAACCAGTTGAAATTGATAAAAACAGGAGGTGGGATGAACATCGAAGAATACGTCAAGGGATTGTATGAGCAAACTTTTAAGGAACCACCCGACCGGATCGTCAAACTGGCTGATTCCGGATCCAACCGCCAGTACTTCAGGCTGACCGGGGCGAGGGGAAATGTGATCGGTGCCTTCCATGAGGATAAAAGGGAAAATGAAGCCTTTCTCTCCTTTACACGGACATTCCGTTCAATTGGCCTGCCGGTTCCTGAGATCCTGGCGGAAGATCCGGGTGGGTATGCTTACCTGTTGACCGATCTGGGGGATCAGACCCTTTTCTCCCTGCTTTCGGAGATGAGAACAACAGAAGACCGTTTCCCCGATGCAATCCGCGATCATTACAGGAAGGTGTTGGCTATTCTTCCAAAATTTCAGATCCGGGGAGGACAATCGCTCGACTACGGGAAATGCTATCCCCGAGGGGCATTCGACAGGCAATCCATGCACTGGGACCTGAATTACTTCAAATATTACTTCTTGAAGCTTTCACAGATCCCCTTTGATGAGCAGGCACTTGAAGAGGACTTTCAGGCCTTCATGGATTTTCTTCTTTCTGCGGATGCCTCCTTTTATATGTACCGCGATTTCCAGTCACGGAACATCATGCTGCTGGAGGGGAAACCCTTTTTTATCGATTATCAGGGAGGAAGAAAAGGCCCCCTTCAGTATGACGTCGCCTCCCTCCTCTATGATGCCAAAGCGGATATTCCCCCCGGCGTCAGGGAAGAGATGCTGGAAGAGTACCTTTCGGAGCTCGGACGGCTTGTCCCCGGCAAACGGGAGGAGTTTCTGTTCTACTATCCAGGGTTTATCCTGATCCGTATCCTGCAGGCATTGGGAGCCTATGGCTTCAGGGGCTATTACGAGAAAAAAAGCCATTTTCTGCAAAGTATTCCCTATGCCCTGAACAACTTTCGCCAATTGAGGAAAAAGTGGCAGGAGAAGGGATTTGGGGTTGATCTTCCCACCCTGTTTGCGCTGCTGGATAAAATGACTACGGATGCGCGATACGAGATACGGGAAACGCGATACTCGATACACGATACGCGAAAAGCCAAAAGCCAAAAGCCAACAGCCAACAGCGAAAAGCTTACCGTCACCATCAACAGCTTCTCATACAGGCAAGGGATCCCTGTCGATCCTACGGGGAACGGTGGGGGTTTTGTGTTTGATTGTCGCGCACTTCCCAATCCTGGCAGGATTGAGGAGTATAAAATGCTGACCGGGAAAGAGGCACCGGTCATCGATTTTCTCAGCGACAGGGAAGAAGTTGGCCGGTTTCTCAAAAATGTGACCTCCCTAGTGGATCAAAGTGTCAGCCAATACCTTGAACGGGAATTTCAGCACCTCTCCGTCAGCTTCGGCTGCACCGGGGGCCAGCACCGATCGGTCTATTGTGCTGAGTACCTCGAACGGCATCTAATGGAGCAATTCGATATACGGATCATAGTGAGCCATACAAACCTAATGAACGGGAACGAATGAAGCATTGGAGAACCACCGGTGGTATGGAGATTTTCGTGATCCTACGAAGTCGTTGCAATGTTTACCTGATCAAAAGCGGAGAGCATGCTGTACTATTTGACAGTAGCATGAGGATGGAGGCGAAACGATTGGCCAGGCGGCTTCGTGCCATGGGGATAACCAGGCTCGACGCGCTGATCTTATCCCACACGCATTTCGACCATGTGGGAAACGCAGCCATGATCCGGAAAGAGTTTCAGACTACGGTGTATGTCCAGCAGGAAGAGGCCCGGTTCCTCGAACAGGGACGAACCCCGCTGCCGGCAGGGACAAACCGGGCCACAACCACACTCATGCGGCTGCAGAAAAAAAGAGGGAATCCCTCATTTCCCTATCCGCCGTGCAAAGCTGACAACGTTGTCGGTAACAGGCTTGACCTGCGGCCCCTGGGATTCAATGCCTGCCTGATAGCCACCCCGGGTCATTCTGCAGGCTCAATGTCCATCATCCTTGAAGATGAGATTGCCCTGGTAGGGGATACCCTGTTCGGGCAAGTTCCCTGGACGACATTTCCAGTCTTTGCTGACGATGTGCCACAACTGATGCTTAGCTGGGAATTGCTGCTGAAAACAAGCTGCCGGATGTTTCTTCCGGCGCATGGGCGGCCCATTCCACGGGAACGGCTGGAAAAAAGCTACGCTAAGAAAAGAATAAAATATACACAATGATATGCCTTGCTGAACCTGACCGGAGATGGTCATTTATGGGTAAGTCTTCAGGAGGATGCTTATGAAAGCGATGATCCTGGCGGCCGGTCTGGGAACACGGCTCCGGCCGCTAACCAATTCAATCCCCAAAGCGCTGGTGGAAGTCAACGGAAAACCGCTGCTTCAGCATGCACTGGAACACCTGAAACAGTTTGAAATAACCGAAGTGATTGTCAATGTGCACCATTTCGCAGGAATGATCATGGAGTTCCTTGAAGCGAATGATAACTTCGGACTGAAGATCAGTGTCTCCGATGAGTCGGATGAACTGCTGGAGACAGGAGGAGGGGTAAAAAAAGCCGAATGGTTTCTTCGGAACAGGGAGCCTTTCTTGGTGCGGAATGTGGATGTCCTCTCTGATCTGGACCTGCTTCAGATGCTTCTTTTTCATCGTGAAAACTCCCCGCTTGCCACCCTGGCTGTCAGAAACCGCGAATCTTCCCGTTATTTTCTCTTTGACGACCGTGACAGGCTCTCCGGTTGGGAAAACCGGAAGAGCGGTGAAACGAAGATCAGCCGTCCCGGGATTCAGCTGCACGCCATGGCGTTCAGCGGGATCCAGATCCTACAACCGGAGATATTTACCCTGATGCCGGAATACAGGAGGTTCTCTCTGACTGATGTCTACATTCAACTGGCAGCCAATTACGCCATCCTGGGATATCCTGAAAAGAACGCTCTCTGGAAAGATATCGGAAGAAGGGAACAGACCCATCATTAACGAAATGTCCAACAACGTGCCATGCCCCCCTTCCTGAAACAAGCTGCCCAGTATATCTATGAAAGTTATGGCACCCGCTTGCCGGAGGTTGCCGTCATCCTTCCCAACCGGAGGGCAGGGCTCTTTTTGCGGAAGCATCTGGCCGGAATGCTTTCCAAAACATCTTGGTCGCCGGCTGTTATGTCTATCGAGGAGTTTCTGGCAACCATCTCGGGACTGAGAGAAGCGGATCAAATCACCTGTCTCTTTTCCCTGTTTCGGATCCACCGGGAAGTGGAAAAGGAAAAAGCACAGCCCTTTGATGAATTCCTGCACTGGGCAGGACAACTGCTTTCCGATTTCAACGAGGTGGACCGGTACCTGGTTGATCCGGCCCGACTTTTTACATACCTGGATGAGGTTCGGGTGATGACCGTCTGGAATCCGGACAACACCCCACTGACGGACTTTCAGCAGAATTATCTGAAATTTTACCAGTCTCTTTATACCTATTATAATGGGTTGACTTCGTATCTTCTCTCAAGGGGAGAGGCATACCAGGGGCTGCTTTTCAGACAGGCCTGGCGTCGGATGGAGCAGGGAGAAGCGGAAATCCCTTGGAAGAAGGTCCTCTTCACCGGTTTCAACGCCCTGACCACCTCCGAGGAGAAACTAATGGACCTTCTGGTGAAGAAAGGGATCGGTGAATTTCTCTGGGATGCCGACAGCTACTACGTGGATGAGCCGAAACAGGAAGCCGGGGATTCTCTCCGGCAATGGTTCCGGCAATGGCCCGGACAATCGCGGCGATGGAAATCAGATGACTTCAGGAGAGGAAAAAAGGAGATCAGGATCATCGGGGCACCGGATCTTATCGGACAGGTGAAACTAACCGGGAACCTGTTGGAAGAGTGGCAGAAGGAGTCGGCATTGACAGAACGGACAGCGGTCATCCTACCGGATGAAAACCTTCTTCTGCCTATACTGAATTCGATGCCTCAGGGGATCGAGGCCGTGAATATCACCATGGGGCTGCCCCTGATCCAAACCCCTCTGGCAGAGATCCTATTATTGGTGTATGACATGCATCTGCATGCCATCCGGATGACCACCGGTAAAAAGCAATCCGGGCGATTTTATTTCAGGGATGTCGTGAAGGTGCTTCAGCACACCATGATCAGCCGCCTGGCCTCCGAAAGAACCGAAGGAAACCAGTTTGCTTTCCGGGAACTCATCGAGCAGGTGAAAACCGGACAAAAGACCTTCCTGAGGCGATCCGATATGACCTTGGAGAACTCAGGACTCTTTGGGGTCAAACTGGATTTTCTTGACGGGATATTCGGCGTCTGGGATTCTCTTGGTGGTGCATTGAAATCGCTCCAGGGATTCGTTCAGGATATCGTGGATTCCACCGCGAAGGAAAACCTTCCGAAGCAGGAACAGGATGATGCTTCAAGGGCAGTGTTCGAACTTGAATGTGCCTATGCTATCGCCAGGATCCTGCGTCAGCTCAGACTTATGGTAACAGAGTCAGCCGGTTTTCTTACCTGGGATAGTCTTGCCGTCTTTCTTAAACAACTGATGGAAACAACCATGCTGCCTTTCTACGGGGAACCGCTGAAAGGGCTCCAGGTCATGGGAATGCTCGAGACCAGAACACTGGATTTCGACCGGGTGGTGATCCTCTCCTGCAATGAAGGGATACTTCCTTCAGGAAAAATCATGCAATCGTTTATTCCGTTTGATGTACGCCGGAATTTTAATCTTCCCCTCACGTTCCACAAGGATGCGGTTTACGCCTACCACTTCTACCGGCTTCTGCAGCATTCTTCACAGGTATGGCTGCTTTACAATACTGAACCAGGGAAAATGGGCGGCGGTGATCCAAGCCGGTTCATCCGCCAGATTGAGGCTGAATTGCCTGCAATCAACCCGTCGATATCAATCCGCCATGAGGTACTGGTGACAGAGATGAGGAATGAAAAGCGCGAAGAAGCCATCCGAATCATCAAAACGGATGATATTCTCCATATCCTGAAAAAAAAGGCTGTATCGGGATTTGCACCAACATCGCTCAATTTGTACCGGTCATGTTCGCTTAAATTTTACTTGTCTGAAGTGGCTGGAATAAAGGAACCGGAAGGAGAAGAGGATGAGATCGATCCCAGGGCCCTCGGGTCTGCAGTCCATCGTGTCCTGATGAACCTCTACAAACCCTTTCTTAAAACCAATCTCTCCTCCGGACATCTTGCCGAAATGGAATCCCGCATCGATCATACGGTCGATGAAGCATTTCGTCACCTGTTTAAAGGAGACACAGTAGATACCGGAAAGAACCTGCTGCTGGTGGAGGCTTCCAGGATCATGATCCGGAGATATATCCGGCGGGAAAAACAATATATTGAGACCCTTGCCCAAAATGGGAATATGCTGACGGTCGAAATGATTGAACAACCTCTTCACCGGATGCTGCTCATCCCTTCCGGCAGATCGGCAACGGAGGTTCGGTTAAAGGGGTTTTTGGATCGGGTGGACCGTGCCGCTGGGGTCACGCGGGTGATCGATTATAAAACCGGCAGCGTTAACCCCAAAGACCTTGCCATCTCCGATTGGGACTTACTGAAATCGGATCCTGCCATGGATAAGGGATTTCAGCTTCTTACCTATGCCTGGCTGCTGGTAGGCGATCGCCCGGCGAGAGCCTGTCAGGCAGGCATTGTTTCACTGAGAAAGCAGGCATCAGGATTTATCCCGGTCACTTTTCCAGGAGGGGATGGAAAATCTTCACTGGCCATCATTGGGGGGGATATCTCATTGATAGTGAAGGAGGTGTTGACGGGGATTCTGACTGAGATGTTCAATCCTGCACTGGATTTCAGTCAGACGGCAGATGAGGCCAGATGCAGCATTTGCCCCTACCGATCTATTTGCGGCCGGTAATTGCGGGTTCGGAAAAAACGATGGCCTCATAGGTGTAAAGCTCCGCATCCTTCCATCCGTTCCAGCCAATCCCGGCTTTGTCCTGGGCACAGTGGCCAAGAAACTCCTCCTTTGACCAACCGGTCTCAAGGGCTACTTGAGGGAGAAAGGTTCCGGCAGCACTCCCCTTTTTAATATAAATCCCGTCACGGCCTAATTTAAGTTCGCTGATATCGTGAATCCGTTTCATGGGTGACAGGACCGAGATCTCGATGTCGATCCTGTCAATCTCTTTCTCCTGAACCGGAGAAAACCTGTAATCCTGGGTCGAACTGGCAACTGTCATCTCCCTGATCACCTGATATAACGGGATATCAGCCGTGAAACGTCCGATACATCCGCGAAGGACGCCTCCCTCCTTTAGCGTTACAAAAGCTCCGGCCTCTGCCATCAGGTTCCCGGAAAGGCTTTTTTCATCCACCTTAGGGACCTTCCCGTGCCGGATATAGTCGTTCAGGGTGCTTCGTGCGATCGCGAGAAGTTGAACCTTGTCCTCTTCCGACAAAATGAACTGCCCGGACTGGCCTGCATTCTCACTCTTGCGGCTAACAGTAATCGCCCAGTATCCGACCACCTGGCTTTTATCTCCGTAACGGCTGTCCCCTGAATTTTGATAAAAGAGAGGTGTATAGGTGTATACCGGGTCTCCGTAAGTCAGGTTCAGGAGGGTCAGTACCGATGTCCATCCACAGCAGTTGGTCAGTAAATCAGGGACCCTTTTTTTCTGATATGTGTCAAGAAATTTGGCAAAGTGTTGCGGGTCGTTCTCAAGGATGGCATCGCAGGTAGCTTTGTCGGCCTCCACAGCATCTTCATAATCAGGGTAATGAGAAAAATCACTGCTGATTACAAAGAGATTCCGTTCATTGAACCAGGGTTTCAAGGCTTCAGCGATTTTCTTTGTGGTTTCCGGAGACTGCGTCCCCAGAACGATTGGTACGATCTGAAAGGGTGTTTTCAGATGCACCTGCAGAAACGGGATCTGAACCTCCACGCTGTGTTCGTATGAATCAGCATCGAGATGGTATTGAAAGAGCGGGTTTTCCTTTATAAGCTGATCGGCAAGTCCGGTATTTACGGGCACGATTCCAAGGGGTGTGATGTAATCTCCCTGGTTATAGACCGATGCCCCCGAAAAGGATACCTGGTGGCTTGATCCGATGATAAAAACGTTGTCGAACTTGCGGTGGGGATCAACCTGTTTAAAGGCATTGGCAGCCACCTGCCCTGAAAAAACATAACCGGCGTGGGGAGAGATGATCGCCGCAATCTGCCCGTTGCTTTTTGGCAAAGCTGAAGAAAAGAATCCGTTGATCATCGACCGGAGCTCAGCGGCATCTCCGGGATAGTACTTTCCGGCTGCCACAGGCTTCCGGTCCTTCTTTTTCGATGTTCCGTCCGGGTTCTGGGATGAACATCCAAGTTGTGAACCAAACATAAAGCTTATTAACAATATAAGGAAAAACCGGTTTGTTTGCATTATTTTTGAAATTATACCAAGGTAAAGGTACGAAATGTACAAGAGATTTGCAATCTTCTCTGCCTTGTTTGGACTGGGATTTATTTCGATCGCCACCCAGATCTATCTCCTCCGTGAATTCCTCTTTGTTTTTCAGGGTAACGAGCTTGTCTTCGGGATCGTACTTTCTAACTGGATGCTGATCAGTGGCTTCGGTGCGTTTATCGGACGCTTTGCCGGCCAGATGAAGGGACGGGAGTCATTCATCCTGTTTCTGATGGTTCTTCTGGCAGTCATCCCGGTTCTCACTATCGTGAAACTTGACGTTTGGCGCAGCGTGGTTTTTCCTCCCGGCACAGTGCTTGGACTTAAGGAGATCTTTTACTCCTCCATGCTGTTGCAAACCCCAGTCTGTTTTCTGAGCGGATTTCTTTTCACAGCCCTGGTTGGCATTCTTCCAAGGCAACCCGGACAGAACCCGCTGGGTGGCGCGTATGCTGTGGAATCGGTGGGTAGCATGGCCTCCGGGGCCATGATCAACTTTGTCTTTCTTTGGGTTCTTGGATCGTTCCCTGCCATGGCTTGGATCACCTCGGTTTTCCTGGTCTGTACCATCCTGTATGCCTTCTCCTTCCATGGAATAGCTCCAAAGATCATGATCACTGTCGTATCTGCGGGGGTGATCTATGGTCTGTGGACCATATCCTTCTCCGATTTCAGCCTTTCGCTGCTGTTTGAGGATCAGCACGTGCTGGTCGACAGGGATACACCCTACGGAAGGGTGGTGGTCACAGAATCTTCCGGGCAGCAAAATGTATTCGAGAATGGCGTTCTGCTCTTCAGTTCAGGGAATGTGATCCATGATGAAGAAGCTGTCCATTTCGGCATGATTCAGCATAATGCCCCGAAAAAGGTGTTGCTGATCTCGGGAGGACTGAGCGGTGCGATCCCTGAGATTTTGAAATATAGCCCCGAACGGATTGACTATGTGGAACTCAACCCCGCCCTGATCGGGATTGCAGTATCTCTGGGGGATACGGTCTCTGATCCGGCGGTGTACTATCTCGTTGCCGACGCACGGAGGTATATCTCACAGGAAGGGGAACGATACGATGTAGTCCTTATGAATCTGCCCGATCCCTCCACCCTGCAGTTGAACCGCTATTACACCGACGAATTTTTCTCTTCCCTGAAGCGCCGGATGGACTCTTCCGGTGTGGTATCGTTATCCATGCCCACCGGTTCCGATTATATCAGCAAAGAGGCAGAAAAACTGAACTCTTCCATCTACAGCACCCTTAAGCGGCACTTCATGAATGTTAAAATCCTGCCTTCGGGTCGGAATTTTTTCCTGGCATCAGATAATCCACTTTCACTCAATATCCCCACGCTGATCAGCAAAAGAGGGATTCCCACCGATTATGTAAATCCCTATTACTTTGATGAAGATCTCCTGAAGGACCGCAATCGATATGTCATGGATCATCTTGATGAGAACGGGAACATCAACTACGATTTCCATCCGGTAGCATACTTCTACCAGCAGTCTTACTGGTTAAACTACTTTGGAAGGAACTACACGCTGATCGGGGGGATGATCGTGATGCTGTTGGTACTCTCATTCCTTACGATCAACCGGGTGAATGCCGGGGTCTTCACCGCCGGCTTTTCTGCATCTTCCACGGAGATCATTCTTCTGATAGGGTTCCAGATCACGTTTGGTTATGTTTACAAGGCTCTGGGAGTGCTGATCATGATGTTCATGGCAGGACTGGCCTTGGGATCCGCCATGAGAAAGGTGATCTTCAGGTCGGTGAAACCGAGGCATTACCTACTGGTTCAGATGCTGATGGCACTCAGCATCACGGTGATCCTTTTGTTTATTACCCTGCTCCCGGTCCTTTACATATCAGATGCACTCCTCTTTACGGCCTTCCTTGTTTTTATTGCCGGAATCTCGTTCCTTACCGGCCTGGTATTCTCCAGTGCCGCGCTGTTATCCAAAGGGGGGATCGAGAAGGTTGCGGCTTCCAATTATGCCGTGGATTTGTACGGTTCTGCTCTTGGAGCGCTGACCACCACCGTTGTTCTTCTTCCACTGATCGGCATAAGATCGACGCTGATCGTTCTGGTCTTGTTGAATACGATGTCAGCGTTCTGGTTTGCCATGACCGGTAGAAGATAGTGCCGGGACTTTCCCCCATTTTTATTATCTTTGTGAGGCAGCACAACCCGAAATGAATTATGAGCCGAAAGATCTCCAAGCGTGAATTCCTTCGCCGTGCCGTGACAGGCGCCGGAGGGGCAGTGCTTGGAGTGCATTCATTGGAGGCTTTGGCAAATATCGCAGATATGGATCATTCATCAGTGAATCCGGTTGGCGGATTGGGACGCTACAGCAAAGAGTCTCCCTACTACATCGTAACGCCCAAAGGAGTAAGGTGCCAGATCTGCCCGAACCAGTGCACGCTCACTCCGGGCAATGAGAGCGTTTGTCGCACCAAACTGGCCGTTGATGGCAAACTGTACACCATCGCCTATGGAAACCCATGTTCCATCCATGTGGACCCGGTCGAAAAGAAACCATTGTTCCATTTCTATCCCTCCTCACGAAGCTATTCCGTAGCTATCGCCGGGTGCAATCTGGCCTGTCTTAACTGTCAGAACTGGGAGATCTCCCAGGTCAGTCCCCGCGATACAAGGAATTATGATCTCTTTCCGGAAGCCTTGGTGGAAGAGGCCGCTTCAAGCGGAGCTCTATCCATCGCTTACACCTATTCGGAACCGACCGCTTTTTATGAGTACATGTTTGATTCGGCAAAACTTGCCCATAGAAGAAACATTAAGAATTTGCTGATCTCCAATGGTTTCATCAATGAAAAACCGTTGCGGGATCTGGCAGTGTATATCGATGCCGCCAACATTAACCTGAAATCCTTCTCCGACGACATTTACCAGAAACTGAACGGTGGCAGGTTGGCCCCGATCCTGAGAACCCTTAAAATTCTCAATGAAATGGGGGTTTGGCTGGAGATCACCAACCTGATCGTCCCAACCTGGACGGATAAGCCACAGATGATCCGGGAGATGTGTAAGTGGCTTGTGGATAATGGATTTGAGAACAACCCCCTGCATTTCAGCCGTTTTTTCCCGTTGTACCAACTGACATCGCTGCCATACACACCACTGGAGATTCTTGAGGAGGCACATGGGATCGCCAAAGATGCCGGAATTAACTATGTATACATCGGCAATGTTCCCAACAATATTGCCGAAAATACCTTCTGTCCCAAATGCGGCAACGTCGTGCTGGAACGGAAAGGATTCACCATTCTGACCAACAACCTGAAGGAGAGCAAATGCAAATTCTGCGGCACCACGATTGCGGGGAGGTTCAGGGGGTAATGGGGGGAAAAAGAAATTAGGAAATTAACTAATCACTTAATTACTTGATCCCCTGATTAGTTAATTTCCTAATTACTTAATTTCCTAATCTCTACCATGATCGGCAAATGATCCGAAAACCCTCCCTTGTAACTCGGTCCCAGGTAGGTGCGTTTTGGTTTCATGTCGAGGTATTTCAGGTCATCCTCCAAGAGAAACGCAGCCCTGAAGATCCGAAGACTGCCAGGGTCGGCCTGAAGGGGATGTGTTCGGTCAATAAGCGTCCCTGAAACAATGAACTGATCGAGTAAGCCCCAGTGCTCCCTGAATTTATGACTCCCTTGGTTCCCCGCCACGACATATGAAAGGTTGACAAGGCTCGTTGGCAATAGACCAATGGTGTCCAGATGGGCACGAAGGATCCGGCAAAGGCTGCCGTTTTCCGGTTCATCATTGAAATCCCCCATGATCAGAATGAAGGGAAATTGATCGGGTACCGTGTCGTTATGGTGCCATGGTGCCATGGTGCCTTGGTGTTCACTGCCTACTGCTACCTGCCCATTGCTAGGTGGTTCCTGCCGACTGCACCCTGCTGACTGAATGATCGAATCAACCTTTCCCCGTAGAACTCCTGCAACAAAATTCCTCCTCGGGGCGGATACCGCTTCACCTCCACGCCTCGAAGGCCAGTGGTTGACAAACAGATGAAGCGTGTCCGTACTTAAAAGCATGCCTTTCACATAAAGGATGTCACGGGTTTTTGCCGAAGTGTCGAAAGGAAAACGGATGGTGATCCACTCAGCCTTGATTGGGACAAAGTACTCCTCTCGGAAAAGCAATGCTACATCAATCCCGCGGTTGTCGGGTGAGTCCCGATGGATAGCCCGGTACCCGAACCGTTTCAGGGGAGAGGCATAGATCAGCTTGTTCAGCACATGCCTGTTTTCCACCTCACACATCCCGACGAGGGCAGGGGGATCCCACTCCCCGGCTGCCAGGATGGTTTTGGCGATATGGGCAAGTTTTGACTGAAGCTTCGCATAGCCCCAGTGCATCGCCCCGCTGCCCGTGAACTCTTCATCGGCAGTCAGGGTATCATCGCGGTAATCAAAGAGGTTCTCCGCATTCCAGAAGAGAATGCTGACATGGTGGCCCCCGTCGGCGAGGGAATCTGCTCCGGCACACTTTTCGACAGAGGTCGTGATATGCTGTGCCGGTAGTTGATGATATGAGATCATGATCATCAAGAGACAGAAAGCGGCAAATTTGTCAGGCTGCATCATTTTAATTGGATTCTGGTGAAACATACGATAACCGTTAATCAGGAAAGATGCAAAAAGGTTAAAGAGAGATGATCGAATTTGTTAACGAATCTTTAACATGGCTGTTAACAGTTTTTAACATACATCCGGCACTTAAACCAGTGGAAGGCCGTTAGTTTAACAATTGAATGAGATCAGACATGAAAAAGATAGCCATTTTGTTTCTCGTAGCGCTCGCAGGCGGAGCCATTGCCCTGGGGCTATTTACCCTTCTGAAGAAAGATACCCCCGTTAACAGTGAAATTCCGGTCATGCTCCCGATACGTCAGGCTGATTTGCCGGCCTCTGCACCTCCGAATGTTCCTGATTTTGAGGTAGCTGCTGATCTTTCTATCCACGCGGTAGTCCATATAAAAGCGCAGTTTCAGAGAAAAAGCATTGTTTACGACGATTTCTTTGAGTTTTTCAACCTGCGACGGGGAACCCCACGGGAGCAGGTGTTCCCTTATGAAGCAATGGGCTCGGGAGTGATCATCTCTCCCGATGGATATATTGTGACAAACAACCACGTGGTGCAGGATGCCAACGAGATCACAGTGACGCTCAACGACCGCAGGGTATACAAGGCGACAATCATTGGTACCGATCCAAGCTCTGATATCGCCCTAGTCAAAATTGACGAGAAGGACCTGCCATTCCTGACCTACGGGAATTCCGACGATGTCAGGATAGGGGAGTGGGTGCTGGCCGTAGGGAATCCCTTTAACCTGACCTCAACGGTCACTGCAGGGATCGTGAGCGCGAAAGCACGCAATATCAATATTCTCGGGTCGCAGGGCGCCATCGAATCCTTTATCCAGACCGATGCAGCGGTCAACCCTGGCAACAGCGGAGGCGCCCTGGTCAACACACGGGGTGAACTGGTCGGGATCAACGCGGCCATCGCCAGCGGAACGGGATACTACCAGGGATACTCCTTTGCCATCCCGGTCAATATTGCCAGGAAAGTGGTGGAGGATTTTATGAACTATGGCCGGATTCAACGGGCTTTCTTCGGGATCTATTACCATGAAGTTGATGCCCAGATGGCAAAGGACCAGGGATTGGATGCGCCACGGGGTATCTATATCGAGGACCTTATAGAAGGAGGATCTGCAGTCAAGGGAGGGATCCGTAAGGGGGATATCATTCTACAGCTTGATAACTCGCCGGTAAACCAGCAATCGGAACTCACGGCGTTTATGGGGCAACATCGGCCGGGCGACAAGGTGGCAGTGAAACTGTGGCGGAACGGTAAAGTGGAGGAGAAGACCATTACCCTGCAAAGTGATGAAGAATCAAAAGCCATGGCCGGTAACGGCCAGGTGATCATCCATGGCGCTACATTCCAGCCTCTGACAGATGCGGATAAAAGCAAACTTGGACTTGACTTCGGGTTCCAGATCACCCGGCTGGGCAGTGGGAAATTCAGAGATGCCGGTATCCATGAGGGATTTATCCTCCTGGGAATAGACCGTAAACCTGTCCGGTCCCTTACAGCCCTTCAGGAAGCCTTGTCGGGCAAAGGAGGAGGCGTCTTACTCGAAGGGATCTATCCAAACGGATTGAAAGCATATTACGGGATCGGTTTATAAAAAATGAGAAGAAGATTAAATAAAACCTTGGAAATTTCGTTAAAAGATCGTAAATTGAGGGTGCAATGAGACAACTGAAAATATCGAAATCAATCACCAACAGAGAAACCGCTTCCCTCGATAAATATTTACAGGATATCGGAAGGGAAGAGCTGATTTCGGCCGACGAAGAGGTCCAGCTTGCGCAGCGGATCCGTCAGGGAGATCAGCTAGCATTGGAGAAACTGTGTAAAGCAAATCTCCGGTTTGTAGTCTCTGTTGCCAAACAATACCAGAATCGAGGACTCAGCTTGCCGGATATGATCAACGAAGGCAACCTCGGTCTGATCAAAGCAGCTAAACGGTTTGACGAAACTCGGGGATTCAAGTTCATCTCCTATGCCGTATGGTGGATCAGACAGTCCATTCTCCAGGCATTGGCTGAACAGGCCCGTATCGTGAGACTCCCGTTGAATCAGGTAGGCTCACTCAGCAAACTGAATAAAATGTCTTCACGACTTGAACAGGTTTATGAAAGGATTCCTTCGGCAGATGAGATTGCCCGGGAAATGGACATCCCCGAACATAAGGTGCGTGAAACCATGCGAATGGGAAGCCGTACCCTTTCTATGGACGCTCCCCTGGATGAAGACGAAGAGATGAAATTCCTGGATGTCTTCGTCCCGGATGACTCAGAAGCTACCGACGAACTGCTCCTGCGAGAGTCCCTTTCTCATGAAATCCAGCGTTCTCTGTCCACACTTACGGAAAAAGAACGTGAAATCATCAACATGTTCTATGGGATTGGTTACCCTCACAGCTATACCCTGGAGGAGATCGGTGCCATGTTCGACCTCACACGTGAACGGGTCCGCCAGATCAAGGAAAAAGCCATCCGTCGGCTGAAACACTCATCCCGGAGCAAACTGCTGAAGACTTACCTGGGATAATCTTTCCAGGATTCTCTGTCTTGTTTTGGAAACGGAAAAAATTTTCCAGAAAAATACGTTTCCTTGGTTGGATTTTACAAAGATCGTTACCTTTGCCTTGAATTCTGTTGTGAATGATTGAACAAAGAAAACGGCACTTCCTGATTTTCATGCCCGTGTGGATCATCCCCGTGATGCTGATCACATGGGGCTCATTGATCAATTTTCACCAGAACAAGATCTGGGGTAAACAGTTAATGCCCTATTCCTATATTGCCCCGAGGGATAAAGCCAAGATCATCAAGATCCATGAGGTAAAAAATCCCCTGACCGATCTTACCACTTTCGACGAGACTTGCCGGATGATTATTTACCGACCGGTGATCCAGCAGTCTGATCTTCCCCTTATCGGTATAAACAACTGTTTCCTGCTCTTTTCCTCAGGCCTCCGGGCTCCCCCGTTAAGCTGATCCTGCTACATTTTCATTTTCTTACTCCGCGAGGCACCCCTTTTGCCATTGCGGTCACGAGTTGTTCAATTCATTTCGTTTTCATCATTAATACGCTTGCATTATGAAAAGAGAATTACTTTTGCTCATCAGCGGGATTATTCTGATCCTGATTGCTTCAGCAGGATTTTCCCAAATCCCGATGTTTCCCGAAACGGTTACCATGGGACCCAGTTATACCAACGAGGTCTATTACCAGTTCTCCACAGGGGATACTACCATTACTCCCAGAAACACCTGGGATATTTCATTCCGGACGATGATCATGACCTCCAGCATCATAACCAACGATGGATCAGGTGTTGTTTTATGGACCTACCCCTATGCAGATACCTCCGGATGGTCCACTCTCGATACCAACGGTTTGTGGGAATGGACACCCATGTACAATGACCCGGATGACTGGGAGAACGGAGCTTTCTGCAAGAATACGACCGACGGGGATACCGATTGCGGATGGGGCGTTTACAATATGGCAACCCATTTCGTTGAAGGCGATTCCCTTTTTGTCATCAAGCTGGTGGACGGATCCTTTAAAAAGATTTGGATCGTGGAGAAAGACTCCCCGAACGACACCTACCTGTTTCGCTATGCCAATCTCGACGGATCCGATTTTCAGGAAATCGAACTTGACTGCAAAGATTATTACCCCGAGAAGGACTTTGTGGGATTCAATCTGCAGACAACATTGATTGTAGATTATCAGCCGCTCCATTCCACATGGGACCTCCTTTTTACAAAATATATGTCGATCCAGCCAAACGGCGAGCCATATCCTGTAACCGGAGTTCTGAGCAATCCTGCCATCTACACAAAGAGGTTCTATCCTGTGGATCCGGAATACAACGACTGGCAGGTGGATCCCTGGGACAGCAGCCGCTCAACCATCGGATGGGACTGGAAAACCTTTAGCATGGAAACCATGACCTACTGGGTGAGCGATTCAATGGTATTTTATGTGAAGGATACGGCCGAGAGGGTTTATCGTCTCAAATTCACCGCGTTTGAAGGTAGCTCAACCGGGAATATCGATTTCGGCAAAGCCCTGGTTTCCCCCAGTGGCATCAACGATTATAAGCCATCGGATTTCCGGGTGACCCTCTTCCCGAATCCCGCGACCGATCTGATCCGTGTGAACATTGAATCGCTTCAGCCGTTGGATGAGGAACTATCCCTTTCACTGGTCGATCTCTCCGGAAGAAAAATCATAAAAAAAATATTCCCAGACACCGAGGCGATGGTCCTGAATGTTCAATCCATTTCTCCCGGAATCTACTTTATACAGGTTTCTTCGGGAAACAGTTACGCCACAGTAAAATTGATCAAACAGTGATCATTTCAAAAAGAGACGTTGGTTTACTACTTGTTTGGTTTTTGTTGACATTCCTGCTGACCGGGGAGAAATCCTTTGGTCAGCAGGCTTTTGTCACGGTGGTTGATCAGAAAAGCCATGAGCCCGTTGCCTTTGCTCATGTCTGCTTCGAAGGACTAAAAAGCGGGCATCCGGTATATTGCACCACGGCTCTCGATGGCAAAGCACTGAATCAGGTGCAGGAGGTGTCGAAACTGGCCATCTCCTTCGTTGGTTATAAAACATTTTATGACACCATTCATCCCGGTCAGTCAATGGAGGTGCAGCTTCAGCCAACCGTGCTGAACATTGACGAAGTGGTCGTTACGGCGCAATATACTCCAGAACGGGCAGACAAGTCAATCTACAAAGTATCGGTGATCAACGCCCACCAGATCGAACTGAAAGCCGCCATCAACATGGCCGATCTGTTGAAAGACCAGGTCAGCATGAATGTCAGGCAGGATGGAGTGCTTGGTACAAGCCTGACCATCCAGGGATTGTCGGGTGAAAACGTCAAGTTCCTGATGGATGGAGTTCCGTTGATTGGCCGGATGAACGGGAATTTTGACCTCAACCAGATTAACCTCAACAACGTGGATCATGTAGAGGTGATTGAAGGTCCCATGTCTGTCATCTACGGGAGCAATGCGCTTGCAGGCGTTGTCAATATCATTTCAAAGGAAAACCGGTCGGCCAGCCTTAGTGCGGTTGTCAATGCCTATTTGGAATCGGTAGGGACCTTTAACTTCGATGCAAGCTTTGCGCTGAAGCGAGGCAGGCACAGCATAGGCCTGTCCGGAGGACGTAATTTCTTTGGAGGATATTCACCCCCTTCAGTCACCGGCCGATCCGAGGTGTTCAAGCCCCGCCGCCAGTATTTCGCTGACGGATACTATTCCTTCACGACGGAAAAACTGAAGGTGAAGATCGGAGGCGACTATTTCAATGAACTGCTTCAGGACAAAGGGAATCTACAACCTCCTTATTATGAGAAAGCGTTTGATTCCTACTTCACCACTGTCAGGTACTCTGTGAGGCTGGATCTCAACTGGCACCTGTGGAGGTCTCATCTATTCAATATGATCGCCTCCTATTCCGGCTATAACCGGCTTAAGGAGACCTTCCTGAAGGATCTGACCACCCTTACTGAAGTCAGGACCCAGGACCCCGAACAGCAGGATACTACCTTCATGAACACCTATATGGCCAGGATGACCCTGGCAAAGAATGATCTCCGGAAAAAATTCAATTACCAGCTCGGTGCTGACCTGAACTACGAAACAGCTACAGGGAAACGGATCCTGGATAACGAACAGGCGATCGGAGATTACGCTGCCTTTTTAAGCGTCAAGTGGGATCCGGTGAAGGTGCTCTCCATCCAACCGGGAATCCGGGTCATCTACAACACCAAATACGCGGCACCGCTGGTTTACGCCCTCAGCGCCAAATGGAACATCAACGAGCCGCTTTCCCTCCGGGTTTCATACTCCAAAGGATTCAGGGCTCCCTCCATCAAGGAGTTATACCTACTGTTCAAGGATGTCAATCACGATATCGCCGGAAACCCTGACCTGAAGGCGGAGACATCCAATAACATTAATTTTAGTTTACGGTTTGCCGCAGAAAACAGGAAAACAGCCCTGGAAGCCGAATTAAGCGGATTCTACAACGCCCTGAAGAACATCATAACCCTGGCACAGGTTCCGGGCAGCGGGAATGATCTCTCCTATACATATGTCAATCTAGACCGTTACAAAACGACAGGCGGACAGGTCAATGCCATGTTTTCACTCTATCCCGCCCTGAAGATCAGTGCAGGTCTCGCTGAAACTGGGATCCAGGTGGAGATGGCCAACGGGACAACCACAGGTGGGTTTCTCTTCTCCACCGACATCAATGCCAATGCCTCTTACCGGTTTGTCAAACCTGAAGTTACGCTGGCGCTCCTTTACAAATATACCGGACGGAAACCACAACCCTATATGGATGCGGATTCCCTGACGCTTGGATATATCGATGGATACAATACCATGGACTTCACTGTTACCAAGGGCTTCTGGAAGAACAGGATCCGTCTCTCCTGTGGCGTGAAGAATATCTTTAATAACCAGATCATCCCCTCATCGGGATTGGGTGGCGGAGCCCATGGTGGCGGTGGAGGTGAAGGGGTAGCAGTGGGCTATGGACGAACATATTTTTTCAGATTCACTTTCAACTTTAATCAATATCAATGAAACCACTGAAGCTGATAGCGTTGCTTCTTCTTTTTTTGTCATTCATCCTGACCGGATGTTTTAAGGAAGATGAGATGGTGGCTCCTTACCCGAGGGGAGATGCACACACCGATACCATTGAAATGAGCCAAACCTATCTGTTCCAGGTATACTATGACCTCGATTCCGTGGGGACAGTCAGCAGCAACATGAAAACAGAAAGTGACCTGGCTTTTGAATGTTCGCCTCAGGGATGGCACATCCGGCTTAACACAGCCAGTTTCATGTATGCGGCCGATCTGGGCGTTGTCCCCTTTGGGATTCTCCAGGATACCTCCGGCCTGTATTGGTGGTTCGATCGCTCCGACGGGAATCCGGACTCTACGGCTATCGGGGTCTGGTTTGATGTGACTGCAGATGGGGATACGGTCTCAAATCATCATGTCTATGCCATCAACCGGGGAATGGATGAAGTGGGAAACCCGCGCGGTTTCATGCAGATCATCATCGACAGCCTGAAAAACGGAACCTTCTATTTCCGTTTTGCCCCTCTGTTCGGAGGAGATGCCCTCTACGCTGCGGTACCAAAAGAGCCAACAGTCAATTACCTCTATTTTGCATTCCAGGATGGCGGGGCCATCAGGCCTTTCCAGCCTCCCGCGGATCAGTGGGACCTCCTGTTTACCCCGTACACCACCCTCTTGTTTACCGACCTTGGCGAACCTTATCCCTACCTGGTGACCGGTGTCCTGATCAACTCTACCGGTGTTAGCATTGCGAAAGATACCCTCCATGATTTCGCTTCAATCACCTACGACATGGCTCAGCAGATGGATTATTCCGCCAGTCTAGATGCCATCGGGTACGATTGGAAGTATTACAACTTCGACGCCGGTAGTTATACAGTGACACCAGGGATCAACTACATTGTCTTCAACCACACCGGCTTTTACTATAAACTCCGTTTTGTTGGATTTTACAATGACGTGGGACAAAAAGGCTATCCCTCCATTGAATATCAGAAACTTTGACAGGTGTCAAAAACAGGAGATTAAGAAATTAGGAAATTAGGAAATTAGGAAATCATTTCACTCATCTCATATCTCCCATCTCTTATCCCACATCTCACATCCCGCATCCCGCATCTCTTATCCCATATCTCATCGGTATCCCATCGCCACGTAGCCAACCCAGTGTTTGATGTTGGCGGGGGCCGTTACACCCATACCGAGGTCTTCAACCGGCAGGACCGGATGGTCGATGGAGGTTGAATAACCAATCAACTCCCCGACTTCCGGATAACTCTTGGTATCCTGCTGAAGGTACATCGCGGTCAGCAATCCGAAGGGAACCGAGTATCGTCCGCACCAGGTCCACCTGTAATTCCTGAAATTGGTGTCCTGAACAGTATAATGAAGAAACCTCCTGACGTTCATCTTGACAATGCCACCGGTCAGGCAGTTGGAGATGATCTCATGTTCATGCCTGACCGCGAGGTCATACCCTGCCTGGTCGCAACCATACGGGGCATAATCCTGGCCGCCCCACTCTTCACACCCATAGTGGACAGCGTCGTTGGAGATGACAATCGCCAGATCTCTCATCCAGTCAAGGTCTTCTGCTTCCATGACTTTTGAGATGGCCCAGGCCAGCGACCCGGCCAACTCCTCCATCCTCTCCGGCGACATCGCAGGAATCAAGATGGGGAGGATCTCAACACCGGGATGATAATATTGCAGGAATGGGACCAACGCTTCCAGGCTGTGTTCCGCCTCTTGGAGACTGTCGTTAACAATGTATTCCTTTCTGGGCAACTGGTTCATGATCTTTTCACGCAGGCCGGAGACCCTTACCGGTCCGTAGGGGGCTTGCCATAACTCGTGCGAATCGAAGACCATCACCCCTTCAATTCCGAATTTCCGGGCTTTGTGAGCAACGCCGAGAAGGATAACTGTGGGCGCGTTGATATTCCGCAAAGCCATTGGATACATCCATCCGGCATAAGCATAATCGTCGTGAGGGCAAACAGCCATCTTCCACCGCGATTTTTTCGTGATCTTCTGTTTCACCAGTGCCTGCTCTATCTGAGGTCCGAATTGCCGGTTGATCCTTGCCATCACCGAATCCATCTGCCAGGATTGGATGGCAAACCCAACTGAATCGACCGGGACTCTGATGCCTCCCCTCTGTGCGGTAAGCAATAATGGGGAGAAAAGGAACAACGGGATGAAAAACAGTAGGAGGGTGATCTTGATAGAACGCTTCATCTGATCTGGAATTTGACCAAAGATAAAGAAATTTAGAAGCGGTCAGATTTGGAATTATTCGTTAAGTTTGCCGCCAAAACTGATTTTAATGAATGAGCATCTGACATTGATCAGGGACTTTCTGCTCCGGGATGATCGTGCCGGTCTGACCGAATTCAATATCCGGATCGGAACACTTGGAGTGACGGTCTGTTCAGCCGGGGGCGACCTGTTTGACCAGGCAGTGAAAAAGTATGAGGAGTTCCTTTATCCTGAAAAGTTCAGGACTGAAGTGGTGATCCATGACCTCGACAAGGTAAAAGAGGCCGATGCCGTGAAACAATCCTTCGAAGAGTACCGCGATCTGGTAACCTATGCTGAGGGAAGTGTTTTTTACGTTTACCGCTGGGATTTCTACGGGATCATCGACCTTCAGCAACTTTCCGGAAAATTTATCTACTTCTACGGGGAGACATTTATGTCATATGAATCCATCATCAGGATCTTCTATTCCATCCTGACCGTGGTAAACCAGGGATTCCTGATGCACAGCTCCTCTCTGATACACAAGGGGAAAGGGTATCTGTTTTTCGGGGTGTCGGGCAGCGGGAAATCCACCGTGGTAAAATTGTCGGAATCAGATACCTGCCTTTCAGATGAACTCTCCATGATCATCAAAGTCGAAGGGAACTATATCGTTAGCGGTACGCCGTTTCATGGAGAGTTGCCAATCTATACAAACAGGCAGGCCGAACTCCGGAACCTTTTCATCCTGAAGAAAAGCCCTGACGATTTCTTTCGGAAACTGGGCGATGTGGAGGCCTACACCAGTATTATGCGAAATATTCTCTTCTTCTGCGATGACTGGGGACTGAAACAGCTTATTTTCAATACCACCATTGACCTGGTGAAACACACAGGGGTGTACGAAATGAATTTTACAAAAACGAACAAATTCTGGGAGATCATTGATCATGGATTATAATACACAGATCAGGAGAAACAGCCATAGTGCTTTTCAGGTGGCCGACGGGAAAGCGGTTGTGATGCTTGCCGACAATTCAAACATCTTTACACTCAATGAAAAAGGCACAGAGATATGGAACCTGCTGGATACACCGAAAACCGTTGAAGAGATCCTGACCGCCCTTCTTTCGGTCTACGGGGAAACTAACAGGGCAACCATTGAAAAGGATGTCATTGAGTTCCTCACTTCCTCCCTCAAAGAGCGGATCATCGAGCTCACCTAAACGTAGCATGAGATCCATTGAAGAGAGCAAGGCTTACCGGTTATTGATGTTCAATGCCATCAAAAACCATCTGCCCTTGAATGTTCTTGTTGAACTTACTTACCACTGCAACCTCGATTGCCTATGCTGCTACAATGTCAACCAGCCGGGAAAATTGTTGCAACTGGATGAGTACGACCGCCTGTTTAAAGAGCTGCGCGATGCCGGGACTTTTTTGGTGACCCTCACGGGAGGGGAGCCCCTGATGCGGAAAGATTTCTTCGATATCCTGGCCCTGGTCAGGGAACACGGTTTTGCCGTCAGGATCTTTACCAACGGAACGCTGCTCGATGAAAAGCGGGTGATCCGACTGAAGCAATATGATATTTCCGGGGTGGAACTGAGCATCTGGGGATCAACACCGGAGATCAATGACCGGCTGATGGGAAAACCGGGCGCTTACGAGAAGATCCTGAACGCAGCCCGGCTTCTGGTCAAACACGACATCATCACGACGGTGAAAACCACCATCTGTGCTGAAAATTACATTGATTTCAAAAATATCAAGGATCTTGTCCGGGGAACCGGTGCACAGTTCAGGTATTCGATGCTGCTCAGCCTGAAAAGCGACGGAGATCCGGGAAATTACCTTCACCGTTTGAACGCTGAACAGTTCAAAGAGTTCTACAGGATTCACGACCAGGATGCAGAGCCCGAAGAGCTGGAGAAGGATCTCATTGATGATGAGGTGCTCCGCCAGAGCAGGGAGTTGCCCGATTACATGTGCCTGGCAGGGATCTCCTCCTGCAAAATAGACCCCTTCGGCCATGTCAATCCCTGCGTGGATATCCCGGTTGTTGCAGGAAATATCAGGGAGCAGGACTTCAGAACCATCTGGAAAGAGGCACCGGTGTTAACTGAATTGAGAGGCCTCAGAAAAAGCGATGCCACGGATTGCCTTCAATGTGATCTCAAGGATCATTGTCACAGGTGCCCCGGCATGGCTTTATTGGAGAGCGGTTCACTCACTGCAAAATACGATTATGGCTGCCTGATGGCGGCAACAGATAAATTATTTAGAAACAAAATAAATTTTCCACGCTGAACCAAACCCGCTTTTTTTTAA
>Ga0172375_10002656_pt1 | contig 27700 bp, 19 predicted proteins | sample LakKiv1m_FD_114537 | JGI IMG/M metagenome (GOLD analysis project Ga0172375, IMG submission 114537) | Freshwater microbial communities from Kabuno Bay, South-Kivu, Congo - kab_092012_11.1m | ecosystem: Environmental > Aquatic > Freshwater > Lake | place: Democratic Republic of the Congo...
ACCTTGTTACGACTTAACCCCAATCATCCCCCCCACCTTAGGCCGACGAATCGGACTTCGGGTGTTGGTGACTTTCATGGTTTGACGGGCGGTGTGTACAAGACCCGGGAACGTATTCACCGCAGCATGCTGATCTGCGATTACTAGCGATTCCAACTTCATGCAGGCGAGTTTCAGCCTACAATCCGAACTGGGACTGGTTTTGGTGCGATTTGCTTCATCTCGCGACTTCGCTGCGCATTGTACCAGCCATTGTAGCGCGTTTCTAGCCCAGGACGTAAGGGAAATACTGACCAGACGTCGTCCCCTCCTTCCTCCCCGTTACCGAGGCAGTTTGAACAGAAAAATACAACTGTCCACAAGGGTTGCGCTCGTTGATGGACTTAACCAAACATCTCACGACACGAGCTGACGACGGCCATGCATCACCTGTCACTTGGTTCCAAAAGGCACTTTCTACTTTCGTAGAAATTCCAAGGATGTCAAGCCCTGGTAAGGTTCTTCGTTTAGCGTCGAATTAAAGAACACGCTCCACCGCTTGTGCGGGTCCCCGTCAATTCCTTTATGTTTTAGTCTTGCGACCGTACTACACAGGCGGGATACTTAACGCGTTAGCTTCGCTACTGAAGGGGTCGATACCTCCAACAGCTAGTATCCATCGTTTACGGCGTGGACTACCGGGGTATCTAATCCCGTTCGCTCCCCACGCTTTCGTGCCTCAGTGTCAGAAATAGCCTAGTAACCTGCCTACGCCATTGGTGTTCCTTCTAATATCTACGGATTTCACTCCTACACTAGAAATTCCAGTTACCTCTGCTACTCTCGAGTCAAGCAGTTCGAATAATAGTCTGAATGGTTGAGCCACCAGATTTCACTATTCGCTAACTTGACCACCTACGCAACTCTTTACGCCCAGTCACTCCGGATAATGCTTGCACCCTACGTATGACCGCGGCTGCTGGCACGTAGTTAGCCGGTGCTTATTCATGAGTTACCGTCATATTCTTCACTCATAAAAGCAGTTTACGACCCGAGGGCCTTCATCCTGCACGCGGCGTTGCTCCATCAGGCTTTCGCCCATTGTGGAATATTCCTCACTGCTGCCTCCCGTAGGAGTCTGGACCGTGTCTCAGTTCCAGTCTGACTGATCATCCTCTCAGACCAGCTAACGATCGTCGACTTGGTAAGCCATTACCTCACCAACTATCTAATCGTACGCAGGCCGTTCCCAAAGCGCCCAGCACCTTTTCAATCGATAAAAATAAATCTTTTCAAAATCTATACTGATAATAAACTTAGACTATGTTTAAATTATCAACAGAAAAGGTGCTGGGCTTTAATCCGAAGATCATATGCGGTATTAGCCACCCTTTCGGGCGGTTATCCCTCACTTTGGGGTACGTTCCCACGCGTTACTCAGCCGTCCGCCGCTCGTCAACTATAAGGGACGAACCGACGGTTCTTCCCTCATCGCGCCGGGCGCGGAATAAATCCGCCGCTCGGGCTGCTCCTTTCTCCTGGAAACAGGAAAAGTTGCACCGCGTTGAGAAACCGTTGGTTGGTCCCTTATATTGTTACCGCTCGACTTGCATGTGTTAGGCACGCCGCCAGCATTCATCCTGAGCCAGGATCAAACTCTCCATAAATGAGTTTTATCGAACGAATCGATAAACCTCGTAATACTCAAAATAAACCCCGTTAGATATTGCTACCCAACAGGAATTCTACCCAATTAAATATAAATATCTAACGGGGTAAACTGACGATGATTTGCACAACTAAATTGTTAAAGTTCCTTAATCTGCAGGACTCCCTGTTATATTCGCACTAAAAAAGAGCGATCAGACTTTGTCCATCATAACTCATCTGGCCATCACCAGTCAATAGTATTCTACTCTTATACTGTAGACAAAAAGACAACGGTACCTATAACTACACCCAATAGTGCACCGAGCGCTACCTCTGTTGGAGAATGCCCATTAGCAACTCTTGGTAATGCTATTTTACTTTTATTTTCTTTGATTAATTTTCGTATCGCCCACCCCTGCTCGCCTGACGATCTACGAACCTTCATCGCATCGTACATTACAATTACGGCGAAAAGCAGCGCCAGACCAAATAGTCCAGAGCCAAATCCATCCTTGAATCCAATAATAGTTGCCATCCCAGCAGTTGCCGCGCTATGAGCACTAGGCATTCCGCCGGATATGAACAAATACCCCCTTAGGCTAAGCTTTTCATCCCTAATCGAACTTAGTATATATTTAATTATATGCGCGAATAGCCACGTCAAAAGGACGGTTATCAGATAGGGTGATATTATTGCTAGGCTCATTTTTTACTAGTCCCCTCTTCCTCTTTACCCTTATCCTGCTCTGGCATAAGTCCGATGGAGGCAACTTTATCTCCATCACCCATTCGCATAATCCTAACACCCTGTGTGGTACGACCCAGAGTTGGAATATCCTTCAGAGCTACCCGTATCGCCTGACCGGCGTTAGATATCAACAGCACTTCGCATGCCTCTGGATCAAGCGTATGCACCGCTACAATCGGACCGGTTTTAGCCGTAACTACTGCCGCTTTGATTCCGACACCGCCACGCTTGTGGGATGGGAAATTAGAAACCTTGGTTGCTTTACCATACCCATTCTGGCTTATCACCAACAGCTGCCTGTCATCGTCGACGATGTCCATACCAACGACCCAATCATTAGGGCGAAGTCTTACACCACGAACACCTCTGGCTGATCGTCCCATCGGGCGAGCGTCTTTTTCATTAAAGCGAATCGCCTGTCCGGCAGATGTTGATATAATTACATCATTACCACCAGCCGTCTTCTTTATCCAGCATAGTTCATCACCGGAATCCAGTTTTATTGCAATTATTCCGTTTGTTCTGATGTTCGCATAATCCTTGAGCGGGGTTTTCTTTATCGTTCCCTTTGCTGTCGTCATAAACAGATAACCATCATCACTAGCGCCCTTTTCGTGACATATGATCGACGTAATTTTTTCCTCTGGCTGTAGCTGTAGTAAGTTGACGGCGGCGATACCGCGTGTAGCCAAGCTGGCTGCCGGTACTTCGTATGCCTTTAGTCTGAACACCCTACCCTTATTAGTAAAGAATAGTAGGAAATCATGTGAGCCAGCTGGTACCAGTTGGTTAATTACATCCTCTGCTTTTGTCGCCATGCCCCGTTTGCCCTTGCCACCACGGTTTTGTCGACGATATTCACTTACCAAAGTCCGTTTTATATAATTTTCTGTGGTCAACAAAATTACACTATCTTCCTCTGGTATCAATTCTTCGTCACTAAACTTACCCAACTCGTGATTAATCATCTGGCTTCGGCGTTTATCACCATACTTTTCCTTCATTTCTAAGAGCTCTGTCTTGATTATATTCAAGATCTCGTGTTCATCGGCCAGAATTGATTCTAGTTTAGCAATCAGTATGTTCAGCTCTTTCAATTCATTTTCAATTGCTTCCCGCTCAAGACCGGTCAAACGCCTCAGTTGCATAGCCAAGATAGCCTTGGCCTGGATTTGTGACAATTTGAATTTAGCTATCAAGGCTGCTTCGGCCTCTTCGCTGGTCTGGCTGGCCCTAATCGTCTTGATTACCTCGTCAATGTGGTCCAAGGCAATCTTGTAGCCGTCCAATATATGTGCGCGCTCTTTTGCCTTATTCAGCTCAAATTCCGTACGGCGCCTGACTACTATTTGGCGGTGTTTTATAAATTGGTCTAATATTTCATGCAACCCCAAGATCCGCGGCTGAATACCATCAACTAGCGCTAGCATATTGTAATGGAAGGTAGTTTGAAGAGAAGTATTTTTGTATAGTTGATTCAATATTTTCTTTGGATAAGCGTCTTTCTTTAGTTCGACAACTACACGGACGGAACCGCGTGCACTTTCGTCACGTATATCACTAATTGACGGGATTTTCTTGTCTTTTACTAAATCTGCAATCTTCTCTATTAATGTAGCTTTATTTACACCATACGGGATTTCCGTAACAATAATTTGGCTTCGCCCCCTCTTGTTCTGCTCGATGTTAGCGACAGCTCGAACGACTACACTACCACGTCCAGTCTGGTAAGCTTGCTTCATCGGAGCGCCGCCATAAACGATGGCTCCGGTTGGGAAGTCCGGTCCTTTGACGTATTTCAAGAGTTCATCTACCGTGGTAGTTTCAGGATTATCAATCAAGTGAACTGCCGCGTCTACTAATTCACCTAAATTGTGAGAAGGAATATTAGTCGCCATACCGACAGCTATACCTATCTGGCCATTCAGTAACAGGTTTGGCAACTTAGCGGGCAAAACTACCGGCTCTTGCAGGCGACCATCGTAGTTGTCGCGGAAATCAATCGTGTCCTTATCAATATCAACTATCATCTCGTCAGCTATTCGAGCCATGCGAGCTTCCGTGTAACGCATAGCCGCAGGCGGATCCCCATCCATTGATCCGAAGTTACCCTGTCCGTTGACTAGCGGATACCTCAATGACCAGTCCTGAGCAAGCCTTACCATGGAATCATAAATAGCGCTGTCACCATGTGGATGGTAATCGCCCATCACGGCACCGACTACGGTTGCACTTTTTCGATGCTTTGCACCAGCTCTTAATCCATCCCGATTCATAGTATATAGAATACGTCGATGAACCGGCTTGAGGCCGTCGCGGACATCAGGTAATGCTCGATCGATAATAACGCTCATTGAATAACGCAGGAAGCTGTCCTCCATAACGTTCTCAACTGTAAGCATTTCTACAACACGTGAATGACTCTGAGGAGTATCTTCCGTTATTTCATCTTTTATTGATGTATTTTTATCATCGTCCATGTCTATATATCCAACTCCTCTAGCTTAAGCGATTTTGCCCTTCCTTGAATGAAGCTCTTCCTTAAATCTACTTGATCGCCCATCAGTTTTGTAAAAATAGCATCAGCCTCCTCTGCGTCTTCTACCTTTACCTGTATTAGAACTCTGTTTTCAGGATTCATCGTGGTATCCCATAATTGATCGGCATCCATTTCGCCCAATCCTTTAAAGCGTGAGACAGTAACTCCGGCCTGTTTGAGCTTGTCGTCACTTTCTGCAACAGCTACTCCACGCTCCTGTTTGCCGCTGATTATTTGGTTAAGTATATTATCTCGTTCATCTTCACCATAAGCGTATGACTTTTTCTTGCCGTAGTTTACGCTGTATAAAGGCGGCTTTGCAAGATATATATGACCACCGTCAATAACTTCTTTCATATATCTGAAGAAGAACGTTAATAGGAGTGTAGATATGTGGCTTCCGTCAACATCGGCGTCGGTCATAATAATAATTCTATGATACCTTAGTCCCGAAACATCGAACTGATCGCCAATTCCAACACCCATCGCTTTGATCAGACTGACTATCTCGTTATTCGCCAGCATTCGATCCAGTCTGGCACGCTCGACATTCAGAACTTTTCCACGAAGAGGTAAAATAGCCTGAGTTTTGCTATCGCGCCCTGTTTTTGCCGAACCACCAGCCGAATCACCCTCCACTATATACAGTTCTGAGTCTGCCGGGTTCTTACTTGAACAGTCAGAAAGCTTTCCTGGCAAACTAAGACCATCCAAAACACCCTTCCTGATAACATTGTCTCTGGCCGCGCGAGCAGCCTTACGAGCCCTAGCCGCCAGCACCGCCTTGTTGACTATACCTTTTGCGACACTAGGATTTTCGTCCAGATAGTATGAAAAGTACTCGTTCATGACCTGTTCGACGTATCGTCTGATTTCGGGATTACCTAATTTGTTTTTAGTCTGCCCCTCAAATTGTGGATCCGGCAATTTTACCAATATCACTGCCGTCAGACCCTCGCGGATATCATCACCAGTCAAATTATCCTCTTTTTCCTTTAATAACCCGCTCTTGCGAGCATAGTCATTAATCGTACGGGTTAAGGCCGACCTAAAGCCCACCAGGTGTGTTCCGCCATCAATGGTAAGAACATTGTTCGCGAACGGTTTAATCGTTTCGATAAATCCATCATTATACTGAACGGCGACCTCCACCATTGAATCCTCAACCAGTTTCTCTACATAAAATATATTATTGGACAGTACATCCTTGCCGATATTCAGATGTTTTACGTAACTTTGGATGCCACCTTCGAAATAGAACGCTTGGCGCTCGCCGGTTCTCTCGTCTACAACCAATGCAAACACCCCCTTTGTCAAATATGCTTGATGTCGCAAATAATTAACAACCCATTTGTAATCGAATTCAGTCGATTCTTTGAAAATGGTCGGGTCAGGATAAAACGTGATGGTCGTACCACTTTGTTTGTCTGTTTTTCCCAGCTTTTGCAAGGGGCCTGTCGCCCGCCCTTGCTCGAATTCCATCCTATATAGCTCGCCGCCTCGGTATACATCCGCAATCAAGCGGGTTGAAAGCGCGTTGACAACACTAGAACCAACACCATGCAGACCAGACGATACCTTGTATCCACCACCGCCGAACTTACCGCCGGCATGAAGCACCGTCAAAGCCGTTTCCAGAGTACTTTTTCCAGTCTTAGGGTGAGTATCTACTGGGATGCCCCTACCATAATCTTCGATCTTGGCACCGCCATCTTCTTGAAGGGTAATTGTTATCCTGGCTCCATATCCTGCAATCGCTTCATCGATAGAGTTATCCGCAATTTCCTTGATAAGGTGATGTACTCCGTCATAACCGGTGCTGCCTATATACATTCCCGGGCGCTTGCGAACCGGATCCAACCCCTCTAAAACTTGGATTTGCGAACTGTCGTAAGAACTGCTGTCTGTTTGTTTAACCACTACCAAACTCCCTCATCCATTTTGGACTATCATAGCTATTTACAATAATACCATTATAGCGGATAATTTGTGTTCACTCAAGCTCTTGCGCTGAACATATTTGTTATGCTAAAGTGTAGCATAAGAGGTATTCTAAACAAAACAAATATGTTTAAAAAAATCGTATCAAATTTACCCTTTAGTCCAGCACTGGTGGGGCAACTCGGGTTTTACGCCAAAAGACTAAAAAAAGAAGAAGCAACCAGGCGCTTAGGTTTGGTTTTTATTGCCCTTACCCTAATAGTCCAGTCCATAGCCGTATTTCAGCCACCTGAGTCGGCTAACGCCTCCAGTGAAACCGACATGGTTACAGGTGGAGTTTCGTCAATAAACGAATACCTTAACGCATACGATGCCAACACAAAACACCTTCGCGACACCATGAATTACATTGGCATAACCCGAAGTGAAATAAAATCCGCCGAATACTCCTCGTTTACCGCTGGCGACAAGCTTTCCTGGGGCTTCGCCTCACGGTTTAGCTACGCTCAGGGTGAACGTCAGCACGCTATATATAATGATAACGGCAAAAAAGTGACGACCGCATATTCAAGACCTCTCAAGCTTTGGGGTAGTTCGAGTATGAGTGTTACGGGATGGATTGGCAACTCAAAAAGCGTAGGATGGTTTGCCATCATGCAATCTTGTGGCAACCTAGTAACAAAAGTTTTGCCGGAACCGCCATCACCCGAGTATTCTTGTGATGACCTAACAGCAAAACTTGTAAGTGGCAATAAATATAGTTTTAACGGTCGAGCTAGCGCAAAAAATGGTGCTACCGTCAGCAGTTATAACTTCAATTTTGGCGATAATGTTCAAAAAACAACAACCGATCCAAAGAACGTGGTTCATACTTACGACAGTAAGAGCGCCACATACACAGCAAAGCTAAGTGTTACCTTTGATGTAAAGAAATCACAAAAGACCGTTACTAGTAAAGCTTGTCAGGTCGTAATAACCGTCAGCCAACCGCCCGCACCAAAGCCGTGCGCATTAAACCCTAAATTACAATCTGATGATGAAAACTGTAAACCATGCCCAGGAAATGAAACTATCTGGATATTTGACGAGTCGTGTATGCCCGATATTAAAAAGTCAAAGACGGCAACCAACACCACGCAGGGGTTCATAGACGCATCATCATCAATTGCAAACCCCGGGGATCAGATTAGCTACTCGGTATCAATCGAAAATACCGGACTGAGCCCTGCTACGGTAAAACTGGACGACAAGGTTGGAGATATCCTCGAATACGCAAGAATAGTTGATTATGGCGGTGGCAAGCTGGATAACTCGACAAAGGTCCTATCCTGGGATGATGTAAAGCTCAACCCAGGGGACAAACAATCAAGAACCTTCGTAGCCCAGGTATTTGATGAGGTACCGGCTACCGCCAGCGGTTCCAGCGACCCGACGTCATATGACTGCGTCATCACGAACGTGTTCGGAAATGCCACCAATGTCAAGGTAGCCTGCCCTAGCGCAAAGGTTGTCGAATCAGTCGCAAGCGAACTACCAAAAACCGGACCAACCGAGAACATGATATTTATCGGTATACTCCTAGCTGTCGCAACGTATTTTTATGCCAGAACGCGTCAAGTCAAGCGAGAGGTGCGATTAATTAGGCGCGATGTCAGCGCAGGAACTTTATAAGGAGATAAAACCGTGAGTAGCCCAGAACAATTCAATGGACAAGAAAAAGCAGAGATTAAAGCCCCTTCTGCTGAGAGGCGGGTTGAAAAACTGCCCAATAACCCCGAGTCAAAACCCGAACTATCCCCTCGCGACACCGAAGCGCGTGCCGAGAAGGCTCGTAATGAAGCCCTGGAAAAAGCCGTCAGTGTAGAGGCCGGCGGTAAAGAAAAGGCAGAAAAGCACACAGACACTCCTCGCAGGAGAGGCCCTATCAGTAAAAAGCAACGCGAACAAAGCTTTTCTCAAACGATGCACCATGTCCAAAATGAACTTAACGCCCCAAGTCGCACATTTAGCAAGGTTATTCATAACAAATACATTGAAAAGACCAGTGAAATTGTTGGCGGTTCAATCGCCAGGCCGAACGCTATACTGGCCGGAGCGTTCATGGCATTCCTGTTAACATTGATTATCTATGTTATCGCTAAAACATTCGGCTATAACCTGTCTGGTTTTGAGACTATAGGAGCATTCATAATCGGCTGGATACTTGGTGTCGTATACGATTATCTAAAAATCTTGTTTGTTGGCAAGAAATACTAAACCCTATCTGAGCTTTATTGACACACCCTCATCAGGGTTGTCTGTGTTTTCACGAATATTAAACTTGTCATCACCCACATCAGACCGTGAAGCGGATGTTGGTTTCTGGGTTTGAATAGTCGACGCAGGTTGTTGCGACGCCTGGTTGGATTGTCCAACCTCCTTGGATTTTATTTGCTGACGCTTCGCCAACCATTCATCCATAAACGACGAGCCATTACTGATTGTTTTTTTGCTCGGACCAGGCGTAGACAAACGTCCTCCCGCTGGCCTTTCTTGTTGAAGCTTTTTGGCAGCCTCAAGCTTTTGCCTCCTAGCGGCGTCTCCCGCGCCGAGGCGAGTAAATATCTCTTTTTGGACCTGCCCCCTTGGGCGACCATATTTGGCCAACGACAGCTTTTTAACCGCGTCAGCCAGTTGCGGATTAGGCTTGCCCAGCGGTGGTATAAGCGACATGCTAAACGCCGACGAAGGCACGCTATTTATCATAACCGACACTATGGTCTGATAGTTTGGCAGCTTGGTTAAATCTTCGGCATCAAATATAGGCATAAATTTCTTTTGTAATATCTCGGCATCCGTAATGCCAATACGCCCACTGATGACGGTACCGATGTTTCCCAAAATCGCTTCACGGATATTATCGGTTAGTTGTGTCATAAACTGGTTAGCAAGCACCAAGTTCAAGCGATATTTCCTGGCTTCGGATAATATTGTCGCGAATGAGTCGGTTGCAAAGTTCTGAAACTCGTCAACGTACAGTGTAAAATCTTCTCGTTGATCTTCTGGCACATTAGACCTGCCCATGGCAGCGACCTGGAACTTCATGACGAATATCATACCCAAAAGCTGGGAGTTAAGCTCACCTGTCTGCCCTTTTGACAGGTTGACGATAAGAATTTTCTTTTTATCCATGATTTCGCGCATATTAAAGCCGCTCTTGGTCTGCCCGATAATATTTCTCATCATTTCGTTTGACAGGAATGCGCCGAATTTACTTACGAACCAGCCCAAAACCTCTGACTTGTTTGCTTCACTGGTCTGAGCCATCTCTTTATACCAAAAGTCCAAGACCGTCTGGTCGGTTACGTATTTTAGTTTTTCGTCCGTAAAAGACTGGTCATTGAACACCTGGGGCACATCAATAAACGTCGAACCATTCGGGTCGCTCATGATAGTAAGTGCAGCATTTCTAAACCAATGCTCGTACCTGGGTCCGACTATCCCCGTATGCCCCGGATCATATAACCTATACAGCATCGCTATCGCTTCTTGAATAAGGAAATCTCGTTGATCCTGAGTCTCAAACTCAAACAGATTCAACCCCACCGGGTTATCCATCTCGCTCGGGCAAAAGTATATAACATCTTCGACCCTCTCCTTTGGCACCATACCCAAAAGCTTCTCGGCAGAGTCGCCGTGCGGATCAATAAAGGCAAAACCCCTACCGTCCATCATGTCTTGGAATGCCAAATTCTCTAGTAGAGTAGATTTACCAGAACCGGTTTGACCTATGAAATACGTGTGCAATCTGCGGTCTTTCGTACTAAGCCGTATTTGCTTTTTAACACCTCTAAACTCGTTATATCCCAGCAAGAATCCTTCGTCCATCACTTGCGTAGGACCGTCAACCTGCTTGGCTGACTGTCTTTGCACCTGGGATGTCGGTATATTGTTCTGATCGGGTAAATGAAATATAGTAGCCAGCTCCATGCTATTAAGGATATTTTGATTTACGCTTTGTGGGAAAAACCTGAACACATACGCCGTTACCAGCTGATCTATGTCCTTCGATATGCTGAATTTAAAGCCATTGTTGGTGGCCGAGTCGAACAGCGCGAAGGCTGCTATGACGTTTTTCAAAATTGCCTGAGATCTGGTGGCAGTATTCGAAGACACGACCACCCTGATTAAACACTCGTAACCTGGATACCTGGTTTTTTCTTCTATGGCCTCTACAGTGCTTTGTTCAAGCGAAGTTAGTTGTTTATCGTCAGGTTTCGCTTCGGATGCTTCTGGTGGCTTCCACAGCGCTTGCATGATGCTTTTAGGCTTGAATATATCGCCAATACCGCCGGGCTTTAGTCCTTTTTCTTTCTTGATCTTATTAGCGGTATACACCGAATTCTTTGTCCATCCGTCTAATGCCGGTCGAATCATGACTTGTATCGCCACCCCATCCTCACGACTGACCGCCGATAAAGCATTAAGCATAGCCCTTGATGCATCACGTTTCGACTCTTGATAGGTCGCTATCGGATAAACATAGCTTTTCTTTAACGTAAACTCACCACCGATTGTGCCGCTTATTTTACCAGCTTGATTAAAAATATTATGATCCTCCACCTCTTCCAGTCTGGCCGTCGGATAAGCTGCAGCGATTGCCTGCTTGATTATATCTGTAAGCACGGCCGGAACCACGGCATAGTAATAAATCAACCCCTCTCTGGCAATTATTTCAAACGAGATATGTCGCTGCCCGTATATCCGGCTCTTAAATCCCTTGGTGGCCGTACTGGCGATGATGTTATACATCACCTGGGCTTCAGACAGTACCTCTTCGGTTATGTCCCTTTCGTCGCGACCATTAGCCTCCAAATCTTCCCCCGACGGCGGAATATGTATATGCATAGGAACCATCTTTAGGCCGCGCTCATAGTTTTTTGCATCACGTAGAGTCTTTCGGTATTGAGAGAAAACAAACCAGGCCGCTATGGCCCCTACGGACAAAATAACTAATACCGTTATTACAAAACTTAACATAATTTCACTATATATCTGGAGATTTTTTTATTCGGCGCCACCCAGCTCCCTTCCGAATCGTTTTTTCAAGTAATCGACCTGCAGTTTGCCAACCTCTTCGTCACGCTGATAAGGATCGTCCTTAGTCTCTGATACTATCTTTTTAGCCCTATCGACCCATTCTTTCTCTATGAGGTCATCGTCGTTTGCCACCAAGGGGTTTGGGTCGCCTATCGTAACCGTGCCGTCGTCAACTGCAGGACCCGTGGACACCGGTGTTGGTATTACGGTAGCAACCCCAGCGACCGCGTCAGCAGCCACCGCCCTGTTTTCGCTAGCTTGCTCAATAGACTCAGTCCCCTTTTCTATGACCGACTCCGGGGTCTTTAATACATTCCCCTTGTCGACACTAGCCTCTTGCCTAGGGATTTGCTGCTCCGGGCCGATATTATTGGTTGACGGCGCTTCTGGCTTCATATCTGTAATTATATCACGATAACCACAAGCTCAGAACGAAATTCAACTAATTCTTTTTGAAATGTATAACACCCCTACACCAATAAAAATTAGCACAAGAACATATTCGTAAATACCGATTCTGCCAACCGACTGCAACCCCACCAACATGATCGGAGCCGCCGCAAAAACCGTAGAGTAGTAATAAGACCTCTTGAAACTTAAGTCTGTTAGTGGTCGCCTTGCTCGAAAAACCGTAGAAAGATATGCCACTAGCTGGCTCCCCCACCTGATAACATACGTAAAAATACCCGCTATTAGCAGATATGAAAACAAAAAAACAGCCAAAATACCAAACGGACCAGCCGTAGACGGCGTGGTAAGGTTTAATAACACGATCAAGGCAAATGCACTTACGATCGTGACCAGTGATACTATTAGCTTCAACATTACTAGTAAACTATATCATTGTTATCTTTGGATATGAAATTAGCCTGAGCGACAAGCTATAAGTCCGGATTGCAGCATACGCCGAAAAATATAAATAATGAGCGTGTGAACCACGGACAACCTGCCGCTGCAGGCTTTAGACTGACCGCTCCGAGAAATCTCGGGGCATATGTCTCTTGCACGCGTTCCTCGGCATCAATCAAAAATAGTCTCACGACCGTGATAGATGCGGTACTAACGCACGCGCTACACGCCTTTGGCGGAGCTATAGCAACACCAAACACCATGCTGTTGCCATATCTCCGTCAAAAATGCGGTCAATTTTTATGTTGTTAAGGTAAGTGGGTTCTTTTTGTTTTTGAATTAGAACTTAATTTTAATCTAGCATAAGCGCTAAGTTTAGTCAATAAATATGTATGTATATATTGTTGTTATATATACGTTTAGCAGAACAAATTTCGCATTTATAAGGTTAATTGTGCAGTCGTTGCTTTATTTATAACGTTGTGTATATTACTGTTTATATTAAGTTCCCTGCTTTTGCCGTCAAAATATCCTGGCATTTTAACAGCAGCCTTCAGCATTTTCCACTGCTAAAATATTATCCACGTCAGACACGACACGACCAACTTTCGAACTAATTGATTTTTTGATCGATCAATGCCAAACCGCGACAATTCGGACAAAACATGCATGGCGTAAATCATTTTTTGGCATCGACACGGCTGTTGCTTGGTTAGCATTTATCATGCATGCCAATGCGTACGTTTGAAAGTACTGTTCGTATTTTCGTTGTTACAATACCTAAATATGAATTTATATAATGTTTATACAAACCTGAGTTTTAGCTTATGATATATTCCATTCTTCTAAGACCTACAAAAACTAGATGCTCACCCTACGAATAATTAGTCGTTGCGCATTTGCGTCTAGTTTATCGATTATGTCTAAATAATATCTTGCCATCTCGGGGTTTTCCACACGTAGTATTTTTTACCGAATTTTTATCAAAAATGTTATTGACACAAGCAGTATGTAGCCTTATTATAGGGATAGCTCTTGAATAAAAAAATTATGCAGGAGCCAAAAACAAACAATTGCAAAAAACTCCATAATAAAAACAACCGTTCCTCGCAGGCGGTTGTTTTTTTGGTAAATAATATTGGTGGAGCTGCGGGGAATCGCACCCCGGTCCGAAAGGTAACCTGCTATCCGTCTACAAGCATAGTCTACTTTGATTAATACGACTCCCCTGGCTAAAAAATTAGACTAAAACACCAGGACAACCGCGCAATAAAATTTCCTGCTTTGACGTTGCTGCCCATCAAAAACAGTAAGTGACATTCATATAACACCATATCTTTTTTATGTCACCTAAAAAGAATGATGGCTCGATCAATTAAGCTCGGGCAGTAGCTAGAACTGGTGACTGAACCATACTGGCAATACCAGATACAGTTGCAGCTACGTAGTTCTTAGCCTTTGCAATGAATGTTGCAATTAAATCGTACTTTACGAGTACATTCGGCTTGCAAGATAACCTGTTAAATTCCCTTCGTCGAAAGCTAAATCAGCCCCAACTAACGTCATTAATTATAACATTAGTTGTAGATAAAATCCAGTTATGCTTAAATTAAGCTTATGGTTTCTATAGTAAAAACGGTGGCTCCAGTCGGATTCGAGGGCTCAATGGTTGAGGTTGAATGTGACGCATCCAAATCACTACCCTCTTTACAGATTGTAGGTCTGGGTAACAAGGCCATAGACGAAGCCCGCGAACGAGTCCGAAGCGCTATTGTCAATTCATTCCTGGAGTTCCCCAAAAAGAAAATAACGATCAATCTGGCACCGGCGGAACTACCAAAAGACGGAGCTCATTATGACCTGCCTATCGCCCTGGCTATACTATGCATCAGCGGTCAACTTAATCAATCAGAGCTGGAAAACGCTGTTTTTGCAGGAGAACTGGCCCTAGATGGTAAGGTTAGACCAATAAAAGGCGTGATTAATATTACACAAAAAGCCAAGGCGTCAGGGTATAAAACCATCTATCTGCCGCTTAAAAACGCAAATCAAGCCGGACTGGTTACCGATATTGATATAATCGGCATACGAACACTAAAGGAACTATTCCTACACCTAAAACAAGAAGTGGCGATAAAACCATACGCTCGGCTCGCTAAGAATAAGCCTATCAACGAATCTACCCGAAATACGATTACCCTTGATGAAATAAAGGGGCAAGAACAGGCAAAAAGGGCCATGGTTATAGCTGCAGCCGGTCATCATAACATCCTACTTTCAGGGCCTCCAGGCGCCGGCAAATCCATGCTCGCAAAAGCCCTAGCTAGCCTGTTGCCCGAGTTATCCGAGGATGAAAAAATATCTATCACCAAAATCCATAACCTTACGGGCGCCCTTGATGGCGAGATAATAACCTCTCGTCCATTCAGATCTCCGCACCATACGGCAAGTATCGTATCTATTATTGGCGGAGGAAACCATTCAAAACCAGGTGAAATCAGCCTGGCCCACACTGGTGTTTTGTTTTTAGATGAACTGCCCGAATACCCAAGGTCGACACTGGAAGCGCTGAGGCAGCCCATGGAAGACAAAAAAATAGACATAACCCGAGCTAACAGCCATGCGACATATCCGGCCGATTTCATGCTGGTTGCCACTATGAACCCCTGCCCCTGTGGATACCTAGGAGATAATACCAAAGAGTGTACGTGTACAAGCACCCAGATACTGAACTATCAGAAAAAATTGTCAGGTCCGCTGCTAGACAGAATTGACATCTTTGTAAACGTATCCAAGGTTCCAAACATATCATTGCTTGAAGATTCTTCGATGACTAATAAACAACAGATTACTTCTAAGAACGTGATAGATTCAGCAAAAACCATTCAAAACAAACGATATAATAGTAGCACTATTTACAACTCTTCACTCTCAAATTACATGGTTAAAAAGCATGCCAGGCTAACCGATGACGCAAAAAGCCTACTACTTTCTGCATCCGACAAATTAAAACTAAGCGCGCGAGGTTACTTCAAAATAATAAAAGTAGCGCGGACGATAGCGGACCTCGACAATAAATCCGAAATACTACCAGAGCACATATCCGAAGCCTTGCAGTATCGCTCGTAACTATTGAACTAGTGTTGCTTATCTGATAGAATAACTATCGAACAGTCCGTTATAAAAACTGTTGTCGTACCAACCAAGGAGACAAAAGATCAGTAAGTCAATTCGAATAAACCAAGAAATCAAGGCTGAACAGCTGCGTGTCATTGGGACAAATGGTAAACAGCTGGGGATAATGAGCCTATCTGAAGCGTTAGGCGCCGCAGATGACGCCGGAGTTGATTTAATCGAAATATCACCTAATTCTGATCCTCCTGTTGCAAAAATCGTCGATTGGGGTAAATACCAATACCAAAAGATGAAAGAGCAGCAAAAAAACAGGAGGCACACCAAGACGATGGAGCTAAAACAAATCCGTCTTGGGCTGAAAATCGGGGCAAATGATTTAAATATCAAGCTTCGCAAGATACGTGAGTTCCTAGGCGTTGGCCATAAAGTAAAAATCTTGATATTCTTTCGCGGAAGAGAAATGGCCCATCAAGAATTGGGCTACGAAATGATAGACAAGATAATCACTCAACTAGAGGACTGCGCAATCGTGGAACAAAAACCCCAAATGAACGGACGAAATTTAAGCATAGTCGTAAGGAGTAAGTAATGCCAAAGATTAAGACACATAAAGGAACCGCCAAGCGCATAAAGATTACCAGCACCGGTAAGCTTACCAGGCGACGCGCATTCGGCAACCACATGCTTGCAAAGAAAAGCAAAAGCCGCAAGCGCGCTATCAATACAACCACGACTATTAGCGGTTCATCCAAAAAGAACATCAAGAAAGCCCTAGGAGCATAAGGAGATTATCATGCGAGTAAAACGAGGTGTAACCGCAAACGCCAGACACAAGAAAACCCTGAAATCAGCCAAAGGTATGCAACACTACCGCACAAGGTCATATCGCATGGCGAAACAGGCTGTTATTAAGGCTCTGTCCTATTCATATCGCGATAGACGCAACAAGAAAAGAGACCTAAGAAGTCTATGGATAACACGCATTAACGCCGCTGCCCGCGAACTGGACACTACTTACGGCAAGCTTATTTCCGGCCTCAAAAAAGCCAACGTACAGATCGACAGAAAAGTTTTGGCAGAGTTAGCCGTTAGCGAACCGAAGGCTTTTGCTGAAATCGTAAAAGAATCAAAAAAATAAACACCTCAAAATAAAATAACCATTCTCGCATGATGAATGGTTATTTTATTTGGTAGTTTATCGATAAGCCGGGTTCTGTCGTGGATGATCATCTATCTAGTCTAGCAGTTGCCTGCCAAATCGAGCGGATATCGACCTGCTGACGAGCAGCCATTTTATGCAGATCTCCTTGCAGCAAACAGGGTTTACCTTCACGCCGCGTCACCGCGGAATGCTGTGGGCTCTTACCCCACTCGTTTCACCTTTACCCAGCACCTTTTTGTTCATAAAGCAACATACTTATTTTAAGTTAATCATAGGCATACTATAATTTAATTTATCTTTATGACCGAAAAGGTGCTGGGTAGTTTCGTTTCTGTGGCACTTTCCCTAGGGTCATCCCCGGTCGCCGTTAGCGACTGTCCTGCTCTATACTGCCCGGACTTTCCTCCCAGCACCTTGCGAATACACGAATTGTCGAACTACATTCAAAATTCATATACACAAGGTGCTGGGCGATCACCTAACAAACTACCAATGAATATTATACCAGAGATACAATTTAATTTCGCTTAACAAAAAATCTCGAGGTTTGCTGTCAACGCTTGATATTCCCTACCATAGAGGCAAGGTGGGTGCTCGCAAATCAACTCCTCGGAGATGAATCATTAGAGCTCCCTATCTATATGATATTCAGGAAAATCATATACGCCTAGGCTTACCCCGAGACATATCTATTATAACATTTTTATACGCCAAAAATACGCGCGAAAAGCTGGACAAAGAACAACATCACGGCACTCATCACAACACTAAAAGCCTGTCCTGCCAGTAAAATCAAGATGAAAACTATTATTATGCCGAACTGCTCGATACTCTCCATAGCCTTCCTGACAAAATCCGGTGCCAGCGCGTACAGAACCCTGGATCCATCAAGTGGCGGTATCGGAATGATATTGAAAATAAAGAACCCAAGATTAACAGATAACCCTATCGTCAGTACCAAACCTACCATATCAACCGGGACTTTTGTAAGATCAATCGGATTACCCATCGCAACGGATATCCCATAAATTATAAACGCCAGCAGTAGATTACTTAATGGACCGGCAAGGGCAAGAATAGCCGCGCCCCACTCACCCCACCTGATATTGTTCGGGTTGTATGGAACAGGCTTTGCCGCTCCGAATATCGGCCCACCAGAGATTGCCAGTATAAGCGGCAGAAGAATAGTTAAAAACGGATCAATATGCTTGATTGGGTTTAAAGTTAACCTGCCACTAAGCCTAGCCGTATCGTCACCCAGCCAATACCCCGCGTAAGCATGCATAGCTTCATGGAATGTCATGGAAATAATAATAACCACAAAAACAATCAATAGGTAAACCAAATCTACATTCATATACTTTTAGTATACCAGCATAAAGTCGGTTTGTGGCATATCCCCCATCTTGACATATGGGGTGAAAATGAATATAATCATTTGGACTAGGTAAAATTAAATCGGAAAGTAAGTATATTTATGGTAGCGCGCTGCGAATTAACTGGAAAAGGTAAACAATTTGGCCACAACGTAAGTTTTTCTTTGCGACGCACCAACAGGGCGTTCAAGCCTAACCTACAAAAGAAAACCTTTGAAATCGACGGTCAAAAAGTAACTATGACCCTAAGCACCCAGGCTATTAGAACGCTTAGGAAAAAAGGTGTAATTACGTCAAAATAATTATACTAAAATCAAAATAACACCTCACTTTACGGGGTGTTATTTTGATTTTAAAAGCGTTTAACCTACGACCTGGTCAGTTCTACTATCGAAAGTTGTGCCTGCAAGTTTGCTGCTTGCTTTGATTTATATTTAGACATAACTTCAACCGGTGCCCCTAGTTCACTGACAAATAAACTTAATTCACCCTGGGGAACTTCATATTTAATTTGTTTGTCGGCATAGTGCACCGGGATAACTACCTTTGGAGCTATTAATCGGACCAGACTGGCCGCGCTAGTGGCATCCAATGTGTAGCCATTTCCGCCGACCGGAATAACTAACACATCCAAAACCCCTAATTTTTCAAGCTGTTCATCCGAAAGCTTCTCATCAATATTCCCAACTATACCTATGCGAGCCTCGTCAACTTCTACCCTATACATAGTAGATAGCTTCCCCTCGTTTTCGCTATCGATATGTCGGCGGGCCGAAACCCCCAGAATATCAAAACCACTAACTCCGTACTCGCCAGGACCATCAATTATGAGCTTCGCATCAGGGTTATTAACAATAAAGCGCTGCTCGGTGGCCAACTCAACGGCGCCGTTTGCAGGCACATCCTTTAGCCCCACGATTGATAATTTAGGATCTACAACCAATTTGGATTTTTTCGTGCTTATTATTACTGAATTTGCACCCTTGTATTCGATTTCAAACATCTGCCTTTTGACTACTCCTTGTTTACTATATTGTCTTTATCGATTATCACCTTGTGTTTGCCGTTTATAATCTCGGTTATGAACTTGTCGCGAACACTCAGTCTATAATAAAAATCATCGTGCGACATTACACTATAATTCAATTCACGCCCCTCGCTTTTTTCAATATCCTTCATAAGCGCTTTTATCCTGGCCGGTGCCATATTGCCTACCATTAACACGTCAACTGCCGCCGCTGAATCCTTGACTAGAACGCCGGACAAAATCGCCAACCTTAACCCTGATATATCTCCCAACAATGAACCATACCTTTCCACCAAGTCACCATCATCGCTGGCCTTTACTTCCTTCACGTCAACCGTACTATCACCAAATATAGACCTCAGGGGGACATAATACTCGTAGCGTTGATTCACCTGATAATACAATTTATTATCAGAACTGTCGCTCGTGATGATGCCGATATTCAGCATATTGGACAACTCTCGCCTAACGGAATTTATCTGTTCATCAATTTTTCGGGTAATTTCGCGAACAAAAAATGACTTACCGGGATTATTAAGAAACAGGTGTAGCAATTTTACCCTTGTTTTTGATCCAAACAATGCATCAATCATATGCTCACTCCGAATAACTTTAGTACCCTAATAATATCACGGTTCGATTCGGTTTGCGAGCTCACCACACAGGAAGGTTTTTGCATCGTTTAGCGGCAGCCACTGAATAAATCTATTGCGCCTCAGCCAAGTCAATTGTCGTTTAGCCAGTCTCCAATCCAATGTAACGAACCGTTTTTTAGCATCATCCATAGTAATTTTATTCAACAAAAGCAAGTGTATCAAAGGATATATATTCGATGTCATTGCCTCATTTTCCCAACCAAACTTATCCCCAAGCCATCTCGCCTCGTCAATCACCCCGCTGTTAAATATTTGGGTGGCTCTTTTTTCGATTCTATCACGCAGAACCTGCCTTTTTGTTGCAATTCCTACAATAATACAATTATCTAACGGCACATTGTCCCTATCGGGTTTATGCCCATTCATCTCGATGGCACGGATGATATATCTTTTATTTTTGGAGTTGTTCGGAAGCTCGATTTCATTTTCATCACAATATGAATATAATTCATCCAGGCTAAACTGTTGTAGTTTTTGCCTCAGTTTGTTGTCAGACGATGGACCGAATTTATAATCAAACACTATAGAATCAATATATAGCCCGGTACCACCTACTAAAAACGGCACATGACCCCTTGATCTGATTTCATCAACCTTTTTATTGGCGTATTCCTTGAAATCGGCAGCCGAGAAGTATTCGCCCGGCTCAACGAGGTCCAGCCCCCAATGCGGCACCATACCTCGTTCATCAGCCGTCGGCTTGACCGTAGCAATATCTGCCCCCCTGTAAATAGACCTGGAGTCGGCGCAGATTATCTCGCCATTGAATCGCTTGGCAATATCAATTGCCAGCGATGTTTTGCCACTAGCCGTCGGGCCTACGATTACTACTAGCGGAGGATGTGTGTCCGGACGCCATCGTCGCTCCTCGAAATTATCAACTATAAAATCAGTACAAGTTACGTCGTCGCCCAGCAAAAGCTGTCTTTGTACTTCTCTGCCGCCAGGAAACCCGGACGCCAAGCCACCGAAACGATTTACTAATCGATGCCATGGCAATTTATCATCACCGTAGTGCGCGATCCCACCAACAACTCTGGATGCATTTGCACTGCCCGCCCACACGGCAAGATCACCATAGGTCGTAACCTTTCCCTTCGGGACTTGTGCTATTAACCCGTATATTCTTTGTCGAAAGCCACCACCAACCATGCTACAGTTGCTTTAGAAAATCGGCTAATTGATCGATCTTAACCTTTTCTTCTTTTTCTTGGGTTCTGACACTGACTTCACGAGCGTCTTTGTCCTTCGGACCAACGATTAGCTGAACAGGGATTTTCTGGGCTAACGCCTCTCTAATCTTTTTACCAAGTGATTCGTTACGAGAATCAACCGTATAGCGAATCTCGTTGTATTTAATCGGCTCCATTAACACCGTGGCTTTCAGCACTTCTTCTATTTCCTTGACGTAATCCTCAACCCTGTCATTAATCGTTAGGATTCGAACCTGTTCTGGAGCCAACCATACGGGGAATGCACCGTTATAATTCTCGATAAGTAGCCCGATAAACCTTTCCATAGAGCCGAACAAAGCTCGATGAAGCATATATGGCCTTTCGTATTTACTCGACTCATTCACGAACGACATATCAAAACGTTCCGGCAGGTTAAAGTCGAACTGCAACGTCGAACACTGCCATTCACGCCCGATAACATCATTAATCTTGAAGTCCAATTTTGGCCCATAAAAGGCTGCCTCGCCAAGCTCTTCCTTGTAGTCGAGACCTTTCTCGATAGTAACTTCTCGCAGTACCCCCTCGGTAAATTCCCAACCAGCATCATCACCCGCGTACTTATCTTTGTTACCTGGATCCCTTAGGGACAGATAAACCTTGACTGACTTTTTGTCAAAACCGAACGCATTATATATATCAAGGATAAAGTCGATTACTCTCTTAAGTTCATCCTTGACCTGATCTTTTCGACAAACAATATGAGCATCATCCTGAGTGAACCCTCTCACCCTCGTTAATCCGGAAAGCTCGCCTGTTTTTTCGAAACGATAAACATCCCCCATTTCGGCCCACCTGATTGGCAAATCACGGTAAGAGTGTTGGCTGTGGTTGTAAATCTGGACATGAAACGGACAGTTCATAGGTTTTAGTAAGTATTGTTCTGATTTTTCAACAGCCTTTGCTGCCTCTAGATCCTCTAGGCTCTGGCCTGCCTCTAGCGGTGGATACATGCTGCCACTATAAAAACCCCAATGTCCGGATTTCTCCCACAGAGTCCTACTACCAATATGCGGGCTTCTGACTAGATCATAGCCATTATTCAAATGGGTGCGATACCAGTAACTCTCAATCAGCAGCCACAGTAAAGCCCCTTTCGGATGCCATAGTACCAGACCTCCACCAACCTCTTCGTCAATATGATACAAATCCAAATCCAGGTTTAACCTACGATGATCGCGTAGCTTGGCTTGCTCGAGTCCTTCTAAATAGTTATCCAGGTCCTTTTGTGATTCGAAAACCACACCATAAAGACGCTGCATCTGGGGATTGGTTTCTTTGCCCCGCCAGTACGCACCGGCGACCCTCATCAACTTGAAAACACCGTTGATGTCTTTGGCACTGTTTACATGTGGTCCCCTACACAAATCAGTAAAATCACCGGTTTTATACATAGTCACCGTTTCAACCGCTGATTCTTTATCAGTTGCAACCCCTAATTCTTCACCGTCGATCTCTTTGGCAACGGTCGTGCCAGAACGTTTTAAGTCGTTAAGTAGTTCTTCCTTGTAGGGCTGATTGTTATCTTTAGCCCACTTGATAGCCTCGTCAATCGGCATTTCAATTTTTTCGAACGCCACACCCGATTCGATAATATTCTTAATCTCTTTTTCGATTTTCGGAAAGTCGGCCTTTGATATCTGTTTGCCGCCAAGATCTATATCGTAATAAAAACCATTACCCACTACCGGTCCTACCCCGAATTTAGCATCGAGCCATAGTTTTTTAACAGCAGCAGCTGTGACGTGAGCCATACTGTGGCGCATTACGTGTAATTTGTCTTCGTTCATTTAGCAGGCTCCTTTTTTAACCTTAAATAATAAAAACATGCGATTTATACATTCAGATATAAATATATTATATATGCATGTGTCGCATGTCTCGGATCCAGCACCTTTCAGGTATTAATAGTACTGGACGGTTCCACCGGACTTCCCAATATCTTTCCAATCAGTAGCTCGTTTTATGCATAACAGTATTATACCGATCTATGACATGTCAACTGAAACTACAGACAAGAAAGGTGCTGGGCTCTCATGAGGCAACGTTACGCACATTACCACTCCCCACGAAACTCTACGGTTGGTTAGACCGCTTCGACGTTCAACTACAATAATACCACATTCTTGCGTCTCTACCTCTATTTTGCTATCCTAAACATAGTCCTAGTGATGCAAGTTGACGTTATCTGGAATAATTATCTGGAGATACAAAATACATTTTCTTTGGGCGAAGCATATCCGTAGATATGTTGAGTCCAAAAAAATTATTTTGAAGCCCAGAGAACATTCCAAATAATGATGATTTGCGTCGCCAGGACTATGAGAGGGTCCTTAGCTCATTTGGCTAGAGCGCCACATTGACGTTGTGGAGGTGGGAGGTTCGAATCCTCCAGGACCCACCAATACTACATTCGCCCATCGCCCATAACGATGGGTTTTTTGTTTTCCCACTATTTTTACAAGTTATCCACCCAGCCTCCAAGACAGATTACTGTATTTATATATCATTCATGACATATCGTGTGCGTGTATGTTCCATTGACATTTTATGGTGTTTATGATAATATGAAGTCATGGATAAGAAACAACAGATACAATCCACTAAGTCAGCGTCCAAGCTAGAGCGTTTCGTCCTGGGCTTTGAATATAATAAGACACTACAGCAAGTCAAGCACGATGTCAGGGTTCGCACCCTGGAATAACATCGATTGATAGGATCTTTAACTGAAATAGACCGCATTATGCGGTCTATTTTTTCATCGTTGTTACTGTACAAGTGTTTAGCGCGTATGTCTAAGCCCCAATATGCCCCTTTTGCTCTTCTTTGCCCTAGCTACGGTCTCGTGCGTTGCCTTGTCGGTAACATTAAACCTATCCAGGTATTTGCCCAAAAACAGATGCGCCTGGGAGTTTAAGGCGGCAATCGAGTTATATAACACAGCCGTAAATGGCATCAGCACCCACTGAACCAACATCCAAAAGGTCCTGGTTCGCTTGTAGCGCTCCGGTCGAGGCGGTAGCATCTTGAATGTGATGAATATCGTGATAAACAACCCTATCAACGCAACCTGCTGTATGGAACTGACCACATCTGGTAATTGATGAGCCGCCACACTCCTGTCGGCTTCGCTATTAATTAAAAGCGGAACCCAACCACCTACGGCCACTAAAATAGATACACATGCAAGGGTTATGTGTCCGTCTAGCAGCCTAAGAAGCCGCGCAATGCCCCCAAACAACGGAACATTACGATTATGCGAAAACACTCTAACAGCCACGTACGGAACGTCTGACGCGCCGTAGGCCCATCTTTGCAGCTGTAGAAACTGCGCCTTTAAAGTCTTAAAGAATGTATCACTCAGCACGGCATCTTGATAAATCGGTACGTAAATTGGCAAAACCGAGTATTTACCATCGAAATAGAAATAACTGCGCCAATATTGGTGCCCGTCCTCGACTATCGTACGGACACTCCAAAAGTCCATCTCTTCAAGAGCATCCATCGACTGCGAATGCGAGGCAAAATTGCGCAGAGTATGCGGTCTCATCGAGCTGATAATCGTCCAGAACGAGTTACCGGTTGCGATAACGCGCATAGGCGCTGGCGCGTCCCAAATGTTATTAAAATAAAGACAGGTTGGCTGATACGAGAGGCGCTTGCGATCCTCGTGGACTATATACTCATAGGTCACATAGTCGAAATATGAAGGATAGGGCTTGTTGTCCGAATCCAAGGTAGTAACCATGACGTTTTTTGCTTCAATCCCCTCTTTTTTTAACCAGTCCTTGAGATAAAAACCGGCATGGGTGATATTCGGACCCTTGCCGATGACTTCGTTTGGCAAATCTGACGGGTGTTCGACCAAAATAAAATCATAAAAATGATTTTTAAATTCGTTTTGTAGCCTGATGGCGTTAGCTTTGGTCTTTTCTCCACCTCTTTGCTCATAAGCCAAAACCAATATGATTTTTTTGTTGTCGTACGTGCTATCTATAACGGATTTGATGGTCGGCGCAAGGATATCATATGTCTCGTTATAGGTGGCAATAATCACGGCGTTAAACAACTGTGATGGCTTTGGATATGAATCTGGGTCGGCTGCTATGAACCTAAGGTTTTCGATATGCTCGTTTATTTTGAACATGCGCGATTTGCTGTGACGCATAATTTCATATGCGGCAACCGGATTTTCTAAATCATCCAAGCGACTTTTCCAGTCGACCATTTGGGCGGCTTCCAATTGATTGCGCCCCTGAATGGTGCGAAAAGCAATGCCGATAGCCTTCACCAGCAATGTCGAAATAACGAGCAATAGATAAATTGCCGCCCAGGTCGGATTAACCAGCGACAAAACAACCATCAGAATCAAAGCGCCATAGCTTAGTACGGCCGGCAACATCTCGAATAGACGGTATTTCAGAGTTCTTTTGCCAACGGGAATCTCAAGGTCAATCATGTTTTATAACAGCGTCCTTAGACTAAGAATCGTGATTGAAACCACAAAACCGATGGTAACAACGGCAATTCCAAGCCAGGCAAACAAAACCGCAAAATAATGTCCTTTTTCATTCAATAGTTTAATCGAAACTACAAGATGTAAGGCAGCGGCGACAAGTTCAAACGCTAGAAACGTCAAGGCGTAAAACCACTGGTCGAAGTAAAAGTGAGTAATTCCGAACGCTGAATAGCGCGAAATAAGTTGTCTTTCACTAGTATGGATTGACAGACCGATTATAAGTGAAAAAATCAAAGCTAATAATACCAGCGTGGATAATAACACCAACAGATACCTATCCGCGACTAGTTTTTTGAATGATTCTTTGATAATTGTTTTCATAAATATATATGGAGCCGCTGTCCGGGGTTGAACCGGAGACCTACGCTTTACGAAAGCGCCGCTCTACCAACTGAGCTACAGCGGCACTCGGTTGATCGTAAATAATTATATCATTTGAGCGTAGCAAAAGAAACGATTGGCATCTGTTGATTCACAGAGGAAAAACTGCTAAAATACCTAAAGTCATAAAAACCTGGGCTCGTAGTGAAGGGGTTATCACGCCTCCCTGTCACGGAGGAGATCGCCGGTTCAAATCCGGTCGAGCCCGCCAAGCATAAGATTTATAAAGTGTCGTCATTGTAGGCTTCTTTTTATGTTAAAGTAAAGTTATGAAAGATGACTACCAAACTGTTAGAAATAAGTATCTTATTAAGCGTAAAAAATTCCTTCACGTAATACTATTTATTTTAATAGTAATTTCGCCATATCTATTTTATCTATTTATCTATAATGTCGATGGTTTCTATATTTATGGAGATATTATTTCGATGCTGGTTTCACTCATAAGTATGCCCATTATTGCATTTATAGGATTATTTAGTTTAAAAATAGCTCGTAAACACAATAATACAGACAAAGCAATTTTAATTTGTTTCATAATACAAACACTAATAGCAATACTGACAATATTCTTTATATCTACATTTTGGTTTAGATGGTTCTGAAATCTGACTCGATGTCTCGCCAAGCATAAGCATTATAAAATAGAGGCATATTGCCTCTGTTTTATATAATTAAATTTTTTTAGAAAAAACACTATGTTCTACCATGTTGGACCAGCATTGTAATTAGCCTGCACTTGTACTGAAGAAAGGGCAAATGGATATATACGAGCGATAACAACTGCTCCAGAAAGTCCCCAACCACTAACGCCAAGTTGGATAGGAGTAGTGAGATTTAGATTCCCATCAACAGAGGAAGTAGTGCTACTCCCATTCATCGCACCATCAGAATACTTCTGGTATGTTCGATTTGAGCGAGTTACCACCAACTGATGGACGCCAGAGCTAAGAGCGGAAAAATCGCTGTAATAAGCAGTCGTCCCAAGACCAGAAGAAAAGTAACAACCTGCTGTGTATTGCGTGGTTCCTGATTGATGTAGTGTCCACGAACCAGCTGGACCAGTACCGTCGAAACCTTGACCAATAAATACACCACGAAAATCGCTAGTAAAAGGAAAAATTGGCCAAACTTCTATTGTAAAATTTCCATTCCCCAGTTGAAGATTTGGTACACTGGTGATTGCTACCTTGTCTCCAATATCTGCAAACACTACTCTGTATGGATCTCCACTAGTCCCCGTTCCTGCCCAACCACTAGACGTAGTACCAGTAAAGTTAGTTAACGTCCCATTATTACCATTACCACTAGTATCAGTCCAAGTAGTAGTTAGTGGACTATTAATACCAGGGCTAGTACCGTTTGCTGCTTTGGCGGCATTTAGCTCTAAGACAGCTCCTGGTGTAACATTTGGTTGCATGTTTGGA